>Ga0315539_1000403_pt1 | contig 32884 bp, 24 predicted proteins | sample SalMarSW160150MG_FD_203097 | JGI IMG/M metagenome (GOLD analysis project Ga0315539, IMG submission 203097) | Salt marsh sediment microbial communities from the Plum Island Ecosystem LTER, Massachusetts, United States - Salt Marsh Sediment SW1601-150 ...
ATGTGCTCCAGGGTGCCTTCCATGGTTGCCACCGCTTGTGTCTGAGGGAGAGCGGTTCTTTTCCCACACGCAAAAAGTCGGCCACTGACAGACTCTGCGCAGGTACGGCTCTCGGGGTGCGCAAGCCCCGATTCTCTAGATGCGACCACCAGGCGCCGCTCTGGCGGGCCCTCTCTAGTCGCTCTTTTCAATGCCCACCCAGATGCTGCCTTGCTCGACCCGGGTAGGATAGACGCGGAGCGCTTTCTTCCTGGCCACGGCTCCCAGCAGCCGACCCAACCCAGGCGGCCAAGGGGCCCATGCCTTGACCTCGCCGGTTCTGAGGTCGAAGGCGCTGTGGTGGCGAGGGCAGACGATGGTCGCGTCTTCAGTGACTTCGCCGCTCTCGAGGGCGGCACCCATGTGGGGGCAGATGTTGTCCAGGGCGTAGATCTGACTTTTGTGGCGAAGGAGAAGGATGGGGTGCCCTTCTACGTGTACGACTCGGCGCTGGGCGTCCGGAAGTTCATCGTGTGGAAGAACCTCGATCCAGTCCATGTCTTCCTCCTTTCGTAGACAGATCCGGTCCAGTGATCCCCACTCCTCGGGTGGCGCAGGACCACCTGCTGGGTTGCTGTGGGGCGCTGGGACGACTGCGGTGTCCGCGCCGCCAGTCCGGTGGCTCCTGGATTGGGCGTCAGTGATCTCCGGAGCCGGACACAGCTCCACCCTAGGCACGGGCATTATACTCGCTCGACAACTGGGTGCCAATCAGAAACGGTGGCGTGCGCCTGTGCTTTCGCACTGGCCGGTGACTTCTGGACGATCCAGGCTGGGGCAAGCCCTGATCTGGCGGGATAGCGGGCGTGTGTAGGAGAGCCTCCATTCTTCTCTTCCCAGACGCTCGCGTTCCCGGCTTGAACCACGTCCCACGCTGTGCTAGAATCTCCGTCATGGATCGTGGCGCGGCTGAGGATGAAATCCTGCTGACCCCGGAGGGCAGGGCGAAGCTGGAGGCGGAGTTGGAATACCTGCTTTCGGTGAAACGACCGCAGGTGGCCGAGCAATTGCGGCAGTCCATAGATGGAGGCGATCTCACCGAGAACGTCGGCTACGAGGATGCCAAGCACGAGCAGTCCTTTGTGGAAGGGCGCATCTTGACCCTGGAGACACTCCTCAAGCGAGCTGTGGTTGTAGAGGATTCGCCGGCTTCGGAGTTGGTGACTTTTGGCTGTCTCGTGACGGTCAAGGAGCGGGATGGCGTAGAAGAGAGGTACCGGATCGTTGGTTCGGCAGAGGCTGATGCCCGCAAGGGGAGCGTCTCCAACGAGTCCCCTCTCGGGCGAGCGCTCCTGAACCACAGGGTTGGCGACGAAGTGACTGTGGAAGCCCCAGACGGGGTCCTGCAATTCAAGATACTGGACATCACATGAGTGAGGGACAGGCACAAGAGGCAAGCGATCTGCTCAGACAACGAAGACTGAAGATCGCCAGGTTGAGAGAGCGCGGTGTGGATCCCTATCCACTTCGCGCGGATTGTACTCATTCGACGGCCGAAGCGCTTCAGATGCTTCAGGAGTGGAAGGAAAAGGGGGGCCAGGGCGGGCCTCCTGAAGTCGTGAAGCTCTGCGGGCGCATCATGAGTGTGCGGGTGATGGGCAAGGCTTCCTTCGCCCACATCGCTGATGGCAGCGGCCCTATTCAGGTTTATCTTCGACTGGCCGACGACGGTGTGGACGAGGAGACCTACGAGCTGTTCAGGCGGGATCTGGACATCGGTGACATCGTCCAGGTGGTGGGGACGCTCTTTGTCACCCGCACCGGCGAGCCGACCCTCAAGGTGACCGGGCTGACGCTGCTGGCCAAGTCTCTGAGACCGCTTCCTGAGAAGTGGCATGGTCTGAAGGAGGTGGAGACCCGCTACCGACAGAGATACCTGGACCTCATCGTCAACGAGGAGGCACGTCGCGTCTTCATCGCGCGCAGCCACATCGTGGCCGCGTTGCGTCGCTTCATGGATGCCCAGGGGTTCATCGAGGTGGAGACACCCGTTCTCCAACCCATCTACGGCGGTGCGCTGGCTCGTCCCTTCACCACCTACTATCATGCTCTGGATCAGGAAGTCTTCCTGCGCATCGCCGACGAACTGTACCTCAAGAGGCTCATCGTGGGCGGTCTGGATCGCGTGTACGAGATATGCAAGGACTTCCGCAACGAGGGGGTCTCTTCCCATCACAATCCAGAGTTCACCCAGTTGGAGGTCTACCAGGCCTACGCGGACTACACCGACATGATGACCCTGGCGGAGGACGCCTTCTGCAGCGTGTCTCGAGAGGTGTTGGGGACGGCACAGATCACGTACCAGGGGCAAGAGATTGATCTGAGCCCACCCTGGCGTCGCCTGCCCATGCGCGATGCTATCCTGGAACAAACGGGGCTCGACATCTACGAGGCCCCCACGGTGGACGCGCTGCGACAGCAGGTTGAGAAGAAGGGGCTGGAGGTGGATCCGCAGCCCACGCGAGGGATGCTCGTCGATGAAATCTTCAGCGAATACGTTGAGCCCAGGCTGATCGAACCCACTTTCATCATCGACTTCCCTCTGGAGATATCGCCCTTCGCAAAGAAGAAGCCTGACAACCCGGACTTGGTGGAGCGGTTTGAGTTCTTCATTGGTGGTCTGGAACTGGGCAACGCCTTCAGTGAGCTCAATGATCCCGTCGATCAGAGGGAGCGCTTTCTTGAGCAGACGAAGCATCGGGAGGCGGGGGACGAGGAGGCTCATCCCATGGATGAGGATTACGTCCAGGCTCTCGAATACGGCATGCCCACCACGGGCGGCATGGGTTGGGGCATAGACCGCATGGTGATGCTCCTTACCGACCAATCCTCGATCCGCGAGGTGATCCTCTTTCCCCACCTGCGCACCAAGGACGCCACTCCCTGACCTTTCCTCATGCCTCATGGTTGCCACGTGTCCATTCAGAGTGCCGCGCTGCAGGGTGCGCCCGGGCGGTGGGACCGTGCCGTGTTGGTGGATGCCGCCCATTGTCGCCTTGCCCACCAGCGTGCAGCCTGACTGTAGGGGCGGATTTGAGACCCGCCCCTACAGGGTTGTCTTGGTGGGTGGGCAACTACGATAGGGTGATGCGAGGCTTTGAACTTCGAGCCTCGCTGCCGTATAATCTGAGACAAGTGTTGTCCCCGAGTCCTTCCTGAATAGATGCATCTGGAGTACGCGAGTAGGGTGGACTGCAAAGGTTTGGCATGAAACATGCTTGATCTGAAGTTCATTCGCGAGAAGCCGGACGAGGTCCGTGATGCCCTCGTGAAGCTGAACGCGACTGCCCCCATCGACAAGATCTTGGCGCTGGACGCCAGGCGACGCGACTTGCTGGCGACGGCGGACTCCTTGAAACACCAACGAAACGTCGTCTCCAAGAAGATCGGGCGCATGAAGGAGAAGGATCAGCGTCTCATCGAGGAGATGCGGGACGTGGGTGCGCGGATCAAGGCGCTAGATGCAGAACTGGGCGCGGTCGAGTCGGAGCTTTACGATCTGCTTCTTCTCGTGCCCAACATGCCCGATCCATCGGTACCTGTGGGCAGCGACGAAAGTGAGAATGTGCTGGTGCGCACGTCGGGAGAGCCGCGCCAGTTCGATTTCGAGCCACTGCCTCACTGGGATCTGGGGCCGACGCTGGACATCATTGACTTCGAGCGTGGAGTCAAGATCTCGGGTACGCGTTTCTACGTGCTCAAGGGTCTGGGAGCGAGGCTTCAGAGGGCGCTCGCTACCTGGATGATCGATGTACACATCGCGGAGCATGGCTACACCGAGATCTATCCCCCCTACCTGGTGCAGAGCAAGTGCTTGGTGGGTACGGGTAACCTGCCCAAGTTCGCCGACAACCTCTATCGGTACGAGCCAGACGATCTGTGGATGATCCCCACGGCGGAGGTGCCGGTCACCAATCTTCACCGTGAGGAGATCCTTCCTCCTGGTTCCTTACCCATCAAGTACGTCTCCTATACCGCTTGTTTCCGTCGCGAGCAGATGTCGGCGGGACGGGATACCAGGGGTATCAAGCGAGGTCACCAGTTCGACAAGGTGGAGATGGTGCGGTTCGTGGAGCCCGAGACCTCTCACGATCATCTGGAGGAGCTGGTCCGTAACGCCGAACACATAGCTGAACTGCTGGAGATACCCCACCGTGTGGTGGAGATGTGCACCGGGGACCTGGCCTTCTCGGCCATGAAGAAGTACGACGTGGAGATGTGGGCGCCAGGGGTGGAAGAGTGGCTGGAGGTCTCCAGTTGCAGCAACTTCGGCGATTTCCAGGCCCGGCGGGCCAACATCCGTTATCGGCCCGAGCAGGGGGCCAAACCTCGCTTCGTCCATACATTGAATGGCTCTGGACTGGGCTTGCCACGCGTGATGATCGGTGTTTTGGAGAGTTACCAACAGGGCGATGGCAGCATCGTCGTTCCCGATGTGCTGCGCCCCTACATGGGTGGCTTGGAGACCATACCTGCGGTGGCCTAGGGTATAGTCGCTCTTCTGGCATCAGACGGTAGTTACATCATCTGCTGGTGGATCAGGCCTCCCAAGGGGCTACCGGTCTCAGCACAGGCGATCCCGGCTCTTGGTGAAAAGGAGGAAACATGCTCAAGAACTCGTTGCGCATCGCCAGTATCGGGGGCATCTCCATCAACATCCACGTGAGCTGGGTACTGATCTTCATCCTGGTCACGTGGACCCTGGCGGCTGGCTATTTCCCCCAGACGTACCCCAACTGGTCGCTACCGCTATCCTGGACGGTGGGTGTGATCACCAGCATCCTCTTCTTCGTCTCCGTTCTCCTGCACGAGCTGGCACACTCCTTCGTGGCCAGGGCACGCGGCCTTCCCGTGCATGACATCACGCTCTTCATCTTTGGCGGTGTCTCACAGCTAGAGGATGAGCCAGAGACCGCTGGTACGGAGTTCGTGATGGCTTTGGTGGGGCCGCTGACCAGCATCATCCTCGGCGTTTGCTTCGGCGGCGTGTGGCTGGCGGCGAGCGGGGTCAATGAGCCTTTGGCCGCTCTGGGGTTCTACCTCGCGGGCATCAACGTGTGGCTCGGCATCTTCAACCTCATCCCCGGTTTCCCTCTGGATGGCGGCAGGGTCTTGCGTTCCATCCTCTGGCAGGCTACCGGAAACCTGCAAAGGGCGACCCGCTGGGCTTCACTGGTCGGCCAGGCGGTGGCCTATCTCTTCATCCTGGCAGGTATATGGCGCATCTTCAACGGCGACTGGGTAACTGGCCTATGGATAGCCTTCATCGGCTGGTTTTTGGACAACGCCGCGAGCAACAGCTATCGCCAACTCACGGTGAGGAACCTTCTGGCGGGACACACCGTCAGAGAGGTCATGAGCCTCGACTGTCCGGCGGTGAGTTCGGATGTGACCCTGGACAGACTGGTGAGCGAGCATATGCTGCGGAGTGGCACCCGCTGCTTTCCGGTGATCGAGGGCGGTCTGGTGAGAGGCCTACTCACTCTGCACAACATCAAGGGTGTGTCCCAGGACCGCTGGCCAATGACAACGGTGGGACAGGTGATGACCCCAGTCGATGGGCTCAAGAGGGTCAGCCCCGACGAGGAGCTGTGGACCGCCATGCGTAACATGACGGAGGAGGGCGTCAATCAGTTGCCCGTCATGGACGATGGTCAACTGTTGGGGATGCTGCGCCGCGACAACATCGTGTCCTTTATCAGGCTCAAGGGAGAGTTGGGCGTCTGATTCCTCCGACGGGGTGCTGTGCGGTAGAGATCGTTTCCCGCAATGCCTCGACGTGGGGATGGTGCGGTGTGGCAGAGAGAAACGCGGCCGCCCGTCCTTCACGTCCCTCACCACTGTTGCAGGGCCGGTTCAGGAAGCGGGTCGTCTGCGCCAGCGCTGACCTCTCTTTCACGGTGGGGCCATCCATGGTCTTGCGAGGGGCGATCTGCCGGCATCGGCATGACAGGCGCTGGTGTTGGACTGCCTCGGGGGAGAATGCGGTATGGAACCTCTTGCCAGAGCTAGCCACTCTCGGGCGGGAGGCCGCCCTCTGCACGATGCCTGCTCGCCGAGAGGAGCACTGGGACGGGCGGCAGTTGACTGTTGGGTCTAATGGGCTCTGGGACGAGTAAGTCGACCAAGAGTCTGGAGAAGGCGGAGCACAGAGGGATGCATAAACAACGCAGGGACCAACGCTAGCCTGGGAGCGTGGACGTGGAGAGACGAGTCGACGAATGTGAACCGGGAAGGGCGAGTGCCTTCGCGAGTAGCGCTGAGGCTGTTCATGCTCTCCTGACGATGGTCTCCGGGGCGGAGAGCGCGTTGATCCTGACTCACGACGATCCAGACCCCGACGCCATCGCCAGCGCTGTGGCCCTGGCTTTCCTGTTCGAGGAGCGGTTGGATCTCAAGGCTACCTTGGCCCACGGCGGCATCATTGGACGGGCCGAGAACAAGGCCATGGTGCGGCTCCTGTCCATCCCCTTGAGGCCTCTCCGTGAGCTGGATGCCGGGCAGTACGACGCCATCGCCCTGGCGGACGCTCAGCCTGGGGCCGGCAACGTGAGTCTACCTCCGGACGTGACTCCCACTATCGTCGTTGATCACCATTCTGACGTGCGCTCTGAGCTGGGAGGAGTGCCGTTTGTGGATATCCGTTCAGGGTGTGGAGCCACTTCCACCATCCTCGTCGGATATCTCCGGGCTGTGGAGCTCGTTCCCGACCGCCGGGCGGCCACGGCTCTCTTCTACGGCATCAAGGCCGATACGATGGGTTTGGCCAGAGGAGCGGGGGAGGCCGATGTCCAGGCCTATCTGGAGTTGCTGCCCCTTGCCGACACGAAGATATTGGCGCAGATCGAGCAAGCTCAGGTCCCGCTTGCCTACTTCCAAGCCTTTGAACGTGCTCTCGAGCGCACCTTTATCTACGATGACGTGGTGATCTGCAACCTGGGTGCCATGGACTGGCCGGACCTGGCAGCCGAGATGGCCGATTTCCTCCTGCGTTGGGAGGGTGCTCGCTGGATCATCTGCATGGGGGTGTTCAACGACGATGTCGTGATCTCGGTGCGCACCAACGACTTCGAAGCCAGTGCCGGACGCGTCGTACAGGCCGTGGTGGAAGGGCTAGGGACCGGCGGGGGCCACAGCCTGATGGCAGGTGGGCGGGTACCCTTGCAGGCAAGCTCGCCGCGAGACCTGGTGCGCGAACTGCGTCACCGGTTCCTCGGGCGGTTGGGAAGAGACGAGAGTAGCGGGCAAAAGCTGATCTAGTTCGGGCGCGACACAGTTGGCCTTTCAGGAACGTCAGGTGTAGCCGATCCACCCCTGCTGCCACCCGGTATGGGTGACCCTGCTTCAGATGCCTTCACGCCGCCTGGACAGACGGGCTTCTTGGCGCTTCTGGCCCTTGGCTATGCGCTCCCTCTCCTCGTCGGTCTCCAGGATCAAAGGCGGAACCTCTCTCGGTTGACCACTCTCATCGAGATCGACGTAGACCAGGTACGCGGTGTTGGTGTGGGTCTTCTCTCCGGTCAGGGGATCCTCAGCCTCTACCAGCACCTCCACCTCCATCGACGTGCGACCGACGTAGCTCAGCGTGGCTGTGAAGGTGACCAGGTTCCCCCCGTATATCGGTGACAGAAAGGTAATCGAGTCCACAGCGACCGTGACCACGATACTGCGACTATGTCTGGTGGCCACGATCACCCCCGCATCGTCGGCCAGTTTCATGATCATGCCGCCGTGGACGTTACCGTGGACGTTGGCGTCGGTGGGCAACATCACCTGGCTGATGGTCGCTCGCGAGTCTCGGATGTACTTGCCTGGTTCAGTCATGGGCAGCCTCCGAGAGGCCATTATAGCATACCTGCGCCCTCTTGTCTTCGTATACGTGACGGCCACAGGCGGGCGGCAGGAAGGGAGAATTCGTATCCGCGCGGTGCTTCATACTATCTTCACGAATCCTTAACAGTCGGTTCACACCGAACTGGTACAATCAGGGCAGAAAACGATCGGAGGTATCTATGGTTAGCAAAGCCAAGCTGAACTTCGTGGTGGATGCGATTATTCTGATTGCATTCCTCGCAGCCGCGGTCTCGGGAGTGGTGTTGATGACTATGCCCCACGGAGGCTATCAGGGGGGAAGGAATCCGGGTTTCGATGCCACGGTGCTCACTCTGGCCCGAGGTGAGTGGAACGATCTCCACGTCTGGAGCAGCATGGGCATGATGGCAGGGATCGTCGTACACCTGGCTCTCCACTGGAACTGGATCCTGTGTATGGTGAAGAGGTTCCTGAGCATCGGGCGAGGGCCGGCCCTGGCGGGTGGCGCTCAACCCTGTCCGGTGGTGGTGACCGACCGAGAGATCTAGTGCCCGGCGGGGCATAGGCCACCGTGCTTACCACGTCGCTCCTGAAGCCCTGGACTACGCGTCCAGGGCTTTTGCTGTTCGTCAGGCTTGGACCAGCGGACGCAGTGAGTGATGTGGAGAGAGGTTGGGCTAGTGACGGTTGTCGCGGTCTTCGGCTTTCCTGCGGCGATGGCGGGCCTGGTGAGATGAGGCTCCCCACGGGGAGCTCGCCCGGCCTGCACCCGAGTGGTGGTCATTGTTTTGGCAGAATGGGAGTGGTATAATCCTCGCACGAAGTGGCCCGAGTGAAACATATCTTGATGGATCACGAGGAGATATGAAGAGAGTTTTGATTTGTCTATGCGCCGTCGTGGTGGTCAGCAGCTTGCTGGCGGCGTGCGGCGGAGGCTCTCAGCCGGTGAATTCGCCTACGGATACGCCAGCGCCAGCGACGACAACCGCAGCGACGCTGGAGTTGGCCGGAACATCGATACCCTCATCGTCGACGCCGTCCCCTTCTCCCACTGCGACGCCTACTGTCACACCCAGCCCGACGCCGGTGCCCACGCCTTTGCCGGTTCCCGAGGGGGTGATCAGCATCATGCTACTGGGCGGCGACAGATTGCCGGGCCAGGTGGACTGGCGCACCGATACCATGATCTATCTGCGCATAGACCCGGCGAGCAAGACCGTGGGCATGTTGTCCATACCCCGGGACCTGTGGGTCTACATAACGGGTCATGGCTACAACCGCCTCAATACCGCGGACTATCTCGGAGAGAGCGAGGGCTACCCTGGCGGCGGGCCGGCACTGCTCAACGAGACATTGCTCCACAACCTGGGCATAAGCTTCGACCACTACGTCAGGGTCAGCTTCGACGGCTTCAAGCGCATCATAGATATCCTCGGGGGAATCGACGTCGATGTGGAATGCGCGGTGGAACTGTGGGGTGCGGACCCCGACAGGCCTGGCGAGTGGAAACAGATAGGCTACGTTCCGGCGGGCATACAGCACATGGACGGGCTGACGGCGCTGCGCTACGCCCAGTGTCGCTACAACACCCCTCCGTTTGATCGCGATCTCCGCCAGCAGAGGGTGCTGTTCGCCGTCCGTAACAGGGTGATGGAACTGGGCATCGCCGGGCTTGTTCCTCGCGCGCTGGAACTGCTGGTTACCATGCGCGACATGGTTCAGACTGATCTGGGTCCTACGGGGATTACGAGCCTGGCACAACTGGTGCCGGAGATCCCGCTCTCCAACGTGAACAGGGCCAACATAGACCTCAGCATGGCCCCGCAGTGGACGACTCCCGAGGGTGCCTGGGTGATGATCCCTGATCGCGAGAAGATCGCGCCCGTGATCATGGGCATGCTGGATCCTCCGCCGGAGAAGGTGAACCTGCTCAGGGAAGAGGCTGCCAGGATTGCAGTGCGGAATGGCACTCGAGCGTCGGGCTGGGGAAGACAGATAGCGGAGCGTCTTCAACAGCGGGGCTTCGATATCATCGAGTTCGGCCTTGCCGATAGAACCGACTACGCGGAGACGCTGATCTTCAGCTACGCCGACAAGCCCTACACCGTGCAGAACCTACAAACCTATCTGGACGTCAAGGATGAGAATGTGCGACACGAACCCGACGGATCGAGCGAGGTGGACGTCCTGGTCATCCTGGGCGATGACTTCCACAGCGCCTGTCCTGGATAGGAGGATGTGCATGTCGTGGGCGTGCAGCGACATGCCACGTCACCACGACTACGGAGCCGGCAGGGGATGAACATAGGAGGCTTGAGACCCTGTTTGCGCCATGCCGCCCCCTGAAAGCGGTCGAGCCAGTTGCCAGAAAGATATGGAGGGCGCTTCTGCTCGTTGGCTCTCTGTCCCTGGTCGCCCACGCTGCGCTCGCATCCGTCACGGCCAGCCTCGCCTCCGGACCGGGTTCGGTGTCGCGCCCTCAGGTCGGGAGCACGATGCCGATGCCCGTCTCTCTGCTAGATGGGGTCACACACATCATTCTGTTGGGGACAGATCATCGTCCGCCAGAGGAGGGTTGGCGGACGGACACGATGATCCTCGTCTCCATAGACCCGGATGAGAAGCTGGTAAGCATGGTCTCCATACCCCGAGACCTTTACGTGGCCATCCCGGGGTTCGGCAAGACGCGCCTCAATATGGCCGACAATATAGGGGAAGCCGAGCACTACCCAGGGGGCGGGCCCGGCCTGTTGAAGGCCACGCTCGAAAGGAACCTCGGCCTGACCTTTGATCGGTACGTGCGCATCGATTTCCAGGGATTCGCTGACGTCGTGGACATTCTGGGCGGCATTGACGTTGACGTGCGTTGCCCCACCGAGCTGTGGGTCCCCAACATGAAGCTCTCAGGCGAGTATCTGCTGTATCGCACGATACCTGCTGGAATGCAGCACATGGATGGCGATCTGGCCCTCACCTACTGCCGTTGCCGCGCACATACACCGGTGTTCGACCGCGACCGCAGGCAGAGGGAGGTGCTCCTTGGCATCCGCAACCGGGTGCTGGAACTGGGCGTTCCGGGGCTACTGCCCAGGCTTTTCGAGTTGCTGGAGAGTATGGAGTTCCACGTGCAGACGGACCTAGAGGCCAGCGAAATGGTTGCCCTCGCACAGCTCCTGACCCAGATTCCCCTAGACAACGTCAGCCAGAGCATGATAGACCTGTCCCTGGCGCCAGAGTGGAGTACGTCGGAAGGGGCCTGGGTGATGCTCCCCGATAGGCAACTTATCAAGCAATCGATGGCGGGACGCATGGTGCCTTCTACCTGGGAGGAGAAGGCTCTGGCGGCCGAAGGGATGAGGATTGCCGTCGATAATGGGACCGCGATAGAGGGCTTCGCCTCTCAGATTGCCGATAGGCTTACCGCCAGCGGTTACCGCGTGGTGGAAGTGGGGAAGAACGACAGATTGGATCGCGTGGAGACCAGCATGATCAGCTATGTGGGCGCTAGCTCGACTCTCGAACGCCTACAGGAGTACCTTGGCGTTAGCGCACACAACGTGCGATACGAGCCAGACTGGTTGAGTGGAGTGTCCATCAGAGTCATTCTGGGCACTGACGCGCAACCGTTGTGTCCTTGAGGGGGAGGAGGGTGCTTGATGGGATCGCGCGGCTGGCGGGACCGGTACAAGCAGAAGCTTACCACGCCGCAGGATGCTCTGAGGCTGGTCAGGAGAGGCTGCACAGTTTTCATCGGTTCCGGCGCGGCGGTTCCACAGCGTCTGGTTAGCGAACTCTCCAGGATGTCGGCGGAACTGGCCAATGTCAGGCTGATCCACGGCCTGACCCTGGCGCTGATCCCGTATACGGAGTCCGACTACGGAGAGCTATTCCGCCATGACACGCTCTTCATCGGAGCCGACATGAGAGACGCCGTCTGCCAGGGGCGAGCCGACTACACCCCAGTGTTCCTGTCCGAGGTGCCCCGCCTCTTCGCATCCGGGAGCATGTACCTGGACGTGGCCCTGATCCAGGTCACGCCCCCAGACAAGGATGGCCTCTGTAGCTATGGTGTCTCCGTGGACGTGGTCAAGGCCGCTGCGGAGAACGCGCGCCACGTCGTTGCCGAGGTGAACCCACGGATGCCTAGGACTCTCGGCGATAGCTTCATTCACGTTGATGACATCGCCGCCATGGTGGAGAACGACGCGCCGCTCCCGGAACTGCATTTCCCGCCGCCGGACGAAGCCTCTCTCAAGATCGGCCGCAACGTGGCTAGCCTGGTGGAGGATGGAGCCACCATCCAGATGGGGATAAGTAAGATAGCGCGGTCCATCGCGCCGTTCCTGGAGGGCAAGAAGGACCTGGGGGTGCACACCGAGCTGGTATCGGATTGGGTCGTGGATCTCATGCAAGAGGGAGTGGTAACCAACTCGCGCAAGACGATGGACCGAGGCAAGGTCGTGACCAGCTTCTGCCTGGGCACCAAGCGGCTCTACGACTTCGTCCACGAGAACCAGGCTTTCGCGTTCCGGCCATGCGAGTACACCAACGATCCGTCCGTGATCAGCCAACAGGAGAACATGGTAGCCATCAACTCCGCGCTGGAGATAGACCTGACCGGCCAGGTCTGTTCCGACTCCCTGGGACAGGTCTTCTATAGCGGATTGGGTGGGCAGGTGGACTTCATCAGGGGGGCGGCCCGCTCCAAGGGCGGCAAGCCGATCATCGCTCTGCCGTCGACTGCTGCGGGGGGAGTGATATCGCGCATCGTGCCCGCCCTGTCCAGGGGCGCGGGGGTAATGGTCACCAGGGGTGACGTCTACTACGTGGTGACGGAGTACGGCATAGCATACCTGCACGGCAAGAACGTCCGCGAACGCGTCCTGGCCCTCATCAGCATAGCCCATCCCAAGTTCCGGGCCCAGTTGCTGGAAGACGCCAAGGACAATCTGTACATCTACGGCGACCAGTTGATACCTGTGGGCATCTATCCCTCCGAATTGGAGACCACAACAACGTTTCGGAAGGAGAAGGTCTTCTTTCGACCCGTCAAAGCTACCGACGAATCGATGATGCAGGATTTCTTCTACAGCCTCTCGGACCGCACCGTCTACCAGAGGTACTTCTCCCCTCTGCGGGCCATGCCCCATCAGACCGCGCAGGCCGTGGCCACCATAGACTACGAACGGGACATGGGCATAGTGGGTCTGGTGCGTAGAGAGGGTCGGGAACGGATTATCGCAGTAGGCAGGTATGGGTTGCTGGGGGGTTGTTCTGACGTGGCCGAGATGGCCTTCACCGTTCGAGACGATTGGCAGAACATCGGCATTGGCACCTACCTGCTCCACTATCTCGCGAAAGTCGCGAAAAAGAGGGGAGTGAAGTTATTCACCGCAGAGATTCTGGAGAACAACGGCCCTATGCTTACGATTCTGAACAAGGCGAGAAGGCCCGTCGAATGTGTGTACGACGATGGGGTCTACATCGCTACCATGAGGCTCGAGCAGGATGGCTAGGGTCCTGATCGTCGATGGCGATTCTGGGTTCGTGGGCATGGCCAAGCGTATCCTGCGGAACCAGGGGTATCAAGTCCTCTCGGCGTCGGAAAGAGGCGACGTGCAGCGACTCATGCATACGGCGAGACCGGACTTGGTGCTGTTGGACCGTGTGCTCTCCAGGGACGAAGGGCCCGATTTGTGGGATTGGGTGGCCCGGACGAGCTCGGAGTCGGGCATCCCGGTGGTCATGGTGGAGGCGGGTACCGAGCAACGGGGTGAAGAGGTGGGCGCGGAAATGACACCGTGGGTGTCCACCTCTGCGGAGCCCGCTGTGCTGCTGGAGATCGTGGCCAGGCACGTGACGAAGACCGCCTTTGTGCACTCGCCTCGGTTCGCGGAGTATGACTATGGCCAAGATCATCCCATGGAGCCTGGCAGACCCCAGCTAGCCGTTGAACTTTGTCACAAGTATGGCCTCCTGGAGAAGCCCTGGATGACTATGCTGGAGCCTCAACCAGCGAGCCGGGACAAGCTGACCTTGTTCCACGATCGGGACTATTTGGCAGCCCTGGAAGAGGCGAATCACGGTTCCTTCGAGGACAGGATGATCGAGTTCGGTCTCGGAACCGCCGACTGTCCCGTCTTTCCCGGCGTATATGACTACTCCGCGCTGGTCGCCGGTGGCACTCTGCTGGCGGCAAAACTGGTGGACAAGGGTGGGTATGACCTGGCCTTCAATCTGGCGGGGGGCTTCCACCACGCGCAGGGGCGGAATGCGGAGGGGTTCTGCTACCTCAACGACATAGCCATCGCCATCAAGTGGCTCGTGCAGAAGGGGTATCGGATAGCCTATGTGGACTTGGATGCGCACCACGGCGACGGCGTGCAAGCCGCCTTCTACGAAGACCGTCGTGTCCTCACCGTCTCGCTGCACGAGAGCGGAAAGACACTCTTTCCATGGTCGGGTTTCGAGACCGAGATCGGCCTCGGAGAGGGAAGAGGCTACAACATCAACGTGCCGCTGCCCCCGCAGACGGACGACGAGATTTTCCTACTGGCCTTCAACGGGGTCGTGCCACCATCTCTCGCTGCTTTCGAGCCCGACATTGTGTTCGCACTGATCGGAGCCGATGGGCTTCTGGTCGATCGCTTGTCTCATCTGAGCCTCACCAACAACTCCTACGCTGAGGCGGCCAAGATCATTGAAGCAATCTCGCCGAGGTGTGTTGTCCTGGGCGGTGGTGGGTATCACCTGAACAGCGTCGCCAGGGCCTGGTGCCTGGCCTGGGCGGTGATGAACGGCGTCGAGCCGCCAGACGAGTATGCAGGTACCATTGGGGGTATGATGGTGGGCACCGAGTATGTGGAGGGCGGAGGTCTCCGCGACCGTCATGCCTATACCACAGGGCCGCTGAAGGTTGAGCTCCGCAAGGAGGTGGAGAGGGTCACGGAGTACATCACGGAGACGGTGTTTCCGCTGATCAGAGGAACTTGATAGCCATAGGATGACTGGGCGTGACACCAAGTCTGCTCCGTGCCGCAGGACAGGATGGGTCGTCGAGTGGAGACAATGTAGGGCTGCCGCCGCAGACAGGGCAGCCCTTTTCGTTCTGCGCGGTTCAGCGCATTCCAAGTGGACTGAAGACGGTGGCGCGGATGTCATTGGTGCTGCTGAGAATGATGACGACGTAACCTGGTGGGAGAATGACGGTGGCGTCCCGCCGGCTTGGACCGAGCAGGCCGTAGCAGACGGCCCCTTCGACGGGGCCAGGTCTGTCTATGCCGCCGATGTGGACAGCGACGGCGATCTGGATGTCCTGGGCGCTGCGCTCTACGACAATGGGGTGGACTTCGCTTGGTGGGAGAACGGTCCGTGCGAGAGCTACATGCCCCTGGCGCTGAAGAAATACCGATGACAGAGTGGGGCTGGCGAGCGACGCCGGAGGGATCCTGACTTGGGGCCGCCGCACAGCAGTAGCAGCACAGGCTGCCTTGCACGAGCGCAGCAGGTGAGGTGGTCATAACAGGGAAAAGGGCACGACACGTCGTGCCCTTCGTTTTGTGCATGCTAGAGATCTGACCTTTGGGCTTCGCTCAATTGGGCAGCCCTCAGTCCGATCCTGACTACTGTCTATCCTTCACCAGTTCATCGACGACCGAGGGATCGGCGAGGGTGGTGGTATCACCTAACTCTTCCCTGCCCTCAGCGATGGCTTTGAGGATACGTCTCATGATCTTGCCGGATCTGGTCTTGGGCAGGGCATCGGCGAACTGGATCTTGTCGGGTCTGGCGATAGGTCCGATCTCCTTACCCACGTGTTTGGCCAGTTCTTTGCTGAGTTCCTCGCTGGGTTGTTGTCCCGCGCGAAGGGTGACGAAGGCGTAGAGGGCCTGGCCTTTGATCTCGTGGGGGAAGGGGACGACGGCGGCCTCGGTGACAGTGGGGTGGCTGACGAGGGCGCTTTCCACTTCCATGGTGCCGATACGGTGTCCAGAGACGTTGATGACGTCGTCTACGCGGCCCATGAGCCAGAAGTAGCCATCATTGTCTTGTCTGGCTCCGTCGCCGGTGAAGTAGACGGTACCGAGGTTGGAGAAGCGGGAGAAGTAGGTATCCACGAAGCGGTCGGGGTTCTTGTAGATAGTCATGAGCATGCCGGGCCAGGGCTTCTTGACGATGAGGTAGCCGCCCTCGTTGGGGTTGCAGGGTGAGCCGTCATCGCGGACGACCTCAGGCAAAATGCCCGGGAAAGGTTTGGTGGCGGAGCCAGGTTTGAGGTCGATGGCGCCTGGCAGGGGGGTGATGATCACGCCACCGGTTTCGGTTTGCCAGTAGGTATCGACGATAGGGCACTTTTGGTTGCCGATGACGGAGTAGTACCACATCCAGGCCTCGGGGTTGATGGGTTCGCCGACGGAGCCAAGGAGGCGGAGGGACGAGAGGTCTCTGTTGTTGGGCCAGTCATCGCCATCGCGGGCGATAGCTCTGATGGCGGTGGGGGCGGTGTAGAAGATAGAGACCTTGTGTTTCTCGACGATTTTCCAGAAGCGATCGGGTTGGGGGTAGTTAGGGACGCCTTCGAACATGAGGCTGGTGGCGCCGACGGCGAGGGGGCCATAGACGATGTAACTATGGCCGGTGACCCAGCCGATGTCGGCGGTGCACCAGTAGACATCATCGTCCTTGATGTCGAAGACCCATTTCATGGTGAGAGAGGTGTAGAGGAGATAACCCGCGGTGTTATGGACGACGCCCTTTGGTTTGCCGGTGGTGCCGCTGGTGTAGAGGATGTAGAGGATGTCGTCGCCGTTCATGACTTCAGGTTGACACTGGGGTGAGGCATCTTTCATGAGGTCGTCCCACCACAGGTCGCGTCCCTCTCGCCAGTCGATATCGACGCCGGTGCGGTTGACGACGACGACGTTCTGAAGGGAGGGGCAATCGTCGAGGATGCTGTCGGCGTTGGCTTTGAGGGGGGTGATCCTGCCTCGGCGGAAGCTGCCGTCGCTGGTGATGAGCAGTTTGGCTTCGGCGTCGAGTATACGGTCTTTGAGGGATTCGGCGCTGAAGCCACCGAAGACGATGCTATGGATGGCGCCGATTCTGGCGCAGGCCAGCATGGCGATGGGGAGTTCAGGGATCATGGGGAGATACATGCAAACCCTATCGCCCTTGGCAACGCCGAGGCCTTTCAAGACGTTGGCGAACTTACAGACCTCCTGGTGGAGTTGTTCGTAGGTGTAGGTCTTGCTGTCTCCTTCTGGTTCGCCTTCCCAGATGAGAGCGGTCTTGGTGCGCCGCTCGGTGTCGAGGTGACGGTCGAGGCAGTTGTAGGAGGCGTTGAGTTGACCTCCGACGAACCACCTCCAGAAGGGCGGTTCTCCTGAGAGGACCTGGTCCCACTTCTTATACCAATCGAGGTGCTCCTCGGCCTGTTTGGCCCAGAAGGCTTCGAGGTTTTCCTCGGCCTCCTGGGCTAGAGCCTGGTACTCCTCCAGGCTCTTGATACGGGCTTGGGATCGAAACTCCTCCGAAGGAGGGAAGAGCCTCTTCTCGTCCAACAATGAAGTGATCGTATCTTCTTTTTTATCTGTCATTTCTGTAACCTCCGGCGCACATATTAACACACTTTGGCAGACTAGTCAACCAAACAGGATCATCCTGGCAGTTGGCTCTTGACGGGTCTGCGAAACTGCTTCGTGGAGCTTGCGCCGAAGCCGCTATGGACTACGCTCGAGAGAGATGGGCCAGGGAGCGAGGGGACCACGGGCCACGCCACGGTACGCGCCTCTGTCAATGGTCGGACCTGTGAACACCATTGCGGAAGAGGGTGTGCAAAAGGGTCCTCACGTCGCGTCGGGTTGGAGCGCCGATGCGACGGGTGGAGGGAAGCATGCTTCCGAACCGGCTTCCCAGAGCCAACTCGGGACTTCAGTCCGGCGCGGGGCTATCCCGAGTGGGCTCTTCAACACGCTCTGGGAGAGGCTTGACACTGCGCGCGAGTTGGTGTATGATGGAAGGTGGACGGAGGAACCTCATGGGCATGACGGAGCGGCAGAGGGCGTTCTTGGAGCAGTTCTGGGAGTTGTACCGGGAGGTCAGGGCTCCTGTGCACTATTCGGCGGTGGCCGAGAAGCTCAAGGTGAGCAATATCTCCGCCTATGACATGCTGCGCCTACTGAAGCGAAAGGGGATGGTAGCGTCAGAGTATCTTCTGCCCAAGAAACAGCGCGGGCCTGGTCGTTCGACAGTGGTCTTCTACCCCACCCAGAGGGCCAGAGCCCTGTTGAGCCTTCCCTTCGGCGAGGATGGCGAGCCCGGGGAGTGGGAGGATCTGAAGGAGAGGACTCTGCGAGCCCTGCGGAGGAGGAAGGACGGCTACGACGAGATGCTGGAGGAGTTGCTCTCGCGAATCCCGGACCGCAAGTCTCCCATGCTGCGTAGCACCGAGATGGTGACGGCCATGGTGCTGCAAGTGTGCCAACTGGGAGGGGAGGCGAGATCCCGGGTGCTAGAAGAGGTACGCGGGCTGCTGGCGGCTGGAGAGTCTGGCCTCAACGCCATGGCGGGGCTGCCGCTGGGCTTGATGTTCGCCGACGGAGCCGACAAGGGGTTCGCCAGCAAGCTCCTTTCCTTTGTGGAAGGGTATCAAGCGGACCTCAGTAGGCTGAGCGCCGAGAGCAAGAAAGCTCTTTCGGAGTTCTTCCTGGAGCTGGTCAAGACGGTGGAGGGCGAGAAGGCCTGAAACTCTCCCTTGCGAAGCCGGCTCTTTTTTTGTACCATTCTTTTGTTTTATTTGCCACATCAGGCAATCCATTCATGTTCTAGGAGGAGGACTCCATGACCAGAACGGCCATCGTCACCGACAGCGGTGTCAACGTACCGGCAGGAGTGGAGGAGGAATACGGGATCCGCGTGGTTCCCCTCAAGGTCATCTTTGATGGGCAAACCTACACGGATGGGGTCGACATCACGCCAGCGCAGTTCTACGAGATGTTGTGCGCAGCCCCCGAGTTGCCAACCACTTCGCAGCCTTCGTCCGGGGACTTCGTCGAGGTCTACTCCAAACTGAGCGGAGAGGTGGACGGTATCGTCTCCATCCATCTCTCGGAACTGCTGAGCGGGACAGTCAAGTCGGCCATCGCTGCCCAGCAACAGGTGAACCACGTGCCCATCGAGGTCATAGACTCTCGCTCTGCCTCCGTGGGGGTGGGCTTCGTCGTCATGGCCGCCGCCAGAGCTGCTCAACAGGGCAAGAGTCTGGCCGAGGTGGTGTCAGCCGCGCGTCAGGTGATACCGAAGCTGAACGTGATGTTCGTCGTCGATACGCTGAAGTACTTGCACATGGGAGGTCGGATCGGAGGCGCCTCGGCTATGCTGGGCACTGCGCTCAAGATCAAGCCTCTGTTGCACCTGTACGAAGGACAGGTGCAACCTCTGGAGAGGGTGCGGTCGAAGTGCCGTGCGACGGAGAGGATGCTGGAGATCATGGCGCAGAGGCTCGACGAAGAGCGAGATGATGGAGTGCTCCGTGCGGCTATAGTCCACGCGGACAGGTCCGACGAGGCCCTGGAACTGAAGGAGCAGGTGCAATCCCGCTTCGAGCCGGCTGAGTTGTACCTTGCCGAGTTGACCCCCGCCATCGGCACTCACGTGGGTCCGGGCACGCTGGGGGTAGGCTGGTACGTCGAGTAGGGCTCTCCTGTAGGATCGCCTGACCTCAAAGATGCCTTATGGGGCCGCCAGTTCGTCTAACAGGTCCTCGTAGCTACTGAAACGAGAGACCGTGTCCAGGAAAGCCCGAAGGGAGGGGCTTCTCTCCCTTAGTGTCTGCATTTGCTCACCGATAGGATTCGTCTGAGCGACCCAGCCCGTGCCCGCAGCGTAGGACCCGTAGAAGGCGAAATAGGCCTGGTTCAGTTTGCGGATGTAATACCCCATCTCCACCAGTTTCTGCCTGCTCTGCTCCATGTAAGCTTCTGCTTCCTCTACCTGCCCTGAGGCCAGGAGCGCGTCGACGCCGATCCTTGTCTTGCGCATGTTGGCATTGAAACTGAACTCGTCCTCGTGAACGGGTTGGGTGGCCGGTGAGGGCTGGGCGGTCTCCTCTGCCAACCTCCGCTCGTAGATCTCAGGATAATAGAGCCTGGCCAACTCCAGCGACATCTCGTCCTCGACCATGCAAGCCACCGTTTCATTCATGCTGATCAGCTCCTGGCTGTCAGCATAGTGCTGGCCAAGCGGGCCGAGGAACAGGTAGTTGTGGGTCCATTCATGGATCACCACTCGAATGGCGAAGTCCAGGGAGGTTTGCTCTACGACCACCGTCGGGTAAGCGCCGACGCCCCCGGTGGGCACCAGCAGGGAGGAGACATCCATCTCATCAGTCAATCGTTCGATCTCCTCTATCTGCGCCAGGCTCAGACCGGGCTGTAGGGAGACGCTGCCTATCCGGTCTATCTTGTCACGACGTGAGATGATGAGGAAATCCGGAGAAGACTGGAACTCGAACTCGACAGGTGGAATCACCCAGCCCGTTAGCAAGGGTAGTTGGAGCGTGATGCCTTGCGAGGTGAGAACCCGTTCAACCTGGCGGCGGATGATGTTCTCCGCCAGATTCTCGGATCGCAAGCGTTCTGCTCTCGCATCCTCCAACTGGGCCTGGAGATCGGCTGTATCTGCCGTTTCTCCTTCTCTGGCTCTCTTGATGGCGATCTCGCTCTCTAGCTTGCTTATCTCGTCCACCAGAGAGAAGTATTCCTGCACCGCGCGGACTTGCTGGTCGTCGTCCATGTCGTGAGGTTGATCGACACCCGCTACGCAGCTGGCGAGCTTCTCCACCAGGGTGCGTGCTTCGTAGGCCGTCCAGTCAAACTTGTAGACCCCGGTGAACGGGTCCGTCCGATACTGGAAAGCGTCTGCTGGGTGGAGGGAGTCTCTCTTGAGGATGACCAGGGCGATGAAGAAGAGCAGTGATAGGCTCAAGACCTGGAGTGCTTTGCGTGCCATCGTTTGTGTCTCTAGAGTGTTGTCGTCTTATTCTATCACCCCTGACGTGCGGCGCACAATGAAGGGCGAACAAGCAGTCTTTGACCGGCTGGCTCGATGTGGTCGCAGGTCGATAGCTGCGCGACGGCGCGTGGAGGATGTCGGGGGCCAATTGCCCGCCGCCGGTGGTACCAAAGGGCCATTGATGAGCGGCGACGGATGTGGGATAATGAGGGTTGTGCGTGGCCAGGTCTACTTGCAGGGTTCGCGACTGTGCCGGGAGCGGCAAAGGGGTGACGGCCAGGGATGCTCAATGGAGAGTCGACCGCTGGCTCTGCGTTGGCCAAGGGCCATCCACGCTCGTGTACTCTTGGTGCGAGACTGATCTATGAGCCTACTGCTCCGTCTGCTCCTGGGACACATGATTGGGGACTACGTTCTCCAGCCCCACCAACTCGTGCTGGTCAAACGAAGGGGATGGCCTGGGGTCCTCCTTCATGTGGCCATTGTGGTCGCAGTGACCGCGCTTCTGCTGCGGCCGGTTCTCTTCCATTGGTGGTACTGGCTGTGGCTGCTATTCCTGGCGGTTTCGCACCTTGCCATCGACGCCAGCAGATCTCTCCGTTGGTCCAAGTCCCAGGAGCACGGCCTCTTGTATCTGGCTATGGATCAGGTGCTCCACGTGGCTGTCATCTCCGCTGTTGCTGGTCTCACTTCTGTCGCACTGATCCGGCATCCGGATCTTCCCGTATTGTCCACGAATGCCCAGGGCGATGCGCTGGTCTTGTATACCATCGTCCTGGTTTTCCTGATCTGGACTGTGCCCGTGCTGGAGCTAGAGACGGTCAGTGCTCTGGAGACCGGAGAGAGGCGGACGAAGATCGCAGCGCGAGACCGCTGGCTGGGTGCTCTCGAACGTACCGGCGGCATGGCTCTCATGCTCAGTGGATTCCTCTTCCTGGCGCCTCTTGCGTTCTTGCCTCGGATCGTCGTGCAGCGGGAAGAGTGGGGAGGCTCCCCCCGGGAGCTTCGTTTCTTCGCCAAGCCGGCGATCAGCCTCTGCTCAGTGGTCCTTTGTGCAGCGATCTTAAGCATGGCACCTTTTCCCCTCCCCTGACAGGAGGCCCCCAAGGAGCGCGCTCGTCACGGCGGCTCTTCGCATCCTTCAGTCCTTCTCCCCGGACCTCGAGCGTGAGGGTGCGAGGGCGTGTCTTCGACTCTTGCCGGAGAATGGTCTGGGCGGCGTGGCTACGGACGCGGCCCCACCCAGCCCGCCAGCATCTGCCAGAATGCACTGGTGAGCTGGTCTGTGCTCGCCGCGGCTGCATTGGTCGCCGTGGAGTCTGCTGTCGATCCTCCGCAAAGCCACAGAGAGGATTCGATAGCAGGTATGGAGGAGGAGTCCAGAGACGAGGTCGATCGTCGTCCCCCGCAGTTTCGTCCAAACCGTTGTACCGTCCAGCTGCGTGTGATATACTCTGCGCAAGGGTGATGTACTCTCTGCGCCCTTGTTTGGCGGTAAGCACTACCGGGTTTTTGGTGGTCCACGGCACATGTCTCGACGAAGCAGAATCCTGATCCTCGGTGTATCCGCGTTGGCACTAGCGGGGTGCCTGCTGGTCTGCGGCTACGGCAAGTACGTACGAGTGATGGGCCACGTGACGGCGCTGCGGCAGCACCTGCGCGGCTTGGAGGACATGGGACAGGCGGAGATGCTAGCCGCCGTGCAGGGCGGGGAACTGGAGCCACTGCGCGACGAGCTAGTCATGATGGGTGACGAGCTTAGGGCTCTGAGGGCCGAGTTGGGCCCTGCGCTGGCTGTAGCTCCGTACCTGGGGTGGCTCCCCGTAGTGGGTAGCGACGTGGCCGCGGCGCCCGACTTGGTGGAGATGGCGATCGGCATGTCGACCGCCGGAGATCTTGTCCTGGCTGGGCTGAGCCCACTTGCGGTGCTGTTCGAAGAATCGGAGAGTGCGGCATCGGACCTCAGTGCTGGGGAGGTGTCGGCGCAGGTGTTGTGGGAAGGCCGACCTGGCTTCGAGACGGCGCTGGCAGAACTGGAGCAGGTCAAGGCGCGGCGGGAGCGCATCGACGAGGCGAGCCTCTCGCCCCAGCTGGAACAGTTGGTGCTGCAACTGGACAAGTACCTGGTCCTTTTCGACTCGGGAGTGCAGGGGCTACTAGCGGCGCCCTACCTGCTGGGTGCGGAGTCCCCCCGCACCTATCTTCTGCTCGCGCAGAATGAGAACGAACTTCGGGCCACAGGGGGATTCATCAGCAGCGTGGCGCTGCTGCGTGTATGCAACGGCAAGATCGAAGATCTGGATTTCGAAGACAGCTATGCCGTGGATGACCTGTCCAAACCTCACCCTTTGCCTCCTGAGGCTCTGGAGAGATACATGCTGGCTCAACTGTGGCTCCTGAGGGACGCCAACTGGTATCCCGATTTTCCTACCACCGCCCAGGTAGCCAGGGAGTTGTACGAGCTTGACCAGGGAGTGTGGGTGGATGGTGTCATCGCCGCCGACTTGACCGCCATGGAGTCACTGGTCGAGGTACTGGGGCCTGTTGATCTCGAGGAGTACGGCCAGGAGGTCAGCGGGGCGAATGTGGTGGACCTGATGAGGGAATACTGGGCCTCTCCGGCGGGAGAAGGACAGACGGGGGACTGGTGGAGCCACCGTAAGGATTTCATGGGCGAGCTGCTCGGTGCGATGATGACCAGGTTGGAGACCGACATAGGTTCGTTGGACTTTGCTGGTCTGATGGAGGTGCTTCGCCGAGGGCTGGAGGAGAAGCACATTCTGCTCCAGGTGAACGACTCGATGGTCAGCCAGATGCTGGCGGAGAATGGTTGGGATGGCGCCATAAAGTCCGACGCGGGCGACTACCTGATGGTGGTCGATACCAACATGGGGTTCAACAAGGTGAATCCCAACATTGAGAACGACGTGCGATACCTGGTGACGTTGGAGGCCGATGGAGACGTCACCAGCCGGCTGTCTATCACCTATCACAACACAAGCGGTTACAGTGTAGAGGAATGTGTCCAGGAGGCGGCATATCCTCCGACCTATGAGGAGATGATGGAGGGCTGCTACTGGGACTACCTGAGGGTGTACGTTCCCGAGGGGGCTCAGTTGCTTCGTGGGCCAGATCTTACGTTGCCGGAGGGTAGCCTGTGGGCGAGGGATGATGGGATAGCCGGCACACCGTTGGTCACTGAGGTCGCTGTCGAGACAGGAAAGAGGGTCTTCGCGTCCTTCTTTGTGGTGGGTCCCACTGAGCTGCGCGAGTTGGTATACGAATACCAGCTACCTGAGTCGATCGTGAAGCAGCGAGGCTCGACGAGCGCTTATAGGCTGTTGGTGCAGAAACAGCCGGGTACGCTGGCTGTTCCTGTACAGGTAGAGGTGGAACTTCCCCCAGGCTCGGTGGTGGTTTCCTCGTCCCCAGAGGGAGCTTCGGTGACTGGCGAACGGGTGGCCTTTCAGACCGACCTGCGTGTAGATCGGCAGCTCGAGGTAGTGTTCCGCTAGCCAGCCGTGTGGCTCAGCGGCCACAAGACCGCATGGGGGGTGGAATGGTGAGACGACTGGCGTTGGTCCTTGCTCTGGCGGGAGCACTGTCGCTCTGGTTCCTGTCGTCGGGCTATGGTACGTGGGCTGCTCCAGGGATGGATGCGGAGCGTCAGACGGTGCCGACGAGAACCCCGACCTCCGCTCCGGGCACGCCGAGGCCTGCCACTCCCACGAAGGAGCCGGTTGTCGAGGATACGCCGACTTCAATCCCGCCAACATCCACCCCCACCATGGAGGCGATGCCTACCGTCGCTCCCCCGGCCGAACCCTCTCCTACGCCAACTTCGCCGCCATGGGCATCGCCTTCGCCGACGATGGGCGCGCCAGCAGCCGCACCAGCGTGGGATTTCGGGGATGCGCCCGATCCCGGGTTTCCTTCGAGTGAGGCTGGCGATGGCGCCAGGCATTCGATAGTAACCTTCGAATGGTTGGGCGATGCGGTAGATGCGGAGCCGGATGCACGGCAGGTGGAAGGGGACCGCCACGATGACGGCATGGCACTGGGCGAACTCGTGGCCTGTGCAGAGAACACGCTGCAAGTGAGGGTCACGGTTCAGAGCAGGGAAGAAACGCAGCATCCATACGATGCACAGCACCTTCTGTATCTGAACGTGCTGGTTGACTGGGATGGCAGTGGCTCGTGGTCTGGACGGGTTTGGTGCGCCGAAGGGCTGTTCGCGTCAGAATGGGCGATCCGGAACTTGCCGATAGATGTCTCCTCCTGGCCGGATGAGGCGTCGTCTGCTGTAGTGCCCATTGAGCTCACGGGGGGGCCTCGAACTGGCCAGGTTTGGGCCCGTTTCACGTTGAGCTACGGAGAGGTAATCTCGGGAGAGGATTGGGATGGGAGAGGCGCCTTCACCTTTGGAGAGACGGAGGACTACCTGGTCACGATCTCTGTTCCGCCTACCCCGACTCCAGAGGTGCCATCGCCGACCCCGCTAGCGGTGGTCTCACCCGTTCCCAGCCCAACCTCCGCTCCGGAGGAAGTGCCAGGTCTCGGCGGATGGAGATTCCTACTCTGCTTGGGGTCAGCGGTGGTGGCGGTTGGCGTGGCGCTCCTCATCGCTCTGTATGCCGCCAGGAAAGGAAAGTCGGCGGCAGTAGCGGGTGTGATCATCGCCCTGGGGCTTCTGCTGGCGGCGCTCTTCCTGTTCTACTTGTCTGACTTGAGCCGAAGCCCCGATGGTGGGGGTGCCGGAACGCTGACCAGAGAGTCGCCAACTCCCGAACCGCTGGTGCCTACGGCGACCGCAACTTTGGAGCCAACGGCGGAGACAAGTGCGGCCTCTTCGCCCAGCGACCCCCTTCCCACGCCGCAAGGGGAAAGCACGCCGGCTTCCCCGGTCGCTGAACAGGCGTCGCCAGACACTACCTCGCCGCCACCGGCTGTCGTTGCGACACCCTTGCCGTCGCTGATCTCCATGAAGGACAGGTTTGGCTTCGGCGCAGCGATCTCGCCGCTCGATCAGTTTGCAGTGGATCGGCTCGGGGCTGGGTGGTACGTGAACTGGACCTCACAAGCCGACCCGTCGAGTCTTCATGGCATGGAGTACGTGCAGATGATCCGGGTTCGGGACGCGAACCTGTCACCCAGCGGGGATAGCCTGGAGCGAATCGCGTGGCAGAACCCAGGTTCATTGTGGATCGTGGGCAATGAGCCCGACGTGCCCTGGCAGGACAACGTGACACCCACGGATTATGCAGCGGTCTATCACGAAGCATACACGCTGCTCAAGACGGCGGATCCGACCTGTCAGGTGGCGATAGCTGGCGTGTCTCAGGCCTCGCCTCTGCGGCTTCAGTACCTGGACATGATCTTGGATGCCTATCGGACGCTGTACGGTGAGAGAATCCCGGTGGACGTCTGGAACGTGCACGGCTTCATCCTGCGCGAGGAGCGGGGTTCATGGGGTGTGGACATCCCTCTCGGCATCTCGGTGGACCACGGAAGTCTGTACGAACTCGACGATCATGACAACATGGAGATCTTCCGCGATCAGATCGTGGCCTTCAGGCGCTGGATGGAGGAGCGGGGCGAGGGAGACAAGCCTCTGATCGTGTCTGAGTATGGCATCTTGATGCCTTCCGAGTATGGGTTCAGCGAGGAGGAGGTCAGGGACTTCATGCTCGCCACCTTCGACTTCTTCACCACGGCCACCGATCCCAGTCTAGGCTACCCTGCGGACGGCAATCGTCTGGTTCAGCGCTGGGCGTGGTACAGCCTGAGCGACACGGTCTATCCCACCGGCAACCTCTTCGATCCCGCGACAGGCCAGATAACCACCTTGGGGCTGGCGTATGGCAGCTATTCGTCGTCCCATTAGTGTCACTTGCGGACCGCCCCTTCCCCACCCTTCAGGGTCAGACCTCGCCTGGGAGGACAGCGCGTCGTGCGGAGCGCCACGAAGCTGTCGTCTGGCTCGCCTCCCTTCGGCGCAAGCTCGACTTCTGGCGGGGAGGTGAGAGATGTCAGGGTGCGCGGGGTCTATACGGTGAACAGTAGAACCGTGGGGCGCTGGGTCTATCTGGTGATTGGCCTGGCATTGGGTGTTGTCTTGCTGGTGCTCGCCCTCGAGAGCGTGGACCGGGCGGGATTGATTGCAGCTCTGACCGGCACGGACCCCCTCCTGCTCTGCCTGGCCCTGCTGACCGTCGGCGCGACGGTTATGGCCAAGGCCCTGCGCTGGAGACTGCTCTTCTATCCATGGCACAGGACACAGTCCAGGGGCACACTCGTGTCCGCCCTCCTGATCGGTCAGATGGTCAACTTCCTGCTTCCAGCCAGACTGGGCGAGTTTGTCCGAGCCTACGTGGTTGGCCAGAGAGCAGGACAGCGCAAACTGCTCGCGCTGGGAACCATCGTGGTGGAAAAGGTGCTCGACGGATTGATGCTCAGCTTGCTGCTGGCCTTCGTTTGCGTTGTCCTTCCGGTTCCGCACTGGCTGCGTTTATCCGGGGCGGCATCGGGACTGGCGCTCGCCGTACTCTTGTTGACGGTGCTGCTCCTCACAGGGCAAAGGGACAGGCTGCTGGGTGCGATGGAGCGGGTAGACCAGGCCGTGCCCGTGCTGGGGCGGCTCGGCCTGTCGCGTCGAACCGCAGCCCTGGCTGACGGTTTGAGTTCTTTGCAGTCGCGCCAGGTCAACCTGCGATTGTTGGTCTGGACCGCCGGCATCTGGCTGTTGGCTGGGCTGACCAATTGCCTCGTCCTCCTGGCACTGGACATCGAGGTGCCTCTCCTCCTCGGCGCGCTGGTTGTGCTGGTGGTGGTGCATCTGGGCATGGTGGTACCCTCCTCTCCGGCGCGCATTGGCGTCTTCCACTACCTGTGTCTTCTATCACTCACGCTGCTGGGCGTGGATGCCAGCCAGGGCCTGGCCTATGGTTTCGTGCTGCATTTCGTCGTCGTGTTGCCGGTCATCTTCGCGGGGCTACTCTGCTTGTGGAGGGAGAATGTCAGCGTGTATCGGCTGCTCAGAGAGGTGGACGACGGATAATGGACGTCTCTGTAGTGGTACCTGCTCGGAATGCGGCAAGCATGATAGACGATTGTCTTTCGGGTCTCCAAACACAGAGTGTCCCCGAAGATCGCTACGAGGTGATCGTCGTGGACGATGGCTCCACTGACGAGACCCCCGGCATCGTGGAGAAACACGACGTCACTCTGGTGAGCCAACCGCCCCGGGGCCCTGCGGCCGCCAGGAACAAGGGGGTCGCTACGTCAGAAGGCGAGATTGTGCTCTTCACCGACGCTGACTGTGTCCCTGACGAAAACTGGATCGCGGAGATGGTCCGCTCGTTCGGGGATGCGGAGGTCGTGGGCGTGAAAGGTGTCTATCGCACGCGACAGAAGGACATCGTGGCCCGCTTCGTCCAGTGTGAGTACGAGGAGCGGTACGAACTCATGGCGAGGCGGAGGTGGATCGATTTCATTGACACCTACTCCGCAGGCTACCGGCGGGAGGTATTCCTTGCCCAGGGCGGGTTCGACACACGGTATCCCAACGCCTCAGTGGAGGATCAGGAACTGTCGTTCCGGTTGGCGGAACGAGGCCACAAGATGGTGTTCAATCCCCAGGCTATCGTCTACCATCAGCATCCGAAGACTCTGACCGCGTATTTCAGGCGCAAGTTCAACATTGGCTACTGGAAGATGAGGGTCTTGCGAACCCATCCCGGCAAGGCGGTGAGCGACTCCCACACTCCTCAAACCTTGAAGGCGCAGATGATCTTGGTCGCGACCACGGTGGCCCTAGCGCTCATGGGGATGTGGCAAGCATCCTGCTGCTTCGCTGCCGGTCTGTCCTTCCTGCTTTTGTTGGTCAGCGTGATGCCCTTCAGCCTGCAAGCTCTGCGCAAGGACCCTCCAGTGGGGCTAGTCTCGCCCTTCTTGCTTCTGGTACGCGCCCTGGCCCTTGGACTGGGCATGGTCAGAGGTTCCTGGGCCCTGCTCTTCCCTGGGAAGGTGATGGACTGAGATGCCGGAGCTGCCCGAGGTAGAGACGATCAAGCGTGACCTCTGGCCACGGCTGGTGGGACGCATTATCACCGGGGTCACCGTGGGCTGGGAGGGCTGCGTGGACCGCCCGTCGGTGCGCGGCTTCTGCAACCAGGTGGCAGGCCGTCGCATAGAGGACGTGGGACGGCGAGGGAAGTTCCTGGTGCTGTCGCTGGCGGGCGACAGGACGCTGCTGGTGCACCTGAGGATGACGGGCAGCTTGCTGATCAGAGACCCCGCTGATCCATGGGAGACCCACGCGCGCCTGGCGTTTCGCCTGGACGATGGCAAAGAGCTGCGTTTCGTGAACGTCCGCAAGTTTGGACGTATCTACCTGGTACGAGACCCGGCGGAGGTAGTGGGGGATCTAGGGCCTGAGCCGCTGGGGGACGATTTCACCGTGGACGCTTTCCGTGCCCTGTTCGAGAATCGCCGGGGGATGATCAAGCCCCGGTTGCTGGACCAGCGCTTCATCGCCGGTCTGGGGAATATCTACGTGGATGAAGCTCTATTCCGGGCGCGCATCCATCCGCAGCGGACTGCCGACAGCCTGACGTCTGAGGAAATGGGTGGACTCTACGACGCCATCCGGGAGGTTCTACGCGAGGCGATAGCGGACCAGGGGACGAGCCGCTCCGACTACGTGCGCCCGGACGGTACGGAGGGCACGCACCAGGAGAGGCTGCGGGTCTCCGGGAGAGCGAAGGAACCATGCCCTTGCTGTGGAACGGAGATCGAGCGCCTGGTGGTCGGCGGCCGGGGCACGTACGTCTGCCCGCGCTGTCAGCGGGCGCCGTTGGGGCAGGACGAAGAGCGAGGCTCCTAGCCGGGTGGCGTGCCAGGCCCAGACATTGTAGAGGAAAGCCCCTGCCACCAGCAGACACCTGAGTGTCCTTTGGCAATGCAATTGCCGCAGCTCCCCCACCAGGACGCACCCGTACCCGAGGGTGAACACGCATCCTGGCCCAGAACTGATGAGGTACATGGGTCTAAGCCCATAGCTGGCAGCAGGGGCTATGAACTACCCGCTCCTTGTCTCCAGACCTCCCTTTTCCATCGGTAGAAGAGCGGGACCAGAGGTCTCCAGCCGAGATCCCTCAACAGAGTATAGGGGATGAGGCGACGATTCTTGCTCGACCATCTCTTCGTCGCCGCCATTCTGATACGATCGGCGATCCACCCGTCCAGCTTCCGCACTTGGGAATCGCTGGTGCAGCGGCAGAAATGCCTGGTCCAGTCGTTGCCGCCGTTGTAGATGTAGGTGTGGTTGACTCTGGCGATGATGGACTGGAGCACACTCTTCCCCTCTGCTGTGTCCAGGTTGCTTCGATCCAACTGTCGCCACTTTCGTTTGACCGTCGCCCTCTTGATGCGCCTCTTCAACGAGTTGAGGGCGTATGGCCTGATCAAGACCTCGGATCCCCTGATCTCGTAGCCGAGGAACTCGAAGGCGTCGCCGGGAGCCACAACCCTGGTCTTCTCCGGACTAGGGGTCAATCCAAGAGCGTCGGTCAGCAACCGGAGCCGCTCGATGGCTTCTTGGGCGGAGTCGTGAGTCTCGGCAAAGACGACGATGTCGTCCGCGTACCTTGTGTAGTGCAATCCATCCTGGGCCATCGCCTCGTCCAGGGGCGTGAGATAGAGATTGGCCAGGAAGGGGGTCAAGATACCACCTCGCGGAAGCCCCACCGTGCGGGGGAGGAACTCGCCTTCTCTCAGCCGCGCATTGTAGAGGTACTTCAGGTAAAGGTCCAACACCAGTGGCTCGTCACGCAGGAGATCCTCGATCTGGCGCCTGAGGACGTTGAGGTCAACGGTGTCGAGGAAGGAGCGGAAGTCGGATCTCACTACCCACCATTCCCTGTGGGCGTTGACAAGGGCCATGACCTGTCCCATGGCGCTGAACTGACTCCTGCCCCGGCGGTAGGAATGACAATGCTCGCTGAGCACGTGGTCGAACCGGGTGTCGACCGCTCTGGCCACGCCCTTCTGTACGACGGTATCTGCCAGGCTGGCCCGGCAGACCACCCTGTCGTCCGTGCGCCCTCTCTTGGCCTTGGTGTACTCGACGAAAGGCGTGAAGCGGTACGTGCCTGTGAGCATAGTGTCTTGTATGGCCCGCAGATTGCTGGTCTCACTGGACACGAACCCTTCCATGGTCACGCCATCGGCCCCTGGCCGGAAGCGCGACGGGCCGCCACCGGGGTCGTAGTAGCGATGTCGATACGATTCGAGTATGTTGTGAAGGTGGTCGAGTCTGGCCATGCCATGGATGAGTCCTTGCCCGCACCGGCGCCACCGGTTCTTCCACCTGTAGTACTCACCCACCAGCGATTTGAGGCCGAGTTCTTGCAGCAAGGGCGTGGGAACCGTACGGTGGTTGCCTTTGTTCCAGCGTTTGGTGACAGCTCCACGAATGCGGCTCCTGATCCAATAGTCGAGTTCGCGGAACTGCGTGTCGAAGTCGCACCTGGCGAAGTAGCGAGCCCAGTTGCGGGGAGTGTCGCCTCCGATCTCGCTGTTGACCTCGGCGATGGTCTGCCGCAGAGCCGCTCTCCCCTCGGCAGTGCGCAGGGATCGACGGGAGAGTCTCTTGCTCGCATTTCGCGACGTGGCTCTTCTGATCCTCATCTTGTACTTGTGCAAGGCGCGCGGACCTATTCTTATCTCTTGTCCGTGGAACTCGTATCCCAGGTATGTGAAGCGCTCTCCTGGTGCGACCAGCAGACTCTTGCGGCCGTTGAGGGTTAGCCCAAGCCCACGTACCACGTCGGCGATCTCGTCTCTGATCTGAATGGCTAGCGATTCGTTCTCGCAGAAGGCGATGATGTCATCGCAGTACCGGAGGTAGAAGTGGCCTTCCTGCTTCATCCGCAAATCCAGCGGCGTCAGATAGAGGTTGGAGAGACAGTTGGCCAGAATGGTGCCGACGGGGACTCCTTTCTCGCGCGGCAGCAGTTCTCCGTGCGCCAAACGAAGGGCCCCTAGGTAGCTTGAATACAAGTCGACAATGGGAGAATCGTGGGGAAAGACCTCGTGCAGTCGAGCCAGTATCAGTTCGTGGTCCAGGTTCTCGAAATACGACTTGGCGTCCTCCTTGACCACCCAATACTGCCCGTCCCTGTGATGAGCGACTACGCTGGACAGGGCATCGTGTATGCTCGGGGCCTCCTTGCCGATGCGGAAAGAGTAGCAGTTATCGGCGAGGTGCGAGTCGAGTTCCGGTTCTACGACCAGGGCCAGTGCCTTCTGGACGATCGTGTCCCGCACCGTGGCTGCGGATATGATCCTGGTGGCGCCCCCGGACAGTGTGATCGTTCTCTCCAGGAAAGGTGCGAATGAGTACGAACCGCTGAGCAGACTCTCGCTCAAGAGGCGCAGATTCCTGTCCAGGTGATCGGCGAATTGGCGCAAGGTTTGGCCGTCGCTGCCAGGATGCAGGCGGGGCCTGTGGGACCTGCTCCTATGTCTCTGCTGATAGTGGCTGAATACCTGTGCCAGGTGGTTCAGGTCAGCTACCTGTAAGATGAGGTCCATGCACACCCCTCTCCAGACGAAGAGGTGCCGCTGTAGGCCGGCTTGTGTCGCTGATCTTCCACAGACTCAACATGGATGTGTTCTCGGCCTGTTCGCAGGCAAAGCGACAGACGAAGACGAGGAGTCCGCCGTCCTCAATGCTGGCACGTGAAGGACCTTACGTCGGCCGCCTGCGTTCGAAGGCTCGGTCTGTGGGCCGCGCCTGATCCTCTGGAACGCCTGAGGTAAGGAACCTCAGAGAGAACAGCGAACCTCCTCGATAGGACCAGTGTACGCTGTCCCAGGAGAGTTGTCAAGCGTGCGTATTCACTCACGTATAATGTTACCGAAGAGGTATAGTTCACTCAAATGATAATGTTACCGAGGGGACTATGCCCAACGAAGAGAAGATGAGCGTGAACGAACGGAGGAAGTATCTGCGTGTGCT
>Ga0315539_1000405_pt1 | contig 32874 bp, 28 predicted proteins | sample SalMarSW160150MG_FD_203097 | JGI IMG/M metagenome (GOLD analysis project Ga0315539, IMG submission 203097) | Salt marsh sediment microbial communities from the Plum Island Ecosystem LTER, Massachusetts, United States - Salt Marsh Sediment SW1601-150 ...
TTGCGGAGTCAGGAATCACCGGGGAGAAAAATTCAACCTGCTGCATTTCAGGGACCCCAAAACCGGCTTTATCTCAAAAAAATCAAAGGATGGACGAGATCTGAAAGCACTGGAACTGCCCGGTTTGTGGAATGGGGCCATGTCCGACTGGAATACCCTGTTTGTCGAGGTGCCGATTGAGACATTTAACCCGGTGAAAACTATCAATGACCTGCTGAGACCGCAACATCAGCAGGAACTGTAAGAAAACCTGGAATGCCCGGGATCGATGCTTTAATAATCAATTTTCCCTTCCTCATACAGCAAGGTCCAGCCCAGGATCCAGTTCTGGTCTTGAAAAGCACCCTTGAACGCTACCGGGTCAAACCAGTTATCAGGATAGGCTGCAAGATCACCGAAATCAAGGGAATCGGATGAGATCTTAAACCGGCTATCGATGCGACCAATACCATAATCAACAATCTCGCTCTGCGAATAGGTGAAATAATCTATTAAAAATTCTGAGGTCCTTGTCTGTAAAAATGGAATTGCAGATCATTCCCGCAATAGGAGATGACGATATACCGCAGGTTAACACTTCCGCCAAAACACTCCAGAATATACTCTTTGTCTTTCTTCCATGTTGTGGTTCCCGTACCCTGTCCCGAATCCTGGATAACGTTTGATTCGTCAATAGGAATACTACCCCTTCTGCATGAACAGAGGCTGAGGAGAATCGTCAGTAGTGTGAAGAAGTGAAACAGGTTGGACTTCATCGGGTGTTCTAAATTTTTACTTCAAGGTTTAGAAAAATAAATCGGCTGGCAGCCAGGTTGGGTGGATACGGAACCCAGTCCCGGTAACTGATGGCTACCTTGATAAACGTTTCCGGCTGGTATTGTAAACCCGCCAGCAAGGCACTTCCATCTGTGCTGTAATTCCATCCATAATCTTCCCCTTCCAGTGTTTTTGAAGTCAGGTAGTCATACCGTGCAAAAAGCTCCCATTTTTTTGCAAACCGGTACAGGGAGTAAAAAGAGTATCCCCAGCGATCCCGTTCTTTCTCATGATTGTCATTGGTTCGGTAATTGAATTCCGCACCAATGTTGAAATGGTCTGTTTGAAATCCGCCAAAGGATGTAAGGGTGCTTTGCAGCACGTTGTCTTTGTTGATAAAATCGTAATAGATTCTGAAAATCAGTGTCTTAATGGGTTTTAAAGTCAATCCGATTCCCGATTTGAACGAGTTATCGAGTTGGAGTTTTGTGTAACCTTCCCCATTCATGAATGAAATATCGGCAGATAGCCATTCCTGGTAGTCGTATTTCAGCCCGATTCCAATATCTGCGGACGGAGTAAACCGGTATTCATCCTGAAAACTACGGTACATGTACCTACGGGTCCAGAATTTTTCCTGGACTTTGAACTGGTATGTGTCGATCAAACCGGCATGAAATGTAAACGCCCCGGTGGTGAGAACCATTGCTGCGTTCTTGAAATAGGCATATCGCTTGATCTTGGAATAGGCCGAGACATCATCCGGGCTGCCGATATCCAGCTTCATGATGATGGCATAATTCTTATTTAACTGGGTCTTGAATCCCAGATAGGCCCGTTCCACATCAAAGCCCAGGTTGTCTCCGTTGATCTGGGTGTGAAAATTGCTGTACAGGGTAGCAATCGGGACCGTTTTTTCGATGATCGTTTCATCTTCTGCCTGCCCCACGCCAACTGTTGTTAAAAAATTGATAAACAGAAAGATGAAACAAAATTTACGCATAATCATCTCAATTGCGATTGATATTGGATATCCCTGCGATAATAAGGATTTATTTTTTATTTTATTACTGTTTCGGCCTTCTTTTTGCCAAAATTGTTAACATAAAATTAATGTAAGTATGATGATAAATTAAGGTATAGTTAATCTCTCCTGCCTATTTTTGTCATGAATCAAGATAACTAAGAAAATGAAAAAACTACTTTCGATCGCCATTCTATTTGCAGCAGTGACCTTATCCGTTGTGACTGCTTCAGAAAAGCCCGAAGGGAATAAAACCGGGGACATGACCACTTCGATAACCGGGACGGTGATCGATGAAACATCCGGAGAAACGCTTGTTGGGGTCACGGTCTCTCTGGAAGGCATTGATCAGATTGTTTATACCGATTTCGATGGTAACTTCGAATTTGAAGGGATCACTCCCGGAGAATATACGATAAAAACCCGGTTGATTTGAAACTCAAAAGCGTGTCAAATTAACCTTCTTTACTATACAATCAGGAACCTGTGATGTCTCATCACGGGTTTTTTTTACCTCGAAAACGGAGCTCTATTGGCTAATAATAGATCATTCATGCCATGCTCTCCATTGGAGAACCCTAACCTGCGTGCCGTCTCTGTACACTATTGCTGAATCCACCACGAAATGATAAAGTTTAAGATCCTGAATCACCTGCTGCCGGCAAGCAGGAACTCTCCGAAGCTCCATCGGTCCATAGGACTCCTTCGGGAGAGTCCTATGGACAGGATGACAATTCAGGATTTCTGGTCATGCTGAATTGGTTTCAGCATCTCTTTACAAGATGATAGAGCAATTAATTCTCACGGCGTAAGCCACGGTAGCCTTTTGAGATAACACTGGAGTAAAACAAAAACCCCGGCAAAAGCCAGGGTTTATTTTTCTTGGATAACGATCCAATTGCTTATTTGAATTCTTTCGAGGAAACCAGTTTCCCGGTTGCATCGTAGGTATACCAGGTGCCGGTCTTTTCTCCGTTTTTATAGGTCATGTCGTATCGGAGTGTTCCGTTATCATCCCAGATAAACCACTTACCGTCTTTGACACCGCTGGAAAAGCTGGCTTCACCGATCTTTATTCCCTCTTTATTCCAGGTTTGCCATGTGCCATCCATAAGGTTGTTTGAATAGGCTCTTATCTCATTGATCTGACCATTTTCAAAAAAAAGCTTAATGATGCCATGCTTTAGCCCGGACTTAACCTGCATTTCGGTTTTTACCTGTCCGTTATCGAAGTATTCCTTATAGATCCCTGTATATGGATTATTCTCCTGGTCATAATAGACGCCGTCTTCTCCCTCAAGGAGCTGAGCCTGCAGGGCAAGGGCAAAAAGAATAAACAGGATAGATATACTGATTTTTTTCATGTTTTAAAGATAGTCTAATAGTTGAATGTTATCATTTGAATTAAGGACAATTAGTTTAATCGATCAGGTAACTGACACCAATGGAATAAAATCGCCCTCTACTGTAGTTCTCAAATATATAGGGCGTATCCCGGTAATAATAGGTTTGATTGTATTGTGCATCCAGCAAATTCTTTACCGAGAATTTCACGGTGAATTTTTCACCCAGGTTCTTCGATATGTTAAAATCCAGCTGTCCCCTGGGTTGTTCGTACACATCGGGTATTCCCACTGCATTCACCAGGTAAAGTTTTTCGCCGGAGATGTTATAGCTCAGGTTAGAACTCAGACCAAGTGAATCGTTTGAATAGTTCAGATATGCGTTTACGATATAGGGTGCCTGTCCGAACATTACGCGCTTGTTTGAGAATCCGGGATCAAACTCCCTTTTTAATGACAGTTCCTTTGGGTCCACCGTTACATGGGATTTAACATAGGTGAAGTTGCCTCCTATAGTCAGGTTTTTCATCCATGAAATGAATCCCAGGTTTTTTCTGATCTCCACCTCCAGGCCAATGACCTGGGCTTCATCGGCATTCCGGAGGGTCAGTTCCGGGTTTGCAGCTTCTGTATTAAATGTGCGTTCAATCGGATTGATGAATCGCTTAAAGAAAGCACTGAATGAGAGCAATTCACCCGGGTTGATAAAATATTCGTAGCGGAAATCGAAATTATCGATAAGGGTTCGTTTCAGGTCAGCATTTCCAATGAATACAAAGTCTCCAACGAAATTGAGCGAGGCATACGGGGCAAGTTCCCGAAAGCTTGGCCGGGCAAGTGTCCTGTTATAGGAAAAGCGGAGATTCATCTTTTCCCAGGGTGAATAGATTGTATTAAGTGATGGAAGAAAATCCTCTTTCAAGGAACTGCAATGTTCTGGTCTGGTAAAGCATTCCCGCCTCATCAGAGCTTTTCTCTCCTTCCTGATACCGGGCTGAAGATTCTCCGCTGTGGTTATGAAGGAAAAGAAGTCCCATTTTGTGACTGTTGTTAATTTTATAATTGGCATTTACCAGAGCGGCCCACATCACCTCATTTGATCCAGTCTGGTCAGTATCAAGGGTTAACTGGCTGGTTAGCTGTGTATCATCACCGTCGATTAATTTATACCGGACGGTCACACCATTGTCAATGTAATTGTATTTATTCGAATAGGAGAGCCCTACGACAAAGCCCAGAGGTCTTTTCCCAAGGTCTACCTGGTTCCCAACAGAGAAGGAATAGGATTGATTCATAAATGATGATTTTTTTTCCGGCTCCATTGTTTTATTGAATGATTTGGTGATCAGGTCGAGCTGGTCATCGTCGTAAAATCGTGCAGGAATCTATCCTTTTGCTTCTGAAGGAATGGATCGGGTCCCATCGTCAATCCCCAGCCAATCATATCTGCCACCCTCATATGTCAGATAATTGGGATTAAAATGGGAGGTTGGATTGTATTCATACGAAGCAGAGAACTGCAAAGTATATTTTTCTGGAAAATCTTTTGTCATGATATCGACATGTCCACCGGTAAAGCTGGCAGGCAGGTCGGGGGAGAATGTTTTATGAATGACCATATTCTCAAGGATATTGCTTGGGAAAAGGTCCAGCTGGACTGTATTTCGGTTTGGATCGAGACCCGGTATCTCCGCCCCGTTCAGGGTGGTCATGCTATACCTGTCACTTAATCCCCTGACATATATATATTTACCTCCTTCAACCGATACTCCGGTGACCCGTTTCAACGCCCCGGCTGCATCACTGTCTCCCAACCTGGAAATCTGTTGTGCCGAAATGCCATCCAGAACGACCGAAGATCTTCTCTGCAGAACCTGCAATGCAGCCTCCGTTTTTCTGGATGCCCTGCCAACAACCTGGACAGCATCAAGTGCAACCTGTGCCTCGCCAAGCTGAATATTCAGAAGAGTTACATCATCGGCATTTATTTTAACGGCAGGATAGTTCTGGGTCTGGTAGGAGATATAGGAGAATGTGATATTATAGGTTCCTTCTTCCAGTTCGAGAGAATAATTCCCGTCAAAATCAGTCGTAGTACCGTTCGTGGTACCCGTTACCAACACCGTTGCTCCAATAAGCTCTTCTCCTGTCTTTTCATCAATAATCTTGCCCCGTAAAAATCCTTTCTGGGAATAGCCCTGAAGGTTAAAAAAAAGGAAAATACTAATAATGAGTATGGATTGTAATCTTTTCATTTTGGTTGTTCTTATATAATGAAGAGAAGCCAATTGTTTTTACAAACAATCAGCTTCCTTCTCTGAATAAATCACCTGTTAACCCTTAGGGTATGCATTATTTTGATTCAAAATATAATGTCCATCCCGCTGCCCAGTTCGTTCCACCGGGTTCGAAGGCTCCCTGGTAGGAAACATTGGTAAACCAGTTATCGGCAGGAGCAATTCCGTTATTCGCTCCGGAAGCTGGAATCGGGTTTGCAGCGCTAACCAGACCCGGTAGCGATGAGTTACTGTCGCTGGTAAACTTTGCTACCCAGGTTGGCGTGTTATCCTCAACCTTTTTGAGCAGGGCTACGGTTGGTAACTGAGTGCCATCATTATCAACCACCTTGGCCCCGGAATTGTCAAGTGAATCTCCTACATAGGATAATTTGAAAATACTTTCAGCAGTTCCATCGGCAACATCTGAAAAGATACAGTTTTTTATTTCCAGGTTTCCATCTTCCATCTGCTTGAAACTGTGCTGCTCTCCAATAAGGATTTCAACATCAATTCCTTTTGACTGATTAGCGAATATCGAATTATAGTATTTTCCACCCGCATTATCACGAAATGTGATCAATCGCTTCCCTGCAGAACCACCCCTGCCAATATATGTTACGTTATAGATAACGGGTATGGCATAGGGCATTGCAGTTTCCGGATCGGTTCCGCCATCATGCTCACCAAGACGGTCACCGGCTCCTCCGGTTTCGTCCTAGATAGCGACCCAGAATTGTCCTTTACCACGGAATCCTTCGTCATAATCATAGGAATCGTCTCCACAATAGGCAACAAGAATATGTTTTAGTTGGGGATTTCCACCAAAAAACTCGACCCCATCGTCTTTGTTAGCAATTACCTCAATGTATTCAATGGTGGTTTCGCTTCCCACTCCGCCGAGTGTGAGACCGTTGATCTCATTTCCTTCACCGATATCGGTTCCGCCATGCCGGATGGAGACATATTTCAATGTTCCTGAATTATCCGTATCATCCGAGCCGCCGTATAAACCCCTGATCTCGCTGGTTGGGATGCCTTCAATGGCTGTTTCCCCGGGATTTGAATTGAGTGAAGCATTTCCGAGAATGATTACACCACCCCATAATCCGCGCTGGTCTTTTCCAATGTTCCCATTTAACTGGTCTGCTTCAGCAGTAAATATGATAGGATCTGATGCCGTACCCACAGCCGAAATCATTCCTCCGCGCGCAACGATCAGTGCACTGGCATCTTCCTCAATGCCTGGTTTCCCTTTGATAACCGTGCCTGCCTCGATGGTTAGCGTTTGACCACTGTTTATAAAAACAAATCCGTTCAAAACCCATACCTTGTCACTGGTCCAGGTTATGGTTCCGGTACCCTTTCCGTAATCTGTAACCGTAACCACACCGTTAACCTCGTCATACGTTGTTGCATCGGGATCAGGTTTTGTCCCGTTATCTTCCTCACAAGCAAACATTCCAAACAATAAGATTGCAATGATTACTGGCAGGTAGCTGAAAAGTTGTGTTCTTTTTTTCATTAGTTTCGAATTTTTGTTTCTTTTTGGTTTTAATTCACTGTGCAAAGAAACCCCGGCTGGTTTAATTGAACCTTATAAACAGATTAAGATTTGGTTAAATGATCGGAGGGAGTTTGCCATTGCTTTACAAATCCTTAACATTATCTTAAGGATTTCTTATCTGATCTTCTATTTATTTATCTTTACATTTACTTTTCCTTAATCCGATGAAGACGTCAGACCATAAGATTCTGCTGGTGGATGATGAAAAGGATATCCTTGAATTCATCTCCTATAACCTGAAAAAGGAGGGGTATGAAGTGTTGACCGCGCGAAACGGCAGGGATGGAATTGATATGGCCAGGAAGCATCTGCCACAGTTGATCCTCCTGGATGTCATGATGCCGGAAATGGATGGTATAGAAACCTGTGAAGAGATACGGAAGATCCCAGGACTGGAGAGTACCGTAATCGCTTTTCTGACAGCAAGGGGAGAGGATTATTCCCAGATTGCAGGGTTTGAAGCCGGAGGAGATGATTATATCATCAAACCCATCAAACTCAAAGTCCTGATCAGCAGGATTAAGGCTTTGCTTAAACGGTTTGAGCATAGCGCTTCAGGTGTCACCGAACCTGCAGAGCTCATTATCAGCTCTGAAGGATTGGTGCTTGACCGGGAACGGTTCCTGGTATTGAAAGAAGGTGAAGAGCTTACCCTGCCAAAAAAGGAGTTTGAACTGCTTTCCCTCCTGGTATCCAAACCCGATAAAGTCTTTACCAGGGAAGAGATCTTCCATAGGGTTTGGGGTGACGATATTGTGGTTGGCGACCGGACCATCGACGTTCATATCCGGAAGCTGAGGGAAAAGATCGGTGAGGATCACATCAAAACGATAAAGGGGGTTGGGTACAAATTCGTGGATTGAAAGGAGGGTGTTTCAATAACTTGAAACAGAGCGAAAAAAACTCTCCCAATTTTACTGTTCCGGTAAAAGGAATGTGGTTCTCAAAACGCAGGATGGTATGTTGCATGGACAAAATCACGCTGCGCTTTTATGATATTCACCGTATGCAGGATCAGGTTCTTGGTTTCACTTAACGTATTGAAATATACGATACTGATCTTTGTTCCGACCTCTCCCTTTTTCAACCGTTTAACCATTCTCTTTCTCATTTTATCGATCAGCTCAAGTATTTTATGCTGTTGATCCAGGATATCCGGCAACTGCTGTTCATACTTGTCATGCTTAACCATATTGAAGATGTAGCTGTAGAGTGTTGATATTTCTTCATTCAGGTGAGAAAGGTCGGTTTTTTGAGGATCGGTGAGCGGTGGATGATTGTTGTCAACATGATGAAACAGCGGATCGGTTAAATAGTTAAGACAATGTGCAGCTTCCCTCAGGTAATCGAGAACCTGAACATAATAGGGACCGGCTTCCTCCGACTCTTCATCCAGCTTCTTTAACGTCAGGGTGACACCATCTTTTAAATCTTTGGTACGCTTGTTCAATTCCTTGATATCTTTCAGGCTCTTTTTAAGGGTTTTTCGTTTCTCTTTTATAAAACCATCGATAACCACATAATACATTTTAGAAGCGGAAATCAGAACACTCAGGACATCCTGTTTGCATTTGGCCAGTACATCCTCTCCATTCAATATTACTTTTTCAATTTCTGCTTCCTCAATTTTCTCTTTGCTTCGTTTTCTATGAACCCGGAAGGAGTGAATTACGGTGGTAATGACCAGAGCGGCAATCACCAGTATTCCTGCAAATCCGAACCAGTGAATGATCAGGGCGATAAGGAATGACATTGTGAAGGCACTGAGGGCAGTGAAAAACCAGCCCCCAATCACCGTTATAACCCCGGAAATCCGGTACACTCCGCTTTCCCTGCCCCATGCCCTGTCAGCCAGGGATGTTCCCATGGCAACCATAAACGTTACATAGGTTGTTGACAGGGGGAGTTTTAACGAGGTCCCGAAGGCAATCAGGATACTGGCAACAGTCAGGTTTACCGTTGCCCTGACCAGGTCAAAGGAGATGGACTTCTCCACTTTTCTCTGCTCGTAGATCGATCGGTCAAAGCGCTGATTGATCTTTTCAAAAAAACTATCGGGCAGTACCTTCTTCAGGAAACTACTTGTACCAATGGCTACCCTGACCAGGGACCTTGCCAGTCCGGAGGAGTTAAACCGTTCTGATCCTTCATCCTGCCGTGCCAGATCTATCTCCGTCTTGGTTACAGAACGTGCTTTTTTTGATAACCACAATGCACCAACCATGATCAGCCCGGCAATCAAAAGAAAGGAGGTGGGAGTCTTTACCTGTGCCTGTAAGGCTTCCATGGAATACTGGGCGGCGTCAGTGACACCGGATGCCATAAATGCCTTGTAGGATTCAAAACCGGCAAGCGGTACACCGATGAAATTTACCAGGTCATTCCCTGCGAAAGCCATAGCGAGAGCAAAAGTTCCCACTAAAACGATAAATTTGAGGATGTTGAACCGGAAAATCCAGGAAACAAGCTGGAGGATGATGGTCCAGCCAATGAAACTGAACAGGATGATCATCCCGGTATGGGACATGATCCATTCCAGTGTGCTGTCTGTGATGAAGGATGAACCTTTCGCTCCCTTGATCAGAATGAAATAGGTGATTGCTGTTATGGCAAAACCACCCCATAAAGCACCAAAATATTTCAGCGGTTTTTCGAAATCAAAAGAGAATATGATCCTGGCAATGTATTGAATGATGGAACCGAACGTAAACGCAATGATCACGGATAACAGGATCCCGGAAATGATGGCCAGGGCTTTCCCGGAGTTGATGTAGGTCCCAAGCAAAGCTCCTTCCCCTGTTGCATGTGAAATCTTGATGATCGAAATGGCAATGGCTGCACCCAGCAACTCGAATACAATGGAAACCGTTGTTGAGGTGGGTAAACCGAATGTATTAAAGAGGTCCAGGAGGATGATGTCGGTCAGCATGACAGCCAGGAAGATGATGATGATCTCACTGAAGAAAAACTGGTTCGGATGAAAGATCCCTTTCCGGGCAACCTCCATCATTCCGCTGGAGAAGGTGGCACCAACCAGGATTCCCAGCGCAGCGACAATCATGATTACCCGAAATGGTGCCGCTTTGGATCCGATGGCGGAATTCAGAAAGTTTACCGCATCATTGCTCACCCCGACAATCAGGTCAGAAACGGCCAGAATAAACAACAGGCCGATAACGATGATGTAAAGATTTTCCATGGAATCAAATTACACCGGCAAAAGTATAATATATTGTATTTATGGCTACAGTCCAATGTTAAATTTAGGTTAAATTTTGCAAAACCGAAGAAGAGAATGAGAAACTCTATTTCGATATTGTTGATGAGTGCCAGATGAAAAAGCATGAAACCAGCCTTCGCTGAAGCTTCGGCTGACAAAGCATGGGGCATGGGGCAAAATGTAGTGAACAGTGAGCAGTAATCAGTGAGCAGTTACAGGATACGGGGAGAGGAAGAGAAGTGAGATTGGGAGATTGAGGGACGAAGAGACTTAGAGACAAAGAGAAGGTGAGAAGTGATTAGTGAGAAATGAGTAGAAAAGGAGCATCCTCCTCCTACTCCGGATCAAATAACCATCGTCTGACTATTGCATGACCACCGTATGACCATTGTATGACTATCGAATTACCAATAACCCCGCTTACAGCGGGATAAATTCGACTAAATAATTCCAGATCGCTTATCTGCTCCTGAAATTATAGTCTCACTTACTTATCAACTTATCAACTTATCAACTTATAACTGATAACGTATAACATTTCCCAAGGGATGCCTATGGCATAACTTCCTTCACTCAATCTTCACCGCCGGTATCTTCAACTCCAGTGCCATCTCATTCAGCCTGGTCAGATCCTCCATTTTTATCCGGTTGAATTCCTGAAGCTGCTGGTCGATCTGTTCCGTGATCTCCTCTTTAACTTTATATGCCTGGTCTGTGGGAGCAGAGTTCCCCATGGATACCGTTCCTGACAGAGCCGCCAGTTTATTGTTCAGGCGTATCGGATAATTCAGCGGATCCTGGGAGCTCCTGTTCTTGGTCTGATAGAGGGCTTCTTCAACCTCTTTGATTTCCCGTTTTATGGTTTTCACCAGATCACTCAGCTCTTTCTGTTTTGCCGGATCTATTTTTTTATCCAACGCATTCAGCTCACTCCGGAGTGAGCGGATATCGATAATACACTGGTGGGTTTCCGAGAGTTTATCCCTGGTTTCGATCAGGAATTCAAATTGTTTCCGGAGATCTTCATCCGTGGACTCCGACCTTGGATCCTTTTTCAGGGTAAAAATCACCTCTGAGGAATCCTTCCCGATCACCAGCCTGGCAATGTACTTTCCTGGAGGTGCAAGAGGACCGGATGTGCCTCCTCCCCACATGATCAGGCCATTAAACCGCTTTGATCCCGGGTATGTCATCTCCCAGGCAAACCGGTTTATTCCCTGTTTAACCTCAAGGCTACCCAGTGGGAGGTGACCTTCCAACCGTCTTTCACCTAAATCGCTCCGGTAGCTTCTGATCAGGTTCCCATTATTCTCCAGGATTTTTAGTGCGATCACGCTGCTTGAATCCGGTTTATCTTTCAGGAAAAAATGGATCACCGGCCCATTGGGTGGGTTTTCGCCTGTTCCGCGTCCACCCCGGCCTGCCTGTATAATGAACGCATCTCGTGGCTGAAACAGATGGTAATCATTGGTCAGCACAGCTTCTGCAAGTTGGTGAAGAAGGGTCAGATCATCAAATATCCACAAACTTCTGCCCTGTGTGGCAATGATGAGATCCTGGTTTTTTATGCAGAGGTCGGTTATCGGAACGGTCGGAAGGTTGAGGTTAAAGTTTTCCCAGCTCATTCCATCATTAAACGAGATGTACATTCCACTCTCTGTTCCGGCATACAATAAGCCTTTGTAATCGGGATCAGCCCGGATCACCCGGGTGAAGTGTGTGGGTGCAATCCCGCTGGTAATCCTGGTCCAGGTTTTACCGTAGTCGGTTGTTTTATAAAGGTATGGTGTAAAATCATCCGATTTGTATGACGTTACCGCGACATAGAGTCCCCCTTTTTCAAAAGGATGGGGTTCGATGCTGTTGATCATGGTCCATTCCGGCATGATGGATGGGGAAGGGGTGACATTCTTCCAGGACTGGCCACCATCGGTGGTGATATGGATCAACCCATCATCCGATCCGGTCCAGATCACTCCGGGTTCGTGCATCGATTCAGTTACAGTAAAGATCGTCCCGTAGTATTCCACGCTGGTATTATCCTTGGTTATCGGACCGCCGGAAGGACCCATTTTCGACGGATCATTCCGTGTCAGGTCGGGGCTGATCTCTTCCCAGCTCTGACCTTCGTTGGTTGTCTTGAACAACACATTGGCAGCACAATAGAGTGTGTTTGGATCGTGTATGGAAAAAAGAATAGGGTAGTTCCACTGGAACCGGTACTTAAGTTCTTTTGCACCCCAGCCCATTGGATTGTCGGGCCATGCATCGATTGCACGAACCTGGCCGGTCCGGTGATTCTGTCGAACCAGGTACCCGCCATACGATCCTCCATAGATAATCTCCGGATCTTCCGGATCGGGTGCAATATATCCACTTTCCCCACCAGCCGTAGATTCCCAGTCATCCTCGGTTATACCCCCCCGGCTGGTAGACCGGTGCAGGATCCGGACGGTGGAATTGTCCTGTTGTGCGGAATAGATCCTGTAAGGAAAATGGTTATCTGTGACTAAACGGTAAAACTGGGCCGTGGGTTGATTCATCATCGTTGACCAGCTTGCTCCTGCATCATGGCTTACCTGTGCGCCTCCATCGTCGCCAACGATCATGGTGTTATGATCCAGCGGGGAAATCCACAGATCATGATGGTCTCCGTGCGGTGTTCTGATCCGTTCAAACGTTTTCCCGCCATCCTTCGAATGGTGAAAACCTACATTCAATACATAAACCATGTCCTCAAATTCACTGTCTGCATAAACCCGGGTGTAATACCATGCCCGTTGACGCAGGCTCCGGTCATCGTTAACCCTGGTCCAGGTTTCTCCGGCATCCTCCGACCGGAACAGTCCACCCTCTGCCGCTTCAACCATCGCCCACAGCCTTTTATGATTCACCGGAGATACGGTAATCCCGATGATACCGATGGTTCCTTCCGGTAAACCGCTGTTTCCTGTAATGTTGGTCCAGTGATCTCCTCCGTCAACACTTTTCCAGAGCCCGGATCCTTTACCACCACTTTCAAGGCTGTATGGAGTACGCCGTATTCTCCAGGTAGAGGCATAGATGATCCTGGGATTTACCGGATCAAGAATCAGATCACAGGCTCCTGCATCGTTACTGACAAAGAGTACCTTCTCCCACGTTTTCCCTCCATCTGCAGAGCGGTATACTCCCCGTTCAGGATTGGGGCCAAACAGGTGGCCGAGAACAGCAGCATACACCAGATCAGGATTGGTGGGATGGATCCGGATCCTGGGAATGTACTGACCCTCCTTCAGACCCAAATATTTCCATGTCTCCCCTGCATCCAGCGATTTCCAGATCCCATAACCATGAGAGACATTTCCTCGGACAGTAACCTCACCACCCCCTGCAAAAACGATATTTGGATCGGAGAGGCTAACCTCAATGGCCCCGATGGTTCCTCCAAAGGATCCGTCAGAGACGTTTGTCCAGCTCCCTCCTGAATCGGTTGTTTTCCATACACCCCCGCCGGTGGCTCCCATGTAAAACGTACCGGGTTGCGATGGTACTCCGGTTACTGCTGCAGAACGCCCCCCCCTGAAAGGACCAATATGCCGGTATGTGAGATTATCAAAAACCGAAGGATCAATGCGATCCCCGTCCGGTTTGCTTTTTGTTTTTCTTGAAGATTGTCCTGAAGCCTGTAATCCTGAAGCCAGGAAAAGAAACAGGACTATCATACCTAACCTGTGTAACGGGATTGATTTTTTCATGTTGTTTGAATTATCGATTTTACGTAATTATGCGATTTTACGAGAGACATTTTTTGGAAGTGGAGTGGGTAAAATCTATATTTGTCCGGGTATACTGATACCCTCTGTTTACGTTTTCTAAATTATTAATTTTTATACAATAACCATGAGATCATTCAATTTAATCGCGATAATCCTTCTTCTCTTTTTTATTTCCTGTTCATCCGGTGAAACACCCGGGAGTAAAAGAGGCATTACAGCCGAACATGGAATGGTTGTATCCGCTCATCCTGAAGCTTCACGCATAGGATTGGAAGTTTTACAAAAAGGGGGAACTGCTGTTGATGCTGCGGTTGCTGTTCAGTTTGCGCTGGCTGTGTGTTACCCGACAGCGGGTAATATTGGTGGGGGAGGATACATGGTTGTGCGGTTTAATGACGGCACGACAGATGCCCTGGATTTCAGGGAAAAAGCCCCCCTCAAGGGACATCGGAATATGTACCTGGACGATCAGGGCGAAGTGATTGAGGGATTGAGCCAGGGAAGTCATCTTGCTGTTGGTGTGCCAGGTACGGTTGCCGGAATGGTTGCAATGCATCAAAAACACGGGACCCTTTCATTCGGGGAAGTGATACAACCTGCAATTGACCTCGCATTAAACGGTTTCCCTGTGACCGATAAACAGGCTGAAAGCCTGAATCATATGAAGAAACGGTTCCTGGAGATGAATCGTCATGTCCCTGCTTTTGTAAGCGATTCAGTATGGCATGACGGTGACCTGCTGATCCAGAAAGAACTGGCAAAAACCCTTGAACGGATACGGGATCATGGCCGGGATGGCTTCTACAAGGGAGTTACTGCTGAATGCATTGTTCAGGAAATGGAGCGGGGTGGAAGATGGATAACTCATCAGGATCTGGAAGAATACCAGGCTATCTGGCGAAAACCGGTTATTGGGACATACAAGGATTACCGGGTGATCTCAATCGGACCCTCCTCCAGCGGTGGAATCGCCCTGCTGCAACTGCTTGGTATGGTTGAATCCTATCCAATCCGGGAATGGGGCTGGAATTCGGTTAAATCCGTTCACCTGATGATCGAAGCAGAAAAAAGGGTCTATGCCGATCGTGCAACCTATCTTGGTGATCCGGACTTTTTTACGGTTCCGGAGAAGGGCCTGCTGGATAAAAATTATCTGAGCCAACGCATGGCTGATTTTTCTGAAGAGAGGGCAACTCCTTCAACTGAGATAAAAGCCGGTGAACCAGTAACTTATGAGAGCGAAGAAACAACACACTTTTCAATCGTTGATGCTTCAGGAAATGCCGTAGCCGCTACCACCACATTAAACTCCGGTTATGGCTCCGGCATCGTTGTTGAAAGTGCCGGTTTTATCTTCAATAATGAAATGGATGATTTCTCTGTCAAACCCGGGTATCCCAATGTTTACGGACTGATTGGAGGGGAGGCGAATTCAGTTCAGCCCGGCAAGCGAATGTTAAGTTGTATGACCCCAACCATCCTGGAAAAGAATGAAGCATTGTTACTGGTGGTTGGGACACCCGGAGGATCCACCATCATTACATCGGTTTTTCAAACCATCCTGAATGTTGTTGAGTTCGGTATGGGTATGCAGGAAGCAGTCACAGCTGGCCGGTTTCATCACCAGTGGCTTCCAGACCTGATATCCATGGAGGAGGCAGCATTGGATAGTGTTACCATATCAGAACTTCAACAGATGGGACACCACTTCAGGAAAAGGGAGTCAATCGGTCGTGTTGACGCTATACTGGTCCTTCCAGGCGGAATCCTTGAAGGGGGAGCAGATCCCAGAGGCGATGATGCAGCAGCAGGATATTGAGCATTCGATAGGAGTTGCTGAAAATGAACGATGGAAACATCCGGCGAAAAAAGATTCACCAATCAACTGGTCCATGAGACCAGTCCCTACCTTCTGCAGCATGCCCACAATCCGGTGAACTGGTATCCCTGGGGCGAAAAGGCACTTCGGAAAGCAAAGCAGGAGAATAAACTGATCGTGATAAGTATCGGATATTCTGCATGTCACTGGTGCCACGTGATGGAGCGGGAATCATTCGAGAATGAGATGATCGCCAGTGTAATGAACGACCACTTTATCTCCATTAAAGTGGATCGCGAGGAGAGACCGGATATTGACCAGATCTATATGACCGCCGTACAGCTCATGACCGGGAGCGGCGGATGGCCACTGAATTGCATTGCATTACCCGATGGCAGCTGGAGGAATATTCGACCACGTCGGGGGAGGATTCGCCAGATACTCTACGGATCACCTCTGGAAAATACCTCATTTTGAAAAAATGCTCTATGATAACAGCCAGCTTGTTTCCATTTACAGTCGGGCATTTCAGGTTTCAAAGAAAGAAGAGTATAAAACCGTGGTGTACAAAACCCTCGAATTCATTGAGAGGGAACTGACCTCCCGGGAGGGTGGATTCTATTCCTCTCTGGATGCAGACAGTGATGGGATCGAAGGGAAATTCTATGTATGGGATCATCCGGAGATCAAAACCCTGTTGGGAGATGAAGCAGCGCTGTTTTCTGACTTTTACAACATTCTTCCTGAAGGCAACTGGGAGGCGACCAACGTTTTGCACCGTACCCGCGATCTTGAATCGTTTCTGAAAAACAGCGGTGTGAATCAAAAGGATTTCATGATGATTATGCCCAACTGGTTGAAGCCTGGATAGCTTTGTATGAAGCTACGTTTGATGAGCAGTGGTTAACCCTGGCATCCAACCTGATGGATTATGCAATCGCACATTTCTACCATAAACGATCCGGGATGTTTTTCTATACCTCAAACCTTGATCCTCCCCTGGTTGCCCGGAAAATGGAACTTGACGATAATGTGATACCGGCATCCAACTCCACCCTTGCCCATGGATTGTTCTGCCTTGGAAAACTTTTCGACAAGAACGAATTTATAGGAATGTCTGAACAGATGATCCTCAATATGAAATCAACGACCGGTCAAAATCCCGGTTTTTATTCCAACTGGATGCGGTTACTCACCCGCTTCATATACAGCCCCTATGAATTGGCCATTACCGGCCCTGAATCAATACGGTTCCGTCAGCAATTGGATGAGCATTACCTGCCCAATATCATTCTTGCAGGAGGTAAAACAGAATCGCATATCCCGTTGCTTAGGAACAGGCTGGAAAAGGGAAAGACCATGATCTATGTTTGCAGGGACAAGGTGTGTAAAATGCCGGTTGATAATGTAAGGAACGCCATCAAAATGATGGAATGATCTGTTTTTATACCAGATGCACTGAAAATTTAAACCAAAAATCAAAATTATACCAACTAATTTTTCCAATTTTGTTAAATGAATAAATGAGTCCTAAGACCCACATAGAAATGAAAACAAAAATGAAAAGGATATTTATCAGTATCCTTCTGGTGATGCTGATTGGATGGGGCATTGGGTGTAGTACCGTTCCCATAACAGGACGGAGACAGGTGAATCTGCTGCCCGAATCAGAAATGGTCGCCATGAGCCTGACAAGCTATCAGGAATTCCTGAGTACCCATTCGCTTTCGACCAACGCGGCCCAGACGGATATGGTAAGAACCGTAGGGAGGGATATCTCTTCAGCGGTTGAGGAGTTCATGCGGAATAACAAAATGGCAGACCGGGTTGAAGGATTTGACTGGGAATTCAACCTCGTTCAGGATGATATCCCCAATGCATGGTGCATGCCCGGTGGAAAGGTGGTTGTATATACAGGTATCCTGCCACTAACTGTCTCAAAATCAGGACTTTCAGTTGTTGTTGGACACGAGATAGGACATGCGGTTGCAAGGCACGGTAATGAGCGAATGAGCCAGGCCCTGCTGATTCAACTTGGTGGTGTGGCGCTGGATGTTGCACTGAAGAATGAGCCGGAAAAGACAAAGAACTTCTATCTGGCGGCATATGGATTGGGAACAAATGTTGGAATTGCCTTACCCTATTCACGGGCGCATGAAAACGAAGCAGATAGACTGGGACTGATTTTTATGGCAATGGCAGGGTATGACCCGAATGAAGCCGTTGAATTCTGGGGCCGGATGGCTGCATTGGGCGGAGCAAAACCACCCGAATTTCTCAGCACACACCCCAGCGATGAAACCCGGGTCAATAACCTGAAGGCATTGGTGCCGGAAGCGATGAAATACTATAATGCCCGGTAATCACGTTTATACAAAAAATTCTTTACCGTGGAATGAAACCCTTTAGGTGAAATTCAGTATAAGAACCTAACCGGTGCATTGTAAGGTCATCTTCAGGTAGTAAGAAAATTAAATGTGGTGAACCGGCACGCCAATTTTTATATGAATTTTTTTTTTCTTAAATTATTTTAATACATTTATATCAATAAATTTGACCCTGTCATAACGTTCTTTTGATTGATCCATCGGATTTTTTTTTGTACTGATATTTTCGGTTTCATTAAAAACAAACAAACGTTTTAGTATAATGAAAAAGCTGCTTATAGTAACCATTGTCATTCTGATTATCCTGCTAATTGTCCCTGCTATCAGTTTCTTTAAATGGAGCTTTCAACCAAAGAGACCGCTGGAGGTAATGATCCTTGACAAAACAGTGCCAACGCTGGAGCGGGATAAACACCGGTCTCTGAGCTGGATACTTACTCACGATAAGTATGTGAAACTGAACAAAAGAAAATACTCCTATACAAAAGACTATTTTGGTTTCTTTCCGTTAAAACCGTTACGCAACAAAGAATGGGACACGGATCCGATCAGGCTGGGAGAGATCCTGACCATGGCAGATTCGTTCGATGTTGCCTATTTTGCCGATACCTATGGCGTCTACTTTAATGACTGGTATGTTGGAGTGAACACCACTAACCGGTCAAGGTTGATATATGGGGGATTGAGCAGTAGTGATTACCTGTTTATGAAGGAGATGCGTGACCGGAATAAACTGGTCATTGCAGAATACAATATCCTGGCATACCCCACCGACCCGCTTTACAGACTCAGGACCGAGGAACTTCTGGATATCCGTTGGACAGAATGGACGGGACGCTATTTTGAAACCCTGGATACGATCGCAGACCCTTCCTTTCCGAAATGGATTGTCAGACAATACCGGACACAGTACCGTAAAGATTGGAATTTTACAAAATCAGGAATCATTTTATTCAAGAGCAACAATCAAATTGTGGTTCTTGAAAATGAAACTCACCTGGAATTTGAAACTCCATTTATTTATACAACCAGTCATGGAGAAGAGAATTTCGACCTGCCCTATAAGGTTCCCTATCCCTACTGGTTTGAAATCGTTGAAACAAAAAACAATGATGTAGTCGCAAATTTTAAGATACAAACCAATGAAGTGGGAGATTCCATTCTCCAGAACTACTTCCTTCCGGAAACATTCCCCGCTGTTCTTCAAAGTCCCGGCAAATCAACCTATTTTTACTTTGCTGGCGATTTTGCAGATAATCCGGTTCCTATAAAAACAGCTTATTTTAAAGGAATAGAAAAATTGAAATGGCTGTTTATCAGAGAAAAACCCGGATCAAGAACCAGGTTCTACTGGGACTATTACAGACCGTTAATGACCCAGATCCTGGATCAATATTATTCGGCGAAGAATCCGGAATAAAACGATATTATTGAATACAAAACCAGGCTGTCTCTAAGAATAGGACAGCCTTTTTTTTCAGAACCAAACGAAACGACCCTATTGATTGCGTTGAACAGTGCATGAATCCTGAAATTTCGTTAACGGTCTTACACGATACACTGGCAGTCTGTCGGTTTGAAACGGGAACAGATTTACCCCCATGGGCCCGACTTGGAAATTCATTCCATTCCATTACCCGTACATTGGATGAAGTATCCGTTGTGCTGCCTCAAAAAAACGTGGATAACCGGGAAATCTCCTGTGAAAGAGACTGGAGAGCATTAAGGGTAGATGGCAAACTGGATTTCAGCCTTTGTGGCGTCTTGTCTTCCATACTGGATATGCTCAAAGACATCTCTGTCAGCGTCTTTGTTATATCAACCTATGATACGGATTATATTCTGGTAAAGGAACGGGAACTAACCAAGACTATCAAGGCGCTAAAGAAGAAATTTGCTGTCCACGAAACACAGACCTAGTAAAAGAAAATACCGGTACAAACCCAGTAAGGGCGTACTGTTCAAAGATAGAATTCATGAATGATTTAACCGTTGCCCTGATACAAACCTCACTTTATTGGGAAAGGATTGAAGAAAACCTGGAACATTTCGGGAAATTATTGAAGCCATTGAAAGACAGAACGGATGTAATCCTCTTACCGGAGATGTTTACCACAGGATTCTCGATGGAGCCTGCTAAACTGGCAGAGGAGATGGATGGAACCTCTGTTTCCTGGTTAAAACAAGAGGCAGCAGAACTGGGTTGTGTTGTTGCAGGAAGCATCATCATTAAAGGGAACAATCAATATTTTAACCGGTTCATCTGGATGCAACCATCCGGGGATTTCAGCCTGTATGATAAACGACACTTGTTCCGTGTGGGAAATGAACATTTCATATATACTGCAGGAAAAGAACGACTCATTCAGGAGATCGGAGAGTGGAGGGTAAGACCGTTGATATGCTATGACCTCCGTTTTCCGGTTTGGAGCAGGAACAGGAATGATTATGATCTGCTGGTATACGTTGCAAACTGGCCGGAATCCAGACGGGAGATTTGGAAAACCCTGCTGAAAGCCAGGGCTATTGAGAATCAGGCATATGTCATCGGTGTCAACCGGATTGGAAGGGATGGAAATGGAATTGACTATTCCGGCGATTCTGCCGCTATTAATCCGAAAGGAGAGATCATCAGTAACATTCAGCCCCATGAAGAGAAGGTAGAGATCATTACCCTCTCCATGAAAGAATTAATTGAATTCCGGGATAAATTCCCGGTTTTACCGGACAGGGACGAGTTTATTATTACCCAGTAAACCGGGTTGAATCCAACTTCTCCGGTACCTGGCTGCCTGCACGCAGGCGCAAATGTCGTTTGCTTAAACTCTCCACTACAGCTGGGGCGACGAGCTATAGGAAATAGAAAAGTACGACAATCGGTTCACCGGTAGACGTTTTTCGGTAACGAAGCCCGCCCTGTGAAATAGTGGCAAGGCCACTAATGCGAAGCATTATTTCACAGGGCCCGTATCGTCAGTCGGTTATCGGTTGGGTTCCGGGTATTTATCGGGCGGTTTTGGATTTATATCAGTGCATCATACAGGATCTCCACCGGGTGATGGGCATGCTCTCCTGTTCCCTCCCTGATCTGCTGTCTGCAGCTTGTTCCCGAGGCAGATAATAGCGTTCCTTCCGGCTTTTCTCGTATTTCAGGGAAAAGAACCAATTCACCTACCTTCATGGAGAGATCATAATGTTCCTTTTCGAACCCGAAAGATCCTGCCATCCCGCAGCATCCTGAAGGCACTTCCGTAACCGAGTAGTTTTCGGGCAAGGATAACATCCTGAGGGTCGGACCGGTTGATGCGATCGCTTTCTGCTGACAGTGTCCGTGGTAAAGGATCCGTTTTGTGTCAGTAGTAAACTGTTCCTTTGTAATATTACCCTTGTCCAGCTCAAGAGAAAGAAACTCTTCCAGCAGAAAGGAATGCTCGGCAATCCGGCAGGCTGCGGGTTTGAGGTCATTACCAACCAGCTCCGGATATTCGTCTCTGAAACTGAGTATTGCAGAAGGTTCAATGCCGATGAGCGGGGCGTTACCATGAACCAGATCCTTTAGCAATTCAACATTTTTCCGTGCATTATTTCTTGCAGTACGGAGTAATCCTTTTGAGATGAATGTCCTGCCACTGACCTTACTGTCAGGGCAATTTACGCTGTATCCCAGGCGGGTCAGTAGTTTAATCGCTTTTATCCCGATTGCTGTGTCATTGTAATTGGTGAATTCATCGATGAAGAAGTGGACGGTCCCTTTCGCAGTGTGATCCGGATTTAGCGATTTCAACTGTTTTTTTGCCCATCGCTTCAATGTTGTTTTATACAGTGTCGGAATTTGCCGTTTTTGGGCGAATCCAAGGACTTTTTTCACCGGGTTTGAGAATAGTCCGGTTTGAACCAAAAAGTTGAACAGGGAAGGGAAAACAGCTCCCAGGCGGTTGATTCGATGAATGTATGCAATGACTCTTGTCCGGAGTGGGATTCCATTCAAATCGTAGTATTTTTGGAGAAATTCCGCTTTCACCTTGGCAATATCGACATTGGATGGGCATTCCGATTTGCATCCTTTGCATGACAGGCAAAGATCAAGGATCTCGTATAGTGTTTTCGAATCAAACGGATTGCGGGCATGAGTAAGCATCTCCCGCAGGAGATTAGCCCTTGCCCGGGTTGATTTGTTTTCATCCCGGGATGCCATGTAACTTGGGCACATGGTCCCTCCGATGCGTTCACTTTTACGGCAATCTCCCGACCCGTTGCATCGTTCCACTGCCTGGAGCAATCCACCCGACTCAGAAAAATCAAAAATGGTCTCTATCGCTCTGGTTTTCTGTCCGGGTTCATACCTGAGAAACGTGTTCATTTTTGGTGTATCGGTAATTTTTCCGGGATTAAGAATGGAAAACGGGTCCCATGTTTTTTTAATCTCCTTCAGGAGATTGTAGTTCCGCTCGCCAACTATAATGGGAATGAATTCTCCCCTCAGCCGGCCGTCGCCATGTTCACCACTAAGTGAACCCCGGTATTTCTTAACCAGGTGTGCCATTTCCCACCCAATAGTATGAAACAACTCGATGTCTTTTGGATCTTTAAGGTTGAGGATGGGACGGATATGCAATTCACCGGATCCTATATGGGCATAATAAACGCACTCTTTCCTGTGCTTCGACAAGATATCCCTTAAATCCTTCATGTAAGAAGGAAGCTCGTTTACTTCAACAGCAGTATCCTCGCAAAGGGGGACCGGTTTTGCATCGCCTTTCATGTTGGATAAAACACCCAGCCCGGCTTTTCGGAGGTCCCAGATCCGGGCGATGTCATCACCAAAAACAATGGGGAAGTGGTAACCATATCCCGCCTTTCTCATATCCCGTTCCAGTGCTGCTGAAATCTCCAGTATCTCTTCGCGGCTATCCCGCTGAAATTCAACAAAGAGAATGGCTGCCGGATCCCCTTTCAGGAAGAAACGGTTCTTTTTCTGCTGAATGTTATCCTTTGTCAGATCAAGGATGGTTTTATCAAGCATTTCTACAGCACCCGGATGGTGGTCCAGAGCAATGAGGTTGGCTTCGAATGCCTCTTCGAGTTTGTTGAGATGGATACATACCAATCCGGTTTCAACGGGTGGAAGTGGAACAAGATTGAGTTTTATTTCGGTTGTAAAAGCCAGTGTTCCTTCAGAACCTGCCAGGAGTTTGCACATATTGAACGGTTCACCGGTATCGGTAAAGGGTTCTGTTTCCAGCAATATGTCAATAGCATAACCTGTATTCCTTCTGTGGATGGATTTGTCGGGATACTCCTTCCGGATCTCTTTCTGGTTGATGGGATCACTCAGTATCTCTCTGGTTTTCCGGTAAATCTGGTTTTCCAGGCTCTGCCCCTGACATTTAGTGTCAAACTCCTCTCCGGAGAGGGAAGTAAAAAGAGCCTCTGAGCCATCACTGAGAATGGCCTTTATCTCCAGTGTATGGTCACGGGTACTTCCGTATATGAGAGAATGGGCTCCACATGAATTGTTGCCAACCATTCCTCCAAGCATACAGCGGTTTGATGTTGCAGTCTCCGGACCGAAAAACAATCCGAATGGTTTCAGGAAGGCATTCAACTCATCAGGCACCACTCCCGGTTCCACCCTTACCCACGATTCTTCCTGATTCAACTCCAGGATCCTGTTCATGTATTTGGAAACATCCAGAATGATCCCATTACCTACCACCTGTCCGGCAAGTGAAGTCCCTGCAGTCCTGGGAATAAGTGCTAAATTATGCTTTCGTGCAAAAGCGATGAGACGCCGGATGTCTTCTGCATGGGCAGGCCTTGCTACAGCAATGGGTTTTTCCCTGTATGCCGAAGCATCCGTTGCATAGATCAGCCGTGTGGTCTCATCATGGAAAAGATCCCCGGTCAGCTCAGTTGGAAGGAGATCCATCTCACGGAATATGGTATCATGATCGATCATCTCGTTTACCGGATGCTAAATTTGCAATAAATTGCCGAATTGCCAAAACCCTGAACATTGGAATTAACCATTCATTCTCTGGGAATGAGCCGGAAAGTCAGGAATTGCAAGGAAACTTGTTGTTAAACACATGCATTCAATGACAATAATCAGTATATATTAATGAAAAAACGAGCATTTTTAAGTACTTTTGGAAAAAAATAGCAAATCATTATAAATTATTGATTACCAATGGAATTACTTGATCAAATCAAAGAAAATGCACGGAAGTTAAATAAACGCATTGTTTTGCCGGAGGCTTTTGATGAGAGGATGCTGAAAGCGGCCGATATCCTGGTAAGGGAGAAAATTGCCCGGATTTACCTGCTGGGTGACCCGGAAAAGATTCTTTCTGATGCATCCGCACTTGGATTGCGTTCCTTGTCCGGTGCAACGATTATTAATCCCCTGAATCATGCCAACAAAGAGAAGTATGCTGACCTCATGGTTGAGTTGAGAAAGCACAAGGGAATGAATAAGGATGCAGCCCTTCAGTTGATTGAAGATCCACTCTATCTTGGTACATTGATGATTAAGAATGGAGATGCCGATGGAGAGGTGGCCGGTGCAGCAAACGCTACCGGAGATGTATTACGTCCCGCTTTTCAATATGTAAAAACCATGCCGGGCATTTCGGTTGTTTCAGGAGCCTTTATCATGATACTGAAAGATAAGGAGTTTGGTGAAAACGGCATGCTGATATTTGCTGATTGTGCAGTACATCCGGATCCCAACGAAAATGAGCTGGCCGAAATCGCTGTCGCAACGGCAAAAACTACCCGGGCAATTGCCGGATTTGAGCCAAGATTGGCCATGCTCAGTTTCAGCACCATGGGGAGCGCATCACACGATCTGGTTGACAAAGTAACCAATGCTACCCGGATAGCCCGCGAGATGGACCCGGACCTGCAGATTGATGGAGAGCTGCAGGCTGATGCGGCGATCATAAAGGCAATCGGTGAAAAGAAAGCCCCTGGAAGCAAAATAGCAGGGAATGCCAACGTGCTGATCTTTCCCTCCCTGGATGCCGGAAACATCGCCTATAAGCTGATCCAGAGATTGGCACATGCAGAAGCCATTGGCCCTATCCTCCAGGGAATGGCAGCTCCTATAAATGACCTCTCCAGGGGTTGCTCGGTAAGTGATATCGTGAATCTTGTTGCCATCACAGCTAACCAGGCAGGAGGGATGTAATACCCAGAAAAACAGTAAAATAAACAGAAAAAATGGCAGAGAGTCTAGAAGATTATGCTTTAAGCAAAAAAGAACCGAAGAAAGGAGCACTGAAAAAGATCGGTGTGGTTGGCTGCGGTTCAATGGGACAGGAAATCGCCAGGGTCATCAGTCAACATGGAATTGAGGTACAGTTTATTGACATGACACCGGAGCGGGTGGAAGAGGTATTCGTGGAGATCAGCCGGGATCTCGATGAAGTGATCGGTAAATGGGGATTGACAAAAAGTGACAAAAGAGCCATCCTCTCAAGGATCAAAGGATCAACGGATTATGATGACATTAAAGATTGCAACCTGGTGATTGAAACCATCAACTCAAAAAAGCCCGGTACCAGTATTGAGATCAGAAAAGATGTGTTCAAACGAGTGGAAGCAGTGGTTTCAAGGGATACGGTCATTACTTCCAATACATCTACCCTGAACATAACTGACCTTGCCTCTGCTCTTGAATACCCGGACCGGGCAGTAGGATTACATTTCCTTTCGCCAGCAGCTACCGTGAAGCTGGTGGAAGTTGTGAGGGGATTAAAAACCAGTGAAGAAGCCTATCAGTTTGTCATCCGGTTTGCCAAGATGATCGATAAGAAGGTTATCGAACTGGTTGAATCTCCAGGAAATATCAGTACGCGTCTCATTGTATCCCTGATCAATGAAGCGTGTGAAACCCTCATGGAAGGAGTAGCATCTACAGTGTGCATCGACGAAACCATGAAGCAAGGCTTTGGATTACAGTTTGGCCCCCTGGAAATGGCGGATCGAATCGGCCTGGATAAAGTGATAAAATGGATGGATAACCTCTACAGTGAGTTCGGCGAGTTTAAATTCAAACCCAACCCGATTTTAAAAAGACTTTACCGTGCCGGCCATACCGGGAGAAAATCGGGTATGGGCTTTTATAAATATAAGGATGGAAAAGTGATCGGCGAAACGATCACCTGTCCCGAGATCCAAGGATGAATTGTTTATTGAGAAATTGAAGGATATGAAAATAATTGTTTTAAACTGTGGCAGCTCCTCGATCAAATACCAGTTGTTCGACATGACTAAACAGGAAGTGCTTGCTAAAGGAGTGGTGGAAAAAGTTGGATTGCATGGTTCCTTTATTAAACATGAAAGGAACGATGGAGATCAGGTAACCCTCGAAGGTGAGATTATAGATCATCAACAGGGAATTGAATATATCCTCGGCCTTTTGATAAGCAAAAAGCGGGGTTCACTCAAGGGATTTGAGGAGATTGATGCTGTCGGTCACCGCGTGGTTCATGGTGGTGAAAAATTCAACTCCAGTGTTCTGATTACCGATGAGGTAATCAGCAAAGTGGAAGAGTGCATTGATCTGGCACCACTCCATAATCCCCCGAACCTCAAAGGGATCTATGCCATGAAAGAGTACCTGCCAAACGTACCCCAGGTCGGGGTGTTTGATACCGCCTTCCACCAGGGGATGCCACCGCATGTATTCATGTATGCCATACCCTTCCCGCTATATATCAAATACGGTATCCGGAGGTATGGATTTCACGGAACAAGCCACAGGTATGTGTCTCAGAGAGCCTGTGAACTCCTGAAAGTCAATATGTCAGATAAAAAGATCATCACCTGCCACCTGGGAAATGGTGCATCGATGGCAGCCATTAAGGATGGAAAATCGATGGATACATCCATGGGGTTAACCCCCGTTGAAGGATTGATCATGGGAACCAGGTCAGGCGACCTGGATCTCGGGGTGTTGACCTATATCATGAGAAAAGAGGAGATCGGCATTTCAACCGCCAATACACTGATCAACAAGCACAGTGGCATGCTGGGTGTTACCGGAGTCTCCTCCGATATGCGTGAGATTGAATTGGCTTCAACCGAAGGAAATAAACGGGCAATACTCGGCCTGGATATGTATAACTACCGGGTTAAGAAATACATCGGCGCTTACTCTGCCGCTATGGGAGGCCTCGATATCCTGATCTTTACCGGTGGAATAGGTGAGAACGCAAACAAGACAAGAAGCGAGATCTGCAAGGATATGAATTACCTGGGCCTGATGCTCGATGAAAAGAAAAATAAGGGAATTAAAGGAGAAGAAGAGGTGATCAGCTCTCAGAAATCCCGGGTTACCGTCATGGTGATCCCAACCAATGAGGAACTGGTTATCGCACAAGATACCCTCGAAATCGTGAAAAACCTCAACAAGAACTTAATCCCTTAATGATTCCTTACACATCAATTGATCCAGGATGATACGTAAACTGAACCAGATGTTTGACCTCCTGAAGAACCAGGATTTAAAACGTGTTGTTGTAGCCTGTGCAAACGATACCCATACCATCGAAGCGGTGCATGAAGCCGTAAAACTCCATTTGATCAGGGGTATTCTGGTCGGTGATGCTGAAATGATAAAGGGAGCCTGTGAGAACCTTCAGGTTGATCCGGCTGATTTTCAAATTGTGCATGAGCCGGACGAAATGATTGCCGTAAAAACAGCGGTTTCCCTCATTAATAAAGGAGAAGGGGACCTGATCATGAAAGGACTGGTCAGTACGGATAAATACATGAGGGCACTGCTGGATAAAGAGGATGGACTGATGGAACCGGGAGCCATCCTCAGCCATGTCTCCGTCATTGAATCGGAAAATTATCACAAGCTGCTGATCGTTGGTGATGTGGCAATCATTCCAAATCCGGAATTGATGGAGAAAGTCGCTATCATTAACTACCTGATGGAGACAGCCCGGGTACTGGGAATAGAACAACCCAAAGTTGCACTCCTGGCTGCTACAGAACAGGTATTGCCTAAAATGACCGCCTGTGTAGATGCAGCATTGCTGGCAAAAATGGCTGAACGGGGACATTTCAAAGGAGCACTGGTGGATGGACCGCTTGCACTGGACGTGATCATCGACAAGCAATCTGCGAAAATAAAAAACCTCCAATCTCCAGTTGCCGGCGATGCAGACTGCATTCTCTTTCCGAATATTGAATCAGGAAATGTATTTTATAAATTTCATACAAAGTTATCCGGAGGAGAAATCGCCGCTGTCGTCGTTGGCGCAAGAGTCCCAGCAATACTCTCCTCCAGGGGAGATAGTGTAAAAACCAAGCTCTACTCCATTGCACTGGGAGCATTGCTGGCATGAATGGTATAACAGCTTGATTATCCCCGACGGAAACATAGAACCCCAACAAGCATCATTTGTTTAACTGAATGATATGGAAATTCACAGGATACTGGTGATAAATCCGGGATCAACCTCAACCAAGATCGGGGTTTTCCGGAATGAAAAATCCCGGTTCCTGAAATCCATTGTCCATTCCGCTGAGGATCTGAAAGCCTTTCAGAAAATCTCCGAGCAATATGAATACAGAAAGAATATCATTCTGGATGAACTGCGTAAAGCAGAGGTCAAACTGAATGAGATTACTGCTGTGATTGGCAGGGGAGGGCTGGTAAAACCCATTGAATCCGGTGTCTATGAAATCAATGAACGATTGAAAGAAGACCTGAAACTGGGGGTACTGGGTGAACATGCCAGCAACCTGGGTGGATTGATTGCAGATGAGATTGCTAAAACCTTGCCGGCAGCCCGTGCATTCATTGCAGATCCTGTAGTGGTTGATGAATTGCAGTCCATTGCAAGAGTCTCCGGCCACCCCAAATTCGAACGAATCTCCATCTTTCACGCATTGAACCACAAAGCAGTAGCAAAAGCATATGCTAAATTCCTGGAAAAAGAGTATGAAGATTTGAACCTTATTGTGGCTCATATGGGGGGAGGAGTAACGATTGCAGCTCACCGGAATGGTAGGGTAATCGATGTCAATCAGGGATTGGACGGAGAGGGCCCTTTCTCACCTGAACGCAGCGGAACACTGCCCGTAGGAGCCTTGGCAACATTATGCTTCAGCGGGGAATATTCACTGGATGACGTGAAAAAGATGATCACGGGAAACGGCGGTTATGTTGCTTACCTGGGAACCAATGATGCCTATGCCGTTGAGATCATGGCTGAAAAAGGCAACAAGAAAGCACAATTGATCCAGGAGGCTATGGCATACCAGGTTGGAAAAGAGATCGGGGCAATGAGTGCTGTATTGAAAGGAAACGTGGATGCCATTATCCTGACCGGCGGAGTGGCATACAGTTCCTGGATCGTAGATTATTTGAAGACCATGGTGGCCCATATAGCAAAAGTGGTTGTTTATCCGGGGGAAGATGAGATGAAAACATTGGCTATGAATGCATTGCACGTTATGAGAGGAGATCTGGCATGTAAGAAGTATAAATAAATGTCGAATATCGAATATAGAATTTTGAATTTAAAAGAAGAAAGACCAGATTTTGCGTTTTATTTACCAAACGCATCAACTTACTTCCTTCCATTTACTTATTAACTTATCAACTTATCACATAGTGATGCCTATGGCATAACATATTAACCTATACTTTCTACGGTGTACTCACCGAAACCGGAAGGATCTTACCGTTGAAGAATTTGTGACCCTCAATGGCAAAATCAACAACAAAATGAGCTGCCTCCTTTACTGTGAGGGGCGCTTTATACCCGGGAAATGCTTCGGATAACATCTCTGTTTGCACCGCCCCAAAAGCGAGACAGTTGAAAAAAACGGACGTTTCCTTGAACTCTTCAGCCAGGCACTCGGTTAGGGTGGCAAGGGCTGATTTACAGGCGCTGTAATAAGCCATTCCGCTGAATTTAACACTGCCCTGTACCCCACCCATGCTACTCATATTGACTACATGACTGGGCCCTTTTTTCCCCATATAGGGAATCAGCTTTCTGATGAGTTCTGCAGCAGCAGCAAAATTGACCGAAAGCATTTGTTCCGCATCCTTTGGAAGAGTCTCTTTAAAAGAGGATTTTTTCAGGTACCCTGCATTGTTGATCAGGATATCAACGTGATCAAATTGTGGCAGGATAGTGCTTCTGACAAAGTCATCATCAGAGGGTAACCGGGTAAGATCATAGGCTACAGGGAAAAGGCATGCCGATGGATTCTTTGCTGCGCACTCCTCTTTCAATTCACCCAACCGCTCCCTGTTTCGGGAGATTGCCAGGGTATGAGCGTTCTTTTCCAATGCAAATAACCTTGCCGTTTCTCTGCCAATTCCTCTGCTGGCTCCCGTAATGATGACATTCATATTGGTGTAGTTTTTGCGGGGATACATTTGGAAAAAAATATCTATCTTCCCACCCGGATGCTAAAGATACAAATCTTTATCAGATATCCGGAAGGGAAGAGAGGATTACCCTGTTTCGTTTAGTTAATTTTCGATCATGAGCAAAAAAATAACAGCGTGCTGTCTGCTTTTTCTTTTCATTGTGTCATTTGCCGTTGCACAGTATGAAAAAGAGGAATTCCAGCAGTTCAGCTGGCAGGAGCGGTTCTTTTACGGTGGAAGTTTTGGCCTGATGTTCGGAACCATTACGGATATCGAGGTTTCTCCCATCGTCGGTTACAGGCTTACCCGTAACCTCTCACTGGCAATCGGGCCAAAATACAGGTATTACAGGGACTCCAGGGTGTATTCCACCTCCACAGGTAATTACACGCTCGAAGGCCACATTTACGGTGGGAGAAGCTACCTGCAGTTTCATATTGTTGGGGATATCCATGATTTTATACCGATCGGGTTGCACGCCGGTATTTTTGCACACACAGAATACGAAGCTTTAAGTCTTGAGTATGAAGATTTTAATCCCTTAGAACAAACCAGTGGGCGCTATACACTCCATTCGTTTTTTATTGGAGGGGGCTTGAGATTCCCGGCTGGACGGAGAGCGGCCCTTAATCTCATGGTCTTGTGGAATTTGAATGAATCATCCGATTCACCCTATACCAGTCCTGTTTTTCGATTCGGATTCACCTTTTAATGCCCCCGATTCCCTGAAATCCCAAACTCCGTGAAAAAAAAAAGCCCGAATGGGCTTTTGATCAACTCGGTTAAATTTTACCACTTTACTTTTCAACAATAGTAACCTCAGATGCTTGCGGACCCCGGTCAGTTTCAACTATTTCAAATGTTACTTCCTGACCTTTAAGTAACCTTTTGAAACCTTCGGTTTTGATTCCGGAATAATGAACGAATACATCGTTTCCGTCTTCCGTTTGAATGAAACCATATCCCTTGGAGGAATCAAACCACTTGACGATACCTTTCATTTCATGAAAATTTATGGATATTTTGATTCTTCTTATACAAATATCAGCAAATTATTAAGCATTTAAAAATAAATCCGGGGTTTTTTACTCCCATTACTGGTTAATCAAGTGTCACTTTGAAAGAAATTTATCCGGTTTTTCGAAGGAAAATCCAAGTCGGTTATGAAAAGTGGAAAATATCCGTTTTATTTGTACAAAGAAACAATGGTAATACCTGCAGTACAGGTATTACTTTTTTTATAATCTATAATCATTTGATATAATGTTGGTTACAAAAGACAAAGTGGTATCCGTCTCGTATGAATTGAGGGAAAATAACAACCAGGGGACCGTTCTGGAAACAGTGGGAGCAGACAAGCCCCTGACCTTTCTCTTTGGTGCCGGTAATTTGCTGACAAAATTCGAAGAAAACCTGAATGGATTGAAACCGGGTGAAAAATTCCAGTTTGTGCTGGCCTCCAGAGAGGCATATGGAGAAATAGATGAAAGTGCCATTGTAGATATCCCCAAATCGATCTTTGTTAAAGATGGTACACTGGATGAGGAATTGCTCGCAATAGGAAATCAAATACCGGTGCGTGATAAAAATGGAAACCATTTTACTGGCATTGTGCAGGAAGTTGCAGAAGAGTCGGTTAAAATGGATTTTAACCACCCTCTGGCAGGTACCAACCTGTTCTTTTCGGGAGAAGTGGTGGAAATTCGGGAAGCCAGTGAGGATGAATTGAAACATCAGCATGCACACAATCCGGATGCGTGCAGGGGGTGTAAACAGGACGATTGCAGCCACCAGGAGTAGCAATCCTTAAACAGCAAGATCTACGCTCCTGTTGAACCTTTGTAATCATTCAGGTTACATTCAACGCTTCCCCTTCTGACCGTGCGATGACTACCGCCCCGGTTGTATCGCTCCAGACGTTTGTGGCTGTTCGAAACATGTCAAGTATCCGGTCAACGGCAATGATTAAACCCACTCCTTCCAGTGGCAAACCAATAGCTGATAAAATGATGGAAATCATGAATAATCCGGCCATTGGGACTGCTGCTGCCCCGATTGATGCGATCAAAGCGGTTATCACAACAATCGCCTGTTGCCCAAATCCGAGATCCAGGCCATAAGCCTGGGCTATGAAAAAAACAGCAACACATTCATAGAGTGCTGTACCATCCATGTTAATGGTTGCACCCAGGGGCAAGGTGAAACTGGAAATTTTATTTGAAACACCATCTTCGTGCTCGACAGCTTCCAGCGTGAGTGGGAGGGTGGCCAGGGCAGAAGAGGTTGAAAATGCAGTTAATAGAGGTGTGGTTACT
>Ga0315539_1000407_pt1 | contig 32833 bp, 23 predicted proteins | sample SalMarSW160150MG_FD_203097 | JGI IMG/M metagenome (GOLD analysis project Ga0315539, IMG submission 203097) | Salt marsh sediment microbial communities from the Plum Island Ecosystem LTER, Massachusetts, United States - Salt Marsh Sediment SW1601-150 ...
TGAGCCTTTTCCAACTTGGCTTGCGCTTGCTCGATCATTTCTTGAACGAAGGAATGCCTATCCCTGTGAGACTCCATGCATTGGAATAGGAGGGCGTCCAAAAAGTGTACGGTAGTGAAAGCTGGTTTCATAATGGCTTTGCGCCGTATCAAACTGTCCAATAGCCACCAAGTTGTCAGCCAAGTCGGCGTGAACGTAACCGGCTTGCCTTTTCGCTTGTTCGCTCGACGTACTCAAGCTCTCAAACTCCCCCAACGCCCGCTGGTGGTACTCAATGGCCAGCGTGGGCCGCCCCCGCGCCTCCAGGCAGCGGCCCAGCGAGAACAGCGCCATCGCGTGGTCATACGCCGCCTCGTCACCACCGTAGGCTGCGCCTGCTTCCAATCGCTCCAGCAGCCCGCGGAACACCCGCTCCGCCTCCGCCGCCCGCCCCTGCTGCCACAGCGCCTCCCCCTGCTGGCTCAGCATCAGGTACTCCGCCTTGGTCAGCCCCTCCTCACTGGAGATTTGAGATTTGAGATTTGAGATTTTCTCCATCATCGCGTCCCGCTCCCGCCAGCGGCCAAAGACGTCCAGGAACATGGCGATGCTAGTGGCAAACTCCACCGCCTCCGCCGCGGCGCCTGCTTCTGCTGATGCACGCATCAGTGCCAGGTCGAGGGCGCGGCGCAGGTTGGGCAGCTCGCGCAGGGCGATGGCGCGGGCCTGGTGGGGGGTTTGGGTGTCGGCGTGATACAGGTAGTTGGCCAGGGCGTAGTAGCGCTGCCAGTAGCGCTCCTCCAGCTCGGCGCGGCGGTCGGCGGGAAGCCGGGCCGCCAGGTAGGGCACCAGGGTGGGATGGAAGCGCAGGAAGGGCGGGGTGACGCCGGGCACGGATTCGACGGCGACCAGGGCCGCCTGCTCCAGCTCGGCGCGGGCGGCCTGCCACAGGTCGGGATCCATGCCAGTAATCTCCAATAACTCGGCTTCCATGCACCCACCCTGGAACACGGCCAGGTCGGGCAGGGCGGCGCGGGTCTCGTCGCCCAGGCGGCGCAGGGAGAACTCCAGGGAGATGGTCAGGCTCTCGTTGCGCTCCACCGCCGCGCCGGTGGTGAAACCGGGCAGCAGCTCCTCGAAGCGGGCGATCAGCTCGGCAGGAGTGTACTCGCGCAGGCGGGGCAGCACCAGGTAGAGCGAAAGTGGATGCCCGCCCAGGTGGGCCATCAGGTCCACCAGTTCCTGCCGGTCCACCGCCGCGCGGTCTATGCCGTGGTCGTCCAGCACGGCCGCCGCCAGCGCCAGGGCGTCGGGCGTGGCCAGGCCACCCAGCTCGATGTGCGCGCAATCCTTAGAAGGCCGGAAGCGGTCGTCGTTGAAGGTCGTGTCGCGGGTGGTGATCAACACCCGGCTCCTCTCCCTGCCTGACCACATCCACACCGCATCCAGCACGGTCTTGAGCTCCTCCAGCGGCATCAGCGGCTCGCGGCCCAGGACGGATTCAAAGTTGTCCAGGATGACCAGGGCGGGCTGCTGGCGCAGCAGGTCGGTTATCCGCTCCACGGGACCTGTTCTGAGCGCCGCTTCGCTAACGGTCGAAGGGTCGCCCTCGCCGATCACAAAATTGGGGTCGCCGCTGACGGCCTGCCCCACCCAGGAGCAGAGCTGGTCCAGCGAGCCGCCGTGCTCAAAGGAGACGAAGGCCGCGCCGCCGGGAAAGCGTCCCGTGCGGTGGAACCAGCGGCCCGCCTCGGCTGCCAGGGCCGTCTTGCCCATGCCGCCAAAGCCGTGCAGCACGACGACGCGGTGTTCGGCCAGGGCGCGCTCCAGTTGGAGCATCTCGCGGGCGCGTCCGTGGAAGCCGTGATGCGGCGCGCGGGGCAAGCCGCCGGGGGCGTGGGGGTTGGTTAAGGCCAGAGGTACACCCTCCCCCGCCCCCTCCCTGGGAGGGAGGGGAGTTTCTGGGGAGAAGACGACGGGGTCGGCGGACTGCTGGTAGAGGGCGGGGAGGAACCAATCGCGCAGGCGGATGGTCTCTTCAACCAGCTTGCCGTCGGCGTCGCGGCGGGTGAGGGTGTGGCGCTGCTCGTCGGCCAGCAACGCGACGCGGCCCTCGTCCACCGCCCGGCCCACGGTCAGGCCGCCGGCCAGGCCGCCGTAAAAGGCGGCGACGAATTTGCGCGCCGCCACCACCAGCACCGAATAGTTCATGGCCAGCACGCTGCCCACTCCGGCCCGAATGAGGCGGGCGGCGACGCTGGCGTAGGGGTTGGCCTCCTCTTGCGCCGCGCTCTGGCAGGCGTTGAGCACCATCAGCGGCACGCCGCAGCGGTTGAGCAGCGTGCCCAGCCGGTTGGCGTCCACGCGGTCGGTTTCGTGCTCGTCGTTCTCGAAGAGCAGATAGCCCAGGCCCTGGGTGGCGTCGTAGACACCGTGCCCGTCAAAGTGGAGAACGTGCACCGGCGGGGCTGAGCGATCGCGCAGGCGGGCGGTCAGCGCGGGAAGCGTGGGCGGGTAAAGGAACTCGGTCGCCACCCGGTCGCCCAATTCGTCCAGCGCGTCGAGCAGCGGCAGGGAGACGGCGCGCGGATCAATGAACCCCTCCCCTCTGGGACGGGAGACGACCACCAGCACCCGCACCGGCAGGTCGAAGGGCTTGAGCGGGGCGCCGGTCACTTTCTTCAGCCGCCGCCGCACGCCGATGCCGGCGGAGAAGAGATGCCCTCCCTCATCGGCCAGCAGTTCCCACGGCAAGCACAGCACGCGGGGGTCCACGGCGTCAATGGTCAACAGCTTGCCCTCGTCCCCCGCGTCCACGAACTGCTGCCACAGCCGGGCCGCCTCAGGATCGGTGATGATGCTATCCCGCAGGGCGCGGCCCCAGTCCTCCAGCCTGGCCTTAATGCCTTCGGCACGCTCGTAGTCCGGCCCGGTGGGCCACTGTGCAAATATCTCCAGATACCAGCGCAGGTCGGCCAGCGTGTCGTCATCCAGCGGCGGCTCGAAGGGCGCGGGGTCGGTCCGGTTGCCCGTATCCGGGCGGAAAAGACTCACGTCGAGGGGTGAATCCTCCGTTTTGGCGATGAAGTAGGCCATCAGTTCGATCATGGGCAACTCCTTTTCAGGCGGGTATCATGCGGCTGACGTGCGCCCGCGCCTCCTCCGGCAGTCCGACGCGGAGAGGACCCCAGCGTGTCTCTAGCGTGGCGATCAGTTCGACGCTCAGCCGCACGCCGCCGGCGTCACCCGGCGCGTCCAGCACGGCGTAGACACTCTGGCAGCCCAGCAGCGGGTGGGCCGCGTGGTGGGCGAACTGCCAGGAGGGGTGGCTCTCGCCCAGCCCGAAACCTTGCAGCACGGGGAAGGTCTGGTGGTACTCGATCTCCGCGCCCACCTCGAACAGGCTGGCTTCGAAGACATCGGCGAATTTCAAATCTGGCCCCAGGCCAAAGGTGAATTTGCCCTTTCGCTCGGCGGTGAGTCGCTGCGGGTAGAGGTCGTGGGCCACGACAGCGCCGGTCCCCGCGCTGTGGGGGCGCAGGTAGGCGGTCAGGGTGGCTTCTTGATAGAAAGTGCGTGCGTCGGCGGGTGGATGCAGGGTGCAGGCCAGGCGGAGCAACGTGTAGCGTCGGTCGCCGGCGGGGGGCATCCATTTCTTGCCGGTCTCGCCTTCCATCGCCTGCTCGGCGGGCCACCAAGCCGGCTCGCCCAGCGTCACGCGCGGCAAGGGCGCGTCCCCTCTGCACACCGGACCCAGCGGCTCCAGATGGCCCTCCCAGGCTACATCGTCAATCTCGGTCGGAGTGATAATCCGCATCGTTTCGCCTCCTCTCGATGTTCTCACTCATTGCCAGCGACCATAAGAATATCACACACGAGGTTGGTTGTCAAACTCTGAAGCCGTCTGCCGCTCCAATCCCAATTCTCGCCGCTTCTCCGGCCTGGGTTGCCACTCGGCGTCCCAGCCCATGGCGGCGCAGAAATCCTGCACCATAGGCTGAGTTGCAGCAAATGGCCGGGTGCGCAGCAGCGTTTTCCATCGTTTCTGGCAAATCTCTCCCACGTGTGGTATAATTACGGACACATCACAGTATAAAATAGAAAGGAAACAACCCCATGTCTGTTACTAAAATCGTCGTCATCGGCGCGGGCAGCGCCAGCTTTGGCCTTAGTACCCTGGCCACCATCATGCGCAGCCAGGCCCTCCGCGGCAGCACACTGGGCCTGGTGGACATAGATCGCCAGGGCCTGGAGACCATGTCCACCCTGGGCATCCGGATGAACCGCGAATGGGATGCCCAGATGACCATCGAGTCCTCGACCGAACGCACGGACCTGCTGCCGGGAGCCGATTTCGTCGTCCTGTCCATCGAGGTCGGCCCCCGCGAGGCATTGTGGCAGCAGGACTGGGAGATCCCCCTGCGGCACGGCCTGCGGCAGCCCTACGCTGAGAACGGTGGCCCCGGCGGGTTCGCCCACGCGGCGCGCAACATCCCCGTCCTGTTGGGGGTTGCCCAGGATATGGAGCGCCTCTGCCCCGACGCCTGGCTCATCAACTTTACCAATCCGGTGCCCCGCCTCTGCCTGGCCGCCACACGCTACACACGGGTCAAAACCGTGGGGCTGTGCCACCAAATCCACATGGCCCACCTCATCGCCTTTGTCGTGCTGGCCGAACGGTGGGGTATCCAGGTGCCTCCTGACGTGGGTACCCACCCTGACCCGGCGAAGCTCGAGCCCACGAGGCTGTGGATCGACCTGGCTTACGAGAAAGTGGCCGTCAAGGCTGTGGGGCTCAATCACTTTATCTGGATCGTGGACGTTCGCGACAAAGCCACCGGCGAAGACCTCTACCCACTGTTCCGCCAGCGGTATCGCACCCACCGTCCCGACTTCGAGCCCCTGACCCGCAAGATGTTCGAGGTTTTTGGGCTCTGCCCCGGCTCCGGTGACAGTCACCTGTGCGAATACCTGCCCTGGGGCCATGACCCCCAGACGAAACCGTGGGAGACCTACAACCTGCGATTGTACGACTGGGCAGCCGGCGAGCAGCAGCGCCAAGATCGAGCCCGGTTAGCCGCCGCCATGGCCGCCGGTGAGCGGCCCATTGACGGGTTGCGCCAGGTGCACAGCGAAGGGGCCGTGGAATTGATCGAAGCCATCGCCGGCAATACCAACGCCTACATCCCCACCGTCAACATCCCCAACCAGGGCTACATCCCCAATCTGCCCGACGGGATCATCGTCGAAGTGCCTGCTGTGGCCAACGGCGCGGGCATCCACGGCCTGGGCCTGGATCCGCTGCCGGAACCCATCGCCGAGCTATGTCGCCGCGAAGCTGCCCTGGTCGGGCTGGTGGTGGATGCGGCCGTGACTGGCAGCCGGGAGTTGGCCTGGCAAGCGCTGCTACTCGATCCCATGATCAGCGACTTTGACCAGGCGGAAGGCTGCCTGAACGATTACCTGGAAGCGTATGCCGAATGGCTGCCGCAGTTTCATCAGTCTCCCAAATGCGTAGGCCGAAGCGACTGAGATAGATGGGGATGTTCTGGAAAAGTGAGCTTTCCTGCTCGATTTCGCGGATCATAGCCCGCTTGACGTGGGACAAAGGCCCACTCAGAATGGTGAGCGAACCGCCCTCACCGCCTGCACCGTTCACTTTCCAGCCCCATGCGCCGTGGGCCTGGGCGATTTCGATGACGCGGTCGGCATCGGGGTTGATGAGATCAGGATGCAGGTTTCGCTGCGCTTCTGTGTTCTGTATCATGGCCTGCCCCAAAGCCACAAAATCGCCAGCGTACAGGGCATCTCGCGAAGGTTCGGCAGTGGCCCGCAGTGCTTCGAGTTGTCTGGCAGTTGGCCCGGCGTCCTCCAGGTAGCGAATCACCTTCTCGTGCACCTGGGACGAGTGATGGGATTTACCCAGGTAAATAAGAGCTAACCGCCGTTCCAGCTCCCACCAGATGGGGTCAGGCGCCTGAATTTGCGACACCGAGGCATGGGGATACTGGAACATCTCGATGTAGTTGATGCCGCCATAGGCCGCACAAAGCTGATCCTGAATACCGCACTGTTGTTTGAGCATCTCTGTTTCGATAGATTGGGCCACGTAAGCAACTTCGTGCGGGGTCAGACGGCCGGGTGTGAGGCAATCCAAAGCGCCAACGAGGGCGACGGTGACGGCAGCCGAGGTGCCGGTCGAAGCGCCGGCCGGCGCTTCGCAGAAAATGGCGACCTGAATGGCGATGTCATCAGGCACGCCCATGCGCTCGATGGCGGCCTCCAGCAGCGGATGCCGATCCCAGGTCATCTTTTTGAGGCGCCGTACATACCGTTCGCCGTAGTTTTCGGCGTAGATGACGACGCGCTCTTCCTGGTCGTTGCGTGGGTAGACTTCGATCTGCACTTCCGCGTATGGATAGACGCCGATGTTGAAGATCTTGCCATACTCGGCGAACCAGGTATCGGTCCAGCCGCCATTGTCACAGATGCGGATGGGGGCGACGCTGTTGATGATGCGTAATGGCCGTTTCCGCCCTTTTTCGCTCATAGGGTATAGTCCCTTAGGCCAGGTGCAACGCACTTCTGAAAGTCAGCCGAAGTGCGTTGCACCTTAGTAGCTGCGGGCTGTCTCCAGCATGGCCACGACATTCTCTGGCGGAACATCAGCCTGGATGTTATGCACCTGGTTGAAGACGTAGCCGCCCCCAGGGGCGACAATATCGAGCAGCCTCTTCACCTCGGCTGCTACCTCCTCCGGGGTGCCACGGGGAAGGGTGTGTTGAGTGTCGCATCCCCCGCCCCAGAAGGTGAGGTCCGCACCGAACTCCCGCTTCAACCGCACGGGATCCATCCCCGCGGCCGAGATCTGCACCGGGTTGAGGATCTGAACGCCGGCCTCGATGAGGTCGGGGATCAGGGGATAGATGCTGCCGCAGGAATGGAGAAAGACGTAGATCTCCGGGTAGTGCTGGCGGACGTAGCCGTAGATGCGGGTATGACAGGGTTTGATCCGGCGACGGTACATTTGAGGGGAGATCTGAAGCCCTTGCTGAGTGCCCAGGTCATCTACCATAACGATGATCTGGACGTAGGGACCAACAGCGTCCAGGTAGCGGGCCAGGTCGGCCAGGTGAACCTCGGTCAGCTTTTCCAGGAGAGCCTCCAGGAAGGGGCCTCCTCGGGCCAGGTCAATCATGAACTGCTCCCAGCCGCGCAAGCCCTGCCCTGCCTCCAGGATGCTCCCCCCGAAATTACCCATGATGGCGTAGTCGGTGTTCTGGTAGAGATAACGAGCCCGGTCACGGAGGAGGATCAGCTCACCGTCGCTATAGCTCTGCAAGGGGAAGGGATCCAAATCTGCCGGAGCCGTGGCCTCGGCCAGGGGATAGTAGATGCGGTCGAAGTACAGGCCGGTAGGGGGACGGTAGCGCACCCGGCGGCCGTCTTCAAGCTGATAAAGCGAGCCATCGGGCGCTGTTTCGGTGGTGAAACCGGCCACGATGCGAGCCGGGTGGCCGTCGGGGAGAGTGTAGGGTTGCCAGCCCAGGAGTTGATCCAGGTCCAGCGGCACTACATCCAGGCCAAAGAGGTCCATGATAGGGGACTCCACTACAGCCAGTTGCTGGCCGGTATCGTAGACGTAGATGTCGCCATCAGCGATTCCCAGGTGCTCCTTGAGCCGCCGGTAGGCCAGAGCGGTGATGCCGGTAGAGCGCATGGCGCCCAGGTCAACGGGGAGCCGGTCGGGCACTTCATGTCGAAGCGCCGCCAGAACCCATTCACGTGAGTTCACCCATTCCCCCCTGATTTGGCCATGGTCACGTAAATGGGATTCGACAGGGCCCGTCTCACCAGCGCTGCCAGATCGTGGCCCACCTCCCCATCGCACGGCTCGACCAACTCCAGCCGGTAGAAGGTGTCGTCCTTTGGCCTGGCCTGCCAGCAGTGGGCGAAATCGTCACTCCCGACAGGCACGCTCTCCACCCCCCGGCTGGATACGATCCTCAGCACCAGCCCCCTGCCACCGACCACCTGAGCACGCAGCATCACGGGACGCCCGGGCAGCAATGACGCCACGTACGTGGCCTCATCCCCCATCATGCCCTCGTACAATCCATCCCCATCAGCGTCGGCCGTCAGATATAGCTCTGGCCCTTGCGGATCGGCCGAGATGAAGACGTGCCCCGCCCGGATGCCATCCAAGATGCCTGCCGCCGAAAGCTCCTCGGCGTAGACCCAGGTTGTCGGCGTGCCGATGTCATAGAAGCTTAGCTGTCCGGTGAAGGGTGCCACGTGTTTGTCACTTCCCCCCACAGCTACCACTCGCCGTCCCTGCTGAAGCAAGCTGTCCCAGAAGGCCAGCGATTGATAGTTGTTCGCTGCCCAGACTGCCTGCCATACCTCCACACAATCGAAGGGGAGATCAGGACTATACTCCCAGGGTGGCCCCACATCCTTGGGATGGTTGGCCGAGAAAAGCCCGCCAGTGGCGTGCACGGCGTCAATAATCCGAGCCATGGTGGCGTCGTCGCGACAGCGGAACTCCTGCCAACTGTGGATGCCCCAGGCGTTGGCGTGTCCGTAGTAAGTAGTGATCTCCTGACCGGGGATGAGGAGCAGCGCATCGCCGCCAGCCGCAGCCAGGTGGGGGAGGTGGCTGACGGTATTGTGATCCGTGACTGCCACGAAGTCGAGGCCTCGCGCCCGCGCTGCGGCGACCAGATCGCTCAGGCTGCCAACGGCGTCGGAGTGGTGGGTGTGGCTATGCAAATCGCCCCGGTACCAACGAGCCTTTCGGCTCAACACCGGGGCCTTCAAGTCTCTCTGCGCAGGCGAGGCCACTTCCCCCGACTGGCCGACGATGGTCAAGCGATAATCGCATCCTTCGGGCAGGATGTGGTACAGGCCGAGGAGGATGTGCCAGGTGCCGGCGTAGATCGGCCCGGGCAGGTAGCCTGGGGTGGCGTCCGCCAGCCCGATGGTGAATTCGGAGCGGTCGCTCCCGCTCCAGCCACGGAAGCCATAGCCCTGGAACACCGCGGCGCCGCGCGGATCGAACACCCCGATGTCCACGACGTTGCCGCTACCTCCCGGCAGCGCGGCACTGACTCGGTGGGTGTAGGTGTAGCGAACGGTCAGCCGGCCGATGCCGGGCGGCACCTCAAAGGGGAGAAGAAGGTAGTCATCAGTTTCTTTGTCTGCTGGGGTGACGGTACCCGTCAACGTATGGGATAGTTCCAACATGGAAGACTCCTTACGGGCTGCTCCATAGCGCGTTCGCGCCACTCATAGGGGCAGAAACTCCAACTGTCATCGCGAGGCGGTGCTTTTCCGCCGAAGCGATCCCCAATTCGCGAGGTGGAGATTGCTTCGGCAAAAACCGCCTCGCAATGACACAGTCGTGACTTTAGTCGCCAGGAATGGCTAAAGCCGTCACTACTCAAAAAGCACGGTCTGAACCTGGCGCGGCCGCAAGTAGAGCCTGATGGCGTTGTCCGCGTCCAAGCTCAATTGCTGGCCAGGGCACTCATTCAGGTCGGCCAGGAAGGCCCTGCTGAAAGGCAAATAAAGTCGCAGCCGGGCCTCAACTGGCTCAGGAGCGACGTTCCAGACGCGCACGATCAGCCCATCGCCTTCCCTTCGGCTACGCTCAGGACAAGCCTCGGCCAGCTTGATGGCGCTAACGACAACGACGGCAGGGCTCGCTTCTACGAAGCTCAGGGCAGTCGGCAGCGGCCCGTCGTGGGGATCGGCCACCACGGCGCGCAGGGGGGCGTTGAAGGCATAGGCCTGAGGGAAGGTGGAGAGCCAGCCGGGCGCCTCCCGGTCGCCGCCGTGCGGGACCAGGGCGTAGTGAAAGGTGTGCACACCCGGACATTGAGCGCCAGGCAGAGGGAGGCCTGGACCGGCGTGCCCAGGCCGGACCGGCATGTCGGCGCGGGAGAGCCAGCCTACGCAGCGCAACAGTGTGAGCAACAGCATCGTGCCGTCTGGCTCACGTCGCGCTTCCACCTCCGGCAGGCCACGATTGATGAGAGTCAGCCCGGCCTGTTCGTCACTCACGTCGCTGAAGGTACGTTGTGGATGCGTGGGGGCTGGCTGCTCTGACCAACCGGTGGTCTCCGTCGGCAGGTCCAGCAGACGCTCGACCACGTCGAAGGGTGTCTCGGTGCGGAAACAGTCGGCCTCGACGGGCGTGGGGAAGCGGACGCGCAGCCGGTGATCGCTGGCTGCGTTGTTGAGCGTGGTCTCGAAGTCCACGCGGCGAAGGCCGGAGACCAGGCTGACCCGGGTGGTGATGGGGAGAGTGACCCGTCTGGCCAACCGGGCGCGGCGGGAGGCGGTAAGCCCGACAGGCACGCGATAGCGCAGGACGATTTCCAGCGTCTGGCGGGCCGGGCCTGTTTCCAACAGCCTCACCAGCGGTGGATGGGACGGCTCGTCCACTACCACGTCCTGCTCCACCGGACAGTGATTATACACGTCTCCCCGATCGCCCTCGTCCACGAAGCGATTGAGCCTACGATAAACGATGCCGGTGGTCTTGTCGCGCAGGGTGATGCTCCCGTCCACCGGGTTGGCTTCGACCTGGTAGAACTCGTTCTCCATGCTCAACGCTCCAGCTTCCACCTCTGGCGCTGGGCGTGCGGGAACGGATCGCAGGAAGTAGGTACGGTAGCCGCGGCCCGGCACGTCCTGCGCCACGAATGCCAGGGCCGCCTGGGGAGCCAGCCTCACATCTAGCTGCGGAGGCTTTCCGGCCGCGTGCAGCCGGCGCCGGACCTCGGCGAGAGCGGCATCCACCTGGGCCAGACTGGGCTGACCATGAGCGCTCAGGGTGGCCATCACCACCGGGCCAGCTTCGCCCTCGTGATACCTCAGTCTCACAATCCCCTGTCCCCCCACCCGCCCAGGGTGCTCCTGCATCAGCCGCATCAACAAGTCCTCGTGATTAACGCCCAGGAGGGAGAAATCGAGCTTCTCCTCGCCCAACTGCTGCCACAGCAAAGGCTGGCCCTCTTCGTCTATCAGCTCGTAGCCTGGCCAGGCAGGTGGTATCTGCACCTGCACGTGGACCAGGTCGGTGCGCGGCCCAGCGGTGGGGTTGAAGACGACGATGGGCACGTACGGAGCGGGCTGGAGCAATTCGGCGGGGAGAGCTTCTTGCGAATCATCGAGCTTAGGGCCCCTGGTCGCGATGTACCTTACCAGACTCGTCAGACTGCGCCGCGTGACTTCTTCGCCGATTTGCTCCACCTGGTCGAAGCGAGACCGCATTTCCTGGTGGACTTGATCCACACTGCAGCCACAGATGGAGTCGTGGGGATGATTCTGCAAGAGGTAGCGCCAGGCAAATGTCGTAAATTCGTAGAGTCGTAAATTCGTAGAATCGTAAATTCGTAGGCCAGTTTCCGAATTTACGGACTCAGCAAAGGCACTGAACGGTTCGGCCCAACATTCCAGCAGCGTCTCGCAGGCCCGGTTGCGCTGCTTGATCCACATGCGGGCCGACAGCACGCCGGGGATGATGTTGGATCGCTGCGAGCAGCGGAACTCACCCTGAACTGTTGGCAGCCCAGGATTCGCGGCACGCACGGCGGCGACGTACTGGGGCAGGGTGCCGTGGACGAGCTTCAGGGCCGGCAGGCGTTCTTCCGCAGCGGCCATGAGGGCCGGCAGGTCAGGGGAGGGCTCCACATGGTCCATGCCGTTCATCAGGAGGACGGCGTGGGTGGTGGCGTGAGGGGCCAGGCTATCCACCGCCTGGCGCACCACTTGGGCGAAGCCGTCCGGGTCGTGGGGCGTCCAGGCCAGGTTGCCATAGCCGTCGCGTAGGTATAGGGTCAGGACGACCGTTCCGTCGGGCGACTGCCACAGGAACTCGGTCGGCAGGTCGGGCACGCCACGCCAGATAGCCGCGTCGTGGATGCCGAAGCCGGCCAGAATCCGGGGCAACTGGCTGATGTGTCCGAAGGAGTCCGGGATATAGCCGACCGACATCGGCTCGCCGAAGCGCCGGGACACCCGCTGGCCCAGCATCAGATTGCGGATCAGGGCCTCCGGGCTCACCAGGAACTCGTCGGGCAGCACGTACCAGGGGCCGATGAGCAACCGTCCCTTCTGAATCTGCTCCCGGATGTCGGGCTCGCGTTCGGGCCGAATTTGCAGGTAATCTTCGACCACGATGGATTGCCCGTCCAGCATAAAGTGGCGGTAGCTGGGATCGTGTGCCAGAATACCCAGCAGCTTGTCCACCAGGGTGACCAGACGAATCCTGAACTCCTGGAAGGTCTGGTACCACTCGCGGTCCCAGTGGGTGTGGGAAACGACGAAAGCTTGATAAGGCATAAAGTGTCCTCCTTCAGCCCCTCCCTCCGCCCCCCCTCAATCCCCCCCAACTCTGGGGGGGAAGGGGGAAGAGGAATCCCAGTTCCCCCTCTCCCAGGGTTGTTGGGAGAGGAGGTTAGGGGGAGAGGGCCGTCTCTTGCATCAACTCACCTACCAGCCGCACTCGTTCGATATCGCCGTCTGGGGGCAGCTCATCGGATATTCCCAGCACCAGGCGGGGGTAAAACAGCTCCACTACTTGTTTCACGCACTCGATCAGCGTTTCCGTCGAGAAAGACGGGAGGAAATACAGGGCAGGAATCCCATCCAAAAGCACTTGGTCGCCCAGTGCCTCTTTGATCTCCTCCAGCGTGACGTCTCCCTGGGGAAGAGGCGTGGCGGCTTCGATCCCATCCCAGGGGCCATCTCTCAAATGGGGCAACAACGGCTTCATCGTCCCATCCACGTGGATGTGCACCAACTTGCCGGCGGCGTGTAACTGTTCAACCCGCTGGCGATAATAGGGAGCCAGGTACTCCTTCCAGATGGGGGGCGGGTCCATAGCGGCATCAATGTTCTCACCCAGATTGAGAATCTGGACGGGAGATTGGCATAGAACTTCGTACATAGCGTTGTCCGCCTCTGACGCTACCTCGACGTAGTGTTGGATCAGCGCAGGGTAGTCATGCATCATGTAGATAGCTTTCTCAAACCCCGCATGCTCGATGAAGAGACCTTGTATCGGTGAGCGGCGAAAGTAGAACTGAGGGCTGCCACGCTCGCCCACCCGCTGTAGGTCCTGCTCGTAGGCTCCCTGGTCCCAGTACCACTCCTCATCGTGCAACATGAACTCCAGAACCTTGAAGTCCTGCGGGCTTTTCAGCTTGTACTCGGTGTTATAGGCAGACAGGCCCCATTCGTCGTAGTGCAAAACGTCGGTCAAAGTCCCCACAGGGGTCTCCCACGTACGCCGCAGTCGCTTCTCATCTTCCCACCGCTCAGTGACCCGCACGTTGTTGTATCGTGAGCGCAAAGGGTTCGTGAAATATCGAACGGAAGCGTGGCAATCATCGTAGACATCAAGGAGACTGGCACCCTTCAAGTGTTTTGGCAAAGTGCCTCGCTTTTTGTTCACGTCGTACCAGTACTCCAATCTGGGTTGCCAGAGCACACCGCCTGGGTCCTCTCCTCGAAAAATAGCCAGGTTCATTTCACCAAAGCTGAGCTTGGCATCCTGGTTATTCATGCTTCTCCACCATTTGCCGGTGCGATAGCCTGCGTGTAGAGTCGTAAATTCGTAAACTCGTAGATTCGTAGATTGGTACATTGGGTACGAATCTACGAATCCCGAATTTACGAATACAGCTTAAACGTCCTCACCTCGAATGGTTTGATGTCAAAGCGCAAACAGCCGGACACGACGTCGGCCTGGCCAATTTCGTTTTCGTACGGATCGCACTCTGTGGCACGAGAAGGGGGATGGAAAAACGTGACGTTCACCGTGCCGCGTCGGTTCTGGTCTTCGTAGAGCCTGAGAATAAGCCCATCTCCTTTCTCTGCCATTTTCAACGCCGATATCATGACGTGATCACTGACGATGGACAGGAAAGAGCCGCCAGGTTTCAGATTGCCCTCCCCTCCCCCTATGGGAATGGCCATCAGCGGATCATTGAACTCCCACGCCCGGCGCGGTGTTTCGGCCTGTCGCCAGTCACCCCGATGGGGATAGAGGCTATAGGTGAACGAATGGTGGCCCAAATCGGCCATCGGATCCGGGGACTGTGGCCCCCTGAGTAGGGTGAGCCGCATACGATGGCCAAAGATATCGTACCCATACTTGCAATCGTTCAGAAGGCTTACCCCGTAGTCACCCTCCGAAAGATCAGCCCAGAAATGACCGCAAACCTCGAACTTTGCCGCGTCCCACGACGTGTTAGCGTGAGTCGGTCTTTCAATGTAACCATAGGACAGATCATAGGTGGCTCTCATAGCATTCACGTTGACCAGAAAGCCGGCCTTCAGTAGCCGATCTCGCTCTCCCCACTCGATCTCCGTCTCGAAATCTATCCGCGGCAGGCTGCGATAGAGGATGATCTTCTGCACGATCTTCGAGTTCATCAGACCGCGTTCCTGTCGCAAAACAAGCCTCACCGGGCCGGTTTCGACGATTTCAGAACGCTCGACGGGTGGAAGCTCAAACTCGCGGTCTTTATACATGGGCACAATATCCCAGGCGGCATAACGTCCCGGCACATCTTCGAACAACTGGAACTTGTTGCCTTCCTCTATCACCTGGCGGTCGTTCTTTTTGTCGTAAATTCCAGAAATCGTCCCCTGCCCATCAAAACGGACCTGAAAGAAATCGTTCTCGATTGAGTCGTCACGCACTGCGAACGGAGTGCTACCATCGGGTTGGCCTGCAACGAGTCTGTAGACCGTATACCCCATCGGCGGGACATCCCGCGCTTCGATCAGCACCCTCACCCGTCCGTCGTCCTGACTGAGAACCTGGAACGGAACGTTGTTCCCATTGGCATCCACGATCTTGAAAGAGGTATCGGGCGATGTTTTGAACTCCGCATCAACTACATCCGTCCTCTCCCACGGCTGCATGTTGAACACCGCCACCGCAGCGGCGTCTGAACTGATTTGACTCCCGATATAGCTCAACGCTGAGGTCAGCGCCTTGCTGCCTATTTCGAAAACAGTTTCGTAATCCTTGAGCGCGTCGTGAAAAGCCTGAGTGACGTGTGAACCGGGCAAAATATCGTGGAACTGGTTTTTGAGGATCAACTTCCAACCCTCGTGCAAATCTTCCCCTGGATAACTGCCGCCCAGTAGACTGGCCAGCGCCGACATGGCCTCCGCGTTTCTGTACAGGATTTCCGCTTTACGATTGTTTTTCTTCAGACGCGCCTGGGTGGTGTATGTTCCGCGGTGTGTTTCTAAGTAAAGCTCATCTTTCCAAACGGGCAAGCCTTCTGCTTTAGCTTCTATCCGTTCGAAAGCCTCCTGGCCATGGGTAAATAACGATTGGGGCATGCCAGGCATATTCTTATATCGCCGTCCGCTGAGAACATCCTCGCGGTTTGGCCCGCCGCGGCCGTCGGCGTAACCATAGTTGTAGATTACCTCATTGCACGCTACTTTCTGCTTGTATTCATTCCAGTTGGTCAGCATCACATCCGCGTCTATGCTCGCTCCAAAGTGGGTCGCTGGCAGATGCGCCAGGATGCGTGAACCGTCCGGCCCTTCCCACCAGAAGGTGTTGTGAGGGAACTCGTTGGTATCGTTCCAGATCACCGGTTTGTTGGTGATTAAGAATCGAAACCCTGCCCGTTTGAGAATCTGAGGGATAAACCAGGCGATGCCGAATACGTCCGGAAGCCAGCAAACACACGACGTTGTTCCAAACTCCCGCCGCGCGAACTCCCGCCCAAACTGGAGTTGGCGCACAAACGATTCGCCCGAAATCAGATTACAGTCTGGCTCAACGTACATCCCGCCGATGACTTCCCAGCGCCCCTCTTTTACGCGCTCCTTGATCCCATCATAGATTTCCGGATACAGACTTTTCAGATCCTCGTAGAGCTTCATCTGGCTTTGACAGAAAAGATAATCCGGGAATTCACGCATCATGTTCAGCGTGGTAGCATGCGTACGACCGATTTTCCTCAGAAACTCGCTATAATCCCACTGGTACACAAAATCAAGGTGGCTATGACCTACCATGTTCAAACGGCCATGATGCTTGAATCGCTCGGAATCGTAGATATGGTCACGCACATAAGACCGCGCTTTCATCACACTCGCTCTGAACTTTTCGCCATCCTCCTCGAACTCAATCAAAGAAATCGCTTTTTTGAGCTCATCGAACAGAAATGCGCGCACCTCGTTCCCCGCCTGGGGGGTCATCACGATGTCATAGGCGCACTGGAGATCGAAATAGGCGTCCTCAATGTCGCGATCAAGCACCGCCAACTCTGCCACGCTGAACTGATGTACAATCTTGGGGATTTCCATCTCATTGACGTACTGCTCGATCTCTATCCGTAGCGTTTCACTGCCCTTCATCTTTTCGGCCAGAAAAACCACCTCGTGTTTTGAATCCAGCCCGGCCAGTTGTTTTCCGTTGAGAGTTAGCAGTCCTTCGCCACCGGGTTTAAGATACAGTACACAGTACTTTCCATCAAAATTTTTGGGGACCTTTGCTTCACAGCGGAAAAACGCCGTGCGGTTCTCACCTCCCCACTCATCCCCAATCTGGTAGGGTCTCCATTGCTGGTCGAGCCATTCGTAATTTCCCGGTCGGTGATATATCGCTTCCCGTATGTTCCAGCCTTCAAGTTTTAGAGTCTCCGAAAACCGTGCTGCCCTTATCTTCTCAATCTGTACGCCCATCCACTGTTGCGGTGTATAGGCACTCCGCATCTTATCCTTGATTCTGACTTGGTCCATGTTGAGTCTATCTCCTGATGGGAATTTTCTGCGAGAAACAGGGGGCACTACAACCAAGAAACGTTGGCATTAAATATCCATAGCACTCCAAAGCAGGGGGACGATGAGAGCGGATTACTGTCAACGGATTTATCGGAACGGATTGAACGGAAATTGCACGTGTGGAGCATTAATCCGTTCAATCCGATCTCGGAATCCGTTGACAGTACTTGGGGACAGCGCATCCTCACACCTGGGAGTGCAGCCGGGGATTGCTCGCCTCATCGAAGCCCAGATGGATCATGTACAGGGAGAGAAAGAGGCACATGAGGGCAAGGATCGGGGTTAACCACCACCACCAGAGGTTCTGCAAGATGGCCGAGTAGCTGAGGGCCCAGTAGATCATCATGCCCAAGGTCATCTCTCGCTGGGGACCCAACCCCAAGAGGGATAGCCCCGACTCGGCCAGGACGGCGGAGATGAAGGCGTTGACGAAGTTGGCCCCCAGCCACTGTAACATGTGGGGCATCAACTCGCGGAAGATGATTTCCAGGCCGGACATTCCTGAGAGGCGAGCAATCTGGACGAAGGCCCGCTCCTTTAGACTCAGCACCTGGGCCCGGACCTGGCGGGCGGGCGAGGGCCAGGCAAAGGCCCCGATGATCAGGGCCATGGTCTGCACCCCCACCCCCCTCACCAGGGAGGCGATCAAAATCAAGAATACGAGGGAGGGTACCGAGAGGAAGACGTCAATCAAGATCCTCAGCACGGCGTCAACCGCCCCGCCGAAGTAGCCGCTCACAAAACCGATGAGGGCCCCTATCAGGGTACCAAGGAAGGCCGCGATCAGGCCAACTTGCAGGGAATTGGGCACGGCTTCGCTCATCTGGATGGCGATGCTTCGCCCTAGAGAGTCGGTGCCAAGCGGGGCCCCTGGGCCTGGGGGAAGTCGGACGGGGAAGCTACCGGTGCGACGTTGCACGGGGTCCACAAAAAGGCTCCCTGCCACAGCCACGGCCAGCAAAGCCAAAAAGATGCTCGTTCCGATGAGGAACTTCCTGTTGCGCAAGAGTTCCCTTGCATATCCCCTTTGTGCTTCAACTCGAACCTCTGCCATGGTCTATCCCCTCCCTGTCCGCTCGTAACGGATCCTCGGGTCAATCAGGGGGTAGACCATGTCAATGGCAAAATTAGCCAGGGCTACCGAGAAGACGATGAGGAGGACACCGCCCTGGATCACCGGGAAGTCGAGACCCTTGATGGAATTGTAGATTAACCAGCCGAGGCCAGGGTAGGCAAAGATCACCTCGGTGATGAGCGCCCCCCCGACGATGTGGCCCAGAGAGATAGCCAGGCCGGTCGCCTGGGGCAGCAGGGCATTGCGGAAGGCGTAACCCCAGAGGATACGCCGCTCGGAGAGCCCTTTAGCCTCAGCCTGTAAGATGTAGTCCTCGCCCTTCAAGGAGGTGATCAGGCTCCGCATGGAGAGGAACCACCAGCCCAGGGAAACAACGATCATGCTCAAGGCCGGTAGCGCAGCATGGCGGAGCACATCCAGGGCGAAGTCGAGGGACAGTCCCGGCCTAAGCCCCACTGAGTACGCGCCAGAGAGAGGGAAGATCCGCCAGTAGAAGGCAAAGAGGAAGACAAGGATGATAGCCAGGATATAATAGGGGATAGTGTACAACACCAGGGCTACCGAAACGAGGACCTGAACGAACCGTGACTTTCCCCCCCTCCATCCCACTACAGCGCCGATCAGCGAGCCCAGCACCCAACTGATCAACGTCGTCACCGTCAGCAGGCCGATGGTCCAGGGGATCGCGGACCTCAGCATGTCAGACACGTGGGAGGGGAAGCTACCGATGGAGTAGCCTAGATTTCCCCGGACCAGTTCTCGCAGGAAGCTAACATACTGTTCCCACAGACTCCTGTCCAGGCCGAAGAGGCGGTTGTACTCCTCAATGAGCTGCGGGGCATTCAGGCTCCCCCCGACGCCTGCGAGGTTGCTGAAGACGGCGCTGAGAGGATTGCCAGGGGTGAGGCGGGGCACGAAGAACACGGTAGTGATGGAGATAAAGATGGTCGCCACGAAGATGACGAACCGTTCCGAGAGGTACTTCAAGTAAGCAATCATTCATCCCATTCCTTCTGCACGGAGCAGCCTAACGATACAGCTCACCAACGCCCGCGCTGGCCTCACCTACTACCACCGCACCCTTGAGCTTGGCACACCTCAATCAAGCGCGCGATTGTGGCGTCGGGTGCAGTGTGGGTTATGCCACCCTCCTACGGCTGACTTTGCGCTGCCCGCAGCAGTGGCTCGATGGCATTCATGAAGCCAGCCGCGACGCGAATAGATTGTGCGGCCTGGGCCTCAGACACGTGGACCGTCGCTCCGTAATCCCCCACGCCGCGCAGTTCAAACAGTAAGTTCAGTTCTTTGCCATACTGCTGGTTCAGTTTCCCAGGTTTGACCAAGTGTTGATGGACGGCTGCGATCACCCCGCTGTGCTTGCTGAACGCTAACCCTTCACACAGCAAAACCGCTGTCGCCGCGTAGAAGGCCGCATAGTACGCCCGTGAGGCCGCAACATCATAGTAGCCCCCAGCCGCCAGGTCTCGCGCCGCTTGCAGCGACTGCTCCGCCCGTTCCCAGTAAGCGACGACCTCTGGTGTGTGCGCTGTTGTCATACGAACACCCCTTCCCGCTGCGCATTGCGGTAGAGTTGAATCACCCCGTGCTCAAACTCGTCCAGGGCCGCCGGCTTGGCCGAGATGAGTTGCTCAGACTCGAGTTGGATTGGGTAGAGCAAGTCAATGATGCGCCACAACTCATGGAAGTAGTCAACGGGCGGGCTCAATAAGACCAGCAAATCCATGTCACTGGCCACAGCAGCCTGACGACGGGCCACAGACCCATACAAGACCAACCCTTCGAATCGTGGGCCATAATGACTGGCAAGAACGCTTTTGCATCTGTGAGTTATCTCGTTCGTCGTTGCCATTTGAACGCCTCTGCTCGTAGATGGGCGGGCATGACTATTGACTATACATTCTTTCGACTTTGTTCAGGACCGGTCTATCTGCCGAATGCATCAAGTCAGGATGGGGGAGCGGCCCCCGTTGAGGACCGCTCCCCACCTGGAGTAGCAGCACAGAGCATGCTGTGCGACTGTCTACTTCGCAGGCGTGATTCCGCCAACCCACTCCCCTGTCGTGGGTGAAGGATACCCGTTGATCACCAGGTTCCAGGTCGCCCACCAACTGACCGGCATGTTCCACGGGTCGTCGGCCGAGGGCCACCCTGTCCAGTAGGTGCTGTTGAAGGGCACCAAGGCAGGCGCTTGAACTCCTGGGATAACGGGCAGCTCATCGAGCCAGATCGCCATGGCCCGATGGAACTGGTCCTTGATCTTCTCCACGTCGGTGGGAGGTGTCCCCGCCATCTCGTCCAGGATGGCGTCGAAGGCCTCGTTCTTAAAGCGGAAGGAGTTGCGCTCATACCAGGGCGCCGTCTCGCCCAGCGGGACGTAGTATTTGCTGTGGAACAGTTCCAGGTTGTCGAAGATGTAGCCTGGGCAGAAGGAGTGGAGCTTGATCTCGTACTCACCCCGCAGGATGGCATCGGCGAGAACAGGGTCGCTTAAAGGCTGGACCTCGACCTCAATCCCTCCGGCCTCGAGCTGGTCGGCCACGACAGCCGAGACCTTCATCTCCTCGGTGGAGCTGGCGTCCGCCACGTAGCGAACCTTCAGCCTCTCCCCACCTGAAGCCCAGTAGCCGTCAGCCCCCTTCTTGTAGCCAAGGGATTCAAAGAGCTCCGCCGACTTGGCCGGATCATAGGTCGCCGTCGGATACTCGTCCCTCAGGTCCTGGATGGCGTCAAAGTACGGCTTCAGGCCATCGTAGAAGGGCCAGATACCCCAGCTCGGCACGGTCGTCCCCTCGTAAGCCAGGTCAACGACGGCCTGCCAATCAATCAGGTAGGAGAGGGCCCACCGCGCCTCTTTCTGGTCCCACGGAGGGGTGGCATTCTGAACCATCAGAGGCCTCGGGCACGGGTCCAGCCAGGCGTAGGGAGCGTCCTTGTGCCAGGCGCTGACGTTCGGATTCCTGGCGGCCACCGCCAGGAAGTCGCCCAGCGAGAGGATCCCAATCTGGGGGGTGTCAATCTCGTTGGCTGCCAGAGCGAGGGCGACGCTGGTCGGCGAACCGACGTACTGGAAGGTCATGATCTTCGGCGCTGGCTTCACCCCGAATACCTTCGTCCCCCACCAGTTGTCGTTGCGCTCCCAGGTGATGGCCGATTCCGAAGCAGTGGCCAGTGTGTAAGGCCCTGTCCCGATGGGGTCAGAGTCCTTGAAGGTCAGGGGGTCCACCTCCTCCCAGATGTGCTGGGGCAGGATCGAGATCCCTCCCCAGATGCCTACCGCGGGGAAGGCCTCCCGGTTCAGGTGGTAGCGAGGGTTGGCCGCTGTCAGGTTAAACCGTACGGTGAGGTCGTCCAGTTTCTCCACCGACTCGGTCCACTTGCTCACCTCCGCAGCCCAGGTCATGGCCGGGGTGGCCAGGAGCGTGTCGTAGGTGAAGACGACGTCGTCCGCGGTGAACGGCTCACCGTCGCTCCACTCAACCCCATCTCGCAGCTTGACGGTGATGGCGGTGAAGTCGTCGTTGTACTCGTACCCCGTCGCCAGCCAGGGGATATACTCCCCGGTCTGCAGGTTCTGGTAGAAGAAGTATTCGTAGACCACCTGGTGGATGCCCGACCTGGATCGGTCGGCCCCCGCGTAGACGTTCATGTTGGTGGGATCGGCGAACCGCCTGCTTACGGCGATGTTGAGGGTCTCCGCTCGGGTTACAACCCCAGGGGCCGCAACGGGGACTGTGACGTACTTCGCCGCTTCCGCGGCGCTGGGGATGAGGAGCTTCCAGCCAGGATGAATCAGGCTGGGGTTGTCAATCTTGGCGAAGCTGGGATCCGTCGCGTATCGGTCGTTGGTAGCGCCGGAGATGGCCCAATAGGCCGGGCCGCTGCCCAGGTACTTCTCCGCCAAGGCCCATAGGGTATCACCCAACTTAACCGTGTAGGTCATCTCCTCCTGGGCGGGAGGAGCAGCGCTGGCTGGGAATACGGTGGCGATCATTGCCACGAGGGCAAGAATCATTGCCCACTTTTTGTTGGTAAACATTTTCTTCCTCCTTGAATGATGGTTTTTTGGGTTAGGTACAGCTTTCGAAAATTATCCTATCTACTCTGTCTGTCCCGCTTCCTCACCTCCTTTCCACGACTGCACTGGTTACAAGGCCTTACCCAACAGCCCTGTCACCGTGGGCAGCTACCCCGCCTCTATTTTCGATGAGGCGGTCCTCCGGACAAACACCGTGTCCATCTCCTCAGGCCGAATCGAAGGGTAATCCCGATATAGATAGCAGGCTGTCGCCCGATGCGAGTTCGTCTGAAACAGGGGCGGCGCTTTTCCCAGGCACAAAGAAAAGGCCTGCGGGCAACGGTCTGCAAATTTACAGCCCATACCATCGCCGGCCTGTTCTCCGATAGCGGATGCTGGAGCTTCGCCACTCCAGCGGCGGTTTGGATCCGGCAGGGGGATTGAACCAATCAGCAATTGTGTATACGGATGCTGTGGCTGCCCAACCACCAGTTCGACATCACCTGCCTCCGCCACGGAGCCGCGATAGAGCACAATGATGTTGCCACTGATCTGATAGGCCGTTGTCAGGTCATGGGTGATGTAGATGAGGGAAATGCCAAACTCTTCGTTGAGTTGGCGCAGGTTGTCCAGGACGGTGGCCCGCAGGGAGGCATCTATCATGGAGACAGGCTCATCGGCGATGATCAACTTGGGCCTCAAGAGAAGCGCTCGTGCCACCATGACCCGCTGACGCTGTCCCCCGCTCAGGTGATGAGGGTAGCGCCCCAGGGTCTCCTCAGGGCGCAGCCCCACGGCTCGCAAGACCTCCTCGACCAGCGCCCGGCTCTCGCGCTTCGAGTTCGCCAGGTGAAACTTGGCTATAGGGATGGTGAGGACACGATCCACCGTGTAGAAGGAATTATACACTTCAAAGGGGTCCTGGAAGATGATCTGCACATCCTGCAGGAAGGCGTGCCATTCTGGGCGTGACAACTGGCGGAGGTCCTTCCCCTTGTAAAGCACCCCTCCCTGAGTCGGCGATTCCAGGCCCAGCAGAAGGCGCGCCATCGTGGTCTTCCCGCTCCCGCTCTCCCCGACCACACCAGTAATGGATGGTTGTCCGCCGCCGATGGAGAGCGAAAAATCCTCCAGGGCCAGGGTGCGATGCTTCTTGATCAGCCCCCCGCCGAAGATTTTGGTGACATGCTGAGCCTCAAGCAAAGCCGTCATGACGTTACCTCTTGGCGCTCATCGAGCAAGTGGCAGGCCGCTGAGTGGTTGGGCCCTACGGGCCTCAGCACTGGGTACTCAACCGCGCAGCGGTCCATGGCGTAGGGGCATCTGGGGTGGAAGACACATCCTGGTGGAAGATCGAGCAGCAAAGGTGGAAAGCCTGGTATCCCTTGGAAAAGGCCCTTCTTCTCCAAGGTCGGAAGGCTGGCTATCAGCAACTGGCTGTAGGGGTGTTGAGGATCGGAGAAAATGTCCCTCACGGGACCATTCTCCACCAGCCTCCCCGCGTACATGATCCCCACGCGGTCGGCAAACTGGGCCATGAGCCCCATGTCGTGACCGATCAGGATCACCGATGCCTCCAGGTCCTCCTGCACCCGGCGCAGCGTCTCCATCACCTGGCGTTGCACCACCACGTCCAGGGCGCTGGTAGGCTCATCGGCGATAATCACCCTGGGGCGCAAGCTGATGGCGATGGCGATACAGACCCGCTGTTTCATGCCACCGCTTAGCTCGTGGGGGAACATGTCGGCGACCTCCCGTCGGAGGCCAACCCACTCCAGAAGCTCACCGACGCGGTCATCCGACTCCTGCCTGGACATCCGCACACCGTGGCTCTGCAGGCCATCAGCGATCTGGTGCTTGATGCGCATCACCGGATTGAGAGAGTTCATCGCCCCCTGACTGATGAGCGCAATCCCTGCCAGGCGCAGCTTCCGCATCTGGTCATCGGAGAGGGTCATCACATTGACACCGTCTAGCAAAACCTCTCCCGATTCGATGTGGCCAGGCGGCTTGATGAGCCGCATCATCGAGAGGGCCATGGTAGACTTGCCTGACCCGGACTCCCCGATCAGACCGAACCTCTCTCCGGCCTTAAGACCGAAGTTGACGGCTTCGACCGCCTTGACCGGGCCTCGCGGTGTGTGATAGTACACTCGGAGGTTCTTAACCTCAAGAAGTGGTTTCATGGGATCATCACTGGACACATCATGGCCGAGTCGTTGATGGTGCCTGGCCAAGATCAGCCCGGCTTCAGCCACGGCCACCTTCCTTAACTAACTCACATTATACAAGATGGAGGCCAGAATGTCAAGGGACATTGCCAAAGTCTAAGACTGCTCCAGCCCCAATTCCTGAAGCTTCCCCGAACTCCCTCCCCGCCCGTCCAGGAACTTTCGGGCCAACTCCTCGGCTGGTCAGGTCAACTATCAGCAATCTTCCCGGAAAATCGCGCATCGCATTCTTTACCCTGCTCAGGGTGTGATCACGGTGCGGACGTCGGGGCCGAAGGCCTGCAGGTCGTCCAACGCCGCGTTGATGGCCTCGGCGTCCAGGGGCACGGTGCGGGTGATCACTGACGACAGATCCAGCGCGCCTCGGCGGACCAACTCAATGAGCAAGAATAACTCTGACAGAAGATGGTCGGAGCAGCCGATGATCTGGGCTTCTTTCGGGATGACGTCGCGGTAGGAATTAAGCTTAAAGGGATGCTCGGCGATCCCAACCAGTACCGCTCTTCCGAACACCCCCAGTGAGTGCACCGCCTGCTCCACCGTCTGCGGCAAGCCGACCAGTTCTAGCGCCACGTCCACGCCCCGACCGCCCGTCAGCCGCCCGATCTCCGCCACCGGGTCGGTTGACTTGGCGTTCACTGCGATGGCGCCATAGCTCTCCGCCAGCTTCAGCTTTTCGGCGTTGATGTCCACGGCATACACGTCCAGCGCGCCGAAGGCCCGCGCCAACTGCACCGCCGAAATGCCCAGCCCGCCGACGCCGAACACTGCCACGCTCTCGCCCGGCTTCAGCTCTGCCTTTTGGAGCGCGTGGAACGACGTGGCCGAGGAGCACATCATGATCGCGCCCTGCTCAAAAGGGATCTCGTCGGGCAAAGAGACGGCATTGTGCGAGGGCACGGCGATGTATTCCGCATAGCCACCGTCCTGGTACTTACCGATCATCGAGCCTGTAGGGCAAAACTGCTCGCTGCCCATGGCACAGTAGCGACAATCGCCGCAGGTGACCAGGTAGTGCAGGCACACCCGGTCGCCCACCGTGACGTTCCTGACTGCGGGGCCGACTTTCTCGATCACGCCCGCCACCTCGTGCCCCAGTGTCATGGGCAGGGGATGGACCGGCGAGGTGCCGGCCCGGTAGTGCATATCCGAGCGGCAAATGCCCGCCGCTTTGACCCTGACCAACACATCGTTCACGCCCCTAGGGGGCATGGGTACTTCCTGCATTTCCAGGGGCTGCCCTGGCTTGATCAAACGAACTGCTTTCATTGCTGCCTCCTCTCTCCCTCCCGCTCCTCAGCCTCCCGCAAGATCGCCTCAATCTTCTCCGCCGCGCCAGCGGGCAGCGGCGGCGGCTGGTGAGTGGCCAGGATCTCCCGCAGCTTGGCCCGGATGCGGTCGAGCATGGTCTGGGCGCCAGCCGACTGCCAGTTGACCCACGGCTGGCGGTCCATGAGCGTGGGCGTCCAGATCTCGGCGCGGCAGTGCCTGGCGGTGTGCCGCTCGGACATGAACTGCCCACCTGGCCCGACCTGGTCAATCAGGTCGAGCAGCAGCGTCTCGTCGCTGACCTCGACACCGCGCATGATCCGGCGAACCATGGAGATGATCTCGTCGTTCATCACCAGCGATTCCAGCGAGCCGATGTCGGCACAGTCCAGGAAGCCCACGTCGTGCACCAACGTGGCGCCGCTCAGCCCTGAAAGGACCACCTGGATCGTGGACTCAATGGCGGCCTGCAGATCGAGCACTTTGGCCTCCGACGCGCCGGCGGTGCCCATGAAGGGGACGCCCAGCCAGCGGGAGATGTCGGCCATGGCCGCGCTGAGCAGGCTCATCTCCGGCGAGCCGTAGGACGGCCGCCCGCTGCGCAGGTCCATGGCCTGCGGCACGCCCCCCATGCACACTGCTGTCCCGCGCCTTTTGAGCTGGATGATGGCCAGCCCGCTCAGCGCGGCTGCCAGGTAGACGACCAGCGCCGAAGCACCGGTCACGGGAGAGGTCGCCCCCAGGGTGGGGCCGCCCAGGTAGACGATGGGAACATCTCGCTCGGCGGCCCAGAGCACTTTGGCCAGGTCCTCGTCGGTGTGGATCAGCGGCGACTGGTAGGTGGCGAAGATGGCAAAGTGAGGTCGTTCGCGAAGAGCGGCTTCCCCACCGGAGACTGCCACCGCCATCTTGTAGATGTCGGAGACGTGCTCGGCGGAGTAGGCCCAAGGGAGGGTAGGCTTGCCGGTGTTGCCCACCATCTCCGCGTACTCGTAGACGGGTGCCAGGGTGGGAGTCACATCGTCAATCAGTCCCAGCCCCATGACGTAGTCAATGTTCTCCAGCGCATCGCAGACCTGGGCCGTCAGGCCGGGATCGCCGCGGCGGACCTTGCGCCGCTCGCCCGTCTCCGGGTCCACGAAGTAAGTATTGGTGAGGCCGGGGCCGAAGTATACCCGGTCGGGGACGACCTGGATGCAGTGCTCGCCGTTGCGTCCCCAAAGGGTGAAGGAGCGGGGCGCGGCGGCGATGGCATCCTGGATGATGTGCGGGGGAATGCGCACGCGGGCGCCGTTCACTCGCGCGCCAGCCTCGGTCAGCAAGCCACGGGCCTCAGCGTTCCGCACCTCGACGCCGGTGCGGTTCAGGCACTCCAGCGTCGCCTGGTACACCTTCTCGATTTGCCGATCCGACAGGACGCGGAACTGCGGTGTTTGACGAGCAGCATAGTTGGTGTCCATCTTGCTCCTCCTGGAACGTGAAAACATGCACCGGCCCAAATTATATCACACCCCAACGCCCAAAGCAAAATGTTGAATGAGGGTGAGTATGAAAAGTGAACCGGTCGCTCGCCGAGCGGCAGAGCGACCGGTTGCTCTCAGTCAGGGTATAGGGTTATACGGACTTCACTACGGGCAGCTATCCACAAAGCCCCCGGACTTCAAGAAGTCACAGGCTACGTCTACGGGGTCCTCCTCATCAATGTCCACCCGCTTGTTCAGATCCATCATAGTCTCCGTCGTCAGAGCTTTGGCGATGGGGGCCAGCACGTCGGCGATGCCAGGGTTCGCATCCAGTATTTCTTTGCGGACGACCGGCGCGGGGTTGTAGACGGGGAAGAACTGCTTGTCGTCTTCCAGGTTGAAGAAGCCAAAGGCTGGAATGCGACCATCCGTGGCAAAGCCCATGGCCGTGGTGCACTGACCGTCCTGCAGCGCCTTGTAGGTCAGCCCAGGATCCATCATGATCACCTGCGCTTCGTTGAACTGGAAGCCATACAACGCCTCCACTCCCTTGAAACCGTCGGGCCGAGCGTAGAACTCCTGGTCGGTGCACAGACTGGCGTCCCCACCACCGTTGATGTACTCAGCCAGGTCAGAGATGGACGTGATGCCCAAGTCTTTCCCCGTCTCCTGCTTCATCATCAGGGTGTAGGTGTTGTTGAAAGGCGCCATGGCCAGCCACACCAGACCGTTGCCAGCGTCCTCGGCCTTGACCTTGTCGTAGCACTCCTGAGGATCGGTGATGGGATCCTCGTGACCCAGGTGAGCGATCCAGGCGGTGCCGGTGTACTCCCAGTACAGGTCAATCTCGCCGGCCAGCAGCGCCTCGCGGTTGACGGCCGTGCCGCCCAGGTTCGTCTGGTCGTCCACCTCAAAGCCGGCGTCCTGCAGGGCGAGGACAGCGATCTGGCCCAGGATGATCTGCTCGGTGAACTCTTTGGAGCCGACGACGATCAGCCCCGGTTCCACAGCCGGGGGCTTAGTAGCTTCTGGCGCCTTGGTGGCCTCTGGCACTTTGGTAGGTGCCTGGGTGGGTGTGGCTTTTGGCGCGCAAGCGGCCAGCAGCAGAGAGGTAATGACCACCACAGCCAGCAATACGTTCAGTTTCTTCTTCACGAGATTCCTCCTTTTTTATTTTACTCGATTCATGCTCCACTCAGTTGAGCCATCTTCCAAACGACAGGTGCAAACAATCACCCCCTTCCGATAGCTTTCGTTGAGCTCGTCAATCATTTATAGGCGGTTGCAGTGTCCAGTTATGCTCTAGCGGTAGGGGCCACCAGCCGATCCTGGACCTTGTCCAGGATCCAGTCCACCAGGACGGCCATGACCGCTGTAAGGATGGCACCAACCAAGATCATGCGATCCCGCATCAGGGGGATGCCGGTGATGATGAACGTCCCCAGCCCACCGGCGCCGATAAACGCGCCCAGGGCAGCCGTGCCCACGTTGATCACCGCTGCCGTGCGCATACCGGCGAACATGACCGGGAAGGCGAGGGGCAACTCGATCTGTAGCAAAATCTGGCGGGGGGTCATGCCCATACCTGTGGCCGCTTCGATAACGTTGGGATCCACCTCCTCGATCCCGGTGGCCGTGTTGCGCACGATGGGCAGCAGCGCGTACAACCAGAGCGCAAAGATGGCTGTCGTAGCGCCCAGGCCCAGGACGCCCATAAAGAGGGCCAGGATAGCGATGCTGGGCACCGACTGGCCGACGTTAGCCACGCCCAGAACGAGTCCGGAGAAGTCGCGGAATCCCTGTCGAGTGATCAGGATGCCGGCCGGCACGGCTACGGCAATGGCAAGCCCCGTGGAGATGAGGATGAGACGCACGTGCTCTGCTGTGGCATCCAGCACGTTCTTGAAACCGATCTCGCGGCTGCCTATGATGTTCGCTTCCATGCTTTCCGGTTCAATCGCCAGCAGCAGTTGGTTGTAGACGAGAATCACCACAATGATCATGAGCACCGGGATCACCGTCCAGCCCAGTATGTCACCGAAGGTGAGGCGCCTAAGGCGCTGCAAGAAGCTCACTTCCTCCTTCATTGGCTACTCCTCCCCTTCCTCGTCGGCTGACTTCTCACTCTCACTCTCGACGACGGCCCGGTGGATCATCTCGGTGTTGACCAACCCTCGCACGCGGTTGTGGGCGTCCACCACGCAGACGTTGGCATAGTCAACCACCAACATCCCCGACAAAGCATCCTTCAGACTGGTTCCCATTAAGATAGCAGTCGCGGCCGGTTCCACGAACTCGTCCACCCAGCCGGTCTTGCCCTTCAGGTCTCTGAGTCTGACGTATCCTTTCAGCGTCCGGTCGGCGTCAATCACGTAGGCGAACCGCAGGCCCCGCTCGCTCATAAAGCCTATGGCCTCCTCAGCGTTCTGCGTGGCCTGAAGCAACGGAGGCCGCGAGTCCATCACCTCTTCCACCCGCACCAGGTTCAGCCGCTTGAGGGCCCGGTCGGCCCCAACGAAGTCCTCCACGAACTCGTTGGCTGGATGGGAAAGGATGTGGGCCGGTGAGTCGAACTGCTCCAGGATGCCGCCCGCGTTGAGGATGCAGATCTTGTCCCCCATCTTGATCGCTTCGTCTATGTCGTGGGTGACAAAGAGGATCGTCTTTTTGATCTCCCGCTGCAAACGCAGGAACTCGTTCTGGAGAATATTGCGGTTGATGGGGTCAATGGCCCCGAAAGGCTCGTCCATCAGCATCACCGGCGGGTCGGTAGCCACCCCTCGAGCTACGCCGATGCGCTGTCGCTCTCCACCCGATAACTCGTGGGGATAGCGATCCAGATACTCCAGGGACATATTCATCATTTCGAGCAACTCTTCCGCCCGGCGGCGGATGCGCGCCTCATCCCACCCCATCAACTGAGGCACCGTACCTATGTTTTGCAGGATGGTGCGATGAGGGAAGAGGCCGATCTGTTGAATGACGTAGCCGATGCTGCGCCGCAACAGGATGGGATCCATCTCAAGCACGTTCCGCAGTTCGCCCCGCTCGTCCAACACGTAGATGTCCCCGCCGCTCGGTTCGATCAGCCGGTTGACCATCTTCATCGTCGTGGTCTTGCCACAACCGGAGGGGCCAACGATAGTGCATATCTCTCCGGTGGGCACGGTGAACGACAGGTCATCTACGGCCGGGGATGAGGTCCCAGGATATATCTTGGTCACATGTTCAAACCTTATCATTCTCCCCTCCCTTATCGTTCTTAAGTTGCCTCTCGCCGACCTTTTAACCCCTCAGGGGTCCATCGGTTCTGGAGCCAACCCATAAAATAGTCTACCGCCAGGGCCAGGATGGCCACCAGGATCGCCCCGGCGATGTATCGCTTCTCCTGAGCCCGACTGATGCCGGTGAAGATGTACTCACCGAGGGTATCGTTGCCGATGTAAGCAGCGATGGCCGTGATTCCAATCAGCATAACAATGGACACGCGCACCCCGGTCACGATAACCGGGACAGCCATAGGTAGCTTAACCTTGAGCAACAGTTGTAGCTCCGTCATGCCCATCCCCCGGCCGGCCTCGACGATCTCTGGCGCTACGGCCTTGATGCCAGTGTAGGTGTTGCGGAGAATGGGCAGTTGGGCGTACAGGATGAGAGCAAAGGCCGCGTTCAAAGGGCCAATGCCCAGGGGCTTGATCATCACACCGAACAGCGCCACACTGGGGATCGTCAAGATGATCCCGGCGATGTAGAGGGTGAGATCGCTGGCCGCTTCACCGGCCAGGAACAGCGCGTACAAGATGATGGTGAACATCATTCCGATCATCCCCACCGCGGATGGCTTGGAAACGATAGCGGCCAGGATGTCGAGCAGTGGCCCAAAGAAGCCGCCTGCCCTCGTAAGCGACCGATCCCAGCCTTTCACCATAACTTTGATCGAATCGGCCATCCCCTCCCCCAGTAAACCCGATGAGGCGGCCCACAGCAGAAAGCACAGAACCAGCGGGATCAAGATGACCAGATGAGAGAGTCGCGGACGCCGCGAAGGCCAGGTGATGAACACTCCCATCACCACGCCGAGCACGACAGCAATGGCAACAGAGAACGCTACCAGCCAGAGGTGGCCCAACAGCAATTCCTGAATGGTTCCCTTTGCCCACTGCCCGGCGATAAAGTCCCATTCAGTGGTGATCATGTTCTCCTCGTGGGCGGCAAACATGGAGGCCACCCGCAAGACCCCCCAGCCAATCAACGGGGTGCCCAGGGTGTAAACGACTGCGCTGGCCTGCATGGAGTGCGCCGCCTGCAAGGCGAAGAGTAATAAAAGAAGCCCGTAGAAACCGAACAGGATCATGAGGATACCTGCGATTCCCACGGGGCTGAGGGGGTTCAGGATGGCCATCAGCGTCAGGCCCAATTTATCGCCCACAAAGAGCAGGGCGACCACGATCATGCCCAAGGGCACGGCAACAAGAGATAACAGGTAGCTGTGCTGGTTAAAGCCGCCCTCTCCGCCAAACCCTTTGGCGATGAAGAACAGGATCAGGCCAATGATGAAAAAATCGGCCTCGGTGAAAAAAATGATCCGCAGCAGATTCACCCATACGGGCTCTGTTCCGGTGACCAGGGAGGCTGGCCCAACGGCCACGGCCCACAACCCGATCACCAGCCCCAAAAGGCCCACTCCCAACGCCGTCTTCAGCAGGTCGGCCTGGTCTCTCTGGGCGCGGAAGACGTCCAGGCTGGGCTCAGTCAAGGCGGTCACCCACCCATCCAGCATCTCACGCCAGAGCCCGTTCCGTCTTGGCCTTTGCATGACATCTGCCGTCATAATCTCTCCTTTCTATTTTCTTCGCTGCTCGACAACCGCCCTTTGGTTAAATAAAGCTCTGGGGAACACTCTCTTTTTCTTGGACTTTGGATGAATTATGTAGAGTAAAAGCCGGCTATTCCGAAGCTTCTGGAGCTCGGTTGCCCAGTCGCCAGAAGGCTCCCTCTGCCTGGATAACACGCTCCAGAATAGTCTCGCGGGTTTGGTTGATTTCATTGAGCATTGCCTGGCGGGCCGCTGCAACGTTGCGGGTGCGCAGTGCCCTGATGAGCAGTGCATGCCTGGACTCCAGCGTCTGGCCGGCGCGGCACAGTACCATGAAACTGGCCAAGCGGTCGAGCAAGTGGCCCAGCATCTCTGCTAATTCCTGGTTGCCCGAGGCCTGAGCGATCAGGTAGTGGACACGTCGGTTCTCATCCATGTAGCGGTCGTAGGACTCATCGTCGTCGCCGCTGTAACCGGCGTGGACGTGTTCGAGTTGCTCAAGCTGCTCCTCAGTGATGCGGACCGCCGCCCGTTCGATGGAAGCCACTTCGAGTATCTCGCGCAGCTCGAGCATATCGCGCAATTGCTTCAGGGTGATATGGGTGACAAAGTAGCCCGAACGCGGCTTGATCGTTACCAGCCCTTCCTGACTGAGCATCTGGAGCGCGTCGCGCACCGGCGTGACACTGGTACCGTATCGCTTGCTCAGTGTCTCCAGGTCCAGCCTCTCACCCGGCTTGCGATGTCCCATGATAATGGAACGACGAATCTCCGTGTAAATCAGGCTCTTCGAGGTATCAACTGGTTTCGAACGAGGCATGAGCGTAACTCCTGCTAGTCCTACAAACGTGCATCAAACGTCCCGCGAGGTTCTTACCGATGATAATACCACAAAATACACCAGATGTCAAAATATGATGTATTGAATATGTATATCTCATACCATGAAATGGTTAGCTGAGACATCAAATATAGATCACTAATGGATTAGATAGCTAATCTTATATTTTGCTACCCTACACAAGTCAGAGGAATTTGAGAGCGGGGAGCTCAAAGTCACCGGGTAGCGTGAGATAAATGGGGACAATATGCCCCAACTTGATCTGGCGTTTGAACCAACGCCAGCCAGTTTTG
>Ga0315539_1000408_pt1 | contig 32830 bp, 35 predicted proteins | sample SalMarSW160150MG_FD_203097 | JGI IMG/M metagenome (GOLD analysis project Ga0315539, IMG submission 203097) | Salt marsh sediment microbial communities from the Plum Island Ecosystem LTER, Massachusetts, United States - Salt Marsh Sediment SW1601-150 ...
TTAATCGATACAAATCTTGGAAGCCAGTTACATTATTCTCTTCAAAGAAGGACTTCCATCCAGCTATTACTACTGGGGACAAAACAAGAGGAGTCGAGTCTGTAGCTATTTCTTGCGCGCCACCCGCGCGTAACCATTCATCGTTCAGATATGGTATCCAGAGACTTGACGCTGGACTCCAAGCTGTTGGTTGCGCACCCCAAAGGATCTGATTTACAGTATCATGACTTCCCCTCACGTCAAGTTTCACTTTGACTGTAATATTGAATCGTTCAAAAAACCACTGTTCAAATTCGGGGGTAACCTCTTCGATCCACGCTTGTTTCTCACTCGTATAAAGGAAATCGAACGTGATGCTGGAGGGCAATCCTTCCTGTCCAGAACCTCCGCCTCCTCCTGTTGATGTGATCGAGGAGACAGCCAAGAAAACCATGAAGCCAATTAGGATTCCAATAAGAAGCATGATGTATCCCTGCTTCGGAAACAGCCTCAAACGCCGTCCTCTCGTTCTCCGAGTCATCCCTTTTTCCAGCCTCGATTTAGTATTCAAAAGTTCAGTATAAAAACTTCTCTTTACCAAAAAAAGCAAACTGGACTAATTAGCGAAGTTCCCCATAGTTTGACTAAGTTAAGCGAGGCAAACCTTTCCTTAACCACAAGAAAACAGCTAGCGGTGTGCAAAATACGCGGTCAGCTTCTCATTAACGCCATCAACGCGGACGAAACCAAAACGCTGGAACTGGATGATTTCGTTTGGTTCCAACGACTTGCAAGTCTCTTCTGCGAAGCCTTTAGCCACAGAAGCGTCAGGCATCGTAACTTCGCATGGAACTCCGCTGTTAAAAGGAATCCAGTGGATTAACGGAACTCCAAGTTTCTTAGCTTCTTCGTAAGACTCGCTGAGAAAAGTGGCTTGAATCACGGTTTTTTCAATTTTTTCCACTCTAAAATTAAAGAGTTCCATAAAACGGATCGCCCGCTTGCCTTCTACAATATCTAGATCGTCCTTTGAAATCAAAAAAGTCGCTTCTCCCTTCGCAGGCTTAACCTCAAAATAACGGAAGCCTTTTTCGGGGTGATCAGGATGGAATGGAATCTGAGCCGTAAAAGCATGTGGAACATTTTTGACAACTATTTTCATGGGATTGTTCACAAAGAAATAGCGTTTTGCATTGGGGTCAATTTGTTTTCTGTTATGTGCATACAGATTTTTCCAGCTTAAAACCACATCTGCTGGCTTGGGACCAACATCAATCATCAAACTGTGGATTGCCTCCGGCGTTATTCCCCGTTTTCTCAGAGCTGCAAGAGTGGCAAGTCGTGGGTCGTCCCAGTGTTTGAATAATCCGCTATTCAAGCCCTTCACGATTTCTGATTTGCTAAGGGATGCTCCTGTTATCTTCAGTCTGCCGTAGTGAATGGTTTCAGGATATTCCCATCCGAAGTGCTGGTACATGTACTCCTGTCTAGCCTGATTGGTGAGGTGCTCCTTTCCCCTTATGATGTGAGTTACGCCCATCAGATGGTCATCAATGCCTGTAGAGAAATTGTAAAGGGGCCAAACACGGTATTTGCTACCTACTCTAGGATGAGGATACTTTTCGGGGTCAATTATTCTCAGCGCTGGCCAGTCTCGAACAGCCGGATTCGGATGATTCAAATCCGTTTTAATTCGCACTACAGCCTCTCCTTCACTATATGTTCCATCCAGCATTCGATTCCAGCGAAGGAGATTTTCGTCCGCCGACAATTCCCGACACGGACAAGTTTGGCTAACCTTAGACTTTTCCTGAAAATCTTCGCGTCTACATGTGCAGACGTAAGCGTTGCCATTCTTGAGGCTTTCTTTAGCGTGTTCGTAATAGATCGGGAGTCTGTTGCTTTGAATAAATTCGGCATCCCAGTTGCAACCGAGCCACTTCAAATCCTCCCTGATGACATCATAAAACTCCAACTTTGGTTTCTTAGTTTTCGAGTCCGTGTCTTCGAAGCGGAGATAAAATAGGCCATTATACATTTTGGCATAATCGTAACTGAGAATTATTGCCCTAGCCGAGCCTAAGTGAAGAACAAAATCGGGATTTGGAGAAAAACGGGTAACAACCCGCTCATATTTTTCAACATTTGGCAAAGGTGGCAGCTGCCGTTTCTCTTCAGCTTTTTCTTCAGTTAAAGCCTCAGGCCACTCCTCCGCAACAATCTCTCGCTGCTTCTCTAAGGGAAGCGCGCTGATTTCTTGCACAATCTCGCTGATGATGGGGGCAATCTCTTTTATTCTTCGCCTAAACTGAGGATGTTCACCGAGTAGCTTGCCGAGAACAGGTTTCGGTGAAGCTTTTCCTCCGTAACGAAGTGCATTTAGGAGCACAAATTTCTTGATCAGCTCTCTAGCTTCTTTTTCTTCGGTTGGATTCAAGGTATGCCACTTAGTTTTTGAGCTTTAATGTTGTCTAACGAAAATGAGGTCTGAGAGGCTTATGAGGTCTTCTCTATCTTCGGAGGCAGGAAAGCTAGCCAACGCCTCTTTGGCTTTTTCGATGTATTTTTCTGCTACCTCTTTGGCGTAGTCAATTGCCCCCAAGGAATCAATCAGCTCAACCGTCTCTCGTATTCTTTCAGGAGAAGCTGATCCGTCTCCTAACGTCTCAAGAATGGTTTTCTTTTGATTCTTTGAAGCCTTTTCGAGGGCACGAACAACTATCACGGTTCGTTTTCCTTCTCGAATGTCATTTCCGACAGGTTTTTTGAGAACTTTTTCGTCTGCAGTCAAGGCTAAAACATCGTCAATCACTTGAAACGCGATGCCAGCGTAACGTCCAAAATCTCCGAGCCGTTCAACCTGACGGTTATTTGCGCCCCCTATGATTCCGCCACATCGTGCAGAGGTTTCAAACAGAGCAGCGGTTTTGGCTTGGATCATTTCGAAGTATTCATCCTCGGAAACGGTTTTCTTGCTTTCAAACATCATGTCTCGGGTCTGTCCCTCGCATATGGTTACGGTTGCTTCGCTAACTTCCTTCAAAACCTGTACGATTCGTTTGGCGGTTACTCGTTTAGGGTCTGTGAACTGGGTGATTGCTTCGTAGACCTTGGCGAAAAGAAGGTCTCCTGCCACTATAGCAATGGGTACTCCCCATTGGTTGTGAACCGTTGGCACTCCTCGCCTCTTTTCATCCTTGTCCATTATGTCGTCGTGAATGAGCGTGAACGTGTGAAGTAACTCTATGGCTGCTGCCGTTGCAATCGCATCCTCTTCCTTTCCTCCCACAAGCTTGCAGCTTTTCAAGACAAGAAAAGGTCTCAGTCTCTTTCCTCCGGCGTCGATTATGTGGCGGGCAGCTCTGTAGAGATGTTGGGGTTCATCCTCTAAGTCAACAACTTTCTCAATGAATCTGTTCACTTTTTCAGCTGATTCGGCTATTTGAGATGATAAATCAGTCATGCTTTTCTCCTCGCGTAAAGTTCGGGTTGAAAACCTCGCGCTCTCAACCATTCAGCCGTCTTTCCAGTCAACACAACAGGAACTTTCTGCAGCTTTTGAAGGGAATCTGCTCCTACAAGGAACATGGAGTTTCTAACTTCTCCAATCAAGAATTGAAGCGCCTTCTTAACCTCTCCCGGACCCTTTGTGGCGGGCTGTAGAATCGGGGAAACAACACTAGCCAAGCTTGCACCCAACGCTGAAGCTTTTGCTACGTCTGTTCCTCGGCATATTCCGCCTGAGGCTATTACTGGAATATTAACGGACTTGACTGCTTCTACGAGGCTTACGGCGGTGGGTATACCCCAGTCCCAAAAGGTTTCCCCCAGCCTTTGGCGGAACTCGTCTTGACGTTTTTTAGCTCTGTAATATTCCACGGCTGCCCAACTTGTTCCCCCAACTCCGGACACATCGATTCCTGTAACACCAGCCTCTTCAAGCAGTTTCGCCTCTTCCGCCGCTATGCCTGCACCAGTTTCCTTGACGATAACTGGAACCTCTAGGGCTTGGGCGACCTCACCTATCTTGCGGAGGAGACCTGAATAGTCTGTTTCTCCCTCAGGTTGAACAGCCTCCTGTAACACATTCAGGTGGATTGCTAAGGCGTTGGCTTCCACCATCTCAACTGCCTTCTCGGCTTCCTTGACGCCGTATTTGCCGACGAGTTGCGGGCCTCCAATGTTGGCTACAATGAAGGCTGTTGGCGCCTTCTCCCTAACCACCGTAAAAGAACGTTCCACTTTTGGGTTGTCAATCGCTACTCTTTGGCTTCCAACACCCATCCCGAGGTTGAGTTCCTCAACTGCCTCGGCTATGGCAGCGTTAATTTTCAAGGCTTTTGCAGTGCCTCCGGTCATGGCTCCCACAAAGAGGGGAGCAGAAAACTTGTAGCCGAAAACGGTTGTGGAGAGGTCTATTTTTTTTCGTTCGATTTCGGGCAGAGCTTTATGCACGAGGGAAACGTCCTCGAATCCCGTGGTTGCTCTTCTGGCTTGAACGTTTTCTTCAAGACAGATTTCTATGTGGTCAGCTTTTCTCTCTTCGATTGAATTATTCAACTGCTTCACCCTTCTCGATAATTGTTCCAATCACTTTTTTTCCCTTAAGAGCCTTGTAGACCCTTCTAGATTTTGTGGCGTTTACGATCACCGTTTGAATCTCGTGTTCAATGGCAAGTTTTACCTCAAGCATCTTTCCAAGCATGCCTCCGGTCACGTCAGTTGCCTTTGACCCTTCAATTTTGTGTTTCAGGCTTTTCAATTCTTCCAAGGTTATGTGATCAATTAACTGTGCCGAAGAGTCTGTTTTGGGGTCAGCTGTGTATAATCCATCGACATCCGCGCCCATTATGATGCGATCTGCGCCAAGTTTTATTGCCAGTGAAGAGACAAGTTGGTCTCCAGACAATATGGCGAAACCTTTCTCTGAGTCGAGGACGGCGTCTCCGTAGAGAACCGGCACAAAACCCATCTTCAGCATTTTTTTTAAAGGTTTCAGTTCCATCTTGACGATTCGACCAGCCTTCGTAATCGCACAGGAAGACGGATGAACCTCTACTGCAGGAATATTATGGCTTATTAGAGCCTCCATAACCCAACTGTTCAGCAGGGTCATAGCCAGATGGGTCTCCGAAAACCCTAGAATCTGTGACGGATCAACATACCCTCCTGCTATATCATGTCGTTCCGCAACCGGATGACCAAAAGAGCCGCCTCCGTGAACCAAGATAAGTGACGAAACCTTGGCTCGAGAAATTTCGTCTGCCAACCGTTCAATTGCCTGCAAGTCAGGAGTCAATGGCTTCTTCTTGTCTGTTATCACGGAGCCTCCTAGCTTCAGAACAGTTGGCTTGACATTCATTCTTTGCACCATCATCGATTTTTTCTTATGAAAGCTAAAACGGGTTATTTTCAATTAACTACTTCTTTATTGTGACAACCCCGTTTTCTAATCGAACCATATCTCCTGTTTCTATTTTTGAAATATCGATTTCGTCAACGCAGGGTATCTCTGAGATTATTGCGCCCACAGCAACTACAGTTTCGCAGTCTCTGTTTATGATTCCAGCTGGAGCCACCCCACCTTTTTTCAGTCTGTAGATGGTGTAGGACCCGACTGTTGAGCCTTTACCATTCGGGAAAACCAGAATCTTGTCTTTGATTCTCTTCCCTTGCAGTTCATGCCCTTTTTCGAGTATCTCACTGGTTTCCGGGTCTACCCCACCGTAAAAAGAAATTGGCTGTGTCGTGGTTAATGCTTCTCCTTCTGCAACTCCCCTGGATATAATTCTTCCTTTCAACTCCATTTTCCGCTCACCGCAGCCTCTATGCACTCTTCTAAACTTCCCATTTTGGTCAGCATATTGTTATGTCTTGAGTAGTAACAGCCTTTCGCAGAGGTTGTAGCAACAGTTCTAAATCTTCCCTTCAACGGCGCTACTGCCATGCAAGTGTCGCAGGCAAATTTTGCCCCCGCCTTCTCGATCACTTCCGTGTAGCCTCTTTTGTCAGCCAGTTGCTTCATGGATCTTGAGGTTGCAACCCAGAATTCCGTGTTCGGAGATATCGTCTTGTTTTTCAACAACTCAGCAATTTTTGCTATTTCTTTAATAGAAGCGTGAGGACAGCCTATACACACGAAATCGATGTCTTCCACATCATCGTTAATGCTTTCGTACGCTTCTCTGATGTCCCTGTCATCGATTGTTATCTTCTCTTTTGGCGGTTGATGATTTTCGGAGCCCGGAGTTATTCCCTTTATATAAAATAGCGGCTTTGAACCGAAAGTCACCACTGAGGCGCAGAACGATTTCAACTCATCCAAGCTCACATCGTTTATGCCTGTTATGTAAGGAATTTTGTTTTGCACCTGCTTTCCAATACAGTAACCAAGTGCTCCCCAATCCGAGATTTTAGTCAATTTTGCTTTCACGTCTACATGAGTGTCTGGCACTCTGTTCTCGTCTAGATGGAGTCCATAGTATGGTGTTTTTCCTACAAACGCTGCTGCAAGAGCTGATGGTCCTCCTTCCCTGTTTGTTTTTGCTCCGATAACTGAATTGGCGAAGGTAACTGCGGAAGATTCTGACCAAGCGATGTGTTCTCCATATATTGGCAGGTTACCTATCAGGTAGGGTGTGCAGGTGCAGGAGATGATTATGCCCATTTTACTGAAAGCATCTATAACCAGATTCTGTTTTCTTGCGAACTCTTCGGCGATTCCAAGTTTTCTCCAATCTTCCAGATCCATTCCTGCAGGATTCAAAGTTGTTAATACTTTGACTTTTCCGTCTTTTGCAAGTTCGTTCAGAAATTCTAGGCCAGCATCTCCGAGGTTATGATATGATACGCCCGCAACTTGTACAGACCCAACTTCTATGAGTTTTTCGGCGCCGTAAATGTTTCCGAGGGCAACAAGTATCTCCATGGATTTTTTTACTGCGTAGCCTTCTTCTCCATCCAGCATTTTTTCTTCTTTTTTTGTTAGGTTCATAGGATCACAGGAACTTGTTTAAGTCAACTTTTCGATATTCTTCCTTTTTAAATCCTTTACCTGTCCCTCTGAGGGGGATTGTTGCGTCTAACCCCATCTTACATGTTCTGGCTTTTTTTCCTTCAGTCAAATCCCCAGACGGATCAAGAGATGACCCTCTTTGGTTCGGCAGGATAACAGCGGCTTTGTCTGCTTGGAACCTCGTTGCAAGAGCCCACTCAACATCGTTGCTGTCATAGATGTTTACGTCATCATCCACAACAACACAATGCTTCAATGACTTATGTCCATCAAAAGCTGCTTTGATCACTTTCTTTCCATCGTCTGGATTCTGCTTTTTTATTTGAATCACCGCGTGGAGCCAGCTGCAGCCACCGGGAGTAATATACACATCACTACATTCGCAGACTTTGTTAACTTCATTAAAGATTGTGGGTTCTTTAGGCATCCCCATCAAAACCTTATGTTCGTTCCTTCCCGCAAGGATTGTTTGGTAAATCGGTTTATTTCTGTGGGTTATGCATTTGATTTCTATCACTGGCTGCTGTCTAACCCGGTCAACAATCCCTGTAAGATCAAGGAACGGTCCTTCTGGGACTCTTTCTTTTGTTATCCTTCCCTCCAACACGATTTCGCAGTCTCGGGGAACCTCAACATCGACGGTTTTGCATTTCACCAATTCTGTTTTTTCTAAAACATTAGCCATTCCCAGCTCATCAACACCCTTTGGCAAAGATGTAGACGCAGCAAGAAGAACCGCAGTTGAGTTGCCGATGCACATTGCTATGTCAAGTTCGCCACCAGCCTTTTTTAGGGCAGTGTCCGTTCCCCTATCTTCAACGATTCGCGCCACAAACTTGTTCTTGCCAATCAGCATCAACCGGTGAAAGCATGTGTTTCTGCCGAGCTCAGGGTCTTTCACTATGGAGATGGCAGATGGAACGTATTTTCCCCCGTCTTTTTCGGTGTACCTCATTATGGGAAGCTTGGTTAAGTCAACGTTTCTTTCAACGATTTCTTGGCATTCTCCCTTCTCCACAACCTCTGGAGAAGAAGGATTTTCTATGGCACTCGACAACTTGCGCAAAATCTGTTTTATGTCCACGTTCAAAGCTTTGGCGACCAGCTCTTTGGAGGAGACCAATCCAGCAACTACGGGGATGCTGGACTCTTTTACTTTCTCAAAAAAACAAGGTTTTTCGCCAAGACTATCGATGATTCCAGCCATCTCAAGCTCGGTTGACACTTCTTTTCGTATTCTTGTTAACTTTCCCTCGCTCTCAAGTTGTTCCAAGAATTTTCTAAAACCCAAATTTTTCCCTCACAATTTTTGAATTCCTATATTTGTTCTTAACACTTTAAAGCCTTCATTCTCCATGGCTGCCGCAACCGCTTCCTGCAGGTCTTTTTCAGGTGTCAACGCTAACATGCAGCCTCCGCCGCCACCGCCAGTCATTTTTGCTCCAAACGCCCCCTGCTCCCTAGCCAAGTCAACCAAATAGTCCAGTTCTTTGCACGAGACTTCGATTTCCTGTAGTAAGCGATGGTTCTCGTTCATTAATTTGCCAACATGTTTTAGATCAAACGCTTCCAGAGCCTTTCTTGCTGTGAACGCCAAATCTTCTGCCTGCCTGAACAATGCACCGTATTTCTCTGGATTCCGTTTCTTTCGCTCCCCAACGCCAGCAACCATAGCCTTGGTGTTAGCCACAATTCCAGTGTTTCCTATGACTATTTCAACTGGCTCCCGTATGCTTAACCTCTCGATCGTGTTTGCGCCCCCGCCTAAATTCTTCTTGAACCAAATCAAGCCTCCGAAGGTTGCTGCGGTATTGTCGATGCCTGAGGGGTTTCCAGCATAAGCTTTCTCAGCTTCATAGGCAACCTCATTAATCTTCTCATCGGACAAATCCATTCCAAGCTCCTCTGCTATTGCCCTAGCAATCGCAACGCTGCTTGCTGCAGAAGCGCCAATTCCGCTAAATCCAGGCAGGTTTCCGCCCAACCAGATTTTCAAAGAAACTTTTTGCGGATCAACGTTCATTGCTTTAAGCGTTCTTTCAATTGACTCTTTTTGCTGCATCCGTTTCTTTTCAGCGTAACCCTTTGCGCCCTTTCTCTCATCCTCTACGGTGATGCCTTTTCCATTTTTTTTCGCTTCTGCGTCAGCTACTGAATCAATTGCTGAAACAATTCCAGGTACACCATGAACAACAAAGTGTTCACCGAACAAGATGGCTTTTCCGAAGCCAGAACCTCTTCCCATCGAAACTAACCCACAAGACAATAGAAAAGATAAAATAAAATACTTTTAGGTTAGTTAATAACCAAAAATTTTTCTCGTTGTATGCACACACTTGTTTCAAGAATTAACTTACCAAGCTTGTCTTGTAAATTTATATTAAGATCCATCTAACAGGCGATTGTGGTAAATAATGTCTCAAGTTGTTCCACCTAATTAGGAGAAGATGTCATGAGTAATCAATCAATTGAACAAAATCAATCTATCGAACAAAAACCATCCAGCACCGCTGGAATTGTTAGTTTCTTTCGTGCATGTGCGAATAAGGAAAAGAATAAGCAAATTCGAGGTCCCGATTATCTGGCTAAAATCTTTTTTAAAGGTTGGGACCGTCTTCTGCTGAAATTCCATAGACTAACATTGCCAATGGCCAGAAGAAGGGTACCAGGAACTTACGAATATTTAATTGCCCGAACCAAATTTTTTGATGATGTTTTCAAGCAAGCTCTTGTGGAGAATTATCCTCAGATTGTATTCCTTGGAGCGGGATACGATACCAGACCTTATCGATTTAAAGATTACATAAATCAAACAAAAATTTTCGAGTTGGATGTTCCTACAACACAGCAAATCAAAAAACAATATTTGAGGTTATCTAACGTTTCTATACCTAAACAATTACACTTCGTTCCAATCAATTTTAACAAGGAAGACCTTAGTGAAGTCTTGATCAACGCAGGATTCAAACAGAATCAGAAAACTCTCTTTATTTGGGAAGGAGTCACAGAATATTTAACCCCTGAAGCTGTAGACTCTACGCTGGATTTCATCAGTAAGAATTCTTCTGGAAGCACTGTCGCCTTCAACTATATTTACAAATCAGTAATAGATGGAACCTGTGAATACTATGGTGCAAAAGAAATAGTTACAGCAGTAACAAAATCAGAGGAACCATACCAGTTTGGAATTGAAGAAGGAAAAATTGAACAATTTCTAAATGAAAGAGGATTTGAAGCCGTCTCCCATTATACAGCAGAAGATTTAGAGAAAAAATATCTTACCACAGACGACGGTTCCCTTTTTGGAAGAATTAGCGGTTACGTATGTATCATACTCACAGTAGTCAAAACCTAAACAGTTAACTTAGTTTCACTAAAACATTAGCACTTACATCAGCTTGGCGCGGACCTCACCCTGAATGAAACTCTTTTCAAGTGCATCGACTAGAATCTGTTTCCGTTAACTAGCTTTTCGTGAATGCTATGGAAGCGTAACCAACTATTCTGGAGTGGTAGTCTCCGAATATGTCGCCGCTTGTTTTGTAGCATAGTAACTTAGCCTTTTTGGCGCCTAACTCCTTTGCTGCCGTGATGGCGGCGATGGTGGGACCGTAACCGCAAGTGGATATTGCATAAGATTCTACAGTGGAGTAGTATAGTTCTTCATCCATCTTGATGGCTGCTTCTATAGCCAATCCGTCCTTCTTTTCAGCAGTCTCTTGAGGCTCATCGTGGGTCATGTCAGAGGATGCAATAACCAAAGCGTTCTTTCCCTTCAAGGCTTTTGCAGTAGCTTTTCCCACTTCGCGGCTGGACTCCAAATCCTGCATCAAAAAACAGACAGGAACAAACTTGAAGTCTGAACCGTACAGATACTGAAGAAAGGGCAACTGCAGCTCAATAGAATGCTCGTAAACATGCGCCATCTCATCCACATCAATGATGCTAGAAGCCTGCAAAATCCGGTCAGCTGTTTCGCTGTCAATCTCCACATCGCCCAGAGGCGTACGCCAAAAACCCTCATTCATAATCGAAAGCGCACTTCCCCGTCCAGTATGGTTGGGACCAAAAATCACTATAACATCCGGTTTTCCATCCTTCGCAAGACTGTAATATGCATGAGCGGCTACAGGACCAGAAGCCATGTATCCCGCATGGGGAACGACAAGCCCAACCAAGCTTCGAGGGCCTTCCTTTACTATCTGTGGAAGGCTTCCGGGTCCTAGCCTATGCGTAAAAACTTCTTCTATCTGCTTACGTAAACGGTTGGGGGTGCCAGCATACCATGAACCTGCGACTGCCGCGGGCCTAATTTTCAAACGTCTTCTTCTTCCCGTCTTTCTCTAGTCAGCTTTATTTCGAAGTCTTCGATTGACTGACTTAGGTCTCCGTCTGGGGGGATTTCGCCTCTCTCGCGTAGTATCTGCCTAGCTAGAAGCCAATAGATAACTGCCAATGCCCGTCTTCCCTTGTTGTTGGTGGGAATCACCAAGTCTACAAAGGAGAAATCGTTGTCAGTGCTGCAGAGGGCTATCACAGGAATTCCGATGCTAGCCGCTTCTTTCACCGCTTGCACATCAGCTTTGGGGTCAGACAGTATTATTACGCTAGGTTCGAGGCGATTTGGGTAAAGCGGGTTTGAAAGCATTCCTGGGATGAACCGTCCAACTATTGGCGTTGCTCCAACTACTTCACAGAATTTCTCTACAGGAGACTGCCCATACAATCTTCCAGCTACAGCCACTATCTTTGAGGGGTCAAATCGGGCTAGAAACTTGGCAGCCACTCGTATACGTTCATCTGTTTTTTTAACGTCCAAAACGAACAAGCCGTCGGCTCTAACTCGATATATGAACTGTTCCATGTCTTTTGTTCTCATTCTCGTTCCTATATGAACACCCGCGGACAACAGTGTATCCTGGGGTAACAGAAGGTCTTCCTCGCTGAATGTTTCGATTTTTTCTTCACTTTCGGACAAGATTTTTTCCTCCAACTATAATATTGACATTTGTGCTCTATTTCCAAGAGTTTCCTCTATGCGGATTAGCTCGTTGATTTTAGCCACTCGCTCTCCGTGTAACACTCCAGTCTTGATGACCGGACAAGAGAAAGCAACGGCTAAGTGAGCTATATGTGTATCAGTTGTTTCTCCAGAACGATGGGACATAACCGGGACGTAACGCGCTCTTTTCGCCAGTCGTGTAGTTTCCCAAGCGTCTGTGAGCGTGCCCACCTGATTCGTTTTTATGATGATCGAGTTCCCTGCACAAATCTTTATGCCCTGATTTAGCCGTTCAGGGTTTGTGACAAACAAGTCGTCGCCGCAGATGAGGCAATCTTCAACTTTTTTTGTGAGTTCCGCAAAACTTTCAAAGTCGTCCTCATGGAAAGGGTCTTCAACATAAGCAAGATTATAATCCTCAATGAGACGCAACATAAACTCCAGTTGCTCTCCAGAATCTCGTTTGGTTCCTTCCATGGAATAAACGTAAACATTCTGTTTCGGGCTCCAGAAACTGGAAGCAGCAACATCGAGGCATGCCCTACATTCGATGCCCCGCTCAGCTGAAACCTCTTCGCAAGCCTTCACAACTATCTTCAAAGCTTCTTCGTTTTTTATGTTGGGCGCCCAAGCTCCTTCGTCTCCTCTTCCACCCGTAAAGTTTTGGTCAGCCTTTCTGAGAAGAGAGCCGATCTTTTGATGTACCAGAATGTTGGCTTTCGCCGCCTCTGCGAAGCTGGGTGCCTTAAGCGGGATAACTAGATACTCTTGGATGTCCGTTGTCTTTCCTAGGGCATGTTTTCCTCCACCCAACACGTTTCCAAGAGGATATGGAAGCTCGTTTGCGAGGTATCCGGATAGATGCTGAAACAGGGATGTGCCGTAGGATGTTGCGGCTGCTTCTGCCGTGGCTAGGGAGATAGCGAAGACCGTGTTTCCTCCGATGTTTCCGAAGTTCTCTGTTTCGTCGATTTCGTGAAGAAGAGCATCAATTTCTTTTTGTTCTTCAGCGTCCATGCCTATAAGTTCAGGGGCAATCAGCTCTTCCACCTTTTTTATAGCCTCGTCCACTCCTCCTTCAGGATATGAAACTACCTCAGCTTTGCCTTTACTGGCTCCAGCTGGGGCAGAGGCTCTTCCGAATCCATCAGTAGTTACGATGTCAATTTCAATCGTTTCTTGTCCTCTGCTGTTGAAAAGTTTTCGCGCCATAACATCTTCTATGACGGATGACATGTTTGTTCCCCGCTAAAATGGTTGAGTGTTGTTTATTTTGCCTTTTTCTTCATAAAACCTTAGAATCTTGTCGGCAATCTCTATATGAGAAAGAATCATTCGGCGACAGCAATATCTTGTTAACCCTAAGCTGTCCAGAACCTTTTTCGCGTCTTCTCCAGCTTTGACCCTTCTGGTGAACTCTTCCCATTTGTCACCTACCAACTTGCCACATGTGAAACAGCGAACTGGGATAATAATTTCAATTCGACCTCCTATACATAATCATGACCTTCAGGTTGTTTCGAGCATTTAATTCCTACTTATACATTTCGGCGTCATTTTGTTTAGAGTTCTTAACACCTTTGACTAATACACACTTCTTTTGGCGAGTGCTCATCTGTAGCTTTTCTGATCCCTAGCCCTAGCCCCGGGACCTCCGAACTTTTTGGGCTCACTTCTTCTAGGATCACCGGCAATCATTGTTCGATCGTAGTCTCTAATTGTAGTGTGAAGCCGAGTGCTCTTTGTCCACTTCAGTAGACCCTTAGCTATGGCCATACGCGCGGCTTCAGCCTGCCCCATGAAGCCTCCTCCAGCCACCTTAACGTTGATGTCAACTTGTCCCCAAACTTTCTCATCTACCAGAAATAAGGGCTCTAGAATTTTGTCGCGAGCAAGTTTCGGCTCAAAAATCTCTAAGGGTACATTGTTTATTCTGATTTTTCCCTTTCCAAGCCTAACTGTGGCTCGAGCTATTGCGGTTTTCCGCTTCCCACTTAATACCAAAACCTTTTTCGATTTAGACACGCTATTCAACCTCTGGGCTCCACCCGATCTCTTTAGCCAATTCTCCAACGGTTATATAAGGTGATTTTAATTTCTCTGCGCTGGCGTCAAGGATTGTTTGAATTTCTTTACCATTAAACTCCATGGGAGCACCTAAGTAAACCTTAAGTCTTTTGAATGCCTGCATACCTTTCGGTTTCTTCCGAGGAAGCATACCGCGGATGGTTCTGCGAACAATTCTGTCAGGCCTTCTCTGATGAAAGGGGCCCTTCCTTGGATGACCCACCTCAAGGAACGTTTTAGCTTCCTTGACTATTTGCAGCCTCTTGCCTGAAATGGCTGCTTTTTCAGCGTTTACAACAATAATGGATTCGCCTTGGAGAAGACGTTTGGCTATGATGCTGGCCATTCGTCCAAGAATCAGTCCCTTGGCGTCGATAATTATGGCGTTCTCGGAAGACATCAAAGTTTACCCCATGAGTTTCACGTTTTTGCCCGCTGGGTTCTTTTCCATCAAATCTCTGATTGATAAACAGTTTCCCTTAGCCTTCAGAATCTTTGCTTGCGCCCGGTCGGAAAAGGCGAAGGCTGCTACTGTCATGGGATGATCTGCTTTTCCGGCGCCCAGAACTTTACCCGGAACAGCAACGGTTTCTCCCTTTTTCGTGTAGCGGTTCAATCGGCTTACGTTTAATGCTATACGGCTTCTTTTTGAACTTGACAAACGTTCTGCTAAGTCGCGCCATAATTCGGTTTGGTTTTCTCGTGATTTCTTCTTTAAATCTCGAATGATCGCAATAAGCTCCGGATTAGTTGCCTTTACTTTCTTCACTTCTGCTTACCCTTTTTCAGTTGATCGGAAAAGTCCTTAACTTTTTTGTCAAGAATTTTGACAGCCTCAATAACGATTCGTTCTACCGGGAGTGCCCCAGTGGACTCGATTTTAAAAATAAACGCTTTCTTCTCCCAAGATATTTCGACGGCTGGCGGGTCTTGGGGACAAGCATCTGCACAGTCCATACAGAGGGTGCATTCGATTACTTTCTGAGTTTTTATTCCTTCCGCCGTTTCTATGAAAATCTCTTCGGGACAAACCTTAACGCATTTGCCACATGCATCACAGCGTTCAGAGTTAATCTTGACTTCTGGTAGGTACATGTAAGTGCACATGGAGACCGGTTGCCATTTCGCGTGTTTCTTTCCTTTTCCCAGTCGAGCGTAGGCTTCAAAGTTTACTCGTTGCCCGGGAGCCAACTTTACTAGCGGAATCTTGTCGCTGACCGGAGCGATGTCAGGGTTCTCTGGCTTCAATTCTCCTGAATAAATTGTTGTCGTTTTGTCTGTGGCTTCGGCTTCCAATGTCAGATTTGCTCGACAAAGGTTGCATCCAAGCTCGCTTTCGCATTTGCACTCTTCAGGAAGGTTGTAGGAATCTAGGTCGGTTTTGAGGGGGATGAATCCCATTCTGTGGGCGAGAATCTCATCGTTAAAAATTGAAGAGTTTTCGAGGATAACGATTTCGTCTATGGCCATTGTGGGGACTTCGGTGAGCATGATTCGTCGTAACGCGTTTACAAAAGGCACATTGACTCCTCTAACAATGAATCGCATGAAATCATCGGTTTTTTCAAGGATTTGAATCTCTACCACAGTTAAGCCTCTTTGTAATAGCGCGCTTAAAGCTCGTGCTTTTCAAAGAGAGAGAAAGCCATTATTTCAATATTGTGGTTTATGAGGGGAGCGAATCATATATTTTAAATGCTCAACCCTGTTTCTCACAATTTCTGAAATCACTAAAATATCAGACTCGTCGTCCTCTACGTCCGCCCTTCCTTCGGGTTCCGTCGTGAGGGATGGGCGTCACCTCTTCAATGCGACCTATGCGGAATCCAGCTCTTGCCAAGGCACGTATGGCAGCTTGGGCTCCTGCCCCAGGCGTTCTGGCGCCTGATCCTCCTGGAGCTCGGACTTTTATGTGTATGGCTGTTATTCCCTTGTCTTTGGCGATGGTGGCGGCGTGGGCTGAGGCTCGCATGGTGGCGTATGCGGATGATTCTAGCCGATCTGATTTGACGTGCATGCCTCCTGAGCTACGTGCAATGGTTTCTGCGCCTGAGATGTCTGTGAAATGGATGATTGTGTTGTTGTAGGAGCTGTAAACGTGAACGACTGCCCATTTGTCAGTCTTTTTACTCACGAGTCTTTTCCTCCTTACTCTGCGATACTGGTTCGGTTTGAACACTTGTGGATTTTGTTAGGGGATGATCAGGGTTTGTAAGAGGGCTTTTGGGAGTGTAAGTTATTTTTGTCTCTTCATCCTTGAGTACCAAATAGCTTGGAGAGGAGACTCTTCTTCCTTCAATGGCGATATGGCCATGGGTGATAAGTTGACGGGATTGCTGTATGGACTGGGCTAAGCCCCTCTGGAAAACAAGCGTTTGAAGCCTACGTCCAAGTATATCTTCCAAGGCCAGATCTAAAACGTCATCCAGTGCAGCTGCATCAGGTAGGATTCCTAGCCGATGAAGCTTGTCTAAAATTTGTTTTTCCTGTATTCTTCGTTCTTCAACTGGCATGCCCAAAAGTGAGCGCCCGATGCCACGGTACTTTGAGAGTAAAGTTTTGTGGCGCCATATTTCTCTTTTATTTCGTAAACCGTATTGACCGAGCAGTTTGAGTTCGGCTTCTAATGTGTCGATTTGCCAAGGGAACCGTGGTGTATCATATTTTTTTCTTTGCTTTTTGGGATCTCCCATCTACTATTTCCCTCGTTGTAACTGTTTTTTCTTTACGCCTATGGCTTTTCCTTTTCTGCCCGTTGTTTTGGTTCTCTGCCCTCTGACCTTTAATCCGTAGCTGTGGCGGAAGCCTTTCCATGATCTTATCTTTTTCATTTGATCTATGTCGTTCTTTGTTTGAAGAATTAGGTCTGAGCCTAAGAGATGAATGTCGTTTCCTGTTTCTACATCTTTTCGCCGATTTAGAAGCCACAGCGGTATGCCATACTTCACGGGGTTTTTAAGGACGTCTCCGATTTTTTCTACCTCAGCGCTAGAAAGGAAACCCATTCGCGCTTCTGGGCTGATTCCAGATTTCTCTATGACTGCGTTTGCCAGCTTTATTCCTACACCCTTTACGCTTGTCAGGGCGTAAGTTACCGGCTGAGCTCCTTTAATGTCGGTTCCGACAAACCTTATGATGTGCTGAAACTCTCTAGGCATCTTGATTATTCACGTCTCTTTTAGGCTAACTACGGAAGTGAATTGTAGTTTATTTAAGTTTTCCTTTATTTTTGCTTTGGCAGTTACACCTATTTTTTGCGATAAGTTTTTTTGCACTAACTTTCTTGCTCTTTACTGGGGCAGTACTTTGGCTCGGCTTAAAGGATTTGAAAAACTTACAAACGTGGACGATGCTCTTTCATCTTTTTTAGAGCAACTTAAGCCAGAAAGATTAGATTCTGAACGAATCCCAATTCACGAGGCACTAAGGCGCGTCACAGCAGAAGACACCCGAGCCAAGTACAATTTGCCTCCTTTTGACCGCTCAGCCGTAGACGGTTACGCCCTGAAAGCAAAGGATACCTTCGGAGTTTCCGCGTTTAACACTAAAATCTTCAAGCTAACCAAAGGTAAAGTCCGCGAAAACGAGGCAAGAGAGCTGTGGACTGGAAACCCGGTTCCTGAAGGCGCTGATGCCGTAGTTATGCTTGAATACACCAAAAAATTGGATGCCAAAATCGAGCTGGGAAAAGCAGTTACTCCCGGCAGAAATGTCTCTAAAATGGGAGAAGACGTAACCGAAGGAAATATAGCCATAACTGCTGGAACTCGGCTAAACCCCCATCACTTGGGCTTACTGGCAGCGTTGGGTGAAACCCATGTTGATGTTGTCCGGAAGCCTAAAGTCGCCATCTTAGCCACCGGAAGCGAACTCGTAGAGTTGGGTCACAAACTTGAGCCCGGCAAGATCATTGAAACTAATCGACTGGTCTTCTCTAGCATGTGTAGGGAGCTGGGCGCGGAGCCCTTAAACTTGGGTGTAGCCAAGGACGATCTAAAGGAGATAGACTCAAAAATTCAGGAAGGATTAGAGCAGGCAGACGTAATCATCACCACTGGAGGAACAAGCGTCGGATATCCGGATTTGGTTCCATTGGCAGTCAACCAGCTAGGAAAGCCTGGGGTCATCATTCACGGCGTAGCCATAAGACCCGGTATGCCAACGGCGCTGGCAATCCTTGAAGGCAAACCCGTTTTCGTGCTGTCTGGAAACCCCGTGGCAGCCACTGTAGGCTTCGAGGCATTCACTCGACCCACCCTGCTTAGGCTACTGGGCATAAAGGAGGCTAGACCCGCAATCGAGGCGAAACTAACTCGGAGAGTTGCAGGGGCTCTGGGACGAAGAGTCTTCTTGAGAGTTCGTGTGTTTGAAGGAGACGGCGGCTTTTTCGCTGAGCCTGTCAGGGTAACTGGGTCTGGGGTAATCACAACAATGACAAAGGCGAACGGGTACGTGATTATTCCTGAAAACCGTGAAGGAGTAGAAGAGGGTGAATCCGTTAGGGTGCATCTTTTCTCCAGTATCGAGGGGAAGTAGCATGTTCCGAAAACTTCTTTCTTTTGATGAAGCCAAACAACTTCTCAGACAAACCTTTTCTCCGAAACCTGTTGGAGTAGAACAAGTTTCCATCTCAAAAGCTCATGATCGCGTGCTAGCCCAAGACGTTGTGGCGCCCATGAATATTCCCCCCTTTAACAGATCAACCGTGGACGGCTACGCCGTAAAAGCTGCTGACACCTTTGGCGCAAGCGAAGACAAATCCGTCAGCCTCAGATTCTGTGGGCATGTGGCAATAGGCGAATCTCCCAGCGTAGTTGTGGAAACGGGCTTGACCGCCGAGATAGTCACTGGAGCACCCCTGCCTGATGGCGCCGACTCGGTGGTTATGGTGGAGTACACAAGCCGACAAGGAGACAACGTTTTCATACGCCGCCCAGTTTCGAGAGGCGAGAACATGATGGCTGCAGGTTCCGACATCCGCAAAAGCGAAACGGTTCTGAAAAAAGGTCGGATTCTGGGTTCCCGCGAAATAGGGGTTCTGGCTGCCATCGGCTTAACGGAAGTTGCTGTTTACAAGCGCCCCAAAGTAGCCGTTCTATCCACAGGAGCAGAAGTTGTAGCGCCAGGAGAACCGCTTCCGCCCGGAAAGATCTATGACATAAACGCGCATACCCTAAGTGCGGCGGTTCTAGAAACTGGAGGAGAGCCGATTAACTTGGGAATAATCCCAGACAAGAAGGACAAACTGAAAAAGGCTCTTGAGAATGCCTTGGATTCGGCGGATGTGGTGATAACTTCGGGCGGGGTTTCAGTTGGTCCCAAAGACTTCACTCCTCAAGTCGTAGATAGTTTAGGGAAGCCCGGTGTGATCCTGTCTGGAGTAGCTGTGAAACCCGGCAAACCCTTAACCATTGCGTTGGTTGACGGAAAACCTGTTTTTTCATTGCCCGGTAACCCAACATCGTCCCTATTCATGTTTAACGTGTTCGTTCGTTCCATCCTTGTCAAACTTGCTGGGAGAACCGAAGAGGAGTTGCCTAAGGTTAAGGCAGTGGCTGCCAAGAAAATGTTTCCGGCAAGGGGACGCCGAACCTTCGTTATGGTAAACTTAACCCACGACAAAGCTGGAACGCTGCTTGTGAGTCCGGTTCCTACTGGCTTGTCAGGTGCCATAACCACTTTGGCGAAGGCTGACGGTTTCGTTGAAATATCCGAGAAACAGCAGTTCGTAGATGCTGGAACAGAAATAGACGTTTACTTGTTCGGAAAATTGAGAAAACCGTAAACAAGAATGTTTTCAGTTGAAGTTTTCTCTTCGTGCTACTATGTATCCGGATGCTATCAATAGTATAATCATGTATGCTATCAGGGCTGTGTGGAAAAGCATAGCGCCTCCGAAGGTCTGCACCGCAATCGAGTTGGCGAGGGTTGTTGCTCCAAAGGTTATTCCTGTAACGAACAGCCCGACTACAAGGGGCACAGACCATCTTTTCATCTTGAAGAGGCTGTACGCTGTGACTAAACTTAAGATTCCTAGAACTGGGATGTGTGGAGGCGCAGCGAAACTTTCGATCGCAAAATAGCCTACCTCAGCAATTCCTACTGCAATATAGAAAATTGAGAACAGTAACACAGTTGGATTTTCGATCTTGCTGCTCTTTTCCGAAGTCATCTCGCATCCCTTCCTACCGCTATAATACGACTTGTAATAAATTAGTTTCTCCAATTTCATTGAATTAGGTTATTTCTAGAGAAGTTTTCAACAAATCGGGGATGAATGCTCTTGATGGGGAAGCTGGATTCTTTGTAATAATTGTGTTTTCATAAGTGTTATCTCCTATGCTTCCTATCTGGGTTCGATTAAGATGGACCCGAAAAAGATGCTTTCGAAGGAGATATCTGCCAAAGTCAGGGGTCACATCAGCGAGCAAACCGTTTCTGAGATGGTGGATCACTTCTTCAGGCACGGCAACACGTTTCTTCTCTTAGAATTGATGAATCTAAGAAAGGAAGTTGAAAGCCTGAGAGAAGAGCTTCATCAGAGGGAAGACAAGCGAAGTTCTCTCCGCACACTACTGGTTCCATAAAACATTGTAGCCTCCTTCACCCTCCATTTTTCTGCTCTCTAAGTAAAAGGACTTGCCTTGACAAATAACTTAACAGTATCCTTTTTTCGTAAGCTTTAAAAGTATACTGATTATTGGCTTATTGTTGTTGAGGAATTGTGATGAGTCAATTTCCTGAGGAAGTTGTAAAGCAAGCGTTTACAAGAGCAAATGCCCGATGTCAGTGTGAAAGAGATGATCATGGTCATGGAAGTTTTACATGCTTCAAACAGATTGAATGGAAAAACAGGGGAAACGGAAAGGAGAGAAGTGGGTGGGAAGCCCATTACTTTGTAAGTCCAGAAGAAGGCGGAAAAGCTACAGTAGAAAACTGTGAAATACTCTGTTGGGACTGCTATACCAAAACAGTGCAGAGCCAATAATCCTAAATTCTCCCTTTTCCTTATGTTAAGCTTAATGTGTAATCAGTTAATTTTCTGGGAGTGACCGCGCATGAGTTATCGTGAACTCTTCGTATCCCCATCTCCCGTCTTCACGGGCAGTCAACAATCTTTTGAAGAGGCTGAATACCTGATTTTAGGAGTTCCCTTTGACGTAACCAGCACCTACCGCTCCGGAGCAAGATTTGCGCCTCTCGCCATCAGAGAAGCCTCCCTCAACATTGAAGGCTACAGCTTCAGAACAGGCATGGACATTGAGGACCTGAAAATCCATGATTTAGGGGACCTGCACGTCGCCGGAGATGTTGAATTAACTCTGGGACGTTTAGCGTTGGTTGCACAGGATCTTTTTGACGCCGAGAAGGTTCCAGTGTTTATCGGAGGAGAACACACTATTACTCTGGGTGTTATGCGGAGCCTCGACGAAAACGTTGCCTTGGTAAGCTTTGACGCTCACCTAGACCTGCGCGACGACTACCTCGGTCTTACCCTATCCCATACAACCTTCATGCGGAGAATCAAAGAAACTGTCAATCCCTCCAAGATTCTGGAGATTGGCACCCGCGCAGTATGCAAAGAAGAGCTTGATTACGCAAAAAAATCTGGAATCGACTATTTAACTGCCCATCAGATAAGAAAAGACGGCATCGAGAAAACGGTTAAAACAGTCGATGACATCCTTGAGGGTTACGAAAAAATCTACATCACAATCGATATGGATGTTCTGGAGCCTGCATTTGCGCCTGCAGTTCAAAACCCTGAACCTGAAGGACTGGACACCCCAACGCTTCTGGATCTTCTAGAGGCGGTCTGTGACAGTCGGGTGGTTGGCTTCGATTTGGTTGAGGTAGCGCCTCATTATGACCGGGGCTTAACAGCCACTCAGGCGGCAAAAACCATCTTTGAAGTGCTATGCTGTTTAGAGAAAGCACGAAAAGGCTAGTGTGTCGTTCTGGGCTTCTTGGATTCATGCGTTTTCTTTCATTAGTTTCGCTACGAAGAAGCCGTTGCATTCATGAATATGAGGATACAGTCTTTGGCATTTGGTTAGTCCCCAGAGTCCGGGTAATCCAATCTTGGGTTTTGTATCTACTAGCTTGAATTCTGGGTGTATTTTCAGGAAGTTTTCGATCACCATCTCGTTTTCCTCCACTGTTATGCTGCATGTGGAATAGACCAGAAAGCCGCCCTTCTTCACATATTCTGCGCATTGTTCTATCATCTCACCCTGAATCTTCGCCATACCCAAAATCGACCTTTTGGTGAGCCGCCATTTCGCGTCCGGGGTCTTCCCGAAGGTTCCTGTGCTCGTGCATGGCGGGTCCAAAATCACCAAGTCTGCGGAAACATTTAATGGCAAAGTTTTCCTTGCGTCAGCAACCATTGGCTGAACATTTTCTGTGCCCATGCGTTCTGTTTCCCTTTTCCATACCTGTATCCTTCGCTTTGAGTAGTCAACAGAAATGATTGATCCCTTGTTTTCCATCAGTTGCGCCAGGTAGGTTGTTTTGGCTCCCGGGGCTGCGCACACGTCAAGCACTGTGGTTCCCGCCAATGGGTCTGCGATTTCCGCTGCTAGGCAGCTGGCTTTGTCTTGAATGTAAAAGAGTCCCTGACTGAAACTTTGGGTTCTTGTGAGCGGTTTCCTGCTTTCAATCAGCTTGTATGTGTGCTTGAGTTGCGGAACCTTTTCCAGAACTATCTTCTCATCTTCTAGTTTTTTGAGCACAGTTTCTTCTGGCTCCTTCAAAGTATTCAGCCGCACGTAAACTGGTGGAATGTCTGCGGATTTTTCCAAGAACCTCAGGGCTTCTCCTCTTCCAAGCAGTCTGAAACAGTATTTTACGAACCATGTGGGGTGATATGTTTGGAGTCCAATCTTTTCTGTTTCTTCTAACCCCTTTAATGCAGATTCAGGGTTGATGCTCAGTATTTCTCCGAGAACCTCTTCAACGTCCTTGAGTTCCCACCATCCCAGAATTGAGCGCCCCATTCTCGCTATCTTGGCAGCCTTCTCCAAGTTTCCGTCCGCCAGCTTTGTTTCATAGACGTATAGGCGAAGGAAAGCTCTTGGACCCAGTTTGAAGTCGTTAAGGGACTGAGGCGCTAAAACCGAATTCAACAGGAAATCGATGTAGTTCTTTCTGCGAAGAGTCTCGGATACTAGCCTGTGGGCTAACCCGATAGCCTTGGGGTCTTTTATTCTCAGCTGTTTCGTTGCTCTGTTTAATGCTAAACGCTCACCCAATCGCTTCAGTTCGATCCAGCTCAACGTTTCTATGGCGAGCGTCCAAGCATCCCTTAACATTTTAACTTGCCTTTAGAAGTCTTAACTAGGCGCCTATTAAAGGCTTGATTAGTGTTAAATAAATGCGAAGCTTCCTTGAATATTGAACGTTAACATGTTGTGTTGGAACATGAAGTTGCTGAAGACTGCTCAGGGCGTCGTTCTGGATGTGTATGTTAAGCCGAAATCGGAGAATTTTCGGGTGGAATTAGATGTAGATGAGCTTGTAGTTTCATGTCGTGAGGCTCCAGTGAAGCGCAAAGTCAACAGAGAATTACTGAAAAAGCTTTCGCGGCTCTTTAATAGACGAGTGGAGATTGTTTCAGGGTTTAGTTCAAGAAAAAAGAAACTTTTGATCAGGGACATTGAAGTGGAGGAAGTTAACAGAATCTTATTTTCTGCCTCAAACACTCAGCAGTAGTTTGGATGCCCCGTTCGTGCATAAGCTATTTAAAAGCTGACATTAACGCTTCTTTTAGCTGTTTGATGCTCTAGATGAGCATGAGACGAGTTGCCTTTCAATCTTTCCTTGGAGGTGAAGAACATAGTTAAGCCTGAACAGTCAGATAGTTTGGAGCTTTCAGACGAAGAGTTGGAATACTATTCTCGACAGGTTGTTATGGCTGAAATGGGCTACAATGCCCAGTTGAAACTGAAAAACTCGAAGGTTTGTTTGCTTGGTGTGGGTGGGTTAGGTTCTCCCGCTGCGATGCAGTTGGCGGCTATGGGTGTTGGGCATCTGCGTCTCGTTGATAGGGACGTCGTGGAATTAGCTAATTTGCATCGGCAGCACCTCTACTGCGTGGATGATGTGGGATATCCAAAGGTTGAAGCTGCCGCTAAACGGTTACAGCGTTTGAATCCTTACATCACGATAGAGCCTCTTCCCCTGTCCGTAAACGAAACCAACGCGGAAGACCTTGTTCAGGGTATGGATGTTGTGGTCGACGGCTTAGACAGCATGGCTGCCCGCTACGCCATCAACAGAGCCTGCATCAAACTTGGTGTACCCTACGTTTTCGGAGCTGCCATAACAACCACCGGAAACCTGTCCACCATAATTCCGCGAGAAACAGCGTGCCTCGAATGCTTCTACGGCAACCTTGATGACAAAAAATTGCCCAAATGCGGCGTGGTAGGAGTTCACCCGTCTCTGGTGAATATAATCGCAAGCTTAGAAGTCAGCGAGGCAATCAGAATACTCACCGGAAAACAGCCCCGATTAGCCAACAAGCTTCTCCATTTTGATTTGGATGAGATGGAATTCAACGAGATCAGCCTCTCAAAGGTGGAGTCCTGTCCAGTCTGCGGGTCACATCCGTCTGGTTCTCCGATGCCCCTCAAACGAGAATTGGTTGAAGAAATCTGTGGACGAAAAGGCAGGAAAGTGTTCGTTATCGTTCCAGAAGAGAACTTGGACGTTAACCTCATAGCATTGAAGAACTACTTGAAGAGAAAAGGATTCAGCATAAAAGTTGAAGGCAAACTCGGACTAACCTTTAATCAAAAAGATGTTAAGGCGAGTGTTCTCAAAAGCGGAATCGTAATCCTCGAAGGCGTCAAGGGAAAAGATGAAGCGCTCAAGTTTTTCAGCGAAATAACAGGCAACTGCTAGTGCGAATTTCAGAAAAAAGCTAGTTTTCAACAATGAAGTATTATTAGGCTCCTAATAGAGAAAGCGTGTCTAGAACAGTTTTATATGAAAGTTGCCTCAACTAAAGGAAATACTGGGGATTACACTTTGGTTGAGCGGCGGACAGACCTTTGTGGTTGTGTTTTTGAGATTCAGGAGGGCATAATGGTTTGCGTTAAGCGCTGTCCAAAGCATAGCAGACCCAAGAAGAAGCGCCCCTTCAGATCCAAAGCTGAATGTGTAAGACCCTAAACGGTTGCATCAGAGCTTTTTTTAATGCGAGACGAAATATACAGTTAACGGACACAAACAAAGATGAGCAAACAGAACCTGTTAGACTTCTTTGATAATACCAAACAGAAGAAAAAGAAGCCGACGCCATCGCCCCAGTCTCCACCTCCACCTGAAAAGAAGCCTCAATCAGAGAAGAAAACAGTTGTTTACCCTGATTTTCCAGAAGACCTGCCTCCCTCATACCTCGTATCCGTTATATACAACGGCAAAAAACAGCTCGCCACACTCAAACTGTATGAGCCAGTGTCCCAAAAAATATACTTCTGGGATGACAATACCGGTCACAAGCCCTACTGTCTCACAAGCCTTCCGCCTAAGGAACTCGAAAAACTCCGTCGCGTAACGTCTCATTCTGGTTTTGACCACTTCGAAACCGTGGAGAAGTATGATCCTCTTCTTGACAAGCAAGTTACAGTAACAAAGGTTGTGGCTAAGGACCCATTGGCGATAGGCGGTCGCCAAAGCGGCTGCCTGCGAGACATCATCCCTGAAGATTACCAGACATTAACTGGCATACAAGAGCCTCCCAAAGTCTGGGAATCCTACATCAGGTATTATCAATCATACATTTACGATAACAACCTAGCGCTGGGCATGCTGTATAAGATTCAGAAAGGAAAACTTGTTCCCGTACAGCAGAAGTCATCCAGAGGCACTGTAGAAAAAATCTTGAACCTCTTCCCTGATGTGGAAAAAGAGTTTCTGGAAAGCGTAGAAAAGTGGGCACGTCTCCTAGAATCTCCGGCTCCCCAATTTCGAAGAGTCGCCCTCGACATCGAGGTCAGCTCACCAGTTGCAACCCGTGTTCCTGACCCACAAAAAGCTGATAACCCTGTTGTCTGTGTTGCGCTGTTTGGTTCAGACGGCAAAAAACAGCTTTTTATTTTGAGGCGAGAGGGAATCAGGGAAGGCACCAAAAAGCTGCCCCCAGACGCTATTGTCGAATATTTTAATGATGAGAAAGAGTTGCTTCTGAAGCTCTTTGAGGCTCTTCGTGAGTATCCTTTTGTTTTAACCTTTAATGGTGACGACTTCGACCTGCCGTACCTGTATAACCGAGCTAGGAACCACTTCAGCTTTGACAGAAGCCAGATTCCAATAGAAGTTGGGCGAAGAGTATGTCGCCTCAGCCACGGAATCCACATTGACCTCTACAAATTCTTCTTTAACAGGTCAATCCAAATCTACGCCTTCGGCAACAAATACCGCGACATAACCCTCAACGCAGTCGGCACAGCACTGCTAGACCTACCAAAAATAGAATTCGACAAACCATTGTCCGAATTAAGCTACACTGAACTTGCAGAATACAACCTGCGAGACTCCGAAATCACCCTAAATCTTACAGCCTTCAATGACAATCTGGTCATGAAACTGATCTTAGCCCTCTCAAGGATAGCCCATATGCCCATGGAAGACGTGAGTCGCCAAGGAGTTTCTCGGTGGATACGAAACTTTCTGTACCATGAGCATCGGCAACGAAACTTTTTGATTCCAAACGCCGATGACATACTCGCCATCAAAGGCGGAACCACTACCACGGCTATCATTAAGGGAAAAAAGTACAAGGGAGCCATAGTGGTCGATCCTGTGCCCGGTGTCCACTTCAGCGTGGCAGTGATGGATTTCGCCAGCCTGTACCCCTCCATAATAAAAGTTTACAATCTGGGCTACCAGACCCTGCTTTGCAAGCATGAAGAATGCAAAACAAACAAGGTTCCTGAAACCACTCACTGGATCTGCACAAAAAAGAAGGCTCTCGAAAGTCTGTTGATCGGCTCCCTCCGAGACCTCAGAGTCAAATGGTACAAACCTAAATCCAAAGACAAGACTTTACCCAAGGATTTGCAGAGCTGGTACAATGTAATCCCAAGCGCCCTCAAAGTCATTCTGAACGCAAGCTACGGAGTTTTCGGCTCCCCCGCCTTCGGTTTATACTGTCCGCCAGTTGCTGAGGCTACAGCTGCCATAGGAAGGCACGTTATAACCCAGACTATAGAGAAAGCCAAATCGTTAGGTATTGAAGTTCTCTACGGGGACACGGACAGCCTCTTCCTGAAGAACCCCTCTCCTGAACAAGTAGAAATCATGGCAGAATGGTCCAAGAAGACGATGGGGATGGAGTTGGAAGTGGAAAAGTGGTATCGCTATGCCGTCTTCAGCTCCCGCAAAAAGAACTATCTTGGAATCTTGAAGGGTGGCGGCGTTGACGTCAAGGGAATGACCGGAAAGAAACGGCACATTCCACCATACATCAAAAAGGCGTTTTACGCGCTGGAAGACCGGCTGGAGCAGGTACAGTCGCCCGCAGAATTCGAGGAAGCAAAAAAAGAGATTAAAACAATTATCCGAGACCGATACTTGCGGCTAAAACAGCGGCGATGGGGAGAAACTCCCGAAGAGTTGGCGTTTCATGTTGTTCTCGGCAAACCGCTAGACTCTTACACCAAAACTACTCCTCAACATGTGAAAGCGGCTCGTCTCCTAAAGAAGATGGGCTACGACATGAAGGCTGGAGACCTGATAAGCTTCGTCAAAGTATTGAAGGAACCCCGCGTTAAACCCGTGCAAATAGCCTCCAACAGCGAGGTAGATGTGGACAAGTATGTTGCATACCTGCACTCAACTTTCGATCAGATTCTTGATGCGTTGGGGCTGGACTTCGATGAGATCATCGGATTAACGAAGCTTGAACGATTCATGTAGAATGGGGTTCTGTTTTTCCAAAAAACTGGGGATTTCAGCGATTCTTGTCGTTGACGAACTTGGATTTGGGTCCTATGTGCTTAATCTCTATTCCTTCGTCGATAGGTCTACAGGGCAGTTGATATTTTTTGAATAGCCACAGCAATTCCTTGAAGGCTTTCTCGTTAACTTCGATCTCCACAACCTCTGTCATCTCCTCTATGACAGCCGGATGTTTAGGGTTCGCTCTATAGAGCATCATAAACTCGGTGTCCTTCTCAGAATTAGGGGGAAGAGCTATGATTTCCCACAGAGATTTTGTTGGAAAGTTTCGAGGGGGATACCTCTTTATCCTGATCTTCTTCAATCTCTCCAGTCCCTCTCCTTGACGCACGTTTTATACAATGAACTAACCATTGATATAAACGGTCATGGTAATTTTCTCTATACGTTTTCTATAGATAACTTTCCCCAATAACTTATAATCCAAAAGCTTTCAAGTGCTCAATGGCGCTTAATCTGCTGAAAGGCTGATGAGCAAGCTTTAGCTGACCACTAGGATACTGTTAAGTTATTTGACCCAATAACGCCAAGTCACGTTACGCATTTTAGGACCGTTCTAGGGTTTTGAGTCACAGTAGATCGTATTCTATTGTCTCTTAACCTGAGTTGTTTTTTATTGTTTTTTTCCTTTAGTGGATAAACACTGAAAGCTTCCTCAAAATTATCAGCTTTTTCGAATTTTTTAACTAACCCCTTGTAAGGTGGAAACGCTCCTCCATACCCAATTATTCGTCTTGCCTTGACGATCATTGTCAATTGCTCATTAGTCCATAATGGTGATACAAACCGATTCTTTTCTAATGATGTTAAGGGTTCATACCTCATTGGATAAGATACACAACCTAGATCTGCAATCTGTTTTATCCTCTCGAAAAATGTTGCTGGTATGTCGCTAGGATATTTTTCGCTATAGAAATTGTATAGAGCGTATATGAAAATTTTTCGTCTTTTTATTCCGCTTTGTGAAAAAAACTTTACAGCATCGACGATTGCTTTTTTCTCATGAAGATTATCAAAAGCAGTGCGAATTAAGGATGTTCTTAAATCAGCGATCATTTGGGCTTTTTCATCATCAATGAGACGAGCATCAATACCTTGATTGAAATCGACAGGCAAACCAGTGTTCTGCAAATCTTTAAATATCTTTTTCCAATTGGGTGAAGCAAAGAAATTATTGTCCCATAAAATAATCCGTTTGTGGTCTGGATAGATGTGACGTTCCAGATCTTCTACAACACTACGGATTTGTCCTTCCAACTTTGGAACAACACAATAAGCGCAATTTCTGATGCATCCTCTTGAAGTAAATAGAATCGTACTATCCCATTTTTCCCATTTTTCAACTTCATTCAAGAGATCATATGCTGGCAAGTAACCATCTGCTTCTTCGAAAAGACCAACTTGGATGTCTATAAAAGGAAAAAAAGACCTTAGTCTATGAGGCATTAATGAGGCGTATATTCCTCCAACCCTTATTTTTGCACTGGTGAATTTGTTATGATAGAATTTGATAACTTCATGTACTGGTTTCCACGCATAGGTGAACAAAGATGTAATCTCAATGCGATCTGGATTAAACTTCAAGTCTTCCTTTATTCCACGAACAAGTTTCACTTGGTTTCCCCTAGAACGATGATATGACGCTAACTTCAACAACCCTAACGGTGGAAATCTAGTGTAATAAGTAGGTTCAACTAGTAGAACTTTCATAGAAATAAAATTGTTTTTTCACTTCTTAAGGTTTCCTATAAAAACGGAAAAAAGGATCCAAATGCTCAATAGTTCTAGGATCTTCTAGGATTTCAGATATGCTTAGATTTCTCTAGTAATCGGAGAATAAGGTTTTGTGCCATGTGAAATTCTGTTAAAGTCTCAATTTTTTCTTCCTCTGTCATTGATTCATAATATGCAAAAGAGGGTTTCCCTTTTTCATGCTTGAAGGGATTGACAAGTATGTGATGAAGCGTGTGAATCATAACACCAAAAAGGCGATCGCGATATGGATCCGATAAACTGAGTATTGGACCATTATCTCCCTTTTCTACTTTTTTCCAATCGTAAGCCAATTGTGACAATTTGTGTATTTCATTAATGGTTAAACCTGTTTTTTGTTTAAGGAGGTTTTTTACGGGATCCATTGCGTCAATGTTTAGTTCCATTTTTCCCTTCTTTGTTGTTTTTTCGAGATGTTTCTTTAGGTCAGGGTGAGATGTTTTTATAAATTCCGTGAATCTATCCCTTTTTTCCTTGATGGGTTCTTTGGGTTGTTCCTTGATCTTTTTTCGAACCTTTTTATCCAATGCTCTTAAAGAAACCTTGTTTTCTGTAGATTTTTTATTAATGACAGTTTTCAATTTTTGCAGTGCAGTGTCTTTTGGAAAACTTCGCTTCCTCTGTAATTTCTTTTTCAAACGAGTAATTTTATCTCGAGCTGGTTTTACCTCGTCAACCTCCACAAGCTTCCTGATTTGTTCAATGGATGTTTCTACGATGTTGTCCGATTGATATTGATTCATCAATTGGAGTTGGCGTACAAATTCACCTACTTGCCTGTAAAACGGGTCAATTATGTCATTGTTTGCCTCAAAATTATTGCGTGGTGCGTTTTCCTTCAATTCATCAGTGATGATGTGAATTTCTCCATATTGCCATTGGTTATAATTTCCATCATGCTGATTTGTAACAAGGTTCGATTCTCCAATAGTGACGCCTTTTTTCTTGAAATAGATTCCCCTATTTGGTTCATCTAATTTGCGATTTTTTTTACTTGAAAGAAACCAGCCATATGCAACAAGTTCACCATTAACAATGAATTTCTTCTCTATGATTTTACTAAAGAAAATGTCACCACTATATGGTGGACGGAAAATTTTTTCTTTTTCAAAGAAGATGTCCATTTCTTTAGTTTTAACACCATTTTCTAAGAGTTTTTTGTTGATCTCCTTCCCTAATGTGAATTTCCCTGTATCAAATGGAACAGGAACAACACGTGAGAGATACGTTCTTATTTCGTCTTCAGTAAAAATTGTCCGTTGATTTGATAATATTTCTTCAAGTCGAAGCATTGTGAAGTGTGAATCCTCAATAGATTCATCGCTTCCTTTTTCCAGTTCTTCTATATCTCCCGTTACATCAGTTAACACTTCTGCTGCGGGAATATTGAGACCATATTGGTCTCGTAATCTATCAGAATTTATTTCAACTCTAAATTTTGGATGATTTCGTTTTTTGGTTATTATCACGATTCTTCGGCAAATAGGAATCCCACTCCAGATTCCAATTCCTCTCCAGCCAATCGCAGTGTCAGGTTTATCACTTTTGCCAAGATATAGTGCTTCTTCCAATTCCTTTCTATTCATTCCACATCCATTGTCTTCTATAACCAAGACAGTTCGACGGTTCTCAAAATAGACATTAACTCTATTTGCTTCTGAATCAATACAGTTCTGAACATACTCCCGTAAACAATTCAAATTTCCATCATATAACCCTGCTGTAATTGCCTCAAGGAGTTTAGCGCCAAATGCTTCATCTGTGAATAAAACCAAAAGACAACCCCCAATTATTCCTGAATAAGATCTGTTATCCTTTTAAATCTTTATATTGCGTTTTATTCGTTTTTTCCATTCTTGTTGAGTGATAATGCCCTTTTCTTTTAATAATTCTATGAGGCTTGAAAGCATTGTATCTAGAAGGTCATTTTCCTCAGCTAATTCTTGTTTGGTTTTCTCACTCTTTTTTCTTTCCATGAAAACCTTAATCTTCCAATCATCCACAATAAACGTTCAGGGACGACGCCAACATTGAATCTGTTCATAGCCTCAACAAAAGACACAGCTGGCATGAACATTGCCAAACAACTCATAGAACAATATAACTTCGAAAAACTCTCAGAATCCTTCCACAAAAATCCCGTGTACTCAAAAACGTTTCAGAACAAGGAAACCAAGCTGCTTTTTGTCAACACAGAAATAGTGGACACCCAGTTCCTAGGCGACCTCTTCAACCCCAACCTGCTTGTCTTCCTGTCTAGACACAGCAGCGCCAGCGGAATCCCAACCCTGTCTGTACATACCCCCGGCAACCTCGCAGAAGCTAAATTCGGCGGAACACCTAGAAACGTCTCCATCTCCCCCGCGGGAGCCATGAAGAATGCCCTCTTAGAAATGGCAAAATTGAATGATGAAAGAGGGCTTAACTACGAGGTTTCCTACGAATGCACTCACCATGGTCCCTCCTTGAACGTGCCAGCCATGTTCGCAGAACTGGGAAGCTCGCCGAAGCAGTGGAAGGACTCTAAAGCTGCTGAGGTTGTTGCTCACGCAGCGGTGGCTGCTATTTCTGTACGATCCAGTTGTTCTGTGGCGTTGGGAATCGGTGGACCCCATTATAACAAAAAGTTCACGAAACTGGCTCTGAGCACTCAGAGGGCATTCGGTCACATAATTCCAAAGTATGCCCTTTCGGAAGTTGACGCTGAAATAATAAGGCAATGTGTTGAAAGAACCTTGGAAACTGTGGATTCTGCGGTTCTTGATTGGAAGGGAATCAAAGGTGCATACAAACCCAAAATAATTGCGGCGCTGGAGAAGCTTGGTGTACCCTCAGAAAAAGTTTAAGCTAGTTGTTAAAAAAATGTGGAGGTGGGGAACTTTACTTTATTCCCCATCGTTTGGTGACTTTCACCAGTATGAAGATAACAAAGGCAACGATGACGAATGTTATCAGAGCCACCAGAAAGTTTCCGACGCCAAACACTTGCTCGGCTACATTGTATTGGAGACTAGCTAAATCTGACA
>Ga0315539_1000413_pt1 | contig 32727 bp, 46 predicted proteins | sample SalMarSW160150MG_FD_203097 | JGI IMG/M metagenome (GOLD analysis project Ga0315539, IMG submission 203097) | Salt marsh sediment microbial communities from the Plum Island Ecosystem LTER, Massachusetts, United States - Salt Marsh Sediment SW1601-150 ...
CCTTTTTTTATTTTTTTAATTTTTACTCTTATTCCAGCTCTTGTAAAAACAACTGTGGCATCAAAACCAATAATTCCAATATCTCTCTGGTACTCCATCCCCGGGATTTCGATATATTCTTTTATTCCGAAAGAAAAGGTATTTTCACTTACCTGTTTTTTCTTTAAAATGTTATCTGTTGCTGCTAGCATTCTTTTTAAAATTTCTTCAGGATTTTTTCTAATTGTTACAACTGCCCCTACTTCTAATTTCGGCCTTACCCCTAAAGAAGGAATTCTTTTTCTTGATTTCATTCTTGCAGGTTTTTTTCCACTAAGCATCCCGAGAAGTTTAACCCCTTTTTCTAATCCATCTCCAGTCCCGCCAATACTTAAAACGACCTTCTCGATTTTTATTTTTCTCATTATATTTTTTTCTTTCATTATTCAATCACTACCAATTGTTTAGTTAAAACATTAATTTTCCCCCTGTCTGTTGTTAAACTAACCACTTTCTTCTCTTGGTTTATTTTGTCAATAATTCCCCTCTCACCAGCGTGCTTACCTGCAAAAATGACCGCCTTTGCTTTTTCTTTTAGCGGCAGACATTTTTTAATTTTCTTTTCCTTAAAGTCAATCAAAGCAGAATCATTAATCTTGCATTCGGTATCTGAAATAAAATTGTTTCCATCAAGCAGATTCAATTGCACTTTTTTATTTTTTAATATTTTTTTATTGACTACTTTCGATACTTTTTGATTTGCTTCAGCTTCTTTTATTTCTTCAAGCTTAAATTTTCCTTTCTTCAATAAATCAATTCTGTAAAATTTTTTCAAAGGAATGACTGCCAGAGTATCAAATAATAAAGCACTGTTTTTTTCCTCTTTTACTATTTTATTATTCAGCAAAATATGTTTTAAATGAAGTGCTTTTTTTACTTCTCTCCTGTTTTGGGCAATTTTTAACATGTCTCTTAAAATAATCAAAATGGGAACTCCTTTTTGAAGATTAAAGTTGGATCTGACTACATATTTTGTTCCTTTTCTGTGTATCGGCCAGTTCTTTGGTGCCTTTTGTCTTTTTAAGTGCATTTTATTTCTTCTCCTGTTTATTTTTTGAATCTATCTTTTTAATTGTTTCTTCTTTTTTTACATTTAATTTTTTCATTCTTTTTTTATCTTCTAAGTTCAATTCAACAATCTGTAAGTTTGGAGCCTTTAATGGAGCATTAACTTTTGAACCGTCAGTTTTTTTAATCTGAATTCCTTCAACAATTATCTTTGATTTTTTTAATTCCACTTTGGTCACTTTTCCTTGTTTTTTCTTAAACTTTCCTTTCGTAATCTTAACAACATCCCCTTTTCTGACAGGAACATTTCTTTTTCCATGTTTTTTTCTCAATTCCTTGGATAAATTAACACTGACAAATTTCTTTCTGATGTGCAACGGAGCATTTGCTAAATATTTTCTCTGCTTACGAGGTTGTTTACTGCTCTTCCACTTTGTTGAAAATTTGCGTTTCATTTTAATATACAATGCTCGCGATTTTGGCCACAGCAGACCATCGCTCTAAAACCTCCCTTGCAATTGCTCCTTTAATTTGAGTTCCTTTTGGATTTCCTTTTTCATCTTTTAAAATTGCTACAGCATTATCTTCAAATCCAACTCTTTCTCCATTAAGTCTTCTGTAGGGTTTTTTTTGCCTTATTATCACAGCGTCGAAAACTTTCCCTTTCATGTCTGGTATTCCTTTTTTCACGCTCACTTTCACCCAATCAGATATTTTCGCGCATCCCTGTTTTCCTTTTTTTCCTTTTCCCCTTTTCACAGAAACAAGTCTCGCAATCTTCGCTCCGCTATTATCAGAAACTATAATTTTTGCACCCAAATTCAAACCTGCTGTAGTTCTGGCTGACACTGCTTTCATTTTCTTTCTCCATTATTTTCATTTACTTTTTCAATAACTACAAAATGAATCATCTTGCTCAAAGGTCTGCATTCCTGAACTTTCACTAAATCTCCGATATTAATTTCTTTTTCCATGCAGACCGGAAGCCTTGCATGAATTTTTGTCCTCGACTTTTTATATCTTTCATATTTTCTTACATAAATCATTCTTTCAAATTCAATTACAATTCTTTTGTGGAATTTTTTTATTACCTTTCCCTTAAAAGTTCTCCCGCGAACTTTCAAATTTCCGTGGATGGGGCAGTCTCTATCCTTAAAAACAGCTCCTGCTACTTCTGTTTTCTTTTCCTTATCAGTTTTTACTTCTGTTTTTTTCTCTTTCTTCATTTTTTCTGTGTATGCTCAGTCTATTGATTCTTCTTCAAAACCAAGTTTGACCAGGATTTCTTTTATTTTTTTCCTGTGGTCTCCCTGAAGTTCTATTGTGTTGTCTTTGTAAGTCCCACCGCAAGCCAGCTCGTTTTTCAGAGCTTTTGCGATTTTTTTCACATCGATACCACTCTCGAATCCGCTAACAACAGTCATGATTTTTCCGTATCGTTTTTTTTCTGTTGTTATTTTTATTCTTTGTGAACTTTTTACAATCTGTTCACATACACATGCTTGCTTAGGCAAGCCGCACTTTGGGCATATTTCCATATTTATTTGTCTTAGCACCTTCTATTTTCTTAGAGGTGTTGAGTGTAAGGATTCTTGCGACAATCTTTTTAATTTCTCTTGTTTTTGAACCTGTCTTTGAGGCACTTGCTTTTGATTTAATTAATTCTAATTTCAGTTCTTTCAATTTTTTATCTCTTTCAGTTTCACTTAATTTTTGTATTTCTTTGTATTTCATTTTTTCTTTGTATTCTTAATTTTCTTTTCTTTTGTTTTCTCTTCAGAAATTTCAGCCACATTCTCCTTCAGTTTTTTAATAAGTTCCTCATCAATTTTTATTTTATCTTTCAATTTTGCAGAAGGTGAAAGTATGCTGACTTTCACTCCGACTGTCCCTGGCTTTGTTTCTGCTCTTGCTTGCGCCCGGTCAACAACCTTTGCGCTATCTCCTGTTTTTTTTAAATACCCCTGTGCAAATCTCCAGGTTTTTGCCCTTGCCCCGGGGAGTTTTCCGCTTACCCTTATCTCAGCGCCTATCGCACCGGCATCCATTATTTTTTGCAGCCTTCTGTATGAAATAACTTTAAATTTTAAAGGCCCGAATCTTTCTAATTCAAGAGCAATTTCGTCCGCATTTATCTGGGCATCAAATTCCGGCTTTTTTATCTCCTCTATTTCAATTCCAAGATTTTCAAGTTTAAATTTTTTCTTCAAAGTATCTGTTAATTCTTCTATTCTTTCTCCTTTTCTCCCAATAACCAACCCGGGTTTGTGCGTTGATATAATTATTTTTTCTCCTATTGGGGTATATTCTATCCTGACTTTGCTTATTTTTCCTTTTCCAAGCTCATTTTTAATATGCTCTCTTATGGCAAATTCTTCTTTTTTGAATTTAACTACATTTTTTTCTTCCATTTATTCTCCTTTTTAACTGATTTTTCTTTTGCAATGATTCTAATATGCGTTCTTTTTTTTCTCCATCTTCCAAACCTTCCAAAAGGTCTTGAGGCAAAATTAGCAACTGCTTCTGCAATTATCGGGCTGTTCAGTTCATTCACATTAGCATTTGCTGAAAGGTTCTTTAGCAATTTTATAAAATATTCTGTTGCATTTTTTGGATACCTTCCGGACATCATTTTTTTTCCTTTTCTGTGCGGGATTTCCCCTTTCATCGGAACAGCTTTCTTAAAAACAAGAACTTGTTCTAAATCAGATATTGCTTTTTCAATTTTTTTATTTTTAATAAATTTGCAAATCGCAATAGCATATTTTTTGGATACTGGAAGATTTACAGCATTCACAACTGCTTCTGTTTTTTTAACAACTGGTTTTTTTTGTATCGGTTTTTTCTTCTCTTTCTTTTTTTCTCCTTCACTTAATTTTGATCCACCTTCTGGTTCAGAAATTTTTTTATCTTCCACTTTTCTCTGTTCCATTGGAATTTTTTGAGCAATCTGTTTTTCATTTTTCTTCAAAGTTCTAACTATCCCAGATTTTTTCTGTTCAGTTTTTGTTGTTGGTTTTTCTGTGTTTGGCATTTTTATTCAATGACAGCATCCATATAAAAGGCAACACCTTTATTATCCGAATTTACTTTCTTTGAATATTCTTCTCTTTTTTGTTCTTCAGAGCCTTTATCACAAGTAAAAAAGTCTATTCCTTGAAGTATAGATTTAAAGTAAATAATTCCTTTTTTGAAATTATCCTTAATAGAATATAAGATTGTGGCCTTTCCCCCTCTGCTTTCCCATATCTCTTTCTCTTCTTCCAACCTACCTGTATCCCCTTCAATATTTTTTTTAGTTTCTATAATCAAAGCTCCAACTAAGACTTTCCCTAGATTTTTCTTTGTTCCTCTCACCTCTAAGTATCTTTTATCAAATTCTCTATTCAATGTCTCAAATTCTTCCATTTTATTTTTTAGCTTTGTGTTTAGTTCCTTTAGTTGCTCCGACACCAGCCTTGCTGTGTTTTACTCTTCCCCTTGTAGGAGCAAATTCTCCGAATGTGTGCCCCAGCATATCGCCAGTTACTTCAACAGGAACGAATTTATTCCCATTATAAATATAAATCTTCCAGCCAATCATCTCTGGCATAATTACTAAATCTCGCTGATGTGTTTTTATTGATTTGTTCCTCTTTAATTTTATTTCCGCTCTTTTGATAAAATCCTCAATTTTCTGAAAATTCCTAAGAACACTTCTTCTCTGCCTTGACCTCAAAAATTTCGCAAACTCTCTTACATCTAAAGACTTTAACTCTTCTATTGTTTTTCCCTTATATGTGAATTGTTTTTTTTGTATTTCCATTTTATTTCCTCTTACCAGTTCTTCTTGGCCTTAATAAACCAACTTTTCTTCCAGGAGGCGCATTTCTCTTTGCAATCTTGCTTTTTGGATTCTTCCCTCTTCCTGAACCAAAAGGATGATCTACTACATTCATCTTTACAGCAGATGTTCGAGGCCATAATTTACTTTTTGATTTTTTAATATGATATTTTTTTCCAGCCTTCATAACTGGCTTGTCAAGTCTGCCTGCTCCCGCAATCACACCAATACTTGCCCTGCAGTTCTGATTAAATTTCTTTTCTTTTTTTGAAGGCATTAAAATAAAAACATCTTTTCCAACAACTCTGTTAATTACCGCAGAATTTCCTGCACTTTTTATGAAAACCCCCCCATCTCCTGGTCTTGATTCAATATTATAAACCGGTGTTTTAATTGGAATATCTTTTAATTTCATAATATTCCCTTCTTCAATTCCAACGAAATCTTGTTCATTTCTGCGCGTAGGTGCAGTCTTAGGTTTCGTGGCGCCAAGATTTTTTGAATCTCGTGCGTTTTTATCAAAACTAATCTTCTGCCCCTCAACCATGCCTTTAAATGCAGGAATATAAAAAATTCCCCTGTTATATTCTATTTTTGCTAAGGGAGCAGTGTGTGCACCTGAATTAAACAGTTTAACTACAATCCCTTCTCCAGAAAGGTCTCTTGGGTACTTCAATTTAAACTTAAACGCTTTTCTTCTGACTCTGTAGGTGAAACTTCCTTTTCCTCGCGCTTGCTGAACTATTCTTTTTCCCATTTTACATCATACCCAATTTCGTTGCTATATCAATAGCAGGAAATTCTTTTTTTAATTTAATATAAGCATATTTTTTATTTCCTTTAACTAAAGTTCTAATTTTTTCAACTTTGATTTCAAATAATTCTTCAAGTTCTTTTTTAATTTCTTCTTTTGTTTTATTTTTATTTGTTTCAAATGTTAAAACATTCTGTGCTTCAATCAGCATAACTGCTTTTTCAGTCACTACTGGTTTCATTGTCATTTTTTCAGCTCCTTTGGAATTTCAAATTTACTAAATTCAGGAAAAAGATTTTTTCCATACATTAATCTTGAAAAACATTCTGCTGTTAATTTAGCATCTTCGAGCGCGTTGTGCGGTTTGCCTTCCCTTGAGATTTTCCCTTCTCTTACTGCTCTTCTTTCATCATTCATCCCACATAATTTTAAGATATTCTTTAATCCCATATCACTATTATTATCTTCTTTTGTCAAAAATTTTCCATTTAATTCAAAAAATTTAACTTGTGCAATTGTGTGCAAATCAAAAGCCCTGTGAAAATCAGGCCAGAAAGGATCTTCTTTAAAATATTTTAACATTTTTTTTCTCAAAAATCCCTGGTCAAATTCAGGAAGATGACACAAAAGATTCTTCATTTTTCTTGTCTCAAGCCATTTAAAGAATTTTTTCAATAATTCTTTTTGGGTTTGTTTATTTTTCTCTCTTAGTTCTTCTTCTGTTTTTCCGATAATCATCAGAGCTTCTTCTGCAACTTTATCTTCATCGTCAATTTTACTTTCTTCTAAAAATTCTTCCATTGTGTTCAAATCAATTGCACCAATCTGCCAAATTCCGTGCTCAAGAGGATTTCCCCCGCTTGCTTCAATATCCACTACAACTGGTTTTAATGAATTCATTTTAACTTTTCCCCTAAATCTTTAATTGATTGTTCAGTATACAACGTGAGTCTGCCTGTCCCACCTTTAGCTAAATCAGCAACACTCAGACTTTTGGCATTAGTTACTTCAAAAGCATTTGTTTTTACATTCTCATTATTTCCGACGACAATAAGCAATCCTGCGGTTTTTTTATATTTCCTTCCTCTGAGTTTTCCCTTGCCAGCCCTTATTTTTTTCTTTTGCAATGCTAATTCAAATAAATCCTTTCCGAGAATTTTCTTTAAACTTGAAATTAACTCTTTTGTTTTCAGAGAAACTATCTTTGATTCAGCGACTAAAGGCAGACTGTCTATTTTTTTATTTTTGAGCCTCCCATATTTTTTTATTACTTTTTCTTTATTTGCTGTTGCACTTATTGCAGAAATTAATGCAAGTTTCAATTCTTTTTTATTTATCCTTTTCGTGTTAATTGTTGAAAGGATTTTGGGAGGATGCGCTCTTCTTCCCCCCCTTGTATTTGGAGCAATAGCCCCCACCCAGTTAAATTGTGAACCTCTTCTTAATGTGATTTTTCTTGGAATTCTTGATATCCCTCTTCCATACTGGCTTTTCCAGACATGTCTTCTGTGAACAAGTTTCCCACTTGCAGAAGATTGTTTTCCTGCTATCAGCGAAGGAGAATATGGCTGTCTGTTCTTCTTTACCTCCAAAATTTTTGCAATTATATCCTTCCTAATTTCCTGAGAAAAACATTTAGGTAAATCAATCATTTCTTTTTTCTTTCCTTCAATTGATAAAATTGGGGTTTTCATTGCAAAACCTCCAGCAATTCATAATTTTTCTTTTTAGTTTTTTTAGCTTCTCTTAGAGCAGAGGTTATAATTAGTTGTCTTTTTGCAGGTCCTTGCACAGAACCTTTTACTATAATATAATCTGTTTTGATGTCTCCATAATTTTTTATATTTTTTAATTTTTTATTCTCGGATTTTCCCAAGTCAATTATTTTATTATTATATACTGCTCTTGTAAACATGCCGAGCTGTCCTGCCATTGGAACTCTGAATGTGACTCGTGCAGGATGCCATGGTCCCAAGCTTCCGGGACGCCTTCTTCCTTTTTCTGATTTATGAAATTTAAGGTGAATTCCAAATCTTTTCACAGGTCCGGAAAATCCTTTGCCTTTTGTTAATCCTCTTAAATCAACAAGCTGGTTTTTCTCAAAAACATCTAATACAGAAATTTCTTTATTGAGGTTTTTTTTAATAAAATCTATTTTTTCTTCAACACTCCCTTTAAGTCCAATCTCACTCAAATCAGGTGTTTTTTTAATCCCTGTTTTTTTAACAACAGAATAACAAATAACATTGATGTCATCATAACCCTCTGTTTTTATGCCTTCAATTTTTTCTCCTGCTTTTTTCGGAAGTTTCAATCTCCTTTTTAATTCATTATCTAAATTTTCAGCTAAAATTTCTTTAGCAACTTTTCCTTCTTTGTAAAACCTGGCAGAAAAAATCTTTAGTGGGGGGCACTCAAGAATTGTAGAAGGTATAATTACTTTTTTTCCCTTAGTCATAGAATCAGGCGTATTGTCCTTTACATGAACAGACGCCATCCCGGCCTTATAACAAATAAACCCTTTAAGATTTTTTTCAGAATTAATTGCATTCCAGTTTACTCTAGGCAAAAACTTAGCAGCCCGCTTCCTTGGCCAGAACTGCAAACTTCCTTTTCTCGGTGATTTTCTTGTCGGCATTTCTTATTAATCTAGCGAAGATTATCATTTTAACACCCTGGATAAAACACAAAGAAAAAGGGAGTTTTTAAAATATTCGGTAGGGGTTTTTTTAAGAAAGTATCTCTCTATGTTTTGAAATAAATTTATCAAATCTTGGGATTAGATATAAATCATTTATCTCATTTAGATTAAACCATTTAGCATCCAATACTTCGTCATCTACAATTATTTCTGTAGATTTTGATTTGCATAAAAATATATGAATTTCTTCATTTCTATCTTTTATTTTATTATAAAATTTTAAAATATCTAATTTTTTGATAATCTCAATATCTATATTTGTTTCTTCTTTTACTTCCCTAATGCAACAATCTTCAACTGATTCATTTATTGATTTTTCTGTAAATCCTCCTGGAGGGCACCAGGTATTTTTATAAGGTTCATATTTCCTTTTTATTAAAAGTATCTTTCCGTCATTAATTATAATTCCTCCAGAAATTTTTCTAGTTTTGTTCATTTTCATTAATATAAAATAAATTAATTTTTCTAAACTTCAAATTCCTTTTCACTTTTAATCTTTTGTCCATCAATAACAGCTTCTCGAATTATTTTGCCAGCCCTTTTTGATTCTTCCCGAATTTTTACAAAATCTTCGCTGTTTTTTAATTCCTCTGGAGTTTCAATTCTTTCAATTATAAAATGATGGGTTATGTTTGCTGTTTTAAAATCAGGTTTTTCAAAAACAAAACTTTTGGCAATCTTTTCATCTGAAGTTTTCAATGAACAAAAATCTGATTTTGGAGCATCCTCTTTATTTTTTGGTTTAGCAGACTTAGGGGCTTTTGGTTTAATCTTTAACTTAGCATCCCCTGCTTCAAAACTTAAAGCAAAAAATGCTTTGGGAAATTTATCCATTAATTCAATTATCTCATTCCCTGACATTTCCTTATCAATTAAATATCTTTTAACACCCTGAAATTGTTTTTTATCCTGAAAATCCAATTCACCAGTTAAGTCATTCGTAGAAACAACAGCCCCCTTAACATTTGTTTTATTTTCTCCTAATTTCTTGGCAGCTTCTTTTACAAGTTCATTTGCAAATTCCACGCTCGTCGATAGATTACACTTTCCTCCTGTTTTTTTTACATTAATCAAAGCCCTGTTTCTAAATTCTCCTTTGCTGAATTTCTGAAACTGCAAATGCACAGATTCATCAACATCCCCTTCAAACACTTTTTTTATAAAATTCATAGTTTACGACTCCAATAAAACTTATAAACTTTTCTGAGAGAAAACTGCAAACCTTTATAAATTTCAACTACTTTTAATGGATGACAAAAATGGATGACATTTATTTTAGGAAGATTGTTTCTGCAATACTTTTAGTTGTTCTTGTAGTCTTGTCTTTCCTTTTGTTAAAACCGATTTTGTTATCAATAATTCTTGGACTTATCTTGGCGTTTGTGTTTACACCAGTGTATGACTGGCTTTACAAAATTATAAAATCCAAAAATCTATCTGCCTCTCTAATCTGTTTTTTTTTAATATTGCTGATAGTTCTGCCAATTTGGTTTTTAACGCCCACTATAATAGACCAGTCAATTAAAATTTATGTGTCTTCCCAGCAGATGGATTTTGTAACGCCAATCAAAAGCATTTTTCCCTCTTTGTTTGCTTCAGAAGAATTTTCAGCAGAAGTGGGTTCTATTATTTCTTCTTTTGTAACCAAAATAACTAATTCTCTAATGAATTCTCTTTCAAAAATAATCCTCAATTTCCCAACTTTGTTTTTGCAATCTTTGGTGGTGTTCTTTACTTTTTACTTCGTACTTCGCGACAAGGAGAATCTACTATCATACGTAAGAAGTTTATTGCCTTTTCCAAAAGATATTGAGAAAAAATTATTTGAATCTTCAAAAGGAATAACTTCTTCAGTTATTTATGGGCAGATTATTATAGGTCTTCTTCAGGGGCTTATTATTGGAATTGGATTTTTTATTTTTAGGGTCCCTAATGCATTGTTTCTCACATTGCTTGCGTTCCTTGCAGGAATTTTTCCAATTATTGGGACAATGGTTATCTGGTTGCCTGTTTTAATCTACTTGTTGATGGCAGGAAATACATTCGCAGCAGCAGGCATCTTAGTATTTGGAATAGTTTCTTCACATATTGATAATTTTTTAAGACCAATCATTGTTTCAAAAAGGACACAAATGCATTCTTCATTAGTTCTTATCGGCATGATTGGAGGATTATTTTTATTTGGTATTTTGGGGTTAATTTTAGGTCCGCTAATTTTAGCCTACCTTCTTATAATACTTGAAATTTACAGGCACAGGGAGTTGCCCGGAATTTTTATTCCGCAACCGCAAAAGAGCAGATAAATATAAAAATCATTTTTTCTAATTATATAAATTATCTAGATAAAAGATGTAAAAAATGGAACTCAATATTAAACTTTTGAAATGGACTGCAGGATTGCCGGTGGCTATGCTGAATGAAAAAACAGCGAGGAAAATGGGGATCCATACTGAGGACAGGATTTCTATTAAAGCAATCTCAAAAAATCCAAAAGAGGTTTCTGCGATTATTGATATTATTAAACATTTGGTTAAAGAAAATGAAATTGCGGTTTCATCTGAGATTAAACATAAATTGGGGTTAAGGATTGGGCAAAAAGTAGATGTCAATCTTTCGCCTCCACCAAGAAGCGTTATTTTTATAAAGAAAAAATTAAATAAAAAAACATTATCTAAGCAAGAGATAAGTGAAATCATAAGGGATGTTACTAATAACTCTTTATCTGATCCTGAGATAGCCCTTTTTATTTCTGCAATGTATCAACAAAAAATGAGCATGAAAGAAACTATCTATTTAATAGAAGCGATACTGGAGTCAGGGAATAAGTTAAAGTTAAGAAATAAATTTGTGGTTGACAAACATTCTGTTGGGGGGATTCCTGGGAATAGGACCACTTTAATAATTGTTCCAATTTGTGCTTCTGCAGGATTAATAATGCCAAAATCTTCTTCAAGGGCAATAACCAGTTCTGCAGGAACAGCAGATGTTGTAGAAACAATAGCGAGGGTGGAGTTTTCAATAGATGAGGTAAAGAAAATAATAAAAAAAACAAATGCCTGTTTGGTTTGGGGAGGAGCTTTGGGAATGGTTCCTGCTGATTCAAAAATAATAAAAATAGAAAAACAATTAAAAATAGACCCTGAAGCCCAGTTCATTGCTTCAATCATGGCAAAAAAACTTGCTTTTGGAGCAAAATATATCTTGATAGATATTCCTTACGGAAAAACTGCAAAAATAAATAAAGCAAACGCATTGAAGTTAAAAAGAAAATTTGAATATCTCGGCAGATATTTTAAACTAATTTTAAAAGTGGTTTTAACAGAAGCAAAAGAGCCCATGGGAAGCGGGGTTGGCCCTGCTTTGGAATTAATAGATGCAATTAAAGTTTTGGATCCAAAGCAGAATGGGCCAAAGGACTTAAAAGAGAAATCTTTATTTTTGGCAGGAGAACTTTTAGAAATGACTGGCAAAGCAAAAAAAGGAGAAGGAACTAAAATGGCTGAAGAAATTCTCGATTCAGGAAAAGCTTTTGAAAAATTTAAGCAAATTATAGAAGCCCAGGGAGGAATTTTAAAAGAAATAAAACCAGCGAAATTTAAGAGAGACATTCTTTCTAAAAAATCAGGAAGAATTTCTGAAATTGATAATAAAAAAATAATTTCTCTGGCAGCAGTTGCGGGCTGTCCCGCAGATAAATTTGCAGGACTTTACCTTTATTTCAATGTTGGAGATAAAATAAAAAAGCACGAGAAACTTTTAACAATTTACTCAGAATCAAAATCAAGACTTAATCAGGCAGTTAGATTTTACAACAAAGTGAAACCAATAAAGATTAAATAGAATACACCTAATTTTTTAAACTTATTTTTTCTTTTTGATTTATGGGAGAAAATGGTTATAAAACGCAACTTGCAAATTACTTTAAGAAAAACTTATCCAAGGGCTACTCCTCTGATTCTCTTAAGTTCGCTTTGATTAACCAAGGATATTCAAGGATAGCAGTTGAAAAAGCAATTGAACAGGCGCACAAAGAACTTGCAGAAGAAGCTCCTAAATTCAAGGAAAAACCAAAAATAAAATATGAAATTTTTGATGAGCATGATAATTTAATAACAATTAAGAAACCTTGGTGGAAAAAGATTTTTGGGTTATGATTATTTAAAATTTTAAAAGACGCCCCTGCCCCGAATCGAACGGGGATGTCCCGAAGGACTCCGGTCTCAGGCCGGATGCAATACCATTATGCGACAGAGGCTTATTTTACAAAATTATTTTTATATTTTAAATCTTCCTGTTCAGACTAGAAAAACCAGACTTGCCTGCTATCAAAATTAAAATTAACCAAACAGAGCAGACAAGCCTTCTGCTGCAGCTTCTTTCTTTTCTTCTTTTGGTTCCTCTGCTTTTTCTTCTTTTGGCGCTTCTGCACTTGCAGGAGCAGCAGAAACCAAACTGGCACTTTCAAGTTCTTTATCTATATCAACACCCTTCAAACTGGCAACAAGAGATTTGATTTTTGATTCATTAATTTCTGCGCCAGCAGCTACAACAACTTTTTTCACATTTTCTTCATTAACTTCTTTTCCAAGTTTGTGCAACAAAAGTGCCGCATATATATTTTCCATTTTATTTATTTTCCTCCGAATTTTGTTTTGGAGTATTTTCTAATTGCTCAATCGTAACCTCGTTCGATTGATTAGAGTGATTATCTAAAGAACTTTTATTTTTATCAACTAAATCATTATCCCTTTCCACTACTATTTTTTTATTAATAGCATTATCTCCTGAATCTCCTTGAGGTTCAGCAATTTTTTCTTCTTTAACTGTTTCATCTTCTGAAGCATCAGCTTTGGTTTGACTTTCAGGCGAAGCAGACTGAGCTTGCGAGAGTCCAGCAATTTTCTCCAAAACTCTTTCATGACTCCCAGCTTTTCCAATCAGGAATTTAATTGTATCTTCACTTATGTAACTAATTTCAACAGCAAAAGGCAGGGCTTTTGCATAAGCTGATTTCAATTCTTCCAATGTTCCTTCCCTGTTGATATTAATATCCAGATATAATTTTCCTTCTTGAGTATCAAACGCACAAATCGGAATAAATCCGATTGTAAAAGGTTTTATGTCCAGTTTGCTCATAATTTCTGCTGCACCAGCTGAAATTTCTTTTCCTCCCTCAACAATTGTTTTGGGTTTTTTGATATGAATCTTTCCTTTTTCTATTTGAATTTCAATTCCCAAGGCTCCGAGTTCACTTATCGCAGGTCCTGGAACCAGTTCAGTGGGTCCTGCGTCAACTTTAATATCTTTCGGGGCTAATTGTCCGGCTTTTGCTTTTGCAGGACTTTTGTTTTTGACTAATTCTAAAGCAAGGTCAAAGCAATCCAGATCTGAAAACAAAATAGCAACGCTTTCTTTAATCTGCTCTTTAAGTTTTTTAACTGTTTCATTTCCAGAAGAATCTATTGCCCTGAATATCAAATTTTTTTTAGGAACTTTAACTATTGCTTTCCCCCTTAACTTTTTCCCAATATCCTGAAATTGCGAGGCAGGGATATCTTTTATAGACGCCATTAGAATTGTTTTTTTTGTTTTAATCAGTTTTGCTAACTCTTCGGACAATTTTATCTTTTCTTCAGGGATTGGATTTTCACGTTGGTTTTTCATCTTATCATTATTTTTTGTGGTTTAGTCATAGTGAATTTTATTTCAATATTTTTTATGTTTTCTTTATCCTTTGGCATTGCTTTCAGAACAGCACCGTAAACAGCGAGGGCATTCTCGATAATTTCTTCATCTTTCATGCTTTGTTTTCCAATAGGAAGTTTTATGCTGGCTTCTTTTAATTTTATTTTTATGCTGTTGTTTATTTTTGTTTTTAGTTCATTTATTGATTTGTCGTCGGGATTAAGAACGATTCCCAACTGTGGGGAAGGCATTTTTCCAGCTGGACCTAATGCCCTGCCGAAGACAGTTGCGACTTTTGGCATTAAACTTGCTTGTGCTATAAAAAAATCAAATTTCTTAACAAGATTCTTTAATTCTTTTTTATCAGAATATTTTTTGAATTCTTCTTTCGTGACAGTCTCAATCTGCTTGCTCTTCAACTCCAGGAAAGCGGCAATTTTCTTCTCTTTAATTTTAAATGGAACAGAGACAAACAGGTTGACTGATGTTTTTTTCAAATCAAACTTCTGGAGATTTACAATCAGGTCTGCTGTCTGATTAAATTTTCTTTCTTTTTCTTTTCTTAACTCTGTTAGTGCTTTCTTTAAATCCTGTTTTAAATCCATGTTTCCTCCTACCTATGCATCAAGAGCATAGAAAATATCTCTCAATGATGTAGTCTGTGGTCAAACTTTGAAATATTTTGGGTTTATAAAATATTTGTTTTTTTAGTGGGCAATAATTTTTATAGAACCCATCACAACAATCTTAATAAATCAACATTTCTTTTTTTTGTTATGGAACTCGTTGCATTGTTATCAACAGGGAAGGGGACATGGGCCCAGGTTTCTGGATTAGTGACCCGCGGAGATTGGGACAAAATAATTCTTCTCGGAAGTGACTTTGCAAAAGATTTCAAGCATGAAAAAAATTTTGAATTCATTAAAATTGATTTAGATAAAAAACTGAAAGATTTGAGAGAGGAATTTTCAGAAAAGCTTAAAGGGAAAATCAATGGAACAGAAATTGCATTAAGTATTGCTTCTGGCGACGGTAAAGAACATATGGCTCTGATTTCTGCTTTGCTCAACTTACCAGTAGGAGTTAGATTCGCCGCCTTGACAAAAGACGGTGTCGTCGATTTGTAAAAACCACGAATAAAGTTTCCCAAAAATTATTAAAATAAAAAATCATTTATAAACTAAATTTTTAAAAAATAAAAATGTAAACAAGAACTTTTCAAATCCTATTTCTTTTTTTTCTTTTTAGTTTTCTTTTTTTCTTTTTTCTTCTTTGTCTTTGCCATGTCACTTACCTCTTTTTAATTATATTTTATAAGATAAGATATTTTAAATACTTTTCTAAAATAAATTTTTATTATTTAAAAGACAAAAACCAAAAAATCATTAGAAGCAACAATAAGAACAGGAGCAGATAAGTAACTAATGAAAAAGCTTTCTTGGATATTTTTTCATTTTTAGTTATGGCAAAAACAGTCAAATAAAAAAATCTTCCTCCGTCGAAGATTCCCATGGGGAGCATATTAACCAAAGCCACGCTGATGCTGATTAAAATAATCCACCATAATAAATTATAAACAAACGTACTTATCCCGTCTATTTTCGGTTCGTAATAAATATGCGGTTTTTTAAAAGAGGAAAGTGCAACAAAAATTTTTCCAGTTACTCCAGACCCACCGTAATTTTCAAAACCGATTCCCAACCAGGGCAAATTTTTGTTTTCAGGGTTTTCTCCGAGGGCAACTTCATATTCTAAATTTTCTTCTCCTGTTTCAGTTTTTATTATTACCTTTTCTCCAGGAGAATATTTTAATATTTCTTCTTTCAATTTTTCCATTCCATCAATTTTTATCCCATTAATTTCTGTTATTGCTCCAGTTAATCCGGAAGTTATTGCAGGACTGTCGTCGTATAACTGAACGTACTCTTCGCTGTCTGCGTAAAAGCCTTTTATTCCTGCATAGTTCTTTCCTCCTGCTGTAATGTTGTTTAAGCTATTGTTCTTCGCCAAACTTACGAATTCTCTGTAGGAAGGATTATCTAATACAACTCCGTTCATCAGGGAAATGCTTGCAACCTCAACAATCGAGTAAGAGTATGAATCAAATTGGACTCCTGCGGGGCTGAACGCGAGCGAGAAGAATAACCACAAAACCCCGAAAAATAAAATTGCTGTTAAAATATTTGCAAATGTTCCTGCGGAAAGAACTGCCATTTGAGAGAATTTGCTTTTTTTAACCATTTTCTTTTCATCAAGTTCGACGAAGGCCAAGGGAAAAACAGGAAAGAAAAAAGGGAAAAACCCAAAACCAGTGGTTTTTATTTTTATTTTTTTATACGCTGCAAAAATCCCGTGTGCAAACTCGTGGGGGATTGCAATTACAGCGAGAATAATTACCCAGTATATAAAATAAAACGAAGGCAAAAAAGGGACGACTTTATCAATATAAGGGATTAATGGCATTATCGGGGGGACTTTAATCGCCCTTACAACATCCTGATTAAAAATGTAAATCCAAAAAATTTTTCCAAACAAGTATAGCATTCCAAGCATCAAAATATAACCCGTCCCTATTGAAATATAGCTAAGAACTTTGAGACTTTTATTGCACTTTTTTCCGACGTAATCAATTAATTTTATCCCCCATTTCGTCCTGTATAAAAACAAGAGCCCTTCTTTTTTCAAATTTTTTCTTTTTATATAAAGGAAAATTGAAACGAATATCGCAAAGGAGATTAAAAGTATGATGTCATAAATTATAAAACTCATTTTATCACTTGCTCTTTTTTAATGGTCGGAATGCAGTACCTTTACATTTCCTGCACCTTACCTTTCCTTTTAAAATTTTTTGGGGGTCTGCCCGAATTTTGGAGTGGCATTTTTTACAAACAAAAATGTTCTTGAATAATCTGTTTTGTGCTTCTTTTATTTTTGCCATAATTAATTTAGAAAAAGTAAGTTTTTAAGGTTTTTCTGTTAATATTTATTCTTTGTTCTTTTTATAACTTCATCATTAAAAGGATAATATTCAATATATGACTCTTCTCCACTAATAAGAACTCTATAAGTATTTTCTTGGTCTAATATCTTTTCTATTACAAATTTTCTATCAGGAAATCTTGCTCTTACTTGTTCAGCAATTTTTTTAAAATATTTTATATCTTTTAATACTTGCTTTATAGTAGTAGTTCCAAGATTAGCATTTAATCTAATATTTTCATCATCTAAGACCCTTTTTAATTCCATCTATCTTTTGAGATTCTTATCTTTTTAAGTATTTATATACAGAATTATAGTTTCCTCTTTATTATTTTCTCACCTTCAATATCCCAGTATTCCACGTTGCAGTTTTCTGTTAGTTCTGATTTTATTTCTTCTGGACAAGCAAGTTCCAGAGTTTCAAAATTTTCCAAATCCATGACACTAATCTTTTCCGCAATTGATAAAACCTGCCCCTTTCTCTTATCGACCAAGGGAACTTCAAGTTTATCATGTCCTGGGATAACAAAAACTTTTTTCTGCCCATCAATTATTCCTATCGCTTCTATTCTAACTTTGGCATGCCCGTGTTTTCCCGTTTTACTCACATCAATTTTTTTGATAGTATGCGCTTTCCCGTCAAGCAGGATATTTGTACCGACTTTTGCCTCTGTGGCATTTATCATTTTTAAAACCATAATTAGGTTAAAAGAAATACATTTATAAAGATTTTTAATTAGGAAAATAAAATGAAACTAAAGAAAAAAGATTTTATCGAGGTGGAATTTACAGGAAGGATTAAAGGCGGAGAGATTTTTGATTCAAATATTAAAAAAGATTTGGAAAAAATAAATTCTGATTTTGAAGCAAAACCTTTTGTTTTCTGTTTAGGCGAAGGCATGTTCCTCAGGGGAATAGACGATTTTTTGATTGGAAAAGAAATTGGAAAATATGAGGTTGAACTTAAACCAGAGCATGCTTTTGGAAACAGAAATCCAAAGCTCGTTCAGATGATGCCCATGAAAATTTTTATCCAGCATAAAATCAATCCAGTGCCCGGTGCAGTATTTAATTTTGACGGAAGGATTGCAAAAATCTTGACGGTTTCTGGGGGGAGGGTTATGGTTGATTTTAATAATCCAATAGCAGGGAAAACTGTTGTGTACGACATAAAGGTTTTACAAAAAATCGAAGACATAAATGAAAAAATAAAAGCGTTTAGTGAATTTTTATTTAAGAAAGATTTACAGTTCGAAATTAAGGAAACGAAAATTGTTATGCAGGTAGAAAAACCCCTTGTAAAATTTGTTGAGATGTTCAGGGATAAATTCAAGGATATTTTTAATTTGGAGTTAGAAATTAAAGAGATTGAAGAAGAGAAAAAGAAAGTAGAGGTTGAAGACAAAAAAGAAAATAAATAAAAACTCTCTTCTCTTAATTACTCTATGAAATCCCTTCCATTTCTTAAAAAACAAGTATTAATTTTATTTGTGTTTTCTGTCCTGATTTCAATAGCTTCGATAATTCATGGCATTTATATGGATTTGGATTTTACTCAGATGAAAAGATTTACAATCGAGGGACTCGTGCTCACAGTTTTTATTGTTTTTCCAGCAATTTTATTTTTGGAGTGGATTTTTGATATGAATAACAGGAAGAGGTTTGATGAGTTAGAAAGAAAGATAAATGGGAGAAAATAAATTAAATACTTATTATTTATTTAATCAAATGGAAAACCTATTCCAAAATTTAAGAAAAGAAATAAGAAGGGATTATGGACTTACAAAGAGATCAAGCTCTTTTATTCCTTTTGAAAAATGGAGGAAAAAATTAAAAGGATACTCAAATGAATTTAAAGAGGAATATTCGAGAAATGTTTCTTTTCTTAAAAAGAAATTAGGTTTAACTAATTTACGAAGAATAAAAAATCCTAATAAAAAATTAATTTTGTTTTTAGGACTTCCCGGAGCAGGCAAGACAACTTTAGCAAAGGAAATAGAAAATTTTCTTCCGCATACAATTTTGTTGAGGGGGCATAACATTGTCGATTATCTTCGTCTTTATGGAAAAGATGTGGAAATTTATAGAGAAAGATTAAGAGAGAGGAAATTTAAATATCCGGGCCCATGGTATATCTCTTATTTTTATCAGGAAAAATTAACCCGTGATTGCTTAAACTTAGGATATAATGTTGTATTTGATGATGATATAAGAACAAGTGAAAATAGATTAGGATATTATGAATTAGCAAGACAGTATAATGCAAAAATTATTTTCATTCAGATAAATTCCCTATTTAAAACATGTCTTCAAAGGGAAGAAGGAAGAATTAACCAAAAGAAAATAAATTTTCTCGCTAATTTTGTATTTCAAAGCGAAGATTTTAATGAAACAGAAAAAGAAAAATACTTCAAAATTATTGAAGTAAATGGAAATTCTAAAATAAAAGATTTAGAAAAAGATTTGATTTCCCAGATAGCCTAAGCCAATTATTTTTTACTTTTATACTTCCCCATTGTAAGTAATTTTCCCTGGTGCCTTATTCTTCTGAGAATATTTCCTTCATATTCCCTTTCTTCAGGAGTCTCCTTTGTTTTTATTTTATGAAATCTAAAATCCTTTTTACCAATAATGCCTTTTTTTATTGCTTCTTTTTCAAAATCTTCAATTCTTTCCAAATGTCCAGGGTATGAAACAAAGGCAATCTCCCACGTTCTTTCTGCACCCTCTTTCTTTTTTCTTTCCTTTAATTTTTTTAATGTGTATAAAACATTTTCAAGTGTATCATGCGATTTCCCCTCTATAATCATTTGGCTTGGGTTTATTTTATGCCTTCTAAGAAAGCTATATATTGAACGAGATCGCCCTTCTTTAATTTCATTTTTACTTTTTCCTATATCCCCGCTGATAACAAAATATTTTTCCTTTCCTAACTTTCCTTTATTTTGGACAGCTGTTTCTGCTCTTTTTTTATCTTCAAAATACATTTTTTCATCATAATCCCAATCTCCGCCCCCTGTTGGAATTACAATTGCATCTAATACCCTCTTAGATAAAAATAGAACAAACGAACCAGCTAAAAATACAAAACCCAATATTGTAAAAACATGGAAGTTATTTAATGAACCAGTAATATTCCCTGTTAAATTTGGAGTGAAATTTAAACTAAAGAAAATTATCGATAGTGCAAATAAAATCAATGCTTTTCCATTCTTCTCCATGTTTTTAATTATAAAGGGGCGTATAAATAATTATCTCTCAATAAATCACAACAATCCTTATAAATCAACACTTCTTTTTTTAAACATGGGAGATATTTATGAAAGAGATGAAAATTTTGTTCCTTCTGAATTGTCCCCGGAGATAAGGGAAATTGATCAGGAATTAGCAGAACTTTTGAAAAAACAATCTACACGGATTAAAGTAATTGGCGTTGGTGGCGGGGGGGGAAACTCTCTGAGCAGAATGAGGGAAATTGGAATTAAAGGGGGAGAACTTATAGCAATAAATACAGATGCTCAGGATTTGTTATATACTAATGCAGACCAGAAAATTCTTATTGGAAAGGAACTGACTCAGGGGTTGGGTGCAGGGAGCAATCCTAAAATAGGGCAGGAAGCAGCAAAAGAGTCTGAATCTGAAATAAAGAAAAAGCTTGCAGGGAGTGATATGGTTTTCATAACTTGTGGTATGGGCGGGGGGACAGGAACAGGTGCAGCACCTGTTATTGCTTCTTTAGCAAAAAAACAAGGCGCTTTGACAATTGGGGTTGTAACATTGCCTTTTACAATTGAGGGAAGGAAAAGAATAGAAAATGCCATGGAAGGTTTGGAAAGAATGGAGTCCATTGTTGATACTCTTATAGTTATCCCTAATGATAAACTTCTCGAGCTCGCGCCAGAACTCCCACTCCACACAGCATTCAAAATTGCTGACGAAATTCTTACAAATGCTGTTAAAGGAATAACAGAACTCGTGACAACTTCTGGTCTGGTAAACCTTGATTTTGCAGATATAAAAACAGTAATGGTTAATGGGGGGGTTTCATTAATTGGTATGGGGGAGTCAGACAGTCAGCAAAGGGCAATTGAAGCTGTGGAAAAAGCAATTCAGAATCCCCTATTGGATGTTGATATCTCAAATGCAGCAGGGGCTTTGGTAAATATTGTAGGTGGAGCGGATATGAGTCTGGATGAATGCAAATTAATTATAGAAGAAGTAGGTGAGAAATTAAGTCCTGATGCAAAACTTATCTGGGGAGCGCAAATCTCAGAAGACATGGAGAAATCTATAAGGGTTTTACTCATAGTAACAGGAGTTAGAAGTTCCCAGATTCTTGGCCGCGACGAAACTCTTGAAAGCATAAAGCACAAAGAAATCGAGGAAGAACTTGGGATAGAGTTTTTTGAATAAGATGAGTAGTAATGCAACCAACATCAAATTTTTAGAAGGAGAGATTGGAGAAACTATAATTAATAGATATGCCTCTTTTGTAAATCAAGCTTTTTCAGATTATTCTTTGGAGGATCATTTCGCTTTATTAGAAAAGGTTGTTATTGGAGGCAATGTTTGTTCAAATATTATTATGGGCAGTATATTAAATGATTATGGATTAAGGCTAGTTAAACCCTCGGATATTGAAAAAGCAATCAAGTATGGAGATTTTGATATAGGAGAATATTCAATGGACACTGCTTTGCAAATCACTAATAATGACGAGGGGATGCCTGTTTGGGCGTCAAAAGTTATTGACGATATTAAAAAAAATGGTAATATTGAATTCCCAGTTATAGTTCCTCTTTCAGATTTGGAATTATGTTCAGGACAAGATTTATTTTTTAAACTTATAAACGAGGATTACATAGAAGAAACAAAACTATTTAGAGAAATTCTTCCAGATAGAATTGAACAATATAGCGATCGCAATTGTGCAGTTTGTATAAGGGAGCACTCTAATAAAAATAATGTTTGGGTATTCTATACAAATATTGATACAAGTCCTATTTATTGGAATACAAAAAAGGTGACCAGATATAATGATTACAGAATAATTAAACAAGAACCCAAAACTCCTCATAGGATACTAGTAACTCATTTATAGAAAATTTATCCCAGAAACGATAATATTCATTTGATTGCCAATCCTCGCGTCAGCGACAATTTTCCTTTTAAATAATTTTAAAAACCCCTCACTCTTTCTTTTATCATGAAACTTGTAACACCAATAAAATCATTTTTCATCAAATGTGAAAGAGTGTGGCATTCATTAAAAAAACCCACGAGAAAAGAATTCGAAACCATCACAAAGGTTTCTGCCATAGGCATTCTGGCATTAGGCACTTTTGGATTTATAATCTCAATGGTTATGAAATTGTTTGTTAAGTAAATTTTATAAACCTAAAATTTTAAGTAATATCATTATTCTTTAATATTTGCATATTAAGGGATAGTCGGAACAAAGTGAACTGTCTCGCTTCGCTCGAGATTGAAAATCAGTAAAAAATTATTTGATAAGATAAAATGATATTTATAATAAAAGTGACGACGAACAAAGAAGAAAGAGCAGTTGATATGATTGCTGAAAGAATTGAAAAAAAGAATCTAAATGTATTTTCAGTTTCAAGACCGCAAGGATTAAGAGGATATATTCTTCTTGAGGCAGAAGACAGGGATTCAGCAGAAGAAGCTGTTTTTAATTTACCCTATGTAAAAGGGATAATTGGAAAGACAATAGGTTACGAAGAAATAAAAAACATGGTTGAGCCCTCGGCAACATCTGTTTCAATAAAGGACGGAGATATTGTTGAAATTATTGCAGAGCCGTTCAAAAAAGAAAAGGCAAAAGTTTTAAGAATTGACAAGCAAAAAGAAGAAGTTGTTGTAAGTTTGCTCGGAGCCGTGGTTCCTTTGCCGGTCACAATTAAATTAGACAGTATCAAAGTAATAAGGCGCGAAGAGGGTGAAGAAACAGAGGAGGAAGAAAATGAATAAATTAAAAATAATTAAATTAAATAAAAAACCACAGATTGTTTTCAAATGCAAGTTAAACTTTTAGTTGAAGGAGGGAGTATGAAACCAGGACCTGCTTTAAGTCAAAAGCTCGGACCCTTGGAAATTAATATTAATCAGGTTATTCAGAAAGTAAATGAAGCGACAAAAAACTTTAATGGGATGAAAGTGCCTGTCGAGTTGGACATAAATACTTCGACAAAAGAATTTGAGGTTAGTGTATTTTCTCCGCCTGTTTCAGAATTATTAAAAAAAGAAATGGGAATTGAAAAAGGTTCAGGCATGCAGAAAAAAATGCAGGTTGCAAATGCTTCCATAGAGCAAATTATTTTCATAGCAAAAACAAAACTTCCAAATTTGCTTTCTAAGAATCTGAAGGCAGCAGTAAAGACGGTTGTTGGAAGTTGTGCGAGTTTAGGGATTTTAATTGAGGGCAAACCTGCTCCGGAAATTGAAAGAGAAATAGATGAAGGGAAATATGATAAAGAAATAGAAAGAGAAAAAACAGAAATTTCTGAAGAGAAAAGAGAAAAATTAAAAAAATATTTTTCAGATTTAAAAACAGAACAGGAGAAATTAATTAAGCAGGAAGAGGCAGCGAGAGCATCTGAAACTGAAAAACAAGAAGAAAAACCAGAAGAGAAAAAGCCAGAAACAGAAAAGAAAGTCCAAGTTTATTGAAAGTAAATAAGAAATAGTTTTATAAATTATCTGCTCCCCAAATATTTAAGGGATTGTGGGGTAGCCTGGTAGCCTTTCAGGTTTGGGACCTGACGACCCCGGTTCAAATCCGGGCAGTCCCATTTTAATAATAAAATGCCGACAAAATCAAAAAAATCAAAATCCGCAGGAAGATTCGGAGCAAGGTACGGGAAGACAGTAAGAAACAGGCTCGTCGGAGTGGAATCAAAACAGAGAAAAAAACAAAGATGTCCTTTCTGCGGGAAACTCGGTGCAAAGAGAATTTCAAAAGGGATATGGAAATGTTCAAAGTGCAATAAAAAATTTGCATCAGATGCATATTATTTAAACGAATAAATTTATAAAATAAACAATAGAAATAATAAAATGCCAATTTACAAATGTTTTAAATGCGGGAAAAAAGTTACCAGCAAGAACCTTGAAAAAAGATTCGTTTGTCCTTACTGCGGGAGCAAGATTTTTTACAAGCCAAGAACCAAAGTTAAAAAAGTAAAAGCTGATTAATAAAATGGAAGATAAGGATAAAAAAATACAGGAAATGCAGGTACTGGACCAAAACATTCAAAACTTGGTTCTACAAAAGCAGGCTTTTCAGATGGAATTATCTGAAACCAAATCTGCATTAAAGGAAATTGAAAATGCAGGCGATGAAGTTTTCAAGATTATAGGGCAGTTAATGCTTAAAACAGAAAAATCAAAGATAAACCAGGAACTTTCAAACAAAGAAAAAATTCTTGATTTAAGAATAAAGACAATTGAAAAACAGGAGTCTTCTTTGGCAGAGCAATTAGGCTCTTTGCGGGAGGAAGTGCTGGAATTGATTAAAAAATAAAATATGCAAAATAATTACGAAATCTTTATAAATCTCTGCAAGTTAAACTTAATATGGTTTTTAACAAAATAAAAAAAGCTTTTTCAAATTCAATTGGCGGCGAGGCTGTTGATGACGAATACTTGGAAATTGATTTGGGAAAAGAAGAGAAAGAAAGTAAAGTTCTTGTAAAGCTTTTTGTATTAAAGCAATACGAAGATGTCAGCGAAATTCTCAATTCTTTAAGAGAAGGTTACACTATTGCTGTAATTGATATAAAAATTTTGAGGCAGAAAGATTCTATTGAATTAAAAAGAGCCATATCAAAAATTAAAAAAACAGCAGACGCGCTCGAGGGAAATATTGCAGGATTTGGAGAAAACATGGTGATTGTAACTCCTTCTTTTGCAACAATACATAAAGAAACTACAAAGCCAAAAGAACCTAAAAATAAATTTGATGAGTATTAATTCTTAAAATGAGTTTAACTGATGAAGCTGAGCTAAAAGATTGGAGGATTTCAGATTCTGATGAAGAGTTTGATGAAATTGAGTTTAGAGATAGAAAATTAGGGGACGGAACTTATTTCTCAGAAAAAATTGTTGCTATGATGTCAGATAGTTCTTACACTGCATTAAAGGGTTTTTATTAACAACCCATAAATCCTCGCGAATGAAATGAGTGAGGCAAACTTTATAATCTTTAATCCTCATTTTCTTTCATGAAAACATTATTCATTCCAGCAAAGATTAAGGCAGAAGTAAATGCAAAAAAGATTCAATCTTTGAAACTGCCGAAAAATGTAGCAATTGCTTATTCAGTACAATATGAAAATTATGCAAAAAAAATTAGAGACATACTATCTAAAAATCATCGAATAACCCAATTTATCCAGATTTTAGGTTGCTCAAAACCAAGTTTTCCAAAAAATACAAAATCCATTCTGTTAATCAGCGACGGAAAGTTCCATGCAATTTCCCTTTCTTGTGAAGCAGGAATTCCAGTTTATATTTTGGAGAACAATCAATTAACAGAAATTTCTGAGGAGGATGTGGAGAATCTAAAGAAAAAACAAAAAGCATCTTATTCAAAATTTCTCAGTGCAGATAAAATTGGGATATTAATTTCAACAAAACCCGGACAGCAAAACCTGAAAAAAGCTTTGGAAATAAAGAACAAAATAAAAAACAAAGAAACTTATTTATTTATTTCTAATAATATAAATCCCCTCGAATTTGAAAATTTTCCGGAAATTGAATCCTGGGTTAATACTGCTTGTCCAAGATTAGATATGGAAGACGGCAGGATTGTTAATGTAAATAGGATAAAGTAAATAATTTATTTTTATTTCAAACTTTAGCAATACTGAAAACTGTTTTTAGAGCCACAATTATTGTTGCAGGCACGAACAAAGCTAACAATGCTGAAAAAGTTGATGACACTGTGTCACCAATTCCAATACCTATTAAAGAACCTGTGACACTTTCCATGCCGAATTTACTAACAATAACTAAAATCGCTCCTGCAATTAAAAATGTCTGTGAATCTTTTCCAGGAGCCACTTTAATAGAAAATCCAACAAATATTCCAAGTATTACTAATATAGCATAAATTTGAGGGCCGTATTTCATTATTCTGTCAATATCTAAAAAAGAAGAAGCACTGATTCCAATAACCACTGCAAGAATTACTCCAATTAAAAAAGCCCATGCTCCTACAGAATTTTCTTTAGATTTTATCCCCATTTACTAGTATTTTGAAATCTTGACTTATTTTGGATTTAATAACTCTTGATTTCTTTCAGTTTATGTTATTAATTAATAAAAAGATTATATAAATGTTTTGAGATAAAGAATTTCTTAGATAATTTATCTAATTTTGAGAATTTCTTGGTTTAATCTATATCTTAAAGAATACAAATCTTTATAAACCATAGTAACTCCACAATGACATTAAAATGAAAACAAAATTGATTTCATTGTTCGCATTAAGCATTTTATCGTTGGTATTTTTAGTTGGAGGAGTTAGTGCTACAGAATGTTTAAATTTAACAGAAGTTTCTGTTCCTTCACAAATCTATGCTGATGATGGAGAATTAACAGTTTCTTTTGAATTATCAAATAGAGGAAGCTGTACAGCAGAGAAGGATTTAAACTGGTCAGTATTTTCTAATAAAGATTCATTCGGAACTTGGGGTATTTTAGATTTGCCTGAATCTGTAAACATGGCAGATTTAAAAGAGAACCCTCAGGAGTTTTCAGTTACTTTTACTTTTGAAGATACAATAACAGTTGGAAAAATGGATATAACAATTCATGTTGATGATACAGAAACAGATATTGATGAATTTGATTTAGAGTTATCCCAAATAACAATCTTGGAATCACAAGAAACAGACTTCTGTTCCTACGATGATGGAGTTAGTGAAAATCCAGGGGAATTGAAAGTTAGCATTAAAGATATTTCAGTTACAGAAGGATTTGGAGATGATGAAGAATGGCTTCCTTTTGATGAGATAGAAGTAGAAATAGAAGTAGAAAACAAAGGAGATTATGATGTTGATGATATTTCTATTGAATGGGGAATTGCAGACGAAGAGATGGATAATTGGGTTATTGAAATGGATGAAATTGATGAGTTTAATCTTAAAGATGGAGATGAAGAAAAATTAGTAATAACATTCAGAATTGATGATGACCTTGATATTGATTTAGATGAGCTTGAGGGAAGTTATTATTTATATGTTAGGGCAACAGGAGAAGTTGATGATGATACAAATCCTATGACTTGTGCCAGTGATTCCGAAGCAATTTCAATAGAATCAGAATCTAATTTTGTTATCTTGACTGATATTGAATCTCCAGAAGTTGTTCAATGTGGAGCTGATGTGCAACTCACAGCAGATGTATGGAACATAGGGGACAGGGACCAGGATGATGTTTATACAATCATTTATAACAAGGAATTAGGAATTAATGAAAAAATAGAAATAGGGGATATTGATGCTTTTGAAAATGAAAAATTAGATGTTTTGATAAAAATTCCTTCAGATGCAGAAGAAAAAACATATTCTTTGAAATTAACTGTTTATGACGAAGATAATGATATTTATGAAAATGATTATGATGACGACGAGGCAATCTTTAATGTTTACTTCAAGGTAGAAGGAAATTGCGGGGGTGAACCTAATGCAGTTGTTTCAGCAAGTTTGGAATCAGGAGGAAAAGCAGGACAGCCATTAGTAATCAAAGCAACTGTTGTAAACACAGGGGATGATCCAGCTACTTTTTCAATAAATGCAGCAGGATATGCTGACTGGGCATCTTCAGCTGAATTAAGCCAAAGCACAGTTCTTTTGAATGCAGGAGATTCAACAAATGTTCTTATAACATTCAATGTAAAGAAAGATGTTTCAGGAGAAAAGACATTCAATATAGAAATTCTTTCAGAAAATGAATTAATTGTGACTCAGCCTGTTTCAGTAATGATTGAAAAATCAGGATTTAGTTTTACAGGAGGAGTTATTTCTGGAGACAACTGGTACTTATGGGGAATCGGAGCAATAAACTTTATTCTTATCATAGTAATTATTTTCGTGGCTATAAGAGTTGCAAGGAAATAAATCTTAATTATCAATTTTTCCTGCTCATTTCATTCGCAGATTGATAAAATTGTTAATCTAAAATCTGAAGTCTTTTGTTGTGGGCGATGCTAATCACTTCGATATTTTTTCATTAACTACTTTTTATCTCGAGCGAACTTGTGAGTGAGCAAATTTTTCTGAATTTCATCTCCTAAAAACCCTCTTATAAATTTTCTCACCAAACTTGCTGTCTTTTTCTGTTTTAATTATCAACCACCCTACTGAATACCCAATCAAACCTCCGGCAATAACATCACTTAAAAAATGCAAGCCAAAATAAATTCTTGAAAAGGCAATCAGACTTGCGAAGACAATCCAGACATGTTTTAATTTAGGAAATTCTTTTGATAAAATAGGAACAGCACAAAATCCGAGCATGGTTTGGAATGAAGGAAATGAAAAATTCCAAATTAGATGGCTGCTTTTTTCTAAAATTGGGAGTACAGAAACAATCCCAATCTGAAAAGGGCGTGGCCTTTGCACAGCAATTTTTAATAAAAAACTGATTAATGCTGATAATCCGAGGCTGAGCCACAGGGGAAGTATCCATTTTCTTTTGTGCTCCTGCCATAAAAACAAGCTTGTTAAAAAAAAGAAAATTATTATTTCAGAACCAACAAAAATTATTCCCATAAAAAAATCATTAAGAAACCCATTTCTAATCAAAGAAAATCCTTTTACAATTTCAGAATCAAAATATAAGCTGATAACCATTGCTAATGCAAAAAAAATACTAATGATAACTGCTCTTTCTTTTTTCATCAATTCACAAATATCAAATTATTTAAATACATTTCTACTATAATTGTGATGAAAGAAATTTCAAAACAATTTATAGATATCTTAGCGAGATATTTAATTTTAATCATCGTTGCATTGCCGCATCTTTGGATTTTTTATTTTCTTTTTGCTCCTTTGACCATTTACCCGGTTTATTTTTTGCTAAACCTTTTTTTTAATTCTTCTTTAATCGGGGAAGTTGTCCTCGTTGAGGATTGTTTTCCAGTAGAAATGGTGGGAGCATGCATTGCCGGCTCTGCTTATTATCTTTTATTAATGCTTAATTTATCAACCCCAAAAATAAAATTCCATAAAAGAATAAATCTGATATTTCTATCTTTTGCGTCTCTTCTGTTAGTAAATATTCTAAGAATTTTTTTATTAAGTTTAATTTTCATCTCCGGCTCTCCCTGGTATGATGCAGCACATAAATTATTCTGGTATTCGCTAAGCATACTCTTTGTCGTCGGGATTTGGTTTGCAGGAGTTAAATACTTTAAAATAAAAGAAATTCCTTTTTATTCAGATATAAGATTTTTATATAAGAATTCTTTGCTAAATAAGAAAATTTCTGGAAAGAAAAAATAAAATGTTAATAGAACTGTTCAATCAATTAACAGCGGTTTTATTATCAATTATAAATGAACTGGGTTACTTGGGGATTTTTATTGGCATGGCCCTTGAGAGTTCTTTTTTTCCTTTTCCCAGTGAAATTATTTTAATTCCAGCAGGAGTTTTAGTTGCAAAAGGAGAAATGACTTTTGTCCTGGTTTTTCTTGCAGGATTAGTGGGAAGTTTATCCGGTGCATTAATTAACTTTTTTTTAGCTTTGTATCTTGGGAGGACGACAGTTGATTTTTTAATATCAAAATACGGAAAAGTTTTTTTCATAAATAAAGCAGGACTTAAAAAATCAGACAGATATTTCAAAAAACACGGAGACATAACAACTTTCATCGGGAGGTTAATTCCTGTTATTAGGCAGTTAATTTCTCTTCCTGCAGGATTTTCGAAAATGAATTTATTTAAGTTTTGTTTATTTACCGGTCTTGGTGCAGGAATTTGGACAGCAGTTTTAATTTACACAGGATATTTCTTTGGAAATAATTCTGCATGGCTCAATGGAAATTTAAAAATTATAACTTTAATTCTTTTGTTATTTTCTTTAATAATTATAACAATTTATGTTCTGAGAGGCAAAGCACACAAATAAACTAGGATTTAATTTACTTCGTGATACCTGATAAAAGTTTCAAGCATTAATTTTTCTGCCACTTTTAATATTTCGCAATTGTTTACATTCAAATTATAGGAATTATCCCCGGTTTTTTCTATGCTTGTGATATTCGCAGGTTGTATTTTTACAAACATGTATTTATCTTCTGGTTCATAACTTTTGCTTTCATTTTTAACTAATAAATTCACTCCAAGAATCCCGTAAAGATTCATTAAATTTCCTGTGGCGATGCTCCAATCCCCTTCGCAAAAAAGATCCTCTGTGGTAACCTCAAGCACCATATTTTCTCTGAAATTAATTTTTTCATCAACAGGAACATCCAGTTTTCTTGGGTCATTTCTCAGATAAAAGTCATAAGGAATCTCCTCTCCATTGTACATTACAGGGATTGAAGTTTTGTAAAAAATTAGACTGCCTTCCTTCACTATCTCAAATTTTATTCCTTCGTATTCAAAATGTCTTACAGAATTAATTAAAAAGACAATTAGTATAATCATGAAAATAAATATCCCTATTCCAAGAAGTAGGTTTCTCAATATCTTGCTCTCCTGCTCAATTTGTTTTTTTGTTGCCTGTTTATTTTCTTCTGTTCCAAGAGTTTCTTTGACTTTTTCTTTGCCACTTTTTTCAATTTCAAAAATTTCATAAACTTTTTTTCCTTTCTTTTTTGCAGATTTCTTTTTTGCCATGTTATTCTTTGGTTTTTGAATTTATAAGATTATCCTTCTATCTCCAATATCTTAAAAAGAAATTCGTCAGTAATTTTTGTTAAATTTCCCTGTTCCCCTTCTATAAAAACACAATTATTTTCCTGAATTATTTTTGTTTCATTGCTTTCTCTGATTATAATAAAATTATCCCCACAATTTTTTACAGGCAGGGCCCCGTCGCATTCTGTTTCATTTCCTTCTAAACAGGCGTCCTGCATTCTTTGAACAATCTGGTTGTAATAAAAAAGATTTCTGTAAATTTCCAATTCTGCTTCATAATTTTCTGAATACATGTAGAGAGGTTTTCCGTAGTAATTTTCCAAATTTTTTAAATCAGAATTAATTTTTTCAACCTGGTTTGGATTATTTTCAAAAATAAAATTAAAATTTTCTGTGTTTAAAATCCAGGACTCTCCTTGTTTTACAAATTTAAATCCATTATATTTTATTTTCGTTGTGCTTTCGTTTCCTCCTCCAAAGGAATATCCGAGGACACTAAAAAGCATAATAAAAATTAGGACAAATCCTACAATTAGCTGGTTTCTCTTTTTTTTCTTTTCCTCTTCCTGTTTTGAAATTATTTTTCTCATAAAATAATTTATTTAATAGGATATAAAAACTTTGCCTAATTATAAATCTCTTTTATAATTTATACTTAAAATTTGCACTACAGGCTCGTTTGTTTATGAGATTTCTGTTAGATATCAATAAAAAAAGCTTTTCTAATCCTGCTTTTGCATAGTTGTTAATAATAAAAGAAAAAAAAGAAAAAGAAAAAATAAATAAAAATTTTTGGATTTACTCTTCTGTTACTACGAGTTCAGCACTTGTTGATGAAGTTCCTTTGTATTCTTTGCTTGTATCAACTGCCTTAGTTCTCAGATATGTAGCAGCATTTACAGTATCTTCAGCATTATAACCTGCAACAAGCAATGCTATCTTATCACTGATACTTGAATCAGAGTAAGATTTAATCAGGAATTGTCCTGAGCCAACACCAGTTGCTTCTGTCCAAGCAGCACCGCAATAAGCACCACCAACCAAACTTGCAGCAGCTGAATTAATACAGCTTCCACCAACAATAATCAGATTCTTTGCTTTTACATCACTGACTTCAGTATCCTTTACATACAGTACTCCATGAGAACCTCCTGTTCCAGATGTAATTTCGCCTCCAGCAACAACTTGTACATCAGCAGTAACTTCTGCTCCATAGTAATCTATAGCAAATTCGTTTTCATCAGCAGAATCATCAAATGTTACTTTGGAAGCTAAGTCAGAAACAACATATCCTAGCCAATCATTATCAGCTACTTCGTAATCTGTAACTCCATGGGCTGAAACATGATACTTGTCATTAGTTGTGTTCTTTACTAAAAAGTAAGATTGAACACCATTTGCAAGTTCATCCTCCTTATCCTCTTCTTGGAAAGTAATATTGTACCCAGTTCCATCTGTAGCAACAGTTATGCTTGTAGGGAAAGTAAAGATAAGTCCTTTTTCTGAAACTGCTTTATTAAAGTAAATTGTTCCACTTGCAGTGGTGTTAAACTCAAATATTGCAGATGTGTTATCCTTGCTGAAACCCACATGGTTAACAGTTATATCACCAATTTCGTCAGTGTCAAACATATCATCTTCAAATAACAAGTCATTATCTCCAATTAAGTCTGTTAATTCAATTGTCCAACTACTTGCATCATCAATAGTAATCTCATTAACTTCATAATAACCAGTTTCAACATCAGATACGTCTTTATTGATTAAAGTTACAAGGAATCTGTCATCTTCTGAAAGATTTCCTACTGTTGCAGTTGCCATAGTGGATGTAAGATTTTGGTCTTTT
>Ga0315539_1000414_pt1 | contig 32711 bp, 26 predicted proteins | sample SalMarSW160150MG_FD_203097 | JGI IMG/M metagenome (GOLD analysis project Ga0315539, IMG submission 203097) | Salt marsh sediment microbial communities from the Plum Island Ecosystem LTER, Massachusetts, United States - Salt Marsh Sediment SW1601-150 ...
CCAGTCAAATCTTTCTTTGGACTTTGCCTGGTTTTTATTAATGGCTAGTTTTGTTTCTTTGCTTTCTCCAATTAGAAAAGAAGTTGTATTGAAACCATCTTCTTTAGTAACTCTGGGCATTACTTTTGCTTTTACTTTGATTTTCATTTTCGGTTTAGGCATTCTTATTCTTGAGGGCCAGAGATATACCGCTGCTGCAAGTTATTTAAAAGGAATGAAAGATTGGCAGAAAGAAGAAAGCATTAAAACCATGGAGCATTTTGAAGATGCAGCCAGAGTAAGTCCGGGAAATGATTTGTATTGGCGGGAATTGTCTCAAGTTTATCTTCAGACCATAAATGAAGTATCAGCAAGAACAGATTTGTCTCAGGAAGAGATTACCAGGCAAGTCCAGATTTTAATCAATAACGCTGTGAATTCAGCCAAGACAGCTGTTGAAACCAATCCTCAAAATGTAGCTGACTGGTCAGCTCGCGGATCTGTGTATCAGAATCTGATTGGAATGGTTGGAGGAACAAAGGAATGGGCAATAGAGTCATATGAAAAAGCATTAGAGTTTGAGCCGACTAATCCATTTTTCCCAACCCAAGCAGGAATCGTTCTTTTAAGAGAAGCTTCTTTGTTATTTGCAGATGGAAAAAAAGAAGAGCAAAATAAGATTCTTAATGAAGCTGAAGATCAATTCAATAAGGCAATTGAAATGAAATCTGACTATGCCCCAGCCCATTTTCAATTAGCAATGGTTTATCAAGCTCAGGGAAGAGGAGCAGAAATGATTACTCAGCTTGAAAGAGCAAAAACTTTTGCCCCATATGATATTGGTTTGGCTTTTCAGCTGGGATTGATTTATTTTCAGAGGCAAGATTATAAAAAAGCCAGAGCTGAACTTGAAAGAGCGATTTTATTAAATCCTGATTATGCTAATGCTTTGTACTTTTTAGGTTTGACTTATGATGAGTTGGGAGAAAAAGAACTGGCGATCAAAGTATTTGAGAAGGTTCTGATTGCAAATCCTAATCATTCATTAGTGATTACGATTTTAAACAATTTAAGGGCTGGAGAAAAGGCATTAAAAGGAATAATTGAAGAAGAGCCGCCTGTGGTTCCGATTGAAGAGGAAGATTAGAGGTTTTATTGATATCGGATGTCAACAAGCTTGTTGACATCCGATATCAACAAACTATTGACATTTTTTCAAAAAGGATTAGAATAATTATTAATTGATGTTTAATACTAAACAGGGATATTTTATTTAAAAAAATATCTCTTTTATCTATTTTGCAAACTATAAAGACAAAAAACTTTTCTAAGTCAAAAGTTTCTTTGCATCTGCCCTATCTGTTGACTCTTCAGAAAGAGAGCTGGCAGTGGTTTTGGCAGGAGGGATTAAAAGAACTGTTTTCTGAGATTTTTCCTATTAGAGATCATACGGGTAAAGAATTAGAGATCTGGTTTTTGGACTATAAATTGGATAAGCCAAAGTATAAGACGGATTTGGAGGCAAAGGAAAACAATGATTCTTTTGAAGCATCTTTAAGAGTTAAGGCAAAGTTAGTTAATCTTAAAACCAAAAAGAGCAAAGAACAGGAAGTTTTCTTAACTGATTTCCCCTTGATGACTGAAAGGGGAACTTTTGTTGTTAATGGAATTGAAAGAGTAGCTATTGCCCAGCTTATTCGCTCTCCAGGAGCTTTTTTCAATAGCCAAACATCCAGAGGAAAAAAATGTTTTGGCGCTAAAATTATTCCTAATCGAGGAGCTTGGCTTGAATTTGAAACTGATGCTGCTAACTTTATTGGAGTAAAGATTGATAGAAAGAGAAAGGTGGCTGCAACGACTTTATTAAAGGCGCTTTGCGGATTAGACAATAAGCAAATGAAAAGCATGTTTGGCGATTTTATTGAGGAGACTCTAAAAAAGGATGCAGCGCAAAATCAAGGGGAAGCTTTAGTGGAAATTTACAGACGTTTAAGGCCAGGGGATTTGGTAACTCCTGATACAGCCAGAGAATTGATTGAGAGCGTGTTCTTTAATTTTGAAAGATATGATTTGTCTAAGGTTGGAAGATGGAGAATGTGGCAACGCCTGCCGGCGTTGAAATCCCAAATCCCAAATACCAAATCCCAAATTACTCCAGAAGACAGAGTTTTGAAGCCAGAAGATTTGATAGAGGTTATCAAAGAAATTATTAGATTAAATAGTGATCCTGAAGCAAAAGCAGATGAAATTGACCATTTAGGAAATAGAAGAGTAAGAACTGTTGCTGAGCTTCTTCAAAATAGGGTTAGAGTAGGTTTGATGAGAATGGAAAGGATTGTTAAAGACAGGATGTCAACTTTAGATGTTAGTGATTTAACTCCAGCTCAAATAGTTAATCCTAGACCGGTTATGGGAGTTGTAAAAGAATTCTTTACTTCTTCTCAGCTGTGTCAGTTTATGGACAATGAAAATCCTTTGGCTGAATTAGAGCATAAGAGAAGATTGTCAGCCACTGGTCCTGGAGGTTTGACCAGGGAAAGAGCAGGGTTTGAAGTAAGAGATGTTCAGCCCTCTCATTATGGAAGAGTTTGTCCAATTCAAACGCCAGAAGGTCCTAATATTGGATTAGTTAATCACTTAGCTACTTATGCTAAAGTTAACCCATACGGGTTTATTGAGACGCCTTACTTCAAAGTAGACAAAGGAAAAGTTACATCTAAAATTCAGTATCTTAATGCTTTTGAAGAAGAAAGACATAATATTGCTCATTGCGGTGTTGCTATTGACGATAAAGATAGGATTGTTCCTAAGAAAGTTGAAGCCAGAATAAAAGGAGAGCCCGGTTTGATTGACAGAAATAAGATTGACTTTATTGATGTTTCTACTGAACAGTGCTTTTCTATCGGAACTTCTCTTATTCCATTTTTGCAAAATGACGATGCTAACCGAGCCCTAATGGGTTCAAATATGCAGCGGCAATCAGTGCCTTTGATAAAACCAGAGGTGCCTTTAGTTTGTTCTGGCGTGGAAGAGAGAGTGGCTCGGGATTCAGGACAGGAAGTAATTGCTGAAGAGGATGGCAGGGTCATAGAGGTAGATGCTAGGCATGTTGTTGTTGGAAATAAAACATATGACTTAAAAACGTTTGTCAGAACCAACCAATATACTTGTTTTCATCAAAGACCAGTAGTTGTAAAAGGGCAAAAAGTTAAGAAAGGAGATATTTTGGCAGATGGCGGAGCAATTTCTCAAGGAAGATTAGCTTTGGGCCAGAATGTTTTAGTTGCCTTTGTTTCTTGGCAAGGAGCTAATTTTGAAGATGCAATTGTAATATCGGAGAGATTGGTTAAAGATGATTTTTATAGTTCAATCCATATTGAGAAATTCACCTGTGATGTTAGAGAGACAAAATTAGGTCCGGAAATTACTACTTGCGACATTCCTAATGTTTCTGAAGAGAAATTAAAGGACTTAGATGAAGAGGGAATTATTAGAATGGGGGCTGAAGTTGGGCCTAATGATATTTTAGTTGGTAAGATTTCACCAAAAGGAGAAGCTGGTTTGACCGCTGAAGAGCGGCTTTTACGGGCAATCTTTGGAGAAAAGGCCAGAGACGTTAAAGACAGCTCTTTGCTTATGCAGCATGGAAGAAGAGGAAGAGTGGTTGGAGTAAAAGTTTTCTCCAGAGAAGAGGGACATAAATTGGATCCAGGGATTCTTAAGAGAGTTGAGGTTGAAATAGCGGTGATCAGAAAGATTCAGGCCGGAGATAAATTAGCTGGCCGTCATGGAAACAAAGGAGTAATTTCTAAAGTTGTGCCTGAAGAAGAGATGCCATTTTTAGAAGATGGGACGCCAGTGGATATTATTCTTAATCCTTTGGGCGTTGCCTCCAGAATGAATCTTGGCCAGATATTAGAAACTCATCTCGGTATGGCTGCTGAGAAGCTAAATTATGTGGCAGTATCTCCGGCCATGGCAGGAGCTACAGAAACAGATATTAAAACAGAACTGAAAAAGGCAGGTTTTTCCGAAGACGGAAAACTCACTTTATATGATGGAAGAACCGGATTTTCATTCCCAGAAAAAATTACAGTTGGCTATATATATATGATGAAGCTTATTCATATGGTTGAGGATAAGATTCATATGCGTTCAATTGGGCCTTATTCTCTGATTACCCAGCAGCCTTTGGGCGGTAAAGCCCAGTTTGGAGGCCAGAGATTTGGGGAAATGGAAGTGTGGGCTTTAGAGGGATATGGAGCTGCTAATACTTTGCAGGAAATGCTGACTATAAAGTCAGATGATGTTTTAGGAAGGGCAGCAACCTATGAAGCGATTTTGAAAGGCGAAGAGATTAGATCTCCAAATATCCCTGCTTCATTTAATTTATTGGTTAACGAATTAAAATCTTTAGGATTAAGCGTTGAGGTTAAGGAGAAAAAATCATGAGAGTACAAGATTTAGAAGCAATAAGAATAAAGCTTGCCTCCCCAGAGGAGATTTTAGATTGGAGTCATGGCGAGATTGCTAAACCAGAGACCATTAATTACCGGACGCAGAAAGCAGAAAAAGACGGGCTGTTTTGCGAGAAGATATTTGGTCCATCAAAAGATTATGAGTGCTATTGCGGCAAGTACAGAAGGATTCGCTATAAAGGAGTGATTTGTGATAGGTGCGGGGTTGAAGTGACAAAATCAGCAGTAAGGCGGGAAAGAATGGGTCATATTAAATTGGCTTGTCCTGTTTCTCATATCTGGTTTTTGCGAGGACTTCCTTCAAGAATAGGAATGGTTTTAGATATTCCTATGCAGCAGCTGGAAAAGGTAATTTATTTTGCCGCCTATATTGTAACCAGTGTTAATGAAGAGGCAAAAAAAAGAGTTTTAGAGGAGATTAAAAAAGAGTATAAGATAAAGCTCAAAGCTCAAAGCTCAAAGCTCAAGACTAAGAAAAAAGAATTAAAAGATGCTTTAGATGGCTTAAAAACTGCCAGGGATAAAGCTAAAGAAGAAATTAACAATATTAAAGCTTTAAGGGTTTTTTCTGAGATTGAATACTATGATTATTCTTTGAAATACGGTGAAGTTTTTGAAGCCGGGACCGGGGCGGAGACCTTAAGAAAGATTTTTGAGAAATTCGATATTAAAAAAGAAATACAGAAGTTAAAGAAAGAAGAAGAAAAAACGGCAGCAATATCTCGAAGAAAGATTCTAAGACGTTTAAGGTTTTTGCAGGGATTGGTCAAATCAGAAATTAAGCCGGAATGGATGTTCTTAACTGTTATTCCTGTTTTGCCTCCTGATTTAAGGCCAATGGTTCAGCTAGATGGAGGCCGTTATGCTTCGTCTGATTTAAACGACTTATACAGAAGAGTTATTAATAGAAACAATAGATTAAAATATTTATTAGAGATTTCAGCTCCAGAAGTAATTGTTAGAAATGAGAAAAGAATGCTTCAGGAGGCAGTTGATGCGTTGATTGATAATGGAATGAGGAAAGGTATTTTGACTACTGCTACGACTGGGGGTCGAAGGCTGCTAAAATCATTAGCTGATATGCTTAAAGGAAAACAAGGCAGGTTCCGTCAGAATCTTTTAGGCAAGAGGGTTGATTACTCAGGAAGATCAGTAATTGTAGTTGGAGCTCAGTTAAAACTTCATCAGTGCGGTCTTCCTAAAAAAATGGCCTTGGAGCTGTTCAAGCCCTTTGTTATTAAAAGAATTTTAGACAAAGAACTGGCATATAATGTTCGCGGAGCTTCAAAGCTAATTGAGCAGGAGACAGATGAGGTTTGGGCAATTTTAGAGGAAGTGGTTAAGGATAAGTTTGTTTTGCTTAATCGCGCGCCTACTCTTCATCGCTTAGGAATTCAGGCATTTCAGCCAGTTCTGATTGAGGGAGAATCAATTGAAATTCATCCAATGGTTTGCAAGGCGTTTAATGCTGACTTTGACGGCGACCAAATGGCAGTCCATGTTCCTTTAAGCAAAAAAGCTCAAGAAGAAGCAAAAACAATAATGCTTTCTTCTCTTAACTTATTAAAACCAGCTACTGGAACTCCTGTTATAGCTCCTACTCAAGATATTATTCTTGGTTGTTATTGGATTACTAAAATAAAGAAAGGGGCAAAAGGAGAAGGAAAGAATTTTTCTAGTTCAGAAGAGGCGATTATGGCTTATGAGAATGGAGATGTGGATTTGCGCGCTAAGATTAAAATTCCAGAACAGAAAACATCTGTTGGCAGGATTCTGTTTAATGAAACATTGCCGGATAATTATGCTTTTGTTGACGAGACAATGAATTCAAAGAGATTAGAAAAAATAGTTGGTGGAATTATTTCAAATTATAAGCAGGAGGTAATTGAAGAAACATTAGATAAAATTAAGAACTTAGGATTTGAATCAGCAACAGTTTCTGGAATAACATGGGGAATGGATGACCTGATTGTTCCTCCGGAGAAAGAAGGGATTATCAAAGCGGCTGAAAAAGAAATAGAAATAATTGACACGCATTTTAGAAAAGGTCTGCTTTCTAAAGAAGAAAAGAGCAGTAAAGTAATTGAGGTTTGGACAAAAGCAAAATCTGAAATTGAGAAATTGGTGCCAAAAACATTGCCTGAAATGGGTTCAATATTTTCAATGGTTGATTCAGGAGCAAGAGGATCTTGGGCTCAGCCTGTTCAAATGGCAGGAATGAAAGGATTAGTAATTAATCCAGCCGGCCAGATTATTGAACTGCCTGTAAAAAGTTCATTTAAAGAAGGATTTGATGTTTTAGAATATTTTATTTCTACTCATGGAGCAAGAAAAGGGACAGCTGATACTGCTTTACGAACGTCAACAGCTGGTTATTTGACTCGCCGCTTGGTTGATGTTTCTCATGAAGTAGTTGTTTTTGAAGAAGATTGTAAAGACCAGGAAGGATTTGAGATATTCAAGAAAGATGCTGATGAGTTAGGCCAGGATTTTATTTATAAGATTGTCGGCAGAATAGCATTGGAAGGCATAAAGGGCATTGTTAAAAAAGGTGAAATGATTGACTGGCAAGCAGTAAAGAAGATGACAGAACAAGGGATTAAAAAAGTTAAGGTTCGTTCTCCAATAAGCTGTAAATCAGTTCGCGGAGTTTGCCAGAAATGTTATGGCTGGGATCTGGGCACAAATCAATTAGTAAAAAAAGGATCAGCAGTAGGAATTATTGCTGCTCAAGCGATAGGAGAGCCAGGCACTCAATTAACAATGAGGACTTTTCATACTGGAGGAGTGGCTGGCGGAAGCGATATTACTTTTGGTCTTCCCCGCGTTCAAGAGATTTTTGAAGCGAGGATACCTGGAGGAAAAGCAGAGATTTCCAAGAACAAAGGTAAGGTTTTAGAGATTACTCCGGATAGAGTTATTAAAATAAAAGTTAAGGGCAAGAAAGCTGATGATATTGTTGAATATAAGATACCTGCCAAAACAGCAATTTTCGTAGAAAAAGGTCAGGATATAGAAAAAGGACAGCAGTTTTGCGAAGGAAGTTTAGATTTAAAAGAGCTGTTTAAACTTAGAGGTAAGGAAGAGGCCCAGCGCTATATTTCTAAAGAGATTCAAAAGATTTATGTTTCTCAAGGAGCAGTTATCCATGATAAACATATTGAAGTGATAATTCGTCAGATGTTTTCCAGAGTAAAAATTAAAGAGGCAGGAGATAGTAATTTTGCTGTTGGAGAGATTGTTGAGAATTCTAAGTTTCTTGAAGAAAATATTAAGCTGAAAAAAGAGAAAAAGAAAATAGCAAAAGCAGCCACTATTTTATTGGGAATTTCCAGGGTATCCTTGACTACTGATTCTTTTTTATCGGCTGCTTCTTTTCAAGAAACATCCAGGGTTTTAATCAGAGCGGCTTTAGAAGGTAAAGAAGATAAATTGCGCGGCTTGAAAGAGAATGTTATAATAGGTAAGCTGATACCAGCAGGTACAGGATTTAGAAAATAGTCATTATGAGCAAAAAGAAAAAGCATAGAAAACTAAAAAAAGGGCTTGCTCGTTTTGCTTTGCCTGTTGAGATAAAGCAAATGATTTTCGGAGTTTTAATGATTTTGATAGCAATAATTGTTGGGTTGAGTTTTTTTGACAAAGCTGGGAAGGCAGGCATTTATTTTATGAAGGCGGGCAGGTTCTTAGTTGGAGAGACAGTTTTTTTAATTCCTTTAATCTTTATTTTAGGAGGATTGGTGCTTTTATTCGCAAAAAATGACCAGAGGTCTTTTAAAAAAGAAAGGAAAACCTTTTGGCCGGTAATTTTAGCTGGTTTGATCTTAATTTTTGGGATAACCGGGATTTCGGCTGGCTTTAATCCAGAATCTATGAAAGGCGGCTGGCTGGGATATGTTTTATCCTGGCCTCTTTCAAAGTATTTTGGATTTTGGGCAACCCAGATTATATTTTTAGCTTTAATTATTATTGGAAGTTTAATTTTCTGGCACTTCTTGGGCAAATTTGGCAAAAAGAAAGCTTCTGAAACTCTTCAGGCCTTGGACAAGGAAGAAGCTCCTGTTAAACCGTCTATTATTAAAAGAATCTTTATGCCTAAGTTTAAAATTAAAGAGATTCCTGATTCTATCTCAAAAGAAGCAAAACAAGATGAAAGCTCTGTTCTGGCAGGCATGAAATTAGAGACAAAATCAGTAGATGGTGATAGAGCTTTTTCTTATCAACCCCCTCCATTTAATCTTTTAGAGCCGGATCGCGGCACTCCTACCAGCGGTGATACCGAAATAAATTCAGCAATTATTAAAAAGACATTAGAGAACTTTAATATTGAAGTAGTAATGTCGGAAATAAATATTGGTCCGACTGTTACGCAATATACTTTGAAGCCGGCCGAGGGAGTAAAACTATCTAAAATTACTGGTCTATCTAATGACTTGTCTCTGGCTTTGGCTAGCCATCCGATTAGGATTGAAGCTCCCATTCCAGGCAGGTCGTTAGTTGGCATTGAAATTCCTAATAAAGCCCGGGCTCAGGTTCGTCTGAGAAATTTAATTGAGGCTTCTGATTTCCAAAAATCTTTGTCAAGCTTAGTGCTTGCTTTAGGCAGGGACGTTTCTGGCCTTCCAGTTTATACTGATTTAGCCAGAATGCCTCATCTTTTAGTAGCTGGCAGTACGGGCACAGGCAAGACAATATTTTTGAACTCTCTAATTTTAAGCTTACTTTATCAACCCAGCACTTCTTTCAAAAGCGCTGGCCCAGAAAGCCTGAGATTTATTTTAGTTGATCCAAAAAGAGTTGAGTTCCCAGTTTATAATAATCTTCCTCATCTTTTATGCCCAGTAATTTATAGTGCTAAGCAAACTATTAGCGCCTTGAAATGGCTGACTGGAGAAATGGAGAGAAGATTTGATTTATTGTCAGAAGCTAAGGCGAGAGATATTGCTTCTTTCAATGAACTGACTCTTAAAAATGGAACTCCTCCTCTGCCTTTTATTGTTTTGATTATTGATGAGTTAGCTGATTTGATGGCGGCTAAAGGCAGGGAGATTGAGGCAGCGATTGTTCGCTTAGCCCAGATGTCAAGAGCAGTTGGTATCCACTTGATAGTGGCTACTCAGCGGCCATCAGTGGAAGTAATTACCGGTTTAATTAAAGCAAACATAACGTCGCGGGTTACTTTTCAGGTTGCTTCCCAAGTTGATTCCAGAACAGTTTTAGATACGGCTGGGGCTGAGAAACTCCTTGGTTCAGGAGATTTGCTTTATATCTCAGCTGAAATAGCCAAGCCAAAAAGAATTCAAGGTTCTTATGTTTCTGAAAAAGAAGTTAGAAAAGTAGTCAAGCACATAGTGTCAAAGAGCCAAGAACTGGAACCGCAAAAAGAAATGGAAACTGGGTTAATTCAGGAATTAGAAAGAAGCTCAGAGAAAGAGGGGCAAAGCGCTGGAGTTTCTTATGACCAAGAAGATTCTCTTTATGAAGAAGCAAAAAGATTAGTAATTGAAGCAAACAAGGCCTCTGCTTCTTTGCTTCAAAGGAGATTGCGAGTTGGTTATGCCAGAGCAGCCAGATTGATTGATATTTTAGAAGATCGGGGAGTAGTAGGACCTGGCGAGGGAGCAAGAGCGCGGGAGGTTTATGGAAACGCGGAAACAGCAGGAAGCATAGAAGGCCTAGAACAAGATAATTCTGAAGATAAAGAAGAATGGGAAAAAGTATAAGAAGTTAATCTTTTTAAACAAAAAAGCCCTGCCTGGGCATTTTTATTTTCTGGGATTTTTGTTTATCATATAATAAAGAGATTATGAATTATTGTCTCAAGCTAAGCTTGAGACAAATAATATGAGAAAAGTTAAATTTGCACCAGGTAATATATATCATATATTTAATAGGGGCGTTGAAAAGCGCAATATTTTTAATAATGATAGAGATAGATGGAGATTTTTACAGGGATTATTTTTATTTAATGACGCAAGAAAGTTTCATAATATACTTTATCAATTGGAGAGGAATGAAAAAGCTATAAATTTTAATATATTAAGGGATTTTGTTAAAAACAGTCACGAGAGTAGAGATCCATTAGTTACGATTATGGCTGATTGTTTAATGCCAAATCATTACCATTTAATTGTTCAAGAGATTAAAGAAGATGGCATATCTAATTTTATGCATAAATTCGGGACAGGCTATGTAAAATATTTTAATCAAAAATATGATCGCGTTGGTAGTTTATTTCAAGGAACATTTAAAGCAGCAGCGATAAAAAACGATATTTATTTACAATATCTTTTAGTATATGTAAACGTTATTAATCCAGCACAATTAATTGAGCCAAATTTAAAACAAGAAGGTGTAAAAAATATAGAGAATGTTTTAAGTTTTGCTGAGAATTATGATTGGAGTACTAATAAAGAATATTTAAAGACAAGAGAATCAATTATTATAGATAAAGGATTACTCGGAGAAATTTTTTTAGATGTAGAAAAATACAAAGGATTTGCAAGAGATGTTTTGTTAAGCAAAAAATATAATAATATAGATCATCTTACATTAGAATAGTTTTATGTCTCAAGCTAAGCTTGAGACACTTGAGACAAGCGAAAGCATGTACATGCCGTTGACACATTTTAATAATAAATTAAAATGCAATTAGTTCGTTACTAGAGAAATAACGCAAGTTTTATGAAAGGAAGATAAAGTGGAAATAAAAAAACACATAGTATGGAGAACGACTAATTATGGAAAGAATAGGAAAATCGAATTCTGGTCAAATAGGATAAAAGGAAAAGGCGATAAAACTCTACCAAAAGATTCTGCCTCTCGTAGAGGTTGGAATAAAGTCATTGTTCTTAAGCCAATAGGATCTCCTGAAACCACTTTTTCAATGGGTTTTATTCCGGCTTCTGGTGATACTAAATTATCTGACATCATCAGAAAGATAGAGAAAGGACCTTTCGGAATGAGATTATGTCCAGATGATTGTGAGCTTTTTATTGCGAGTAATGATGGAGAAGTTAAATTAAAACTCGTAAGGTACGCTCATATAGGTGACAAAACCAAACCAGAACTACCTGTTTATTAAAATATAGGACAGCTTAATTATAGGTTGTCCTTTTTTAATTCACATAAATAGATATTGATTTTTGGTAGTGGTATGTTATTATAGAGTATGGCAAAGGAAAAAGAAGAAAAAAACGATTTACAAGAAACATTAGATGAGATTAAACAGCGGTTTGGTGAAGGCGCGATTATGAAGCTTAGAGAGGTAGGTCATGTTGATGTAAATGCTATTTCTACTGGTTCTGTTTCTTTAGATTCTATTTTAGGTATAGGTGGAATCCCTAGAGGAAGAGTAATTGAGATTTATGGGATTGAATCTACAGGGAAAAGTACATTAGCATTACATATTTGCGCTGAGGCTCAAAAAAAAGACGGAACAGCCGCTTTTATAGATGCAGAACATGCTTTGGATCCTGACTATGCTAAGAGAATTGGAGTAAACACTAACGACCTTTTAATTTCTCAACCAGATTCAGGAGAACAGGCCTTGCAGATTGTTGAAAGCTTGATTAGATCAAGCAAAATAGATGTTATTATTGTTGATTCAGTAGCCGCTTTAACTCCTAAAGCTGAAATTGCTGGAGAAATAGGTGATCTTCAAATAGGGCTTCAAGCAAGATTAATGTCTGCTGCTCTTAGAAAATTAGCCTCAATTGTTGCTAAAACCAAAACATCTGTTATATTCTTGAACCAAACCAGAATGAAAATAGGCGTAGTTTGGGGAAACCCAGAAACTACACCAGGAGGTTTAGCTCTTAAGTTTTATTCTTCAGTTAGGATTAATTTGAGGAGAGTTGCTCAAATAAAACATGGAGATGAAATTATTGGGAGCAGGATTAAAGCGAAAATAGTTAAGAACAAAGTGGCTGCTCCTTTTAAGACTACTGAATTTGATATTTATTATAATGAAGGAATATCATATATAGCAGATCTTTTGAATTTTGGATTAAAGAATGATATTATCAAAAAGTCAGGAAGCTGGTATCAGTATGAAGATCATAAATTGGGACAAGGAATGGAAGGAGCAAAAGCGTTTTTAAAAGAAAATCCTCAAATAATAAAAAAGCTCAAAAAAGCTATTATTGAGCAAGCATAGTTTTTTATTTGGTCGTAGCAGATAACAGTCCGAGATGTCGGGCTCTTTTTATTGCTTTTGCCAGATGCCTTTGGTGTTTAGAACATACTCCGGTTCTTTTTCTGGCTTTGATTTTACCCAAGCCAGAAACGAACCTCTTAAGAAGTTCTGTATTTCTAAAATCAATTTCTCTGATATTTCTTTGGCAAAAATAGCAATCCATAATTAAAGTGGAATGTCTTTCACGTCTATTTCATTATCACCCTTATCTTCTTCAATAATTGGGACATCCTCTTGCTCCTTACCACCAAATTTTGATGTGGGGGTTGGCATGTTTTGTGGTTGATTTTCTTTTATTGGAGAAAGACTTTTTGGCGCTAGTTGTATATTTTCAGCAATAACTTCTGTCCTGTATTTTCTATTACCTGTTTGGTCTTCCCAAGACCTTGTTTGGATTCTTCCTTCAATTAAGACTAGACTTCCTTTGCGCAGATATTGGGAAGCGATTTCAGCTAGCTTTCTCCATAGGACAATATTATGGAACTCTGCTTTTTCTTGTTTTTGGTTTGTTTGTCGGTCAGTCCATACTCGATTGGTTGCTAATCCAAAACTGCAAACCATATGACCCGAAGGAATGGTTTTTGCTTCTGGATCTTTGGTAAGTCGACCGATAAGAAAAACTTTGTTTAAATTCATATTACTCTTTTAAAATCTCTTCTATTTTTTTATCAATTTCTTTTAATTCGACCTTTTCAGATTCTTTGGTTTTCAGCTCAGGCCCTGCTCGTTTTGAACGAAGGATCTTTTCAGGAAGATCTTTATTTAAAATCATATAACGGAGAATTTGTTTTTCTGCTTTTAATTTCTTTTCTAAGTTCGCTATTTTTTCAGGATGAAAAGAGAAATTTATGGTAACTAAAAACGCTTCCCCCTTTTCTTTTATTGAATAGCCAAGTTTTATTTTAGATGGTTCGGTTGTTTTTTTTATAGCGCCTTCTTCCTCCTGAATAAAACTTTTTATCTTTTCAGAAAGATTTTTTAATTCTTCTCCAGAAACACCTGATGAAATTAAATAAGTTAATTCGTAATTTTTCATAAAGTTAAATCTTGAATTCAATTATATCTCCGTCTTCAACAATATATTCTTTACCTGCTAATTTTATTTTACCTAATTCTCTAGCTTTATTCCAAGAACCTGAATTTATAAGTTCTTGATAATTAAGAACATCGGCCTTAATTAGTTTTTGAGCAAAATCAGTGTGAACTTTAGCTGCGGCTGCAATAATATCAGAGCCTTTTTTTATAGTCCAAGCCTTGGTTTCTTTTCCTCCAGTTATAGTAAAGAAAGTAATTAGGTTTAATATATTGTAACAAGCCAGAATTAATTCGTCAAGTTTTGATTGAATTTTTAATTCTTCAATTTCTTCTATAGATAAATCATTTATTTCTGACTCTGTTTTTAAATCAATTGCCAAGCTATTTTTAATTTCAGGCAAATTTATATTATCTTCTTTAATGTTAAATAAATATATCTTCGGTTTTGAGCTTAAAACATTATCTTTAAGTTCTTGGTCTTTCATTTTTAACTCATTGTCTATTGTCTCAATGCTTTCTTTAGGATTATTATTTTGATCAAAACATCTGACAACTTCAATTACTGCATCGCACGGTCTAATATGTGATAAGAATTGATTTCCCATTCCTTCTCCTTTATGGGCGTTCTTCACCAAACCAGCAATATCTATGAATTTAATTATGGTAGGAGTCACTTTTTCTGGTTTGACAATATCAGCTATTTTTTCTAGCCTGAAATCAGGCACAGGAACGATTCCCACATTAGGATCAATTGTAGTAAAAGGATAGTCTGCAATATCAACCTGTTTTTTAGTCAGGGCTTTAAATAAAGTTGATTTCCCAGTATTAGGAAGACCAATAATACCTACTGAAAAACTCATAGATTTATGCTACAATATATTAATATGAAAGTCAATTTATCAATATTTAGATCTTACGATATTAGAGGAATTTACCCTAAAGAGTTAAACAAAGAAACCGCCTATAAAATTGGGCAGGGTTTTGTTGAATATACTGGCGCAAGAAACATAGTAGTTGGTCAAGATATGCGTCTTTCTTCCCCAGCACTTTTTGAAAAGCTTGTTAAAGGTATTACTGCTCAAGGCTCTAATGTTTACAATATTGGCCAGGTTCCTACTGAGGGCATATATTTTGCTGTTAGTTATTATGGATATGATGCAGGTATTATGATAACAGCTAGCCATAATCCAAAAGAATATAATGGTTTTAAACTAGTTAGGAAAGAAGCTGGAAAAACTAAGGTAATTCCTGGAAAAGAAATAGGAAAGATAGTTGGAAAGGGTGACTTTTCAGAGGTTTCAAAACAAGGAGAAATTAAAGAATTAGATATTTGGCAGAACTATTTTAATCATATTTTCTCTTTTGTTGATGTTGACAAAATAAATCCTTTTAAAGTAATAATTGATGCTGGCAATGGAATGGCTGGTAAAGTAATTCCTCTGATTTCCGAAAAACTACCCATTGAAGTCATTCCTTTGAATTTTGAATTGGATGGGAATTTTCCTGCTCATGCTTCAAATCCTTTGCTTGAAGGAGTGACTGAGCAAATTAGCGGGGAAGTTAATAAAAAGAAAGCTGATTTCGGTTTTATTTTTGACGGTGATGCTGATAGGATTTTCTTAATAGATGAGAAGGGTAATTTTATTAGAGCTGATATTACTCTTTTGCTTTTAGCTAAATATCTTTTAGGAAAAAATCCAGGCAAAGGAGTGGCATATAATGTAATTTGTTCAAGGGCGGTTCCAGAGTTTATTAAAAAATGGGGAGGTAAGCCCATTCGGACCAAAGTTGGATTTGTTAATGTCCAGAAAGGTATGATGGAAAATAATGGAATAATGGGAGGTGAACTATCAGGACATTACAGTTTTAAGGATAATTATTATTTAGATTCTGGGTTCATAGTTTTCTTAACTTTATTGCAAATAATTTCTGATTTAGATAAAAAAGTTTCCGAGATTACAAAAGAATTATCTCCTTATGCTAAAGGAGCTGAGATTAATTTTGAGGTTGAAGATAAGGAAACAGTATTAAAAAAAGTTAAAGAAAAATATTCAGATGGAAAACATAATTATTTAGACGGACTTACAGTAGAATACAAAAATTGGTGGTTTAATGTTAGACCTTCTCAAACCGAACCTTTGCTTCGTCTAACCATTGAGGCTGATACACAGAAATTGCTAAGCCAAAAGAAAAAAGAGCTATTAGCTCTTATTCAAAAAGAAAAGTGATTATAATTAAACCAGGCCCATTTTGGCGCGGGTTTCAGAAATAGTGGACAAGGCAATTGGTTGAGCTCTTTTTGCGCCTAGTTTAAGAGTTTCTTTTACAAAAACTTCTCTAGAAAGGAGTTCTTTTCTTTTTTTACGGAAAGGTTCTAAAGAATCAATTAAAAGCTGGGTCAAAGATTTTTTAAGCTGAGCATAGCCTTTGTCTTTGAATTTCTTTTCTAATTCTTTGATTGATTTATCGCTGAACAAACTATAAATTGTTAAAAGGTTTGAAACGCCTGGTTTTCTTTTCGGATCATATTTTATTATCTTTCCAGTGTCAGTTACTGCTGACATCACTTTTCTCTTAATTTCTTTTGGTTCTTCAAAAAGAGAAACATAGCTTTGTGTGCCTGATGATTTTGACATCTTTTGCTTAGGATTGTTTAAGGCCATTATTTTAGCTCCTAATTTAGGAAGTAGGGCTTTTGGCTCTGGAAATATTTTGCCAAATTTTTGATTGAATTTCCTAGCAATTGTCCTGGCTAATTCAATGTGCTGGACCTGATCTTTGCCTACTGGCACTCCTTGCGCTTTGTAAAGTAAAATATCAGCCGCTTGCAAAACAGGATAAACCAAAAGACCAGTATTAACATTTCCTTTAAATTGTTTGGCCTTTTCTTTATACTGGGTCATTCTTTGAAGTTCGCCAACTGGACATATAGAATTTAAAAACCAACAAAGTTCAGTATGTTCTTTGATATCTGATTGAACAAAGAAAATACTCTTTTGAGGATCAATGCCAGCTGCCAAGTGGGCAATAGCTACTTCAATAATATTTTTCTGGAGATTTTCTGCTTTATACGGAATAGTTAAAGAATGCAAATCAGCAATGAAAAAGATGCTTTCATTCTTTTCTTGCAAATCAATCCATTGCTTAATAGCTCCTAAATAATTCCCTATATGTATTGAACCGGTTGGTTGAATACCGGATAAAATTCGCATAATTAAACTTCTATTACAACTGGTAATATTATTGGTCTTCTCTCGGTTTTAGAAAAGAGGAATTGGCCAATTTTATTTCTAATTTCATCCTTAACATGAGTCCAGTTAACAGCTTGATCGCTTCCCGTTGTTTTATTTACGATACTGATTACTTTTCTTCTGGTTTGAGCAAGCAAGTCCTTTGATTCTCTTAAATATATGAACCCTCTTGATATTATATCAGGAGAACCTTTAACTTGACCAGTTTTTTTATCTACAACTACCACAATTACAAACATTCCGTTTTCTGCTAATTTCTTACGGTCATTTAAAACTATTTCTCCAACATCGCCTATGCCTGAACCATCAACAAATATATAGTTAGTAGGCACTTTTTCCTTATCTTTCTTAATGCTTTGTTTATTAACTTCTATAACAGAGCCATTATCTGGAACAATAATCTTATTTTTTGCAATTCCCATTTCATAGGCTATTTTAGCAGCTTCTTTTAACATAAAATGATTGGCATAAACAGGAATAAAATAGGTTGGATTAATTTGTCTTATAATCTCCTGAATATCTTTAATATTACTGTGTCCAGAAGTATGAACATCCATAATATCGCTATGAATCACATTGTCAGATAATCTATAAAGATTGTCTTTAAGGCGTTGAACAGTGCGTTCATTGCCCGGAACAACTGAAGATGAAAAGATAATAGTATCATTTTTCTTTATTTTAATAAATTTATGGTCTCCATTAACAATTCTAGGAAGAGCAGCATTTTCTTCTCCTTGCGCTCCAGTACATATGATAATTATTTTGTTATCTGGATAATCATTTATTTTATTTATTGGAATTATTGTTCCTTTCCTTGCTTTTACATACCCTAACTTTTTAGCAATTTCTACGCTCATTTTCATAGAAAATCCGTCTAAAGCCACTTTTTTATCAACTTTAGAAGCAAATTCTAAGATTTGCTTAACTCTTTGAACCTGCGAGGAAAAAGTGGCAATAATAACTCTAGCAGGCGCATTTTTAATTAATCTTTCCAAATTATCAAACATTTGTTTTTCAGTTATTGGCTTTTCAGTATTAGTTGAGCCTATGCTTTCCAGCATTAAAACAGTTGGCTTTGGAAGGTTAGACAGCTGGTCATACTTTATTTCTTTTCTTCCAATGGGTTTATGTTCAATCATCCAGTCGCCTGGGTGGATAACAGTTGCTGATGGAGTATGAAGTATTATTCCTACTGCATCCATAATCGCATGATCAACTTGGAAAAATTCAATAGTAAAAGCGCCGAGCTTAATTTTATCTTTAATGTTTTTTACATAAGTTGTTTTAAGTCTTTTAGAGCTTCCTGAAGAATAATCTTCTTGGCGAAATTTAATCAATTCTATAGTGAATGGCCTGCCAATGATTGGGGGATTGCCCAATTTGTCTAATAATAATGGAGCTGCTCCAATATGATCCATATGGCCATGGGAGAAAATAATGGCTCTAATGTTTTTTTCTTTCCCTCTTAGATATTTTGTATTTGGAATAACATAGTTAATGCCCGGCATATCTTCTTCAGGGAACTGAATTCCCATATCCAGAATAACAATATCTTTTCCATACTCAAAAACAGTCATGTTTCTACCGACTTCTTCGCATCCTCCCAGAGGAATTATTCTAAGATTATTTTCTATTTTTTGCATGTGCGGGTAGGAGGATTTGCACCTCCAAGGGATTTCTCCCACTAGATCCTGAATCTAGCGCGTCTGCTGTTCCGCCATACCCGCTTATCCTTTCAAAAAGCTTAAATCTTCTGGCATTGATTTTTTTGGCTCTTCAAAGCGTAGTTCAGGAACTTGTTTATAGTTTTCATTATTAATCCATCCTTCCTTAGTATAGAAATAGCAAGCGCCTTGCATTTTTTGGATAGAAGAGTAGTCGCTTTTACAATCTTTGGAAAGCCAATTAGCCATTTTTAAATCTTTGTCAGATGGATTAATTGTAACATGGCCATATCCAGAAGGAATAACAGCAACATTACCCTTTTTAGCTTTTATTACAAAAACATCTTCAATTATATCTTTTTTGCGCTTCTGCATTAAATAATATGCTTCACCTTCAAGAACTATATATACTTCTCCATATTCTCCAATATGTTCATGGCCCTTGGTTTTTGTGAATTCTTTGCCGAGCATTTGAGCTGGAATAGTTGTTATATCATAACGCAAATTATCTTTTTCTTTAACGCCTCTATTCATATAATACAATTCCAAATTTGGAGCTGTTTTAGCCCATTCTTGGTCATAAAGCACATCTTTCATATTATTTAAATATCTTATTTCCATGCTCTTTTTGTTTTGATGTACCAATTTTCAATTCCTACGAACCGTTTTGATGGATCAGTGATTTTTTTAATTTCTATCCCTTTTATTTCTTTTGAAACCGTATAAATAAAATCAGGGCTGTAAAGAAATACACAGGGAACATCTTCAATTAAGACGTTTTCGAAAAGAACTAATTTTTCAGCTCTGATTTCCATGTCTGACGTTTTTCTATTTTCTTCCAGCAGTTTATCTGCTTCGCTGTTTTCGTACAAAGCTAGATTTAATCCTGGATCTTTTTTCTGAGATGAATGCCAGAAAGGAAAAGGGTCAGGAATTGCTCCTAGAACTTCTCCAAAGAGCAAACTCTCATAATTTCTGGGTTTAATAAAGTCCTGTTCTAATTGGAAAAGAGAGTATGTTTCAATTTCAACTTCAGCGCCCAGGGCTCTCCATTGTTTTTTTAAGAGTTCAGCATTTTCAACCATTTTGGGTTGGTTAACTGTTACTAATGAAAACTTCAAGGCTAAAACTTCATCTGGTTCTTCAAAGCAGATTTCATTTAATTTGGCTCTGGTTTTGGGGCCAAGAGTTCCTGTTGTTTCTCCAATATATTTCTCCTGAAATTCGATTACTAATTGTTCTGTTTTAGAGCCAAAATGTCCAGTTACCTCGCCTTCTAAACATTTTTGTAATTCGGTTACCTCTTTACCTTCCGAACCCTTAGCTAAGTTACTTTTGAATTTAAAAGCAGGTTCTTTTGTAATAATCTTTTCCCTTAAGCCGTTTCCATCCTCGTCTTTAAACCCAGCTTCTTCTAAAATGCTTTTAGCTCTTTCAATATCAAATTCATATTGAAGAGATGGTTCAAATCCATAAATTCCCGGCAGAATAGGGGAGTCGACAATTTTTTGACTAATCTCTTTTTTATTAGTTCCGTAATTCAGGGCTAAACGAACTCCTTTTTCAGCTAAGACGCTTGAGTTTTCTTGGTTGAAGAATACTGCAAAATATCTTGGCAATAAAAGCGAATAGTTTTGCCATTTCTTTCCTAGATCAGTAGAGGAAGTTAAAGATAATCCTTTGATTTTTCTCTTTCGAGCCGCTTTGATCAATTCTTCTTCGTTAGCAAAGAATAAAAACTCAATTTTAGAGATATATGGTTTTTTAGCGTGATAAAGAGGATTTTGAATTAAGATTAAATATTTTATCTGGTTTGAACCATTCTGTTTTATCTTTTTTAATTTATAAGGGCCTGATCCGATTGGTTCTAAGTTGAATGGCTCAAAAGCAAAATTTTCTGAAGACACGCTTTGCCAAATGTGTTTTGGTAAAATACCCAAAATACAGTTTTCTACAAAAGCGCCATAAGGTTTTTTTAATGTGAATTTAATTTCCAATTCATTAATCTTTTCTACTTCTATTCCTACCCAGTTTGCTTGAAGCGGGCTTTTGAAGTCCGGGTTTTGAATTGTTCTGATCGTAAAAACTACATCATCAGCAGTAAAAGGAGTTTTGTCCTGCCATAAGAGATTTTCCTTTAGATAGAATTTATAGACTCTGCCTTCTTGTTCAATCTCATACCTTTCAGCTAAATCAGGAACTATATTTAGGTTTTCATCATACTTCATCAAGCCAGAAAAGATAAGTTGGACTAAATCTCTGTCAACATCAGAGTTGGCATAAATAGGATTAATAAATCTTGGCTGGCCAACTACTCCTTCAATAAAAGTTCCTCCTTTGGCTGGAACTTTTTCAGTATTTTTGAAATAGAAATTGAGCAAAAGAAAACTAAGGGAGAAGAGGAATAAAAGAAAAAAAGCAAAAAAGGCAGTTTTTTCTTTTTTAGTTAGGATTTTGAAAAATTGTCTCCTTTGAGATTTAGTGAGCCATTTTTTAAACATTTAGATAACAAGGTTTAACAGAGCTAAGATAATAAAGAGAGCTCCAGATATTATAGTTGCCCAGAATATCTTTTTCTGGATGCCTCTACGAGTAGAATAAAAACTTCCTCCTTCACCTCCAAAAGCAGAACCTAAAGCAGTTCCTCTTTGCTGGACAAGGATGAATATAATTAAAAGAATAGCAATTATGCCTTGAGCAATTGGTAAAATAGTATTCATATATTTTTCTTAGGAGAATATATTCCAAAGAAGAAATTAAGGGCCCAGATTATGATTGTTGTTAAGAAAAGAGGAAGCAAACCAGTAATTTCTAAATCTCTTGGGAAAAGAATCTCTATTAGCCAAACCATTCCCATATTTATTACTAAACTAAAAATTCCAAGAGTCAATATCCTAATAGGTAGAGAAATTGCTTTTAAGATTGGCTTAATAAAGAAATTGATTATTCCTAAAACTCCCCCAATTATCATCAGCATCTTATAACTGCCCATAAATTCTACTCCTGGTATGAACCTCGCAGCTAAAAAAAGTCCCAAAATCCCAGAAACAATATGAAAGAGGAGTTTTCCTATATACATATATTATACACAGTGTAGCAAGTTTTTGGCAATAGGTCAATGTCTTGAAAAGCTTTAGGATTTTAGGTATAATGGATTACTTCTACAAAGGTATGAAAAAAGATATTATTAAAATTAAAAGAGCTAAGGTTCATAATTTAAAGAATGTTAGCGTTGATATACCAAGAAATAAATTAGTAGTGATTACTGGTATTTCAGGTTCTGGCAAATCATCTTTAGCCTTTGATACTTTATATGCTGAAGGTCAAAGAAGATATGTTGAAAGTTTATCTGCTTATGCCAGGCAGTTTTTAGGAGTAATGGATAAGCCGAATGTTGAAAAAATAGAAGGCATAAGTCCTGCTATTTCTATTGACCAAAGAAAAGCAGGTCATAATCCTCGTTCTACTGTTGGCACGATCACGGAGATTTATGATTATCTTCGTCTTTTGTTTTCTAAAGTCGGTAAACCCCATTGTCCAGAGTGCGGAAAGCCGATTTCACGTCAAACAATTGACCAAATTGTTGAGCAAATTTTGAAAAAGCAGAAAAAACCAGAAATTATTATTTTAGCGCCAACAAGTTGTTCTTTAGAACAAATTAGGAGAAAAGGATTTGTTAGGGTCAGAATTGATGGGATAATATATCCAGTTGGCGAGGCGCCGAAAACATATCGTAATGTTGAAGTAGTCATAGATAGTTTTGTGCTTAATAAAGATTTGGATAAGTTAAGATTAAAAGATTCTTTAGAAATAGGTTTAAAAATAGGCAATGGGAGTATTATTGTTAACGATTTAGTTTTCAGAGATAATTTTACTTGCGAGAAATGCAATATTTCTATACCTGAATTAGAGCCGCGTTTCTTTTCATTTAATAATCCTTATGGCGCTTGTCTTGAATGCAAGGGTTTAGGCGAGAAATTAGAAATTGACCCAGAACTAATTATTCCTAATTCAAACTTAACCATTGCTGAAGGAGCAATTATGTGTTATCGTCCCTGGAATCAGCTTTCTGGATTAGCAGAAAAGTATAATTTCTCTTTAGATGAACCAATTAAAAAGTTAAGCAAAGAAGTTTTGGATATCATTCTTTACGGAGACGATAATTTTGAGGGTGTGATATCTAATCTTGAAACAAAGCATCATGAGACTAATTCTGATTGGACTCGCCAGGAAATTGAACAGTATATGGTAAAAAAGCAATGTCCTAAATGTTTAGGCAAAAGATTAAAACCAGAAGCGTTGGCAGTGAGAGTAGAAGACAAATCAATTGATGAAGTAGTAGAGATGTCAATTGATGAAACAAAGCTTTTCTTTGAAAAAGAATTTTCTAAAATTGCTCAATCCATAGTTAAAGAAATTCTTATCCGTCTGCAATTTCTTATTGATGTTGGGCTTGATTATCTGTGTTTGGATAGGAAGGCCATTACTTTAGCTGGAGGAGAAGGACAGAGGATAAGATTGGCTACTCAAATTGGTTCAAAACTAACAGGAGTCTTATATATCTTAGATGAACCTTCAGTTGGTCTTCATTCTAGAGATCAAGCAAGCTTGATTAAGACTCTTAAAAAATTAAGAGATCTTGGCAATGCAGTAATTATTGTTGAGCATGATAACAAAACTATTCGTGCAGCTGACTGGGTAATTGATGTTGGGCCTGGAGCAGGAAAACAAGGAGGGCGGATTATGTTTGAAGGGACGCCAGGACAACTTATGAAATCTAATACCTTAACCGGAAAATATCTTTCTGGAAAACTAAAAGTAAATGCAACGATAGAAAGCTCAAAGCCACAACTTAAAACCCAAAATTATTTAACAATCAAAAGTGCAGCAGAGCATAATTTGAAGAATATTGACGTTAGAATTCCTCTTAATAAATTTGTTTGCATAACCGGAGTTTCTGGTTCTGGCAAGAGTTCTCTAATGAATGATATTTTAGCTAAAGCATTGCTTAAGAAGTTTTATCGCGCGAAACAAGAACCAGGCAAGCATAAGAAGATTTTAGGTGCTGAATTTTTAAATAAAGTTGTTTTGGTTGACCAGTCGCCGATTGGCAGAACTCCTCGCTCTAATCCTGCGACTTACACAGGGGCTTTTTCATATATAAGGGAGCTGTTTTTCAAAACTAAGGAAGCTCGAATTAGAGGTTGTTCTTCCGGCCATTTTAGTTTTAATGTTAAAGGAGGAAGATGTGAAGCATGCGAAGGCCAGGGTCAAATTAAGGTTGAAATGTATTTTCTTCCAGATGTATATATTGAATGCAAAGAATGCAAAGGCAAGAGATATAATAGAGAAACTCTTGAAATTGAATACAATGGCAAGAATATTGCTGAGGTTTTAGAAATGACAAATGAAGAGGCATTAGATTTTTTTAGAAATATTCCAGGTCTTTGTCAAAAATTAAAAACTTTAAACCAAGTCGGCTTATCATATATCCAGCTTGGCCAACCAGCTCCTTCTCTTTCCGGCGGAGAAGCTCAAAGAGTAAAATTAGCTACTGAACTTTCCAGAAAATCCTTTGGCAAGACATTATATATTTTAGATGAACCAACAACTGGTCTTCATCCATATGATATTAAAAAACTAGTTTTAGTTTTGAAAAAATTAGTTGAAAAGGGGAATACAGTTTTAATTATTGAACATAATTTGGACATTGTGCGCAGCACGGATTGGGTGATAGATCTGGGGCCGGAAGGCGGAGATAAAGGCGGTTATATAGTAGCTGAAGGCACGCCAAAAAATATTGCTAAAAACAAAACAAGCTATACTGGCAGATATTTGAAGCAAGCACTGTAGGTTTGCGTGATTCTCCAAAGTTCACGATCGTGAGTTTTAGAGAATTGCCACGAAATTGATTTTGGGGCTGTTTTTTTTGATAGGACTTGACAAGATTTTTGGGATATGTAAAATGATAGATATTAAAAAATTAACTAAACAAACATATGAATATTAAACCATTATCTGATCATATATTAATTGAAGCAGTTAAAGGAGAAGAAAAAACAAAAGCTGGAATTTTGCTTCCAGATACAGCTGAAAAAGAAAGACCTGAACAAGGTCTGGTTATTGCTGTTGGACCAGGTCGCAAAACTTCTGCAGGGAAAGTTATTCCTTTGGAAGTAAAGCAAGGAGATAAAGTTTTATTTACCAAATACAGTCCAAATGAAATAAAAGTCGGAGATAAAGAATATTTAATCGCAAAGCAAGAAGACATTCTTGCTATTATAGAATAACATGGCTAAACAAATTAAATTTCAAGAAGAAGCGAGAAAACAAATAAAAGCAGGAGCAGATAAATTAACTGATGCAGTTAAGGTCACCCTAGGTCCTAAGGGCAGGAATGTTGTTTTGGATAAGGGTTTTGGCGCTCCTACTATTACTAATGATGGAGTAACTATTGCTAAGGAGATTGAATTAGAAGATAAGATTGAGAATTTAGGAGCTGAGATTGTAAAAGAAGTAGCTGAGAAAACTAATGATGTTGCTGGAGATGGAACTACTACTGCTGTGGTTTTAGCTCAGGAAATCATAACACAGGGTCTTAAAAATGTAGCTGCCGGAGCTAATCCTTTAGCATTAAGAAGAGGAGTTGAAAAAGGAGTACAAAAAGTGGTTGAACTGTTAAAAGAAATGGCTAAACAAATTACTACTAAAGAAGAAATGGCTCAAGTAGCAACTATTTCTGCTGAAGATAAAAAGCTTGGTAATTTAATTGCTGAATCTATGGAAGAAATAGGAAAAGATGGAGTAATTACTGTTGAAGAATCAAAAACATTTGGTATCGAAAAAGAAATTGTTAAGGGTCTTCAATTTGATAAAGGATATATTTCTCCATATATGATTACTAATGCTGAAAGAATGGAATCATCTTATGAAGATGCTTTAATTTTAATAACTGATAAAAAGATATCTGCTTTAAATGAAATTCTTCCTGTTTTGGAAAAGATAGCTCAAGGAGGTAAAAAAGAATTAGTTATTATTGCTGAAGATATTGATGGGGAGGCGTTGGCTACTTTAGTAGTTAATAAGCTTAGAGGAGTGTTTAATGTTTTAGCAATTAAAGCTCCTGGATTTGGAGATAGAAAAAAGGAAATGCTTGATGATATAGCTGTAGTAACTGGAGCTGAGGTAATTTCTGAAGAAAAGGGCTTGAAATTAGAAAACATTGAAATGAATATGCTTGGTTCAGCAAGGAGAGTTGTTTCCACAAAGGAAAATACTACTATTGTTGAAGGTAAAGGAGAAAGAGAAAAAATTGACTCAAGAGTAAATCAAATTAAAAAAGAACTTGAAGTTTCTGATTCTGATTTTGACAAAGAAAAACTTCAAGAAAGATTAGCTAAGTTGTCAGGAGGAGTTGCAGTAATTAAAGTTGGAGCTGCTACTGAAGTAGAGCAGAAAGCAAAGCAGCATAAAACAGAAGATGCTCTTGCTGCTACTAAAGCTGCAGTTGAAGAGGGTATTGTTCCTGGAGGAGGCGTTGCTTTATTAAGAGCAAGCTTGAGATTAGACGAAGTTGAAGTTCAGGGCGATGAAAAAACAGGGATTAATATTCTTAAAAGAGCTTTAGAAGAACCAATCAGGCAGATTGCTCAAAACGCTGGAATAGATGGAGCTATTGTTGCCCAGAAAGTAAAAGAGAGTAATGACGGGTTTGGTTTTAATGCTGAAACTTTAAAGTACGAAAACTTAATGGAATCAGGAATTGTTGATCCAACTAAAGTTGTTAGATCAGCTCTTCAAAATGCTGCTTCAGCAGCCGGTATGTTTTTAACTACAGAATGCGTAGTTGCTGAAAAGCCAGAGGAGAAAAGTTCTCCAGCTGGCGGAATGCCTCAAATGCCTCAGATGTACTAAAAGGCTTGACAAGGTTCTTTGAAAGAATACAATTAAAAGAGAGATCAATGTTGAAAGAAACTAACCAAAGAATTAATATTGTCAAAACATCTGTTAACTTTACCCATGCTTTTTGCATTGTTGCATGGTTATATAAAACAATTTGCTGAAGGGGTAAGAAAAACAAGAAAAATATAAATTATAATGGCTACACCCCTTCAGGAGAAGGGGTGTTTTAAAAAAATATGGCAGAGGGAAAAAAATTCTATTTAACAAAAAAAGGATTAGAGGGATTTAAAAAGGAGTATGAAACTCTGAAAGACCTTAGAATTGCTAAGACTAAAGGAAAAGTTCCGAAGATTTGGGAATCAGAGGATTTGAATCCAGAATATCTTTCTTTTCAAGAAGATCTAAATTTTCTGGAAACAAGGATAGCTGAGCTTGAAAATATTTTTAAAAACGCTTGTTTAATCATACATCCTTTAAAAAAAGAACTTAATGTTGTAAATTTGGGCGCAACAGTTAGAGTAAAAGTAGGTGAAGAGAAAGATGAGTTTACAATTGTAGGAACTCTTGAAGCTAAGCCGTCTTTAGGCAAGATTAGCAATGAGTCGCCAGTTGGAATGGCTCTTTTAGGACATAAAGTTGGAGATGAGGTTCTTATTTCTTCGCCCATAAAAACAATTTATAAAATTAAGAAGATAAAATATAATTAATTGAAAAATCCCGCCTTGGCGGGATTTTCATCATGAAGAATTTTGTTGATTTTTTTCACGAAATAGGAAAGTTAAAAGGCAAGCCCAGAAGAAGCTGGGTTATAAATAATATTAAAAATCCTGAAAGCATTGCTGAACATACTTTTCGAGCAGCAATAATGGCTTGGATTTTGAGCAGGAAGAAAAAGAATTTTAATATTGAGAAAGTTCTTAAAATAGCTTTAATCCATGACTTATGCGAAATATATGCCGGCGATACAACTCCTTATGATTCAATTCTTCCAAGGAATAAAAAGAAAAGAGCAGAAATGATGAAGACCTGGCCTAGATTTTCAAACTCTGAAAAAAAGAGAATTGCTCGGGAAAAATATAATAAAGAAAAAAAAGCTTTAGAAAAACTTATTTCAAAACTGCCAGTAGATTTGAAAAAAGAGATAAAGAATCTTTGGCTGGACTACGAAAAAGGATTGACAGCTGAAGGAAGATTTTTCCGCCAGATGGATAGATTAGAGAATTTTTTACAAGATATGGAGTATTGGAAAAAGTATAAAAAGCCTCCTCAAGGACCGTGGTGGTTATGGGCCAGAGAGTTTTTTGACGATCCAATTTTGCTTGAAATTATTAGAGAGATGGATAATAAGTTCCACAAACACAAAAAACCCAGAATTTAAAACGATAATCTAAAACAACCCTGCTCAGCGGAGTTGTTTTTGCTTTAATGATTTGGTAGAATAAAGTAAAAGTAATTATGGCAAAGAAAAAAAGAAAAAGGATAAACAAAGTTGTAAAGATAATGGTTTTCTCTGATTTGTTTTTGAATTCTGGCTGGGGTTTGGTTGGTCCAATTTTAGCTATTTTTATTGTTAAGAATATTCAAGGAGGAGATGCCAGGGTTGCTGGAATAGCCGTTGGAATTTATTTGCTTGTAAAATCTCTTCTTCAAGTTCCTATAGCTCATTATCTGGATTTAAATCATGGAGAAAAAGATGATTATTGCGCTTTATTTATCGGTACTCTTTTAACTGTTATTACCCCCATCATTTTTATATTCGCTACTATATCTTGGCACATATATATTGCTCAAATAATACATGCTTTGGGAATGGCTATGGCTGTTCCTTCTTGGTATGCAATATTCGGAAGGCATATTCCTAAAAATAGAGAAGCTTTATGCTGGGGATTAGACAGTTCTGCTATGGGGCTTGGCGCCGGAATAGCTGGAATTGTCGGGGGAGTAGTGGCTAGTAGGTTTGGTTTTTTGCCATTATTTTCCGGCGTGGCTATTTTAAATATAATAGCCGCTCTCCTGCTTTTATTTATTATAAAAGATATTCTTCCCAAAACATCGAAACAGAAAGTATTTCTTTTACCAAAAACATAATAGCCCATTATGAGGAATCAAGAACTGGCTAAAATTTTCTACGATATTGCAAATTATCTTAAGATGGATAATGGTTCTTTCAGGGCTTATGCCTATAAAAAAGTTGCAATTGTTTTAGAAAGCTTGGAACAAGACATTGAAGATATTTACGAGCAGGGAGGATTAAAAACCTTAGAAGATATTCCTGGAGTAGGAAAAAACATTGCTTTAAAAATTGAAGAATATTTAAAAACAGGCAGGGTTAGAACTTACGAAAGATTAAAAAAGGAAACACCGATAAATTTAGAAGAATTGATTTCAGTTGAAGGGATGGGAGTGAAAAAAGTAAAAGTTCTTTACCAAAAATTAAAGATTAAAAATTTAAAAGATTTAGAAAAAGCAGCTAAAGCTCATAAGATAGCTTCCTTAGAGGGATTTGGAGAAAAAACAGAAAAGAATATTTTGCAAGGAATTGCTTTTTTAAAAAGAAGCAAAGGAAGATTTCTTTTGGGAGAGATAATGCCGCTGGTAGATAAAGTTTTAGAAAGATTAAATAAACTAAAAGAAGTTGAAAAGATAAGCATTGCTGGTTCTGTTAGAAGAATGAAGGAAACAATAGGAGATGTTGATATTTTAGTGGTTTCAAAAAATCCAGGCAAAATTATGGATTTTTTTGTTTCTATACCTGAAGTAGTTAAAATTTGGAGCAAAGGATCAACAAAATTATCAGTACGGATGAGAGTTGGAGTTGATATGGATTTAAGAGTTGTTTCTTTAAAAAGTTATGGATCTGCTCTGCAGTATTTTACTGGTTCTAAAGAACATAATATTGCTACTCGCCGGCTTGCTATAAGTAAAGGATTGAAATTAAATGAATACGGAGTTTTTAAGGGTGGACAGATGATTGCTGGCAAAAATGAAAAAGAAGTATATAGAGCAATAGGCCTTGATTTAATTGCTCCGGAAATGAGAGAAAATCAAGGAGAAATAGAACTTGCTCAAAAAAAGAAACTGCCTAAAATTATTGGATATAATGATATAAAAGGCGATCTGCATTGTCATTCCAATTGGGATGGCGGAAAAAATTCAATTGAAAAAATAGCACAAGTTGCTCAAGAAATTGGTTATGAATATATTGGTATTTCAGACCATACTAAGTTTCTGAAGATAGAATATGGATTAAATGAAGGACAATTAGCAAAACAGAAGAAAGAGATTGATAAATTGAATAAGAAGTTTGGTTCAAAATTTAGAGTGTTACATGGTTGCGAGGCAAATATTATGAATGATGGTTCAATTGATATTAAAGATGAAGCTTTAGCTAAGTTAGATTTTGTTATTGCTGGAGTTCATTCCAGTATGAAAATGGATAGAGATAAAATGACGCAAAGAATAATTACAGCGATGAAAAATCCCAATGTTGATATTATTTCTCATCCAACTGGAAGAATACTTAAACAAAGAGATGAATATCAAATTGATTTTGATAAAATTTTAAAAGCAGCAAAAGAGACAAATACGATTCTTGAAATTAACTCATCTCCTAATAGATTAGATTTAAAAGATATTAATATTAGAAAAGCAAAAAAAATAGGAGTGAAAATGATAATTAATACTGATGCTCACCGCATAGAGCAATTAGAGCTTATTGAATTTGGAATTGCCCAAGCCCGCCGTGGCTGGGCAGAGAAAAAAGATATTATTAATACCCAGCCATTAAATAAACTTCTAAAATATTTTAAATAAATTTAAATAAAATCAAAAAGCCCTGTGTGAAACATGGGGCTTTTCTTTTTAAAAATAATTATTACTCTTTCATTTTCTCCACGATTTTTTCAAATATCTTGCTATTGTTTTTTGCTAACTCGGCTAAGATTTTTCTGTCAAGCTCAATCTTTTTTTCTTTTAATTCGTGAATGAAGCGACTGTAAGAGATGCCCTGTTTTCTGCAGGCAGCATTGATTTGAGTTTGCCAGAGTTTTCTAAACTCTCTTTTTTTTGTTCTTCTGTCTCGATAAGTATATTTCCAAGCATGCATTAAAGCTTCTTTTGCTGCTTTGTATTTTGATTTTCTTCCCCAGCGAAAACCTTTAGTATGTTTTAATACTTTTTTCCTTCTTTTATGTGCAGTTGCTCCTCTTTTTACTCTAACCATATTACTTAATTAACTTTTTAATCTTTTTGGCAAATGGCTTGGGAACTTTTATCCATTTTCGGCCCTTTCTAATTCTTTCTCCTGATTTTTTCGCCCGAAAATGATCCTGGCCAGTTGCTCTTCTTAGAACTTTACCAGTTTTAGTTATTTTGAAGCGTTTTTTGATTGACTTTCTTGTTTTCATCTTTTTGAAATAATCATTGTTAATCCTCTGGGCTCTTTTTTTAATTCTCTTTCTGTTTTTATAGGAATTGATTCTTCCAAAGATTCCAGGAATTTTTTTACCTTTTCTCTGGCAAATCCCTGAAGGGCTTTTTGCCTGCCTCTTAATTTCATTTCTATTTTAATTCTGTTTCCCTTTTTTAGGAATTTTTCTGTCTGCCTTATTCTTGTTTTTAAATCATGCTCAGAAATTCCAAAAGTCAATCTTATATTTTTAAGTTCACCGCCGGTATGATGTTTGGCTGATTTTTCTTTCTTTTTCAAATGATAAAGATATTTTCCATAATCCATTATTTTACAAACAGGCAGGTCAAGTTTTTCAGTAACTTGGATTAAATCGAAACCGCGCTCTTTGGCTATTTGAAGCGCTTTTTCTAATGCTAAAACTCCTAATTGCTTTCCAGTTTCATCAATTAATCTTACTTCTCTAGCTCTTATTAAATTGTTGACTAATGGTTTTCTTTGCACTGTGGAGATGGCGAGGGCGAACTCGCATCCAAAAGTTTTATCAAAATAGTTCTACAGGCTTAGCTTATTTTTGATTTTAGTGCGTTAGATATGTAATAAGCAAAATTCCAACGCCTTAGTCTTGTTTATTTTGATAGTTTTTCTGAGACAAAAAAGAACTATCTATCTCGCTATTATCACGCCAAAGATTACTTAGCGAGAATCAGTAATCTTGACGGCGTTAAGCAAAAGCTAACGCGGGTTTCTTAAACAAGTTGGCACTTATTTGAGAATGTTTTACCTGTCCTATTTTGACAAAAAACTTCTGTCGAAACTATTCATCCCCGTGATTTTAATTCTCTGTCCATTTCTCTTTCTGTCTCTCTTTTTTTAATTAATTCTCTTTTATCGGCTTTTTTTCTTCCTTTAGCTGTTCCGAATTCAAGCTTTATTTTTCCTTTCTTAGTATATACCTTTAAAGGCACTAAAGTCAAGCCCTTTTCTTTTGTTTTACCAATTAAGTGCTTAATTTCTGATTTATTCAGAAGAAGCTTTCTTGGTTTTTCCGGTTCATAATCTGGAGGAGCATTTTTGGGTTGATAGGGAGGGACGTTAGCTCCGATTAAGTACGGTTCTTCTCTTTTCAGCGTTACATAAGAACCCTTTAAGCTCATTCTTCCTGATTTTATTGATTTCACCTCTTGTCCAATCAAAATCATTCCTGCTTCAAATTTCTCCAGGATTTCATAATCAAACTTCGCTTTTCTGTTTTCCGCCAATATCTTCATTCTTTTATTTTAGCAAAAAATAGGGTAAGATGGAAACAATGATTAGAGATGAGATTAAAAAATTAGTAGAAAAAGCAATTGAGGAACTTGGATTTAAGGTTTCTGAAGTTTTGGTTGAGCAACCAAAAAAAAAGACATACGGGGATTATGCTACGAATGTGGCGATGATCATTGCAAAGAAGGCAAAGAAAAATCCGATGGAAATTGCAGAGATGATAAAAACAAAAATCAAAAGTGATATTATTGATAAAATTGAGATTGTTAAACCGGGTTTTATTAATTTTTTTGTTTCCAAAGAGTATTTGCAAGAACAAACAGGAGAAATTCTGAAAAAGAAAGAGAAGTTCGGAGATTTGAAAATCGGAAAAGGCAAGAAAATAAATGTTGAATTCATTTCAGCAAATCCTACTGGTCCTTTGACTTTGGGTAATGGACGTGGTGGATTTTGTGGAGATGTTTTATCAAATGTTTTAGAAAGAGCTGGCTATGATGTTACCCGTGAGTTCTATATCAATGATCGAGGAAA
>Ga0315539_1000415_pt1 | contig 32624 bp, 25 predicted proteins | sample SalMarSW160150MG_FD_203097 | JGI IMG/M metagenome (GOLD analysis project Ga0315539, IMG submission 203097) | Salt marsh sediment microbial communities from the Plum Island Ecosystem LTER, Massachusetts, United States - Salt Marsh Sediment SW1601-150 ...
GTCCGCTTTAGTATGTACGCTTTAATAATCTTCGAATTGTCCCAAAGAAAGGTCATAATCGAATAGCATATGATGTTTTCGATCATCGCTCTGAGCCAGAAACTTACTTTCTAAAATACGACCTCCATTGGCCATTGGTTTCAGATCCTTTCTGATGCTTCGGATTGGCATTTCCCCTTGCCGATGTCAAAGAGGTTCCGTTTGCTGTCGTCTCTTCCTGAAAAAGCTATCGTTCTCCTGGATTTCCATCGGGAAGTCCTTTAACTTCAGATATCCTTCGATTGATTCCTACCAAAAACCAGCATCAACGACCAAGTTCAGCAGTTTGTAAATGTCATGCGCTTAGGGAACCTGACATATGGAGTGTCAGGTCACACCCGCCAGGGGCGGGCAAGACCTCACAGAACAGAAAGTTATTTCATGGTTCGATTTTCCTTCAGGACGAGTCGCTCACCATAAAGCGAGGTCACTGAAAAAGAGCAAGTGATTGGTTGGGCATGGGCTCCCTTCCCTACCATGTATTTTGCTAACCAAAGAGAAATTCACCGCTGGATGATGTCCCGATGTATCGGGACGCACTCTGGTCATTCGAAAAAAAACAGCACCTAACTTAAGTTAGGTGCTGGATTCTTTTTCAACAGATCCTTTGGGTTCGCACTTTCTTTGGGTGGAGCTAAAGCTCCACCCCTACATCCTGCTTTTTTATCTGGGCGGAGGCAAGCTCCGCCACTACATCTTCATCGATCATTTTAACATCCACAGACTCAGCGACATTATTGCCATCCCGAACACCACCCCCAGGATGGCGGCATGTCCCTGTCCAAAGGATCGCGACGTAGGAACAAGCTCGTCGAATGCGATGAAAACCATGACTCCTGCAACGAAAGCCAGAAGCCAGCCTAACACAGCCGGAGTAAGGAAGGGCAACAGAATTAGCGCGGCAATGCCGGCTCCCACTGGTTCTGCCAGGCCTGATAAGAAAGACCAAAGAAATGCCTTTCCCCTGCTTTTGGTGGCGGCGTACACCGGCGCAGACACGGCCAGACCTTCCGGAATGTTGTGTATGGCTATGGCCACGGCTATGGCTACCCCCAGCTTGGTGTCTTTAAGAGCCCCGGCAAAGGTCGCCATTCCCTCCGGGAAGTTGTGAATCCCAATCCCAAAAGCAACCAAGAGACCCATCCGCAGAAGCTTATCGTCCTTTTGAGGCTCGGATCGATCCTGGTGACCTGCCCATTCGTGCGGAAGCGAGAAGTCGATCAAGAATATCACGATGATTCCGGCGAAGAAAGCGACGTGTGCATAGGCAAAGCCGATCGAGCCGATGCTCGTCTGCAAGAGCTCGACAAAGGAGACCATCACCATCACGCCCGCGGAGAATCCTAATGTGGCGCTCATGAAGCGAGGTCCGGGCCTGCGGACAGCAAGACCCAACAGGCTTCCCAAGGTGGTGGAGAGCCCGGCCAAAGTGGTCAGTATTAGAGCTAAGCCAACGTTTTTTTCCATGTCGATCTAAGCTGTTTGCACATCAGAGACAACTCGCCTTTTTCGCCACAGTTCATACAAACGGCAATATCCTTGTGTTACGTGAAAGCCAAATAATTCATGGGTGACTTTCCTTCTGCATTTTTTCAAATTCATCCTTCAGGATTCCCATCAGAATGGTATCGTGGTATTTGCCCTGAGCGTAAAGGTCTTCCCGCGAGATACCTTCCTTGCGGAAACCGCATTTCTCGTACGATTTTATTCCCCGTTGATTGAAGTCATAAACGCGTAGATATACCCTGTGCAGGTTCATACGATTAAAGGCAAAATCAAGAATAGCCATCATGGCGTCGGCACCATATCCTTTGTTCCAGTACTCCTTCTTTCCAATAACGATACCCACCTCGGCATTCCGATTCTCCCAGTTAAGTCTATGCAATCCTATGCCGCCTAAATAGACCCCTTCTTTTGTCTCGATGGCGAAGACTTTGTTTCTCTCATCACTTCCCTCCAGTGTCTTTTCAATCCACTTCTCCTCCTGGTATCTGGAGACCGGATACCTTATCAACAAATTGTCCATCACCTCTCGATCGTTTATCCATTTCATGATTTCATCGATATCCGTCTTTTCTATGGCTCTGATTCTTACCTTTTTGCCTTCCATAACAATCACCTCGTGTTGATTGGACCGGATTGTATAGATTTGAATCTCGATTCCCGGATCGTTTGAAAAACCTGGGGTGGAAGGATTCGAACCTCCGATCTTCCGGTTAACGGCCGGATGCATTGCCACTCTGCTACACCCCAATGACCAGCAACAGTCAGCCCTTTTTTCGAACCTTCTAACCTGCCAACCTTCCAGCTTTCTAACCCATATCAATAATTGGTAAGCTGATCTATCTTTCCGTGTTTTCTGGCGATGTACTCGATCGACCTGTAAATGTAATGAGAAAACAGAGCCAGAACCAGCGTGGTCACTGCCATGATTGCGACCAACTCAAAATTGGAATAGCCTGCCAAAGTTGTGCTCATGCTCTTCCCCAGGATCGATCTTCTGACCAGCTCCAGCCAGTAGGTTAGGGGCAGCACCTTGGAGAGATACTGCAGCCAGGTGGGCAGAATGTCTATGGGATAGATGGCACCGCAGGCAAGATAGAAAAGCCCGGCTATACCCTCGGTCAAAGCCCAGCTGTGATGAGCGGTGATCAGCGATACTCCGGCTAATAGGATTCCCAGACAGGTTATGATGAATATCCCCACGGCTACTGAGAATAGAAGCAAAGGATAGTTCACCGCCAGAAGATCGATCCTGATCTTCAACACCAGCATGCCGAAAGCGATGGTGATAATCACCGCAACGGTGGTCAAAATCATCTTGGCAATTCCCCGTCCGAACAGGTAGTAATACATTCTTATCGGCGAGATGTAGATGTATCGGATCATCTGGTAATGTTCCCGGTCGTCGTGAATAACCCAACTGATTCCGAATAAGACGTTGTAAACGTACATAAAGAAAGCGTTGCCCACATAGATATAGGCAAACAGATCCAAGCCGGTCTTCCCGCGCGTAACCACGTAATACATTACCACCAGGATCAGAGATGATGCAATGGGCCTTACGATAGAATAGAGCGCGAAAAGAAAAGGCTCAGTCCAGTTCGACTCGATTGCCCATCCTAACCGGCCCGCGGTCTTAATGGTTCTCAAATTCTCTTTGGTCTTGATGAAACCCGCCACGATCTTCTCCTTTGTAGATTTCTCTCATACTCAGACGACTCTTCAGGGACACTTAGTTATTGCCATCTTAGTGTTAGCCTTCCCTCTTTCTTTCCTAACTTCTCCATGAAGTCCCAGGCATATTTGGAAAGCACCAAAAAGAATATGCTGAGGACAACCAAAGCGATAATCTCCAGGTTGACATTTATGAATCCGGATTTGGCGCCTGTCTTGAACGCTAGCTGTCTCATGGCATCCAAACCCAAAGTCAACGGGATCAAGGATGCCCCGGAGGCTACCGCAAATCCGAGATTCTTCACCGGAAAGAAGAATCCCGATAGCAGATGAACCGGCTCCTGCAGCAGAGTAACCCCGTGCCAGGCTTCCCTGCCGTAAAGCATGAACAAGGATGAAAAGAGCATGCCCAATCCATATAAGCCCACCAGGGTAAGGACGAATACTGCAAACAGCTTAGGGAAGCTTATTATGGAAAAGTCCACTCCAAAGATCAGGCTTCCTGCCAGGAAGATGCAAACTGCTCTGGTGGTGGCATGAAAGATTCCTCCCGAGGCCATGCCCAGAAGTATGGACATGCGGGAGATAGGAGCAATCATATATAGATCTAAGTTTCCTATCTCCTTTTCCCAGTAGAATTGAGCCGCCATGCCCCAGAGCACGTGCATCCAGTACGCGCTCATGGTGCCGCCCAAGATGACAAACCCGGTGTATTCTTCTGGTGCCTTCAAGGCTTTGTATACATAGACATAAGCTGCCGTGCTCAATATGGGTAACAAGGTCTCGGTGAGCCACCAGCTCGGCTCCCGATTGGCACCCACGACTCTCACGTAGGCGCGCGCAATTATCGCCTTGATGTTCGTTCTCAGATCAGTTCTCATCTCGCAGTCCTCTCCCTACCAATGCCACAAAAACGTCCTCTAAGCTTGGCTCCACTTTGGATAAGGAAACTATCTTGGAACCATTGCCGCTTATGGATTCGGTGACATTGGAGATTGCCGATTCATCCTCCAATATGAACTTCAGAAGCGTTCTGCCCATGTGGCTCTTGTGTTCAAAGGCAAATTTCTTGACCCCGGGTATGTTATCGAACCTTTCCATTCCGTTCAAAGTCAAATTCACCTCAATATGGAAGACAGCATCCTTGGTCAAGGATTTTTTCAGATTCTGCGGCGAATCGCAGACCAAGACCTTGCCTTTATCTATGACCGCCAACCTATCACAAAGTTCGTCTGCCTCGGCCATGTAGTGCGTTGTCAGAAGCACGGTCCTTTCGAGATCTTCCTTAAGCCAGGTTTTCACGTATTTTCTCACGTCCCGGGAGATCTGAACGTCCAGTCCCACGGTAGGCTCGTCCAAGAACATGATCTTGGGGTCACATACAAATCCCCGCATGACGTTGAGCTTCTGTTTCATTCCGGTGGAGAGCTTTCCGAGCTTGGTCTTGGCGAATTCCTCCATATCCAGTATTTTCAAGAGCTCTTTTATCCTGCTCTTGGCTTTCCTGGTGGAGATTCCGTAAAACTGGGAGAACATCCACAGAGTCTCGGTAACGTTTAAGATCCCGTATCCGCACTGTTCTCCACCCGTAACCATATTGATTTTCTTTCTAACCTCCTCCGGATACTTTACCACGTCTATTCCATCCACCAGAGCAGTGCCGGAGGTGGGAAGAAGCAAGGTGGATAAGATCTTAATCAAGGTTGTCTTGCCCGCCCCGTTGGGTCCCAGAATTCCAAAAAGCTCCCCCTGGTGAATCTTCAGATTTACGTCCTCTAAAGCTGTGACTTTCCCGTTGTTGTTTTTGTTCTTTCTCCTCTTTTCCTTTTTTAGCTTGAAGAATCTGTTCAGATCGAAAGTTTCAACGGCGTAGTTCATGATTTCATCCTTTCTAGGTTCGAAGAGAGCTTCGCTTAATAAAAAACCGTGACCTACTCTGGATAGGTCACGGTTTTTGAAATCTTCTTTTTCAAGTCGCCTATCTCAGGGTAGCCTCCTTCCCACAGAGGTGGAGACAAAATTGGGCATAGTGATCCCCTGAATATTACAATCAAGTAAAAGCAATCTAAAGATCATCTAAACGTCCACCTCCGTGATTCAGAGACCAACGACTTTGGTCACGTTAGTACGTAATTAAATACACAAAGTTTCTTTGTCAAGGAAAATTTTCAAGATTTTGGATTTTTTTGAGTGACAAGAGCTGGTCGCCAGGAGTCTTCCAATTTCGCAGATATGAAAAACCATTTGCATAATGGAGAAATGGAAGTAAATTGACTTTACGAGAATCGAGACTCTTCAGAAAGGTGACGTGCTATGATCGATTTACACACTCATACAGTTCTAAGCGACGGGGCATTGATTCCTGCCGAGCTGGTCAGAAGGGCTGAGATCAATGGATACCAGGCTATCGCCGTGACCGACCACGTTGATTCAGGGACCATAGAAACAGTTTTAACTCAGATCATCAAGGCTTCAGAAGATCTGAACACCCAGGGAAAAATAAAGGTGCTGCCCGGCGTTGAAATAACCCATATGCCCCCGCCTCTGATTCCTGGGTTGGCAGAACGCGCCAGAAAACTGGGAGCGAAAATAGTCGTGGTTCATGGAGAATCACCGGTCGAACCTGTTGCTCCCAAGACCAATTGGTCTGCACTTCAAAGCGATATCGACATTCTCGCTCATCCGGGGATGATATCAGAAGAAGAAATCCAAATGGCAAAGGAGAAAGGGATATATTTGGAGGTTTCCGCCCGCAGAGGGCATTGTCTGGGAAATGGTCGCCTGGTTCATCTGGCCAGAAAACACGGGGCCAAACTGGTTATCAACACGGACGCGCATCATCCAAAAGAACTGTTCACAAAGGATATGATCAGAAAGGTAGGCTTAGGTGCAGGCCTGACTGAAGAGGAATTACAGCAGGCTTTTCAAAACTCAGAAGACCTTGTGAGGAAGCGCTTCTAGCCGTTTTGGAGTGTCAAGCTTCAGCTTGACCATCTTACCGTAGCAATAAGAATCCGCCTTCCTTTAGTATCGGAGACAAACATGAAGATCAAATTCACCAAAATGCAGGCTCTGGGCAACGATTACATTTACGTCGATTGCTTTAGACAAAATTTATCCAGAGTCAATTTGAGCGACCTGGCGAAAAAGATATGCGACCGACATTTCGGTGTGGGGTCGGATGGGTTGATTTTGGTTGCGCCGGGCAGAACGCACAGATTCAGAATGATCTTTTACAATCCGGACGGGAGCGAAGCGGAGATGTGTGGCAACGGTATCAGATGCTTCGCGCGATACCTTTATGACCATGGACTCTCAAAAAGAAAAACCCAAGAAATCGAAACCCAGGCCGGATTGATAAAAACCCAGATCATCAAAACCGGTAGAGATTTCATAGTCAAAGCAGATATAGGAAGACCTATTCTGGAGCGAAAAAAGATTCCAATGAAAGGCAAAGGAGACCTTTGCATAAATCAAGAGCTGAAGCTTAACGGGAAAAAGGTGCGGATCAACAGCATCTCTTTGGGGAATCCTCACACGGTGATATTTGTAAAGGAATTCGGAAAAGATTGGAGAAGAATTGGCTCACTGGTGGAGAACCACCCAATCTTTCCAAGAAGGACCAATGTTGAATTTGTCAAGATACTGAATCGGAAGAATATTCGACTTAAGATTTGGGAAAGAGGCGCAGGCGAGACTTTGGCTTCAGGTACTGGAGCTTGCGCAGCTACAGTGACCGGAGTGCTGAACAATAAGTTAGATCCAAAGGTCAAAGCCCAATTCGACCACGGCGAGCTTTACGTAGAATGGAATGAGGAGAACGACCATCTCTATATGATAGGCCCCGCAGTGGAAATATTTTCGGGAACGTTTGACTACGTATAAAGAGCACGTTCAAAACTTATCTTTTTGCCCTACCGATACCCTTCCACAGAAATCAAGTAGGTTTTCGAGATTCTGCTGTATCTGCACAAACACGTCTGGGGAGTCTTTCTTTGTGAAGACTTTAAGCGCTTCGTGGAAGGCTAAAATCGCCCTCCTGCAATTCTCTGCCTTACCCTCTACCTCGGCCAGCATGCGGTAGGCGTTACCAAGATTGTTCTGAGTCATGCCATACTGCGTGGGGAAACGGTCAACAGTTCTAACCTTAAGCGCTTCCTGGAAGGCTGCAATAGCCCTCCTGCAATTCTCTGCCTTACCCTCTACCTCGGCCAGCGTGCCGTAGGCGATCCCAAGATTGTTCTGAGTCATACCATAGTCCTTGGGGAAGCTCTCAAGAGTAGAAACCTTAAACCCTTCCTGATAGGCTCGGATCGCAAGCTTCATGTACTTTGCCCTGTCCAGGTGTACCTCGCCAACCGAATAGGCACGATTTCCGAGATTGAACACAGCATCCGCGACACCGGACAAGCTCGATAACATCTGTTCAAAAAGTTCCAGATCTGACATCTCGGTTTCCGGCTTTACCACCTCTTCGAGATAGATTTCCTCCACCCGTGCACTGTTCTTTTCGAGTATCAGGAACTCTTTATTCGATAAACTCTCAAGCCATCCTGTCCATTCATAGTCTTTGCCTTCTAATCCAACCTTTTTGCTGGCGGTCTTTACCCATTCCAGGGGGAAGACCTGATTTTCTTTGTACACCCCGCAGATGTAAAGATTCCTCAGCATTCGCAGAATGGTTTTTTCCTCGTCTTTGCATTCCCGAAATCTTTTTTCCATTTCCGTGAGGCGCATGAAAACAGAACCCACAGTCCCATCGAATTTGACTTCTCCCCAATCTCTATCCGTCTTAGTTGCAACGCCCTTTGCTACTTGTTCCGAAACTTTTCCAAGCTCAAAGGCGTTCTGACCGAATATGGTTTCAAAGTCGATTCCCCTTTCCGATATCCTCTTCTTTGCTTTATCACACTCGAATCCAGAACGGCACGTAGCGATGATAGACGTCCGGTTCTCGGCAGCGACCCTCAACAAGTGCTCAAAGTTCTGCAATTCTACAAACCGGTGAAGATCATCGATAACCAAAATCTTCCGCCGCCAGAACTTGAAGTGCTTGGGGAAAAGGAATGTCTCTAGATTTATGTCAGTGTTTCTGGCCATTAGCACGTCACAGGGCTTGTTTAGCTTAGTCAGGGCTTCGTAGGCAGCCCTGGTTTTCCCGCTCAAAGGAGGCCCAACTATCACAACATTGCTCCCCCCCGATATGCTTTTGCGAATCAGACGATCTTCATCTCTCTCAAGATAGTATGGATCATAGGGACGCGTCTCCAGCAAATGCTCGTGCTTGAGTGAGGAGGATTTTTTCCAAATGACTTTGAAGTAGGTCTTAAGTCTTTTCCTTCTCCAATAAAGATATCCGGTCAGCGGAACGCCCACGAACAGCAGCAACCCGATAATCGTTAAAGCGTTTTTCAGGATATAGTCAAACATGAAGAATAGCCAGATTTCAGTCATACACTCCTGCCTATCGGAGAGACATTCGTCTTCTTCCCCCCGCCCTCCGCTGTTCTGCAACTATGTGATCCAAGATTTTGTTCGCTGTGCTATTCTACCCTATTTTCTTACAAAAAACAACAATTATTTTCAGCGAAATATGCTCCAACGTGCAGAGTTTGTGTGAGGATAAAAAAAGTCCGCCATAAGCGGACTTGAAATAAGGGAAGCCCTTTATTTTATCTGGCTTTGTGGAATTTGGGGGCAAGTCTGGCCGGCAGATTTTCAGTCTCCGAACCCCGCCAGGTATCACTTTGCGCTTTTGTCCGATTGCCAGAGGGCAAAAGCGTTATTTTCGGTATCAAGACATACGGCGAAATATCCGAAACCTGGCACAGCTGCTTTGGGAAAGACTACTTTGCCGCCAAGCTTTTCAACTTTGGCAGCATTCTCGTCAATGGAAGGAACGTCGATATAGTTAGTGATTGGCTGTTTTGGCTCTTGTCTCTTCATCATGCCACCATCAACCTTGTTTTCACCAGTGGTGGTAATCATCCAGTAATCCATCTGTTCTGCTTTTTTGATCTCCCAGCCAAAAAGATCGGTATAGAATCTCTTTGCCCGTTCAACATCGTCTGCCGGAATTTCAAAGTGAACAATTGTCGGCATAATCTTGTCACCTCCTTTGAATTAAATGTTTAATCTCTAAAGAACACTGAACTTTGTATATATTTTATCCCGCTCCACCGGGTGGGGTTCGGAACTTCCGTATGGTTTTCGATAGACCCTTTCAGATTCCCAGAACCGCAGGTTGTTGATAAGATAGTCACTTTGGTTCAGAAGTCAACAGCTTTTCGGCGTTCTTAGCGACGCGCCGAGCACAAAGACCCCATCGTGTCAGCCTCCCTTGAGCGTTCTGCGTTTTGATCTGTGACGAAGCTCGATGCGTCCAAAGTAATGAGTATGGAAAGGCTATTAACCAGGTAGTTAACATGAAGAGGTAGAAGAAATCGGATCGCAAAAGTTAAACATTTTTAGACTTTTTGGTTTATGAATCTGGGGATTATAGCGTAGCCAAGCCTTCACGGCTTGGCTGGCCCATTTGGGCCTACGCGCAAGTCAAGGAAAAAGATAAAAGAGTCTGCCTCTAATAGAGGCCTGCTTTATCATACCGCATCAGTGGACGCAAACGACGAAGCTTTAAATCTTGACACCTCTTAGCCTTCAGGTTATTTTACACCAGGGACCGAAGAAAAGATTGAGGAGAGGAATTCTCTGTATTTCGGTCGGCAAAACCTTCTCGGTCGACTCTGCGTAGATACAAACTGTGAATAATAAGCTTGCTCAACTGAGTCTCATACAAAGAATCACCAACATCATCACCGACTATTGGGGGCATCTGAAACTCTTCTCCCGGAATGCCCGGCTATTTCTGGTGGGCATCTTCTTTGTGGGGCTGAACTACTCCATTTTTATGCTGCTTCTCAATCTCTATTTCAAGGAGCTTGGCTTCACCGAGGATTTGATCGGAGAGGTTTTGTCCTTGACCGCCTGGGGGATGGCTATAATTTCAGTTCCCGCAGCTCTGATAATCCCCAAAGTACAGATTAAGAAAATCCTTATCGCTTCGGTGCTTTTTGCTGGAATCTTTTCTCTCCTGCAGGCAAGCCTGGTTGACCGGACTCAACTACTTTTGGCAAGCCTGTTTTTGGGAATGATGAGCAGTGTGGCAAGGGTGGCGGCGGCTCCATTTATGATGAGAAACAGCACTCCTAAGGAGAGAACTTATCTTTTCAGTTTGCATTTCGGCACCTATCTGATTGCCGCCATCGTCGGGAGTTTAGGAGGTGGCTATCTTCCCAATCTCTTTTCTCATTACGTTGAGTTCGCACCCATTGCCTTCCGGTATTCTCTCTATGTATCGGTTTTCTTAGGAGTTCTGGCTTTGATTCCATTCATGATGATAACCCCGGAGCGAAAGATCGCTGAGCCAACTGTACGAAAGAAGGGCTGGGATAAAAAACTTTTGACCGAAAGGGGCATTCTTCTCTTCAGGCTGTGCTCACCGTTTTTCATTCTGGGGTTAGGGGCGGGGCTGATTATTCCTTTCTTGAATCTTTATTTTAGAGACCGATTCCTTCTTCCCGCCAGAACCATCGGGATATTCTTTGCCCTTCTGCAATTCTTCATGCTGGCGGGGATACTGATCGGACCTCTCGTATCCAAGAAATTCGGCATGATCAAGACCATTGTTTCCACCCAGCTCTCCTCCATCCCTTTTATGTTGGTTTTGGCATTCACTTACCACTTGCCTCTGGCGGTGGTCTCGTTTCTTTTCAGGGGAGCGCTTATGAATATGAGCCAGCCTATCTCCACGAACTTCGCCATGGAGAAGGTTAAGGAGAAGGAGCAAGCTCTTGCCAACGCTTTGTTGATGCTCGCCTGGACCGCTTCCTGGGCGGTCAGCGCCAATTTAGGCGGGAAGTTGATCAAAGCCTACTCTTTCACTCCCCCGCTTCTGATCACGGTTGGATTATATGTTATCTCCAGCGTTCTTTATTATATTTTCTTTTCGTCTGAGGAAGACAAAAAAATCGGGAAAACCGTTCTGACTTTCAGGGAAACATGATTTACTGAATTTTTGTTCCGTGGTGCGGGAATTCCCCCGCTAAGCGGGATCTTGACGACAATTCCCGCACCAACAACAAGAAACCGGAAAAGCTGTCCTCACCATCCGGGAAATTTGAATTAATCGTTGGAGCGGCATACCCTTACCCCGCTCCTAAAACAGGTTTTGTAGGTCAAGGCGAAGCTTGATACTCCAGAGTTTGTGTGAAATCTTCGATTTTTGAATTGCAATTTCTAATTTTTGTTTTTACCTTTTGAATTGTGTGAATCTGGAAAAGGCTGGGGCGGGGGTTCAACCCCCGCCCCAACAAGGTGAATATGAACAAATTCATCGAAGACATCGTCGCCATCTTAGAGGAACAGATGGATCTTCCCACCGAGGAGGTCCAGAATTTGGTGGAGGTTCCCCCGGATGAGAAATTGGGGGATTATGCCTTCCCTTGCTTTGTTTTGGCTAAGAGATTGAGGAATGCTCCGGATAAGATCGCTGCAGAAATCGCCCCTAAGCTTCGAACCACCGATTTGATTGAAGAGGTCTATCCCATAGGTCCTTATATCAATTTTAAGGTTAGCAAAACTAAATTGGCTGAATTCGTACTTGGCGAGGTTTTCGAAAAAGGTGAATCATACGGGTCAGGCGAGATCGGAGAAGGAAAAACCATCGTAATAGATTTTTCTTCTCCCAACATCGCCAAGCCCTTCGGCATAGGGCACCTGAGAACCACCATGATTGGAAACGCCCTGTATCATATTTATAGGAAGTTGGGATTTGAAGTTGTTCGCATCAATCATTTGGGAGACTGGGGGACGCAATTCGGAAAGATAATTCTGGCCTACAAAATGTGGGGGGAAGAGAAAGAGTTCCTCAAAGACCCCATAGCCACGCTATACGATCTCTACGTCAGATTCCACAAAGAGGCGGAAAAGGATCAAAAACTGGAGGAGGAGGCTCGCGCCTGGTTTAAAAGGCTTGAAGATGGAGATAAAGAGGCTGCCGGGTTGTGGGAGAAATTCCGAGAGTGCAGCCTGAAGGAGTTTGACCGGGTGTACCGCATGCTGGGGATAGAATTCGATTCCTATGCGGGCGAGAGTTTCTATAACCAGCTCATGCCTAAAACTCTTGACGAGATCAAAGCCAAAGGCTTAGCGGAGATGAGCCAGGATGCTCTGATCGTCGATTTGGAGAAACTCAATCTCCCGCCGTGTCTTTTGAAAAAAGCAGACGAGGCCACCCTGTATGCCACCCGGGATATAACTGCGGCAATCTACAGATACGATACCTATCATTTTCACAAAAACCTTTACGTGGTGGGAACCGCTCAGAAGCTTCATTTTCAACAGGTCTTCAAAGTGCTGGAGCTTATGGGCTACACCTGGGCAAAAGACTGCGTGCATGTCGATTTCGGCTGGATAAAGTTCAGGCAGGAGATGATGTCCAGCCGAAAAGGAAACATCGTCCTTCTGGAGGATGTTTTGAACAAGTCCATGGAACTAGCCTTTAAAACCATAGAAGAGAAGAATCCAGACTTGGAGAATAAAGACAGGGTTGCGCAGGATGTGGGAATCGGCGCGGTGGTCTTTGCCGATCTTTCCACGCGCCGCAACAAAGACATAGATTTTGACTGGGACCAGGCGCTATCCTTCGACGGAGAAACGGGTCCATACGTTCAATACACTCATGCCCGTCTGTGCAGTCTTGAGCGAAAGCATGGAAAGCCAATAGGGAAGGACATCGATCATCGAATCCTTTCAACCGACGAAGAGGCACGGCTGATCAAATTGCTAGAAGGCTATCCCGGAAAGATCACCCAGGCGGCAAACACCTACGAGCCAGCCATCATCTGCTCCTATCTAATAGAGCTCTGTTCGGCCTTCAACCGGTTCTACCAAAAACACAGGATTATCACCGAGGACCAGACATCAACCGAAGCCCGGATGCTGTTGGTCAAGGGAATCCAAACCGTTTTAGGAGATGGGCTTTCCCTTCTGGGCATTAAAGTTCCGGAAAGGATGTGACGAAAAAGAGGTTTAAAACTCGAGTTGAAACTGGATTGCCGGCACCTGACTTAAGTTAGGTGCTGGACTGGGAGACTCTTCAGAACCTTACGTTTGACGATATAATAAGAAGGACTTCTAATCTCTTTGGAGCGGCACGTATTCCATGTGGAATTCTTTCGCCCATACACATTGAATTGCGGATGAGATTGGAGACGTATCACAAAAAAAGGTGAGCAGATGCCAAAAGACAAAAAAAGTGACTCGGGAAAGGTCGACCTTCAGGAAAAGGAGGTTGTCAGGCTCAAGCAGAGGATAAAAAAAGCTCCTCTTCCGCCATATGTGGAAACACAGGTTCTGTTGGAGGCCGAAAGGCTGAGGCTAATATCCACGGCCTCAGCTGAGTATGGGATGTTGAGAACCCATATCGATTGGCTTCTGTCTTTGCCCTGGGCCAGGCAGGAATGCAGGGAGGTTGACCTGGAGAAGTTGGAAAGGGTATTGACCAAAGAGCATTTCGGACAGGAGAAGGTGAAGGAAAAGATACTGGAGCTTTTTTCCATCCGCAAGCTGAAAAAGGATTTAAGGGGAATAGTCTTATGTTTTGCCGGTCCTCCGGGAACCGGAAAAACCTCTCTGGCTCAATCCATCGCCAAGGCCCTGGGAAGAAAGTTCGTGCGGATAACTGCAGCGGGAATAAGAGATGAATCCGAGATCAGGGGAACCCGTTCAACTTACAACGGTGCTCTGCCAGGAAGGGTCTTAAGAAGCATAAAGGAGGCCGGATGCAGCAATCCTTTGATGATGATAGAGCAGATAGACAAGATGACCACAGACCTTTTGAAAGGGGAACCCTCGGCTGCTTTGGCTGAGGTTCTGGATCCGGAGAAGAATTCGGATTTTTTGGACAATTACCTGGGTGTATCTTATGATCTCTCGGATGTGATCTTTGTCACCACAGCCAACATGGTGGACGACATTCCCGGTCCGATCCTGGATTTGATGGAGGTGATCGAGTTTTCCGGGTTCATAGAGGAAGAGAAGCTGGAGATTGCCAAAAAGTTCATTCTGCCGACGCAGCTCAAAAAACACGGCCTGACCAGGCAAGACCTCAAGTTCTCGGATGAGGCCTTAAAAAAGGTAATCCGGCAATACACCATTGAGGCGGGGATAAAGAGCCTCCAGAGGGAGATGGAAAACATCTGTCGTCGATGTGCCAGAACCAAAGCTTCCAAGGCTTTCACCTCCTGCGAGATTACCCCGGAGAATCTGGAGGAGTATTTGGGTACCCCCGTCTATATCCCCGACATCGTGCCCAAGAAGCCGGAGGTGGGAGTAGCCATTGGGTTGGCCTGGACCGAAGCGGGGGGCGATCTGATGCTGATCGAGGCTTTGAAGATGAAGGGCTGCGGACAGGTCATCTCCACCGGTCAATTGGGAGAAGTGATGAAGGAGTCCATCCAGGCCGCCCACAGCTTCGTCAGATCCAAAGCCGAGATTCTGGGAATCAACTACGATGATTTCACCAACCATGACATTCACATACATTTCCCCTCCGGCTCCATCCCCAAGGACGGACCGTCCGCCGGAATAACCATCTCCCTGGTTATTGCCTCGGTCATGAGCAACAAACCGATCAGAAATGACGTGGCCATGACCGGCGAGGTCTCTCTTCGGGGGAGAGTTATTCCGGTGGCAGGGATCAGAGAGAAGATTTCCGCCGCTCACCGGGTGGGAATTCGGTTCATAATCCTACCTAAGGGAAACGAGAAGAATCTGTTGGACGTTCCGGAAAAAATAAAAAAAGAGACTAAATTCATCTTTGTCCAAAGAATCGAACAGGTCTTCGAGACCGCTCTTTTGGATTACGACGAAAACCAAAAACAAATCGAGGAAATTTTGACAAGGGAAATTGGCAAAATCGTGAAAATCCAAAAAAAGAAGGGCGCCAAGAAGAAGGTGGCCAAGAATCGATAACGGATAACTGATAATCACGAACCGACAGTGAACACTTACCTCAGCCTTCAATGTGCCTGAAAGATCAAATCAAGAAAACAAGGGATCTTGACGATAATTCAATAGTGAAGGTCGTGTTTTTGTGCCAGCTGAGTTCCCTGATAATGGAAGTTCGGCTTCGATAGTGATCTGCAACTCAGTGGGGTGAAGGAAAAAAGATGCCCGGAGAAAAGATCCTGGTGGTAGATGACGAGCTCTTCGTCAGAGAACTGCTTTTTGAGTTTCTGAGCCGGGAGGATTACGAAGTAGTTCTGGCAGATTGCGGGGAGAAGGCGGTGGAACTGGCTAAATCGGAGCCGACGGCGGTTGCTTTAATAGATTTAAAGATGCCAGGCATGGATGGCATAGAGACTTTGAAAAAGATAAAAGAGGTGTGTCCCAGCACCCTATCCATCATCATGACCGGTTATCCCACCATCGAGAGCTCCATTGAGGCCCTGCGCTGCGGAGCTCATGATTATGTGATAAAACCGTTCAAGCTGAACGAGCTGAAGAGTTCTGTAGAAAAAGCTTTGTTCGAGGGTAAGCTGAAAACAGAGATAGGCAGATTGAAGGATCGTATCAAGACCCTCGAGGGAGAGCTCAAAGAATACTCCTCTCCCGAGGGGTTCGGCCACAAGGATTCGCCCTGAGGGGAAGAATCAAATCCTGCCCGAGTCAACTACCCTTATTCCCCCATCCCGGAAGCCAACCCCTTTAAGACCTGATTGTGAATTTCAGACGTTCAAAGGGAGTCGTATAAACACAGACAGGCTGGCGCACAACTCCTTTTGAATGGTGGCTGAATCAATAGGAATGCAAACCTACGCCAATCGGCCGCCGGTTGTCTTTGGCTCCCGGACCAACTCACCTTCAACCTTTATACCGATCTTCTCCAAAATAATTCTTGCGCTGAATTTCCGATTTGACTAAATTGAAGCAATAACTTTGAGTTCCTCATTTTCTCGGATAGAGGGTATGGAATGAAACAGAGGGGTCGTTCAAACGTTTCGGAAGAGCAGTTGGAGGAATTCACCGAATCCTTCGCGTCCTTTAATAAGATCACCCAGAAGCTGCGCTCGGCCTACAAGAATCTGGAGGAGAAATTTGAAGATCTAAACTTGAAATTGGAGAAGACTAATAGAGAACTCAGGCAGAGTCTGGTGGAGAAGGAGAAAATCTCCAATTACTTGAAGAATATTCTGGAAAGCTTGACCTCCGGAGTGGTAGCGGTGAATCTGGACGAGGAAATCACCTTGTTCAACCGAGCGGCCGAGAATATATTGGGATACAAAACGAACGAGGTTTTGGGCAGAAAATACGGGGTAATTATGGGACAGGGGGTAGACCAGGAGATGACTCTGCCCGTCACATTGAAATCGAGAAAATCCCACGTGAACGAAGAAAAAGAGGTGCTGACCAAAGAAGGAGAGAGAATCCCTTTGGGATTTTCCACTTCTCTTTTGACCGATGGTGACAGCAACGTCCGGGGCGCGGTGGAGGTCTTCTTTGACCTATCGAAATTGAAGGATCTGGAAGAGGAGATAACCAGAGTAAGGACCTTAGCGGCTTTGGGAGAGATGGCGGCAACCGTAGCCCACGAGGTCAAGAATCCCCTGGGAGGTATCCGCGGTTTCGCGGACCTTCTGGACCGCGATCTGGAAAAAGACGACCCCCGCAGGAAATCAGTTGAGAAGATCGTGGAGGGAGTGGAAACCCTAGACAAGATTGTGCTGAGCCTCCTTAATTACACTAAGGCCATCAGGTTGAATTTACATCAGGTGGAGTTTGTGAGTTTCATAGATGATGTGATCAAATTCTTTGAGACTGACCTTGCACGAGAAGAGAAGAGACTCTCCATCGTCAGAGAATACCCCAAAAGGAAGCTTTTGTGCCGCATGGATCCGGAGCAGTTCCGACAGGTGATATTGAACCTCCTTCACAATGCTGCCCAAGCCATGCCCCAAGGGGGTAAGATTCTGATCAAAGTATATGAAGAAGGAGAGGGCCGGAGGGCCACCCAGGCTTCCCCAAGGATTCACGGCAAGGGGAAAAGGTCGGAGATCCCGCCGAAGGCGGGGATTGTACTGAAGATCTGCGACAAGGGCGTGGGTATGAGCGAGGCCACCTTGAGCAAACTATTTACTCCCTTTTTCACCACCAAGGAGCACGGGACCGGATTGGGGCTCTCCACAGCGAAAAAGATCGTGGAAGCACATAAGGGGGATATCAGGGTAGAAAGCAAGAAAGGCAAAGGAACCACAGTGATTGTGAGATTATCCGTGGTTTGATGGAGAGGGAGAACTGAAGTGTCTCGCTTTGGCGAGACCCGAAAAATTGTAGGCACAAGCTTCAGGGACTGTTGAAAAACTTGAACTAACAGCGTGTCATTCTGACGGTTCGACTTCGCTCACCGTCCCTGAGCGAAGTCGAAGGGAGCGAAGCGAAGAATCCCCATATAGATCAAAGAGATTCTTCGGTCGCCCCGCCTCTGGCGGGGCTCCCTCAGAATGACAACGAGACTTTTTCAACAAGCCCTTCAGCCTGCGAAATCATGCTGGTGTTATTTAACATTAAAGATTAAGTGTTTGAGGGTTAAGGAATGCTGGAAAAGAAGGTTTTAGTGGTGGATGATGATTCCTTGATGAAGGATTTTCTGAAAGAGGCGCTGGGACGATCCGATTGTTCGGTCGATTTGGCCTCGACTGGTGAGGAGGCCTTAGAAAGAATTAAGGATAAGGACTATGATATCATCCTTTCGGACATTCGTATGCCCAGCATGAGCGGAATGGAGGTTCTGAAGGCAACTAAGAAACATCTACCCTATGCTAAGGTGGTAATGATGACCGCCTATGGAACCGTGGAAAACGCCGTGGAAGCTATGAAATTGGGGGCTTTCGATTACGTGATGAAGCCTTTTTCCGCAGATGAAATAGACTTGGTCTTAAATAGGGCCTTTGAACATAAAAGGCTTCTTGAGGAAAACAAGCTTCTGCGCCGAGAGGTAGAGGGCAAATACGGTTTTGACAATATAGTTGGCAAAAGTCTGCAGATGCGAGAGATTTTCGAACTGGTGGAGGAGATAGCCGATACCAAAGCCAGCGTCTTAATCACCGGAGAATCGGGCACCGGAAAAGAACTCATAGCCAAGGCCATCCATTACAATAGCCCTCGTAGAGACGGCCCTTTCATAAGAATCAACTGCGCCGGTCTCCCGGAGGGACTGGTCGAAAGTGAGCTATTTGGTCACGAGAAGGGGGCGTTTACGGGAGCCATAAGAAAATCCCGGGGGAGATTCGAGTTGGCGGACGGGGGCACTCTACTGTTAGACGAGGTCAGCGAGATTTCTCCCGGCCTACAGGCGAAACTCCTGAGAGTCTTACAGGAGAGGGAATTCGAAAGGGTCGGCTCGGGGCGGACCATTCAGGTGGACGTCAGGATCATTTCCACCTCCAACAAGAATCTTAAGGAGCAAATCGAAAAAGGAGAATTCAGGGAAGACCTTTTCTATCGATTGAACGTGATTCCCATGCATATATCTCCTTTGAGGGAAAGAAAAGAGGACATTCCGATTTTGGCTGAGCATTTCGTAAGAAAATATAGTTCTCAAAATAACCGATCCATCGAGGGAATTTCGCAGAAGGTGTATGAGATGTTTTCAGAATATCCCTGGCCCGGAAACGTAAGGGAACTGGAGAACTACATCGAAAGGGCGGTGGTCACCTCCAAAGGGAAAACTCTTGCTCCGGGCGATTTCCCCAAAGAGCTAACCTTTGAAAAACGAGATTTTGCGCCGGGGGCAATCGGGGTCGGTTGTTCAATACATGAGGCTGAGAAGAGATTGATACTGAAGACTTTGGAGGCTGAAGGGGGGAACCGAACCAAAGCTGCAGAAATCCTGGGAATTTCCACCCGGACTTTGCGTAATAAACTACAGGAGTACGGATTGAAAGAAGTGCCGGGCGATGAGTGATCGTTCTCTTTGGATTGGCAAGTATCGACCCGCGATCATGGAGAGGTAAAGGGACGTTATCGCTTTGATTGAAGTTTGATTTTTCAGTTACAGGATTTTCTGAAATGAAAAGCAAAAGTCTATTCAGGTTTTTAGAAGAGACTCCCAGGGAGGAAAAAAGCCTGCGCGATTATAAAGAGATTCCTTGTAAGGATATGGACTTGGACTGCTTCGCCTTCGATGGGAAGATTCCCTTTGGCAGTTACAAAAGATGCTATGAATATGCGCCCGAGTTGGGGAAGTGCATTTTCTATGATTGGAAGAAGGATTGAGCTTGACATAGATTGATTTCTGAATGTTCTGATTGTCTGAGTTGTAAGAGCCTCTTGAGGATGAACCTGAGCCGATAGCTTCGCCTGCCCAGAGATCAGAACACAATTCCTGCGACCGAAAGAGGGAGCCCTGCTGAAAGCGGGGCTCCTTTTTTTTGAATGGCCTTCCTTCAAAAGCGGAGACCCTGCAAAAGTTTGCAGTTTTAAGTTAATCACCTTCCTATTTCTGCCGATTTGAAGAATGGCAAGAGAAGGTTGACATCTCTTGTATCACCTTTCTCAGCGTTCTTGGGGACGAATCCAAATCTGACGGTCTCAACGGAGAAAATACCTCCCTGGGGGCTTGAAGTATACAAGGCAGACATGATCCTATGAGTCTTAGAGAGCATTTCGGCAATCAAGACGCTCTGGACTTCCAAACGGACTCCTCCCCGTCGGAGCAAAAGGAAAAAAGAATTTTGGAGTCGGTGAATCTCCTGAAGGGCGCCTTCGAGAATAAGATCAACGAACTGGCCCAGTCAAACCGGAGGCTGAAGCGGAAGATCTTCGATCTTTACACCATCTTCGAGATCTCTCGAAAGCTCAATTCCACACTGGATCCCAATGAGCTATTGGAACAAATGCTGCTGGCCACCATAGAACAGCTGGGGATAAGGGGTGCGGCAATATTGATTCAAAAAGACCCTATCCAGAAAGAACTTTCCATGTTCAAGATAAGGGGGATCGACGTAGAAAGGCATTGGAATCTAAACCAGCTCAAACTCAGGCAGGACAGCAACCTGTCAAAGGTGCTTTTGTCCCAAAACGAGCCTCTGCTTTTGGATGAAATCCGAGCACATATAAGGAAGGGTTCTTCCGGTTTCGCAGCTTCACCCCTGGGTGACCCAGGCGCACGCTTGTCCATCGGTGCGGACCAGCCCGGACGATCTCCCATACGGGGGCACCGGTATGAGCGAGCAGACCAAGGGAAGGAGATCAGAGTCTTGGAAGCCTTGGAGTGTGAGCTGTGCATCCCTTTGATCAGCAAAAATCAGATCAGGGGAATCTTGAGCCTGACCGAGAAGACCTCAGATCTTCCTTTTACCGACAGCGACTTAGAGTTTCTTTCGGTTCTGACAGGACAGTTCACCAGCGCAGTGGAGAACGCCATTCTCTACGAAAACCAAAAAAGCATGAACGTGGAATTGAGGAGAGCACAGAGGCAGCTGATCCAGTCCGAAAGATTATCCGCTTTGGGACAGCTGTCTGCTTCCATCGCTCATGAGATCAACAATCCGTTGGGGATCATCAAGAATTACATTTTGATCCTCTCTGACTCCATGAAAGAGGAAGATCCAAACCGGTCAAACCTAAGCGCGGTCGCGGGGGAGGTGGATCGGATCGCCCGCATAGTGAAAAAGCTATTAGATCTCTGCCGACCTGAAAGCGAAAACATCTGCGATCTTGACATAGCCGACATCATAAGTCGGACGGTCTCCTTGGTGGAGAAACAGTTCTCAAAAGAGAATATTACCATAAAGGTAAACCTTCCCGAAGATCTTCCCAAGGTGAAGGGTTTTGATGACCAGATCAAACAGGTATTCTTGAACCTGTTGATGAACTCGAAAGACTTCATGCCCCAAAAAGGAGAGATCACCATCTCTGGCCGGAAGATCGATGACACTCTGGAGATTGAGTTTTCGGATACCGGCTGCGGGATTCCCGAAGAGAATATCTCCAGGGTTTTTGAACCGTTTTTTACCACAAAGGAGGAGGGGAAAGGGACTGGCTTGGGCTTATGGATCTGTTATGGAATAATCCAGAGACACGGGGGAACCATCGTGGCAAAGGGAAAAGAGAAGGGGATAAGTTTTTTGATCACGCTGCCCGCTTTTTCCCCTTGACCGCAGCGCCCTTCGGCGGAGATAGTCCAATTCAGCCCGGAATGCCGGACCTCGCTTTGCTCAAGAAGAACAACCGCAGATGGGTAGGCCGGAGAAATCCTATGGCCATCGTCGGAGCCTGAGTCAATGACTCGGAACTCCCAGGGCGCTAACAAGGAAACAGGTGCAATGGATAAAGAGTACGGCAAAATCTTGGTGGTAGATGATGAGGTGAGGATGTGCGAAAGTCTGAAAACTCTCCTCTCCGCGGTGGGATATGAGGTGGCCACGGCCCACGAAGGAGAGAAGGCAATTGAGAAGATCAACCGGGATGATTTCGACTTGGTGATCACCGACATAAGGATGCCCAGATTCGACGGGCTGGACATTCTCAAAGCTGCCCACACCAAGGATCAGGATGCTCCGGTAATATTGATGACCGCCTTTGCCTCCCTCGATTCGGCCGTGCATGCCATCAACCAGGGGGCGTACGACTATCTGATGAAGCCCATCGACTTCCCCGATTTGAAACTGGCGGTCAAAAGAGGACTGGAAAAGAGAAGGTCGGATCAAGCGCGAAGCAGACTTTTGGCTGAGCTGAAGGACAAGAATCTCGAACTGAAGAGAAAGGTGGCCGAACTGGACGCTCTCTATCAGGCCGGCAAATCGCTGAGTTCCACGGAAAACTTGGACGTCCTTCTCAATAAAATAGTCTCTTTAGCTACCGAAGTGATAGGCGCAAAAGCAGGCTCCATCATGCTCATTCAAATATCTGAAAATATACTGACCATCAAGTCCTCCATCGGGTTGGATCAAGACATAGTCGAACATACGAAACTGGAACTGGGAAAAAGCATCGCCGGCCACGTGGCACAAAAGGGAGCCCCTCTGATCATTGAGGACATCGAAAAGGATAAAAAGTTTAAGCGGCTGAGCAAAAAACATTATGCCACCAAATCTCTTTTGTGTGTGCCTTTGAAAATCAAAGAAAAGATTCTGGGGGTGATAAATCTAAGTGATAAAATCACCGGCGCGCCATTCAGCCAGGACGACCTGCGGCTTTTAACCACTTTTGCCTCCCAGGCTGCTATCGCCATAGACGATGCTCATCATTTTGAGCAGAGCAAAAAGAAGATCGGTGAGCTTTCGATTCTATATGAGATCGCCAGCACGCTCTCTACCCTGGAGAGCTTCGAGAAGATTTTAGATTTCATCTTCGAGCGGGTAAAGGAAATTGCCGGGGTGGACTTCGCTCTGTGGTTCGAATGGAGTGAAAAGGAAAACCAATTGAATCTTACTTTCTGCCAGGGATTGGAACAGGAAAAAAGAGATCTCCAAATTCCCTTGGAGAAACGCCAGATTTTGGATTCGGACAAACTCAACGCCAGAATCAAGGAGAGGTTGAAACCGGACTCTGATCTGTCCCCCTATCTGGATTCGGCGACTTCGTTCCCCATAATTGCCGAGGGGACGCTGCATGGCGTGCTTTCGGTGGGAAGCCGAAGACACCTAACCATTTCCCAAGACCAGAAGGCCCTGATTTCCATCATCTCCTCTCAGGCCGCCTCTTTGTATGAAAGACAGAGAAGCATGCTCAACGCCACGCGTCTTTTGACTATGGGAAACATGGTGTCGGAGATCACACACGACTTGAAAAAGCCATTGACCAACATCAAGGGAACTTTACATCTCCTGAGAGAGAAATGGTCCGACGCAGAAGCCAAGGAGGAGTTTTTTGATACCGTAGAACAAGAAATCTACCGCCTGAACGAATTGGCCAAGGAGATAGTCAACTTTTCCAATCCCAACAAATACGAGCTGGAGAAAAAGGACATAAGGCTCACCCTGGATCGTGCATTAAACCTGGTGAAACGGGACCTTGATGCAAGGAAAATCAATTTGAAGAGGGACTACCAAGAGGTCCGGCCGATTTTCGTCAACGAAAATGAGATAATGGAGGTTCTCTTAAATATAATCTTAAATTCAGTTGAAGCCATGTCTGAAGGAGGTGAGTTGCGAGTGAGCTTAAAATCCCACCGGGAGCCGAAAAAGAAGAGTCAGTTCGTGCAGATAGGCATAGCTGACACCGGGTGTGGGATCGGTGAGGAGAATTTAGGCCGGATTTTCGATCGTTATTTCACCACCAAAAAAGAAGGCACCGGTTTAGGCTTAGCTGTGGTGGAAAGGATAGTCAAAGCTCACGGGGGCTTCGTCTCAGTGAAAAGCAAACCCGGCAAGGGAACCTCTTTTCTTGTGAATCTGTCGGCAGAGAAAAACGGTTTATAGTTCAAAGTCTCTATGTTCGAAAAAACTCTTAACTCCATACTTCAGACTCTTAACCGGGTGACCGACTGTTCTGTCTGCGACTTTTGCCGATACTTATTTAAAGCAGTCAGTCTCAATTGATCTTTAACCAATGCCGTTCATAGGCCGATCTGAAGGTGGCAAAGGCTAACCTAAAGGTGCAGGAGTTTGCGCAAAAGGGTGAGAAACATGGACAGAGACAAACCAAAAATACTGGTAATCGATGACGACCCCAAGGTCTCCTGGCTTCTGACCGAGGGTTTGGGAAAGAGCTATGAGATCGTTTACGCAAAAGACGGACTGGAAGGTCTGCAGATGATCCCCAAGACCAAACCCTGCTTGGTTCTTTTGGATATAAAGATGCCCGGCATGGAAGGTTTGGAGGTTCTGGACAAGATAAAATCCATGGATCAGCTTACTGAGGTGATCATGCTCTCCGGGCACGGAGAGACCAAGAACGTGGTGGAGTCGATAAAAAGGGGTGCATCCGAGTTCATCAATAAGCCTTTCGACGTTAAAGAGGTGGAGCTCCACATTCAGAGTGTTTTGGAGAAGAGCAACCTTAAGAAGGAATTGGACTATCTCAAAAAGGAGTTGAAAGCTAAGTCACAATATGAAACCCTGGTAGGTGATAGTCCCCAGATGCTTCAGATCAAAACGGTCATAGAACAAGTGGCGCCCAGTGAGCTGACCGTTTTGATCCGGGGTGAATCGGGCACCGGCAAGGAGATCGTAGCCCGACTGTTGCACCGTCTCTCCAGCCGAAAAACCGAGCCCTTCGTAAAGGTAAATTGTGCGGCAATTCCTCGCGATCTATTGGAGGCGGAGCTTTTCGGCTATGAGAAGGGAGCTTTCACCGGGGCTCATAAAACCAAGCCGGGAAGATTCGAGACCGCCAATAAAGGAACCATCTTCTTGGACGAGATCGCGGATATGCCTCTGGAGCTTCAGTCAAAAATGCTTCAGGTTTTGGAACAATACGAGTTCATGCGGGTGGGGGGAATAAGAACCATCAAGGTCGACACCAGAATCGTCTGTGCCACCAACCGGGATTTGAATCAAGCTTTGAAGGATCAGACCATAAGGGAGGATCTGTTCTACAGGCTCAATGAGGTCACCATAAACCTGCCTCCTTTGAGAGAAAGAAGTGAAGACATTCCGCTCTTGATCGAACATTTCTTCCAAAAATATAACGCCCAATACGATAAGAAATATCGTCCTTTCTCCTCCGAGACCATAGTCCATCTGCAGGAACATGATTGGCCCGGCAATGTAAGGCAACTGGAAAATCTGGTCAAGCAGGTCGTGGTTCGGGAAGACGAAGGGATAATCTATGACACTATGAAGGCGCCTGCGGTTCAGACCGGATCTTATTCTACAAAGCCAACCCCCCCCACTCAAGCAAAGGACTATTCGCTTAAGAAGAAGGTGGGAGATGCGGTGGCCCATCAGGAGAAGGCCTTGATCACCGAGGTGCTTGGCAAGACTAACTGGAACAGAAGAAAAGCGGCCCAGCTTTTGGAGATAAGCTACCGTTCGCTCCTTTATAAAATTAAGGATTACCAGCTCACCGGTTGATCTGCAAGTCTAGACAAGGAGCCGATCCACTATCTACTACCTTAGCCTTCATTGGCGTCCCTCACCAACACAAAGAGTTGAGCGGCGGGGAAACTCCTGGTCAATGTGGCCAACGGTTCGGAAAAGTGGACCAACTGGAGTGTACACCTTCCTTCGACAAGCTCAGGACGGTGACCAAAGTCGAATCGTCAGGTGAACCCAGCAAAAGTCGATTGTCCTCAAAAAGGCTTCAGGTCAAGCCAAATGGACGATTGAAAAAGTGTTTTCAGTGTGCCCAAATGGGCGATTTTTTTAAATTCAGATGTTGCTATACCGCCATTACTTAAACTCTGACGGAAGCCGCCCAGATGGGCATTCCAGTTTGGTTTTTCAACAGGCCCTAAAGCTTGACTCTCCAGTAAGACCCTTCTGAGTTTGACCTTTCCAGAGAAATCCAACGCACTTATCCTCACATGATGTGGTTATTGGAAGTCTCCAAAAACCCTTTGAACTTGACTGTTTTTTATTATATTCCACTGAAAAGTAGTCTGAAGATGGTGAGGAATTCTGAAGATGATGCAAAGCGAAGACGAAAAATGGATGAGATACGCGCTGGCTGAAGCGCACTTGGCATTGAAGAAAGATGAGGTTCCTATCGGAGCGGTGGTGGTTTCTGAAGACAAAATCATCGGCAGAGGCCATAATCAGGTCGAGAGCCTGAAAGATCCTACCGCCCATGCGGAGATAATCGCCATCGGTGCGGCCTGCAACTTCCTTAACTCCTGGAGACTATCCGGGTGCTCCATATATGTGACCATCGAGCCCTGTGCCATGTGCGCCGGAGCTATCGTTTTATCACGACCTGACCGGCTGATCTTCGGTGCAAAGGATCCTAAAGCCGGAGCATGTGGCTCGTTATATAACATAGTCCAGGACATCAGATTGAATCATCAGGTGCAGGTGATCCCTTACATATTGGAAAAAGAGTGCGCGCAAATCCTGGGTGTGTTTTTCGATAAAATCCGCCAGGGGGCGTCGGAATCTCGGAAGGATAAAAAAAGTGGAACACACAGCTCAGAATTTGGACTTAGATAAACTTCACACCAGGCTCTTGTACTTAGGACTTGTTTTGGATTTCGTCTTTCCTGCGGCTTTGCTTTCTCTGGGTCTCTTTCTGAGAAGCGAGGGTGTAGGCGCAAAATCGATTGAAAGGTTGGATGTATTGCTCTGGGTCCTGTTGGCAATGAGCGCGGGAGAGGTTTTGGCCATTTATCTGCTCAAAAAAAGGATTTTGTTTGCCCAGAGCATGCCGAAGGTTAAGGGCCAAGGCGCTTCAGCGCAGCGAGTGCTTTTGAGATCAGCACTGATTCTTTTTTCACTAAGCCTCTCCCCTGCCATTTACGGGTTTGTTTATTTTCTTCTGGGTGGGACGAAGGAAAGGTTCGTATTATTCATTGCTATTACTTTGCTTTGTTTCGTCTTGTTCAAACCGAACCTTGAGGAGATGAAATCTGTAAGGAATGCCTTATCCGATCCCTCGGATAATTACTAAAAATGCCTTTTGACTGTTCGCTGTTCTTTCGGAGAGGTGCCAGAGTGGTTTAATGGGGCGGTCTCGAAAACCGTTGTACCGTAAGGTACCCCGGGTTCGAATCCCGGCCTCTCCGCCATTGCTGAAGGCAATGGCCCTGAGCTTGCCGAAGGGCTATCATGAGTGAGAAAAATCGAAGATGGTTTGTCTATATTCTGCGTTGCAATGACGCCTCATATTATGTGGGTGTTGCCACCGACCCGAGAGATCATGTTAGAGAACATAATGCCGGACAGGGATCGACCTTCACAAAAAACCGAAGACCAGTTCGGTTAGTGTATGCAGAGGAACATGAAAGCTATGTAAACGCACGAAAAAGGGAGACTCAACTGAAAGGCTGGCGAAGGGAATCCGCGGATCAGCCACTCCGCTTTTTCGTATGCGAAACATTGTGGGGCTCTTTATGATAAGAGAAATCGAAATAATCGACACAAATGCAAATAATGTCTGTGACTACGGGTTCTGCGGCTACAAGAGCATCAAGCAAGAAGGATACAAGCGAAAGATTAACTGGCTGAAGAAGCGTTTTTCTGAGGGTATGAAATTCAAGGTTCTGTATTCAGCTAAAGATGGGGCTGTAGGTTTCATTGAGTACGTTCCGGGCAAATACACCTGGAGAGCAGTGGAGGCAAGCGGATACCTGGTCATTCATTGTATAGCCATAATGAGTCGCAAATACAAAGGAAAAGGCTGCGGATCACTTTTGGTCGAAGAATGCTTGAAAGATGCCAAAAAGGAAAAGATGCAAGGTGTAGCGATGGTCACTCGTAAAGGCACCTGGATGGCGGGAAAGGATTTATTCTTGAAGAACGGATTTGAGATTGTGGACCAGGCCCCGCCGGATTTCGAGTTAGCTGCAAAGAAATTCAAAAAGAATGCGCTTTCGCCGAAATTCAAGGGGGATTGGGAAAAGAAACTGAGCAAATATAACAAAGGTCTAACCATTATTCGTTCCGACCAATGTCCCTACGTTGCCAAATCTGTCAGAGAAATATGCGAGACTGCACAGAAGGAATACAGCATCAAACCAAGAATAATCGAACTGAAACAATGCAGGGAAGCGCAGGATGCCCCTTCAGCATTTGCCATCTTCAGCATAATACATAACGGCAAGCTGGTTGCCGATCATCCCATAAGCAACACGAGATTTCGTAATATCATGAACCAAGAGTTGAAATGACGAGGTAGAAAGCGTGGTGAGACTAACTGAAAAAAGGAGCTGGAACTACATGTTGCCGGATTTAATCAAAAAACATATTAACGTAAAAAGCGTAGCTGAAAAGGCGTTAAAGGATGAAAAACTGCTTTCAGAACCACTAGAGGGAATCTTATGTAAAAAGGAAACAATAAGGTTTAACAGTTTCAGAATCCTTCTGCTCATAAGTGAGAAGCACCCAAAGGAGTTATACCCTAAATGGGATTTCTTTGCTGAGCTTCTGAGCAGTGACAATACCTATCATAAATACATTGGAATCCACATCATAGCCAACCTGACAAGGGCTGATACAAAAAACAAATTCGAGAAAATATTCAACACGTATTACAGACTGCTCGATGACAAGAGTATCATTCCTGCTGCGCACGCTGCAGGCAATTCTGGTAAGATTGCGCGGGCAAAGCCAGAACTGCAGACCAAGATAACAAACAAGCTATTGAGTATAGATGAGACCAATCACGAACCGGAGCGCAAGGATTTAATAAAAGGTTATGCCATAGAATCATTCAACGAGTACTTTGAAGAAGCCAAGAATAAGAAGGGGATAATGGGATTTGCGGAGAAGCAGTTAAAGAGCAAAAGCCCAAGGACGAAAAAGAAAGCAAAGCAGTTCTTGAAAAAATGGGACAAAAGCTGTATCTAAGAAATTACGACCGAGATTCTGGGATTATCCGTAATTGTTGCATCGGCTGAGTTCCCCGCATATTAGATGTGTCTCTCTTTTACCTGCTGGTGTCCTCGACTAACAGAAGATCAACAGGAAGATTGGTATCCAAACTCGTTGCTGAAAGCACCCACGACCAGCATGGGGGGGGTGAGCATTGATTTTAACATCTTCACTTTGGTTAAGATAAAAAAGGCGGGATAACTAAATCCCGCCTGAAAATTCAGGTTGGTCCCCCCTGGTGGAATATCCGACACGTTTATTTGTCAATAGCTGCCACCGACACACTCTTGTAATTGCTTTCGCTTATTTCTCGCCTGAGAATAAATCTCCTTTTCAGAAATAGCTGAAAAATGATCAAGGGAAAATTCCCCGTTGCTTAATTGCATTGGCTACCCGGGTGACTCCGTTCATATAGGCCGCGGTTCGCATGTCTACTTTACGTTCCATGGAAACTGCCCAGACCTCATCAAAGCTTTTTACCATGATCTTGTCCAGACTTTCGTTGATCTGGTCAACATCCCAGAAATAGGCCTGAATATCCTGCACCCATTCGAAGTAAGAGCACACCACTCCTCCGGCGTTGGCCAGCACGTCCGGGATCACTGTAACGCCCTTGCTTTCCAGAATTCTATCCGCCTCAGGGGTGGTTGGACCGTTGGCCCCCTCCGCGATGAATTTGGCTTTTATCTGCGAGGCATTCTTATCCGTGATTTGATTCTCCAGAGCTGCGGGAACCAGCACATGGACGTCCAACAGAAGCAGATCTTCGTTGGAGATGGATTCCGCTCCGTCTTCCTTATAGCCTTCAAGGAGACGGTTCTTTGAAGTCTTCACGTATTCGTTTATCTTTCTTATGTTAAGACCTCTGGGATTGTAGAATCCGCCGGTCACGTCGCTGACGCCCATTATCTTGCACCCTCTTTCGTAAAGGAGGGTCGCAGCCACTGACCCCACATTCCCATAGCCCTGCACTGCGACCTTGGTCTCGGGTAGGTTACATCCCTTCTTCTTGAGGAGTTCCAGAGTTGTTACCATCACCCCCCTGCCGGTAGCCTCTCGTCTACCCAGAGATCCGCCCAGCTCTATGGGTTTGCCGGTAACGATCTCCAGGACGGTCCGACCCTCAAACATGCTCACCGTATCCATCATCCAACCCATGGTCTCTCCACCGGTGTTAACATCGGGAGCCGGAATATCTCTCCTCCCTCCTATGATTGGCATTATCATGACTGTATATCGTCTGGTCAAACGCCTCACCTCTTCTTTAGACATCTTAAAGGGATCACATCTGACTCCTCCCTTTGCTCCACCATAGGGAATGTTAACCACCGCACATTTCCAGGTCATCCACGCTGCTAAAGCCTTAACCTCATCCAAAGTTACGTCCTGATGGTACCTCACGCCTCCTTTGCATGGTCCTCTTACGCTGGAATACTGCACCCGATGCCCGGTGAATACCTCTATGTGCCCGTCATCCATTTCCACCGGAATGGCAACGGTAAGTTCCCTTTCCGGCTGTCTCAACACAGCATGCAGATTAGGATCAAGGTTGAGCTTTTTCGCCACATCATCCAGCTGCTTGAGCGCCATATCGAATATCCCGCCACTCATGACTACTCCTTTCACTTTTGACGCTAATTCGTTTTACCTTGCCAATCTCACAAACAAAGAATCCAATCAAAACACAGCGCTTGTGAAATTTTTCTCAAAATATAACAGGTTTTGGCCTTTTGTCAAACTTTTTTTGTGTCTTTTTTCCCAGGAGAATTCTGGAAGGGAACTTATTCTTGGGGGAGAATATTGATCACCGTCTTCCCCTGTGACATGGAGAGGCAATTCGAGCGAGACACCCAACCAAAAGCCCGCGCCTAACTTACCCTCCTACTTAAGACATCCAGGATCAGTTCAAGTTTCAAATCCTCTCTCAATCTCACCATTTTTTCCTTCCTCGGCTCGTAAAACCAACAAAGGTAATCAATGGGACAGATCAGATGTTAAATCGCCGGCACAATCTACGGGTCACCAACACGACGCATGATGCGCGCGCGTCTTCAGTCAAGAAAAAGGCAACGACAAGAACCTCCTGCCCCCCAGGAATCTGGACCACTGCTCACCATTACCTTACCTCGAAGAGTGAAGGCTCCGATATCTCCTGGTCGGGTCACGATCTGGTTTTCATCCCAGAGGGTTGGCCTTGCCGGGACTCTTAAAAAAAATCTTGACTTGAAGGGTCATTAAGATTATATATAGTGCCGATATGCATATGGCGAAAGTTTTGAGTTGGAATTTCGCCTGAGATAAACCTGCCACCCTAGCTCAGTTGGTAGAGCAACGGACTGAAAATCCGTGTGTGCGCAGTTCGATTCTGCGGGGTGGCACTTTGAAAGCGGTTATTGGTTCATAGTTTGTGGCTCATAGCAACGGCAAGTGACGATTTGTTGATTGATCTCCGGGCTTCAACTTCGTATCGGCACTGAAGAAACCTCACGTGATAGGCAACTAAAACTGTCTGTTGAGGGAGTATTGTCTTGTAATATCCTCCCTCCAAAAGCCGACATCCAGCCGATGCTAATAACTGAGTTAAAACATAAAATCCAAACATCGAAACCGAGAGGAGAGCAGAAGTGAAGAACAAAACAAGAATCTTAATTCGGATGGGTCTTCTTCTTTTGATAGGCTGTTTTCTGTTTCACACCGGAGGATGCAAGAGGCGAACGGACAAGGCAAAGAAACACTACCAGCAAGCACTGGAATATCACGAGCAAGAACTTCCTGACCAAGCTGTCGCAGAACTTCACCAAGCCATTAAGCTGGACCCCAAATATGCAGAGGCTCACTACGAGCTTGGAGTTTTGTATCACCAAGCTGAGGATCACAACAACGCGGTGCGGGAACTTAAGGAAGCGATTAAAATCAATCCCGACTACGCGGAGGCTCATTTTCGCTTGGGGATCGTCTACCAGATCTTGAGGGGATACAGCCAGGCGGTAACCGAATACGAAGAGGTACAAAGGATAAACCCCGACTTCCCGCGCATCCACACAGCAATGGGGAATGTCTATTATGAGAGAGGATTGAGGGCCTGGGGGGCGGCTATCAAACTTGACTGGAGCTACGTGCAGCCGGATACTTCAAAGGAGATTTCTTATAATAACAGGGATGAACTGAAAAAGGCCATAGATGATTATCTGACTATTGTAGAGTCCGATGCGGCGAATCCCGCCGTTTTAGCCAAGCTCAGTCAGGCTTACTACCTTTGGGCCCAGGACGAATACCAAAAAGCCATAGCGGTGGATTCCATAGACACGGTCGCTCATCTGCAGCTGGGTTTGACCTATTCCGAAAGGGGACACCAGAGCAAGGCCATGGAAGAATATGACCTTCTGAAGAAATGGGGTGCTCCAGGCGCGGACATGCTTTTGCAGGTGATCAAGCATAAAGAAGAAGTCGAGGATTCAAAGAAAAAGGCGCCGAGAAAATGACGAGTGACTGGTGACTAGTCACCGATGGACTGCTTTTCGCCACCGTAGCTCAGTTGGTAGAGCAGAGGTTTCGTAAACCTCAGGTCAGCGGTTCGAGACCGCTCGGTGGCTATGTTTAGTTAATGGTTCGTGGTACTTGGTTCATGGTAAAAAACGCGTAGGGCGACTCTTTTGGTCGCCCCTTTTTTTGATGTAGCGTCCGACGTTTCTGTCGGACGAAAAAACAAACGCCCGACACGATGGTGGGGCGCTACTTGGTACGAAATGAAAGTCATCTGATTGATTTTCTGGTCAAGGTCGCCACAAACGGCACTAAAAGTTGTAGGGACAGTCCTCGTGGCTGTCCTCTTACATATGGGGACAAGGACAGACCTTGCCCCTACGCACTCCATTG
>Ga0315539_1000417_pt1 | contig 32507 bp, 33 predicted proteins | sample SalMarSW160150MG_FD_203097 | JGI IMG/M metagenome (GOLD analysis project Ga0315539, IMG submission 203097) | Salt marsh sediment microbial communities from the Plum Island Ecosystem LTER, Massachusetts, United States - Salt Marsh Sediment SW1601-150 ...
GATTAAGAGCTGCTGGATATTGATAGGAACCATCAGCGCTATCCCCAGCGGCAGCAACAACAAGAGCGCCTCTGGAATGAGCATAGTTTACTACATTCTGTACCGCATTGGAATAGGCGGAGCCGGTAAGTGTAAAACTCAGGTTTATAATCTTTGCTCCATTATCAGCGGCGTAGATAATCCCCCCATCCGCGTCGGCTACAGACCCGCCACTCTGACCGAGCACTCTAACCGGCATGATCTCAGCTCCCCAGGAGACGCCGGCGATGAGTATGCCATTGTTGGTCTCCGCTGAGGCGATGCCGGCCACAAAGGTCCCGTGCCCACGATCATCCTGAGGTTCGCCATGCCAACCGACAAAATCCCAGCCATGCACATCGTCTACAAAATTATTCCCGTCGTCATCTATCCCATTGCCCGGTATCTCGCCTGGGTTTGTCCATATCTTATCCTGCAACTCAGGATGGTCAAGACTGACACCTGTACCAATGACGGCGATAATTACCTTATCGCTGCCAGTGGTGATGTCCCAGGCAGCGGGGGCTTCGATGCCGGGGAGATTCCACTGAGAAGGGTAACTCGGATCATTGGGAACGACGTCCGGAGCGCGAAGACTGTAATAGGGCTCGGCCATGCTAGTATCTGCGATCTGGACGATGTAGTTTGGCTCGGCGTACTCCACCAGAGGGCTGCGCTTTAGCTCCTCTATCTTCTCCAACTCCCGGCCCTGGGGCACGGAGAGCAGCAGGAGGCCAAAGTTGCCTATCTCGTCCAGGATACTCACGTCCTCAGCGCGAAGCAGAGACTGGACACCAGTCTGCGGAATGTTCTCTCTGAATTTGACGATGATCTCGCCTGCCTTGAACTCCATCGTGCCACGCCCCCCCTCTTGTTGTCCCCCCCAAGTTGGGGGGGATGAAGGGGGGGCCGGGTCGGTTGTCGTTGGCTGGGGCTCTTTGGCGAAAGCAAGGCGAGGGAGAATGAGGAAAAGGGCAACCAGGAGAAAATGTAAAATGCTTTTGATTATTGGTGCGTCCTTCATCAAAATCCTTCACCTCCGCGTCAGCCGTTCATGGAACTGACCTCGGCAATTATACATCGGGAAATTATAATTGTCAAAATGGATTCTCGCTTGAGCTTATTGAATAAGTGTGGTACAATTAGAGCGGAATTTGACCACATCACGCTGTTGCTGAGGGGGCAGTGATGAAGCAAAATAATCTTCTGTTGGATGATGTTGAGCAGGTGGAAACGGGGATGGGCCGCCTCTTTGACGAGGTAATGCCGTCGGGACGTTGGCTACCCCTGCGCCGCACCAGAACCTGGCGACCTCCGACCGATGTCTACGAGACCGATGATTGCGTGGTGGTCAAGGTGGAAATAGCGGGTATGAAGGAAGGTGACTTCACGATATCCCTATCCAACCGCAATTTGACTATCACCGGAGTGAGGCCTGATCCATTGGCCGAGGCTCAGGGTTTAACTTTGAGCTATCAGCAAATGGAGATTTGCTACGGTGACTTCGAGACCGAAGTGTATCTTCCGTGGGCCATCGTCGAGGACGAGATCGAAGCCACCTACGAAGGCGGCTTCCTGAGAGTGGTCTTGCCCAAGGCGAGGGCCCAAAAGGTCCCTGTGGTTGAGACCCTGGGGACAGAGTGAGTTCTCAACTGTGAATCTAAAGAATTTTTGGAAATCTATACGAAGGAGGGTTTCTATGCCTTCGTTGAAAAATAATAAGCCACCCGAAAGCGGGGAAAATGGAAACGACCCCTTGACCGATTTTATCCTCGAAACGGCCCTCGTGCCCTCGACGCAAGAGGACAAGGTGCTTGAAGGCAAGGGAATGGCGAATGAGGCCCTGGCGGACATCCCCAGTGAACTGGCTATCCTGCCGCTGCGAAATGTGGTCGTCTATCCCTTGACCGCCTTGCCCTTGACGGTGGGACGACCACGCTCCATCCGCCTGATAGACGACGCCGTTTTGGGCAAGCGCATGATCGGCCTGGTGGCAGCCAAGGATCCGGAGCAGGACGACCCTGGGCCTGATGAAGTCTACACGGTGGGTACGGCGGCCCTGGTACATCGCCTGCGCAAGGCTCCCGATGGCACCGTTGTCCTCCTAGTGCAGGGGTTGGAGCGGATCAAGATCCGCGAGTTCACCCAAGCGGAACCTTACCTGAAAGCTGAGGTGGAGGTCACCCCCGATTTCGTCGAGGATACGGTGGAAGTGGAGGCGCTGATGCGCAACATCGTCGAGCTCTTCCGCCGCCTGGTTGCTCTGGTGCCCCACATACCCGATGAGTTGATCATGTTGGCCCTGAACGTTGATGACCCGCGCCAGTTGGCATACGCCATCGCCACCTACATGCGCATGGATCTCGACGATGCCCAGGGGATTCTGGAGATTGACGAGGTCACGGAGAAGCTTCGCAAGCTCACGATCATCCTCAATCGGGAGCTGGAAGTGCTGGAGCTGGGCAAGAAGATTCAGGCCGAGGCCCAGACCGAGATGACCAAGGTGCAGCGGGAATACTTCTTGCGGGAGCAACTGAAGGCCATCAAAAAAGAGCTGGGCGAGGAAGACGAGCAGACCCTGGAGGTCGAGGAACTCCGCCAAAAGATCGAAGAGGCCGGCATGCCCGAAGAAGCGGAGAAGGAGGCCAGGCGCGAGCTGGACCGCCTGTCCAAGCTGCCCACCGCCGCGGCGGAATATTCGGTGATCCGGACATACCTGGACTGGTTGGTGAGCCTCCCCTGGAGCAAGAGCACCGAGGACAACCTGGACATCGCCCGCGCCCGCCGGGTGCTGGACGAGGATCACTACGACCTGGATGACATCAAAGAGCGCATCCTGGAGTATCTGGCGGTGCGCAAGCTGCGCCTGGAGCGAAAAAAGGAGGAAGAAGAGGAAGAGCCAGCGGACTATATCCGCAGCGAGCGCGAAGGGGTGATTCTGTGCTTCATCGGGCCGCCGGGCACGGGCAAGACCTCGCTGGGGCGGTCCATCGCCCGCGCCCTGGGCCGCAAGTTCGTGCGCCAGTCCCTGGGCGGCGTGCGCGACGAGGCCGAGATCCGCGGCCACCGGCGCACCTACATCGGCGCCCTGCCAGGCCGCATCATCCAGGCCCTGCGGCGCGTGGAGTCCAGGAACCCCATCTTCATGCTGGATGAGATTGACAAGGTGGGCCAGGATTGGCGCGGCGATCCCTCCTCGGCCCTGCTGGAGGTGCTCGACCCGGAACAAAACCGCGACTTCCGCGACCACTACCTGGACGTGCCTTTCGACCTCTCCCAGGTGATGTTCATCACCACGGGCAATGTCCTGGACACCATCCCTTCCGCCCTGCGCGACCGCATGGAGATCCTCAGACTCTCCGGTTACACCGAGGAGGAAAAGATCAAGATCGCTCAGCAGTACCTGATCCCACGGCAGGTCAGGGAGAACAGCCTGCTCCCAGAAGAGATCGAGTTCAGCAAGGAGGCCATCCGCAAGGTCGTCCGCGATTACACTCGCGAGGCAGGGGTGCGCAATCTGGAGCGCGAGCTGGGCAGCGTCTGCCGGAAGGTAGCGACCGAGGTTGCCGAGGTCAGCGAATCGGCGGATCAGCAAATCAGCGAAAGAACGCTGATCACTGAGGAAAAGGTGGCCGAGTTTCTGGGCAAGCCCAGGTACTTCTTCGAGGCGGCGGAGCGTACGGAAATTCCCGGCGTGGCCACCGCCCTGGCCTGGACGCCTACTGGGGGTGACATCCTCTTCATCGAGGCTACCAAGATGCCAGGCAAGAAGGGCTTCACCCTCACCGGGCAACTGGGCGACGTGATGAAGGAATCAGCCCAGGCGGCGTTGAGCTATGTGCGCTCCAAGGCCCAGGAACTGGGAATTGATGAGGACTTCTTCGAGGAGAGCGACATCCACATTCACGTACCTGCCGGTGCTATGCCCAAGGATGGCCCCTCGGCTGGGGTGACGATGGCCACCGCCCTCGCCTCTCTGCTCCTGGATAGGCCGGTGCGGGCCGACGTGGGCATGACGGGTGAAATCACCCTGCGGGGGCAGGTGCTGCCGGTTGGGGGTATCAAGGAGAAGGTGCTAGCCGCCCACCGAGTTGGCCTGAAGACCGTGATCCTGCCCCAGCGCAACGAGCCAGACCTGGACGACGTGCCAGAAGATGTTAGAAAAGAGATGCAGTTTATCCTGGCCGATAAGGTGGATCAGGTCTTTGAGGCTGCTCTGGCAGAGCAGTGATCAGTCGAGGTGCAACGCACTTCGAAAAGTGCGTTGCACCCGGTATTGGACTTTGAGAGGTGGCGGAGATGAAACGAAGAGCGTTAGCTGTGAGTATGCTTGGCGTGGTAGCAGCCTTCCTCCTTCTTGGCAGCCCCCTCGCCTCGGCCCAGCCTGGGGAGCACGTTGACCTCATCAAGGTGAATGGCGTTATAGATCCGTTCACCGCTCAATACGTCGAGCGAGGCCTGGGCGTGGCCCAAAGTGACGGCGCGCAGTGCCTGGTCATCCAACTGGATACGCCCGGCGGATCAGACGCCCCCATGCGGGTCATCGTGCAGGAGATGCTGAACTCCACCGTGCCGACCGTGGCCTACGTCGCCCCCGCGGGGGCCAGGGCAGGCTCGGCTGGGGTTTTCATCACCATGGCCGCCAACATCGCGGCCATGGCCCCCGGCACTAACATCGGGGCGGCCCATCCCGTGGACATCACCGGGGCGATAACCGGTACGGTAGGTGAGAAAGTAACCAACGATGCCGCCGCCTACATCAGGGCCATCGCCGAGAAGCGAGGGCGGAACGCCGAGTGGGCAGAGGAGGCGGTGCGGGAGAGTGTCTCCATCATCGCGAGGGAGGCCGTGGAGTCCCAGGTGGCGGATCTCATCGCCGACGACCTGGAGGATCTTCTGGACAAGATAGACGGTAGAGAGGTGATCACGGCCGCCGGCCCCGTGACCCTGCGCACCCGTGGGGCTCCGGTTCGCACCATCGGCATGAACTTTGCCGAGAACTTCCTGCACGTCATCGTTGATCCCAACATCGCCTATCTGCTGCTTTCCATCGGCACCCTGGCCCTGACGGCCGAGTTCTATCATCCTGGAGCCATTTTCCCTGGGGTGACGGGGGCCATCTGCTTGATCCTGGCTTTCGTGGCCTTCGGCAGCCTGCCGGTGAACTGGGGCGGGGTGGCCCTTATCGTCCTGGCGGTGGTGCTCTTCATCGTGGACATCAAGGTGGCCGGCTTCATGCTCAGCGTGGGAGGAGCTATCGCCTTCGTCCTCGGCTCGCTGATGCTGTTCAGCCCGTTCGCCTCGCCCTCCCCCACCATGCCCCACCTCACCGTCTCCTGGCCTCTCATCATCCTCATGACAGCCTCCATTACCTCCTTTTTCCTCTTCGCACTCTCGGCGGGGCTTTTGGCCCAACGAGCCAAGGCAGCCAGCGGCATCGAGTCCATGGTCGGAGCCACGGGGACAGCGGTTTCGGACCTGGACCCCTGGGGCACGGTTCAGGTCAAAAGCGAGTTGTGGAGCGCCGTTGCTGAGGAAGGTTCTATCAAAAAGGGAGAACGAGTTAGAGTAGTTGGTGCAGAGGGGGTGAGGCTAAAGGTAACTAAAAAGTAAAATGCAGGGGTTCGTAGCATTGGCCCCATGATGGACGACTGAAGTCGTCACCACCGTCCAAAACTACGGAACAAAATAAATCACAGAAGGAGGTCAAAATGTTTGTTGACATATTGGGTAATCTGGCCACCATATCCTTGTTCCTCTTGTTTGTGGCCGTCGTCTTGGGCATGGCCCTCAAGGTCGTGCGGGAGTACCAGCGGCTGGTGATCTTCCGTCTGGGTCGCTCTATCGGCGAGAAGGGGCCTGGAATTGTTTTCCTGATCCCCTTCATTGACCGGCCAATCCTGGTAGACCTGCGGGAGCAGTTCCTTCAGATCCCTCACCAGACCTGCATCACCAAGGACAACGCCCCCATTGACGTGGAGTTCTTGATCTACTGGAGAGTGGTGGACCCTGAGAACAGCGTGATCCAGGTGGCGAATTTTGCCGGCGCCTCCCAGGGGATCGCCACCACCACCTTGCGGGCCGTGATTGGCGACATTAGTCTGGACGAGGTGCTCTCCAAGCGGGAGGAGATCAACCTGGTCCTGCGCGTCAAGATGGATGAGGTCACCGAGCGCTGGGGGGTCAAGGTCACCAGCGTGGAGATCCGGGAGATCATACCGCCCCGAGAGGTGCAGGATGCCATGAACCGCCAACTGGCGGCCGAGCGCAATCGCCGGGCGATGGTCATCGAGGCCGACGGCAAGCGCGCAGCGACCATCAAGGTAGCCGAGGGCGATAAGCAATCGGCCATCCTCAGGGCCGAAGGGGATCGGCGAGCTGCCGTCCTGCGGGCCGAGGGGTTCTCTATGGCCCTGGACAAGATCTTCAAAGTGGCCAAGACAGTGGACGGCAAGACCATGAGCTTGCAGTATCTGGAGACACTCAAGGCTCTGGGGGCCAGCCCCGCCACCAAGTTCATCTTTCCCATGGAGTTCGCCAACCTCCTCAGACCATTCACCCGGTATACCGAGAGCATGGCCAGGGAGGAGGTCAGCCCCGCTCCTTCCGAAACGGTGGCCGAACAAGGATAATCAAACGATTTCATAGCACTCCAAAGTAGGGGGATGGAAAGCATGGATCACTGTCAACGGATTTCTTGAACAGATTGAACGGAAAATGTTGCATGCGGAGCTCCAATCCGTTCAATTCGTTCCCGGAATCCGTTGTCAGTTGCCCTCATCCCCCCGCTTTGACCTGCTGTGAACGATTTCGCCACCGGACAGTTCTTGAACACAAACATCACGAACGAGCAAATGACACGAATGTCATCAAGAATTCGTGAAATTCGCACATTTGTGCCATTCGTGATAGAAATCTGGGCGTCTGACCCAAAAGCGTCCAGTAGCGAATCAAAGGATTTGAATATGACAGATAACAAGAGCAGAAAGAAGGAAGGGTTGCAGTGGAGGCGGATGGATGTCCATATCCACACCCCCGCCTCGGCCGACTTTCAACAGCCGGAAGTTTCCTGTCTGGATATTCTGCAGGAAGCGGAGAGGAAAGGGCTGGAGATCATGGCCTTCACCGACCACAACACCGTGGCCGGCTACGCGAGAATGTTGGATGAGATCGAGGAACTGGAGACACTGGAGCGGCTGGAGCGCCTCCGTCCCCAGGAGGAGGAAAGGCTTCGAGAGTATCGCCGCCTGATGGAGAAGGTGCTGGTGCTGCCCGGCTTCGAATTGACAGCGACCCTGGGCTTTCACATTTTGGGCATCTTCTCAGACGAGACCACCGTCCGAGAGCTGGAGCACATCCTGCTGTACCTCAACGTTCCCGCCGACAAGCTGGATGAGGGCTCCACCGAGGTAGGGGCTACATCCGATGTGTTGACCGCTTACCGGGTGATTGACGAGGCGGGCGGTATCGTGATCGGGGCCCACGCCAACTCGACTCACGGCGTGGCCATGCGAGGCTATGGCTTCGGAGGCCAGACCAAGATCGCCTACACCCAGGACGAGCACCTCCACGCCCTGGAGGTAACAGATTTGGAAAGCAAGGGGCGGCGCACCACCTCGGCCTTCTTCAGCGGCTCTAAGCCGGAGTACCCTCGCCCTATGCGCTGCATCCAGGGCTCCGACGCCCACCGCTTGACCCGCGATCCCAAGGACAAGAAGTCGCTGGGCGTCGGCGACCGGGTCACCGAAGTGCTGCTGCCAGAGCTTAGTTTCGAGGCCCTGCGGGAGGTCTTCCTGAGCGACGATTTCACCCTCACCCGGCCCTATCGGCCTGAGCACGCTCCCTTTGATTACGTCCGAGCGGCGCGAGAGCAGGGAGCCAGCATCGTCCAGTCCTTCCACGAGAGGATGACCCGTCGTGGCGGCCGCCTGTATGCCATCATCGCCGACGTGGTGGCTTTCGCCAACACCAACGGCGGCACCATTTACGTGGGCACCAGCGCCAATCCCAAGACGCCGCCCACGGGCATTGACAATACCCACGATGCCATCGTCGCCCTCAGGACTGAGATCGAGCGCCAGATCACCCCGCCCCTGGAGGTAACCATTGACATTCAGCAGACCGAGGGCAAGAAAGTTGTGCGCCTGGCTGTGCCCCGGGGTGACGATCCCCCCTATGCTATTGAGGGCAGCAAGATCTACGTCCGCCAGGAGACGGAGACCAACCTGGCCGTGCGTGACGAGATCGTGCAGTTGGTGAGGCGGGCCCCTCGGCAAGCCTCAGGACAGGCCCTGCAGCCAGCGCCGCCCGCAGAGGAGGAAGCACCTATAGAGGAGGAAGCCGCGGTAGAGGAGAGGCCATCCGTCGTGGAGCCCCCCAAGACAGGGGTGGAGATCGCAGAAACGGTGGAACGGAAGGGGACCCTCTATCACACCATGAAGGATTTGCGCAACGGCAACGAGGTTCGCAACGTGAGCCGCTCCTCAGCCCGTCGGCTGTGGCAATACGCCATCACCCAGAAAGAGCAGCACCCCGTCCAGGTGGACCAAGTTGACTGGCACGGCGACATTGGCCTTTGGAAGAAGAAGGAGCGCGTCGGCAAAGTGCGCTACGACTTTGTCCAGCGGGACAGCGAAGGTCAGTTGCACGTCTACTACGGCGTGACCGAGGAGGGCATCCACGGGCCGTGGAGGGAGTTTTTAGAGGGGGAGTAGGGGGCTGTGGGAATGGAGCGACTGAGGGCGCAGTTGGAAGCGGCGATTCGGGAAAACCTGGGGTTGCTGTGGGGAACGGAAGAATGAAATTCACCCGGTACTTTCTCCACACCCGCCGGCGACCGGACCGCGCCATCATCCGGGATGAATGGATCGAGCGCGTCATCCAACACCCCCTGCGCGAAGAACGGCAGGCCGACGGGCGGATACGACGCTGGGCGCGCATCCCCGAAATGGACAACCGCGCCCTGCGCGTCATCCTGCTCGCAGACGGTGAAACCATCCACAATGCCTTCTTCGACCGAGACTTTAGAGAGTAAACCAAGGAGTAAGCCATGCGAATCAAATACTTTGCCGACACCGACACCGCCCTGGTCGAATTCTCCGACCGGCCGCCGGTCGAGACCCGCGAGCTCAACGAAAACGTCTACCTCGACCTGGACGCCGACGGGCGCGTCGTCAGCCTGACCATCGAACACGCCCGCCAGACCGTCAGAATGGACGAATTCACTTATCAACACATCCCCGCCTACGCATGACACCACCGCCCCACGCTGTGATGTGGAATCAAACGAGCCCTATTTGCCTGCCTCGACCGGCTTATCTGGGCCAACCTGGAGGAGATTGGGTGTGGCATGTGAGCGAGAACCTTTAGACAACTGTGTGTCCATGCAGGTGCGATGAGCCGCTTGGCGGCACATCAACTCCTACCCTCCAGGTGGAGGAGTGACAGCACTGCCCTACGGTGTGACGGAGGAGGGCATCTACGGGCCGTGGAGGGAGTTCTTGGAGGGGGAGTAGGGGGCTGCGGGAACGGGCGTTTCCACATGGCACAACTATAGTTAGGCCCCAGGGAACAGAGAAGTGGCATGTCTGTACAAACCATAACCGTCGAGTTCGTAGGGCCGTTCTCTTGGTTCGGCGGAAACGATATATCCTCTATTCTTGAGGCAGAGGCCGGGAAGATGTCTGGGGTGTACTTGTGGACAGTGCAGCTTGACGAGGGAGAACTCGTGTACTACGTTGGTGAAACAGGCCGCAGTTTTGCCCAGCGAATGCTCGAGCACTTCAGAGAGCACATGTCTGGCGGATACCACTTGTACGAACCCCACGAGTTCGGCCACGGTCGGAAAGTATTGTTGTGGCCTGGGCGCTATGGCCCTGACAGAGAGCCATCCCTGTCCGTTTTCATCCAACGCTTCCGAGACCTGGCGTCAGTGATTGTCGACCTTGCAGAATTGTATCGCTTCTACGTTGCACCATTGGAGTGCGAGAAGCGGCTACGCGAGCGCGTTGAAGCTGGGCTAGCCAACCACCTGTATGAGCAGTCAGGGATGATTGGCGAGTTTCAGGATCGAGGTATCATCTATCGCGCAAGGAAGGACACTGAGGAAGCAGCCCAAGCATTGATTCAATGCAGAGCAAACCTAATCGGTGTCCCCAAGCTCCTATGGATCTGAGGGCAATGTGCCAAAAGTAAGCCTGGGGCTAACCGTTCCTTGGAGCCACTCGCGCCTTCGGCGCTCTAATGAATGAAGGAAAGGTGTTCACAACCTATGTCAAGCCAATCGGATGAGGTGTTCTTCTTGGAAAACGAGGGGCTGCGTTCTCTCCCTGCTCGATCTATGCGCTCCGGCCTACTCGGCAAGTCTTTAGAGGATGCTCTTCAGATGTTGTTACAGAGGTACCCACAAGTAATACCTGGAAGGCAAATCGATCCTGCAAGTGACGACCCTCCTCGGTTTGTGCTCTTGCGGCGTGAAATGCCTGTCGGCGGTTGGTCTTTGGATCATCTCTACGTTGATCAGAGGGGAGTACTGACCCTTGTAGAGACCAAACTCATACAGAATCCAGAATCGAGGAGAGAAGTTGTGGGTCAGATAATCGAATATGCAGCCAACGCTGTTGAGTCCTGGGCATCTGGACGAGCACGGCAGTATGCGGCTGAATTCTGGAGTAAGCAAGGGAAAGAACTGGAAGAGATCCTTGCGGAGGAGTTTGGTGAAGACTTGGATATTGAGGAGTTCTGGCATGTTGTAGAGACAAACCTCAGACACGGTCGAGTGCGTTTGATTGTTGCTGCTGACGAACTCCGCCCTGAAGTGCGGCGGATGATAGAATATCTCAATAGAGAGATGCAAAACACTGAGGTCCTGGGTCTAGAGCTGAAGTGCTATGGTGAGGAATCTGCTCTGCTGGTTCTTGTGCCTCGTCTGGTGGGCCAGACTCAGGCCGATGTAGATCGGCGGGTCTCCAGCAGAGGCCCAGTTTTGTGGACGGCCGATATGCTAAAGAGTGCGTTTGGGGAGTATGGTGGAGAGAGAGGGCAGAGGCTACAGAGAATGCTGGATTGGGCTTTGGAGAATCGCTGTTTCATAGAGGGTAGGGCACAGTACCCGTCCTTTGGGCTTCGCGGCAAAGGTAAGGATCGAATCCTGACTGTTTTCTCAGGCGAGCAGTTATACCTGTTCTTTGAAGAGAAACGATATCCAGGGGGGATTGAAGAACGAGATGCTTTGATCAATGAACTGAAGGCTCTTCAGATGCTCGATCAGACTATTGACCCCGAAGAAGTGGTTTCAGGGCGCAACTTAGCGCGCAGGCTCACGGAGTTGGATGGTAGTGAGTTTGAAAAGCTGCTTAGTGTGGTGGGCATGTACTGTGGTTAGTGGATTGAACGGGCAGAATCGACTCCCAAGTCGCAAATCTGTCAGCGACATTGCTGAGTACGTTGTCTCACCCGCGGGCGGCTGAGTTCCCGTCCGTTAGTGCGCGCGGTTCTTGTAGACAGGAGATCAAATTGAGCAACCCGAAGGTAGCCGTTCTGAGCGGCAGTACTCTTTTCGAGTTGGCAAGGAAAGCCTATGAGCGATTAGAGACTGATCCAAGTGAATCTATAGCGGCCCTCGTTTTTGCTGCTATGAGCATTGAGTCGTTTCTCAATGACATGGTTGAGATAGCTGCAAGATTCTCTGCTGTAAATCACAGATTCGAAGAGATAAGGGCGTTCGCATCACTGTTGAGTGACTTAGAGCAACAAAAGGCGCAGATGGGCTTAAAGGTGCAAACCGCTTACTACATCTTTCAGAAGGCACAACTTGACAAAGGCGCGTTGCCCTATCAGGATTTTGACCTCTTGCTCGACATCCGCCATGCTATGGTGCACAGTAAGCCAGAGAAGGTGGATTGGCCAACTGACGTGACAGACGAGTTCAAGCCACACAAGTATGTGAAACGCCTGGCGGACAGGGGGGTAATTCCCTTGCCTTCCCCGAAGGCTCCCCCGCAATGGAAAACTCTTATTAGTCGTCCAGAGGTAGCCCGTTGGTCCTGCAATGTTGCGGCCCAGATGGTCAGTTTCTTGATAGATCTTGTTCCATCTGGTGACTTCAAACAGTTACTTACTGTCTCTGCAACAGGGATAGAGGAGATTCGATAGGAATGCGCTTTCAACTGTTTGAGTATGCTCTACTGTCGAGAAGCCTTTCGCGGATGAAGGCACGCCTTCCAAGTCGCTGACTCTGTTAACGGCTTCGAGAAAGAAGGACGGCGTAGGTGAACTGGCGTGACGACATCGGACTCTGGAAGAAAAAGCGGCGGGCGGCCAAAGTGCGCTATGACTTTGTCCAGCGCGACGCCGAAGGCCAGTTGCACGTCTACTACGGCGTGACCGAGGAGGGCATCCGCGGGCCGTGGAGGGGGTTTTGGGAGGGGGAGTAGGGGTCTGCGGGAACAGACCTTTCTACGTGTAAGCAACTATGCAGGGTAGCACCCCATTAAACCGTGGAGTGGCCTGAACGGCATCGAGTTTGGCTAGATATAGTATGTAGCTCGGCGTTATGCACTACCTGTAGTGGCCCAAAATGGAGACATCGGCCGACCACGGTTAAGTGTGGAGCTACCACTATGCAGAAAAACTTCCAAATAGTAATCGTTAGGCGCTTCTCAGCTGCGGAGAAGATACTGCGATGAGTGTAGAAGAGGTTATCCGGCTACTCTTTAGCTTTCTTGGTGGAGGCCTCGTTGCTGGCCTACTCGATTGGCTGCGGGCTGCCAAGTCAGAACGCACCACCAGGCGAATCGAGTATATCAATTCGCAGTTGCGAGAATTGTACGGCCCTTTGCAGTTCTACACCTCACGAAATGCGGCAATCTTTGAACTTGATGATAGTTTTCAGAAGGCATATCACAAGGAGTTCATAGAAAAACAATGGAGCGAGGCATCAACAACCCAAGACCGAGTCAATCAGTGGGCGAATCAGACTATCGCACTCCGGAAGGAATACCTTGCGCAGATACACAAGAACAATGAGCGCATTCTCGAAATTCTTGAAAACCACTACTCTCTGATCGAGCCCGATGACGCAGAAATACTGACTCGATTTGTTGTCGACTATGTCCGGATGCGAACAGAGAATGATGAATCTGGACGATTTAGAACCCCTCACTTGATATATAAGCAGGTTGGTGACATATCTTTTATGCGCCCCGAATTCATCAACCTGATTGACAAACGCTTCAAAGAGAAGAAGGCTGAATTGGACAGACTTGTAAAGTAGTCGGCCAGAACAAACGCGCCTAACTACGGCTTGCAGCGGACAGCGGCTGGCGCCACTGAACGGGACGCGGCCGACCGCAGCGGGTAATCCGCTTTACAGGCAGTCTCCCATCCCCATCACCGCTGCCACTGAAGCCGACCGTTATTCGGCCAACTGGAGCGAAGGCCCTTTGAAGACAACAGAAAAGAGGGGGAGTTGACAATGGCCAATGTTACCTCAGATAGCTCGATTGAGGAACTCGTTTTGATACCTGGCGGGGAGTTCCTTATGGGCTCGGATTCGGAGGGAGATCATAGCTCTGTTCATATGTTTTGCCTGGAATGCATGGAGAGTAGTTGACCGATCATACAAGTGACGACGGCGCAGCTCCCTGAAAGACCCATGAGCAGGACACGCCAACCACCACGTCAGGCAAAAGTGAGCCTGGCGCGGGCGCTTTCGAAGCTGGGGTATTGCTCGCGCACCCAGGCCCAAGCCTTGATCCAGGCAGGACGAGTGCAGGTCAACGGCGCTGTCCAGCGAGCGCCATCCTGGCGGGTGGACGTTCGACGTGATCGCATCACGGTGGACGGGCAGCGGGTCACGGCGGCAGCCAAGGTGTACCTGATGTTGAACAAACCCCGCGGCCTGGTGACCACCATCACCGACGAGCGAGGGCGCGAGACGGTGTACCGCTGTCTGACCGATTCCTCCCTGCCCTGGGTATCTCCCGTAGGGCGGCTGGACAAGGCCAGCGAAGGGTTGCTGCTGTTCACTAACGACACCCAATGGGCGGCGCGTATTCTGGACCCGGCTACCCATCTGGACAAGACCTACCACGTGCAAATCAACTGCGTGACTGATGATAGCCTGCTGGAACAGATGCGGGCCGGAGTCGTTGACGCGGGGGAGACCTTGAGAGCCAAGAGTGCGCGTCTGCTGCGTCACGGCACGCGCAACAGTTGGCTCGAAATCGTTTTGGATGAGGGCAAGAATCGTCACATCCGCCGCATGCTAGAAGCGCTGGACGTGAGCGTGCTGAGATTGGTGCGAGTCTCCATCGGGCCGCTGGAACTGGGAGACCTCAAGAAAGGCGACTATCGTCACTTGACGGTGGCGGAACGCGACGCGGTGTTGAATGGGACCAGTTGTGGGGGGTAAGAGAAACATCAAATCTTCGCTTCTGGTAGTGTGTCTTGGCATCTCACTGCTGGCGGCGTGTGCACCTGCCCCGACTGCTACACTTGTTGCTGAGTTGCCTACGGCCACCCCTACCGTGACTCCCTCTGCCACGGCAATCCTCACTCCCACTCCAACGCCCGCTGCTCATAACTTCACCTACAAAGTCATCAATGCTTATCCCCACGACCGAGGCGCCTTCACTCAAGGACTGGTTTTTGAAAATGGGGTTCTGTACGAAGGAACGGGGCTTCATGGACGCTCCAGTTTGCGCAGAGTGGACCTGGCAAGCGGGGATGTCCTGCAAATCCGCCAGTTGCCAGACCGATTCTTTGGTGAGGGCATAACCATCTTCGGGGAAAGGATCATCCAGTTGACCTGGCAGTCCGGCGTCGGTTTTGCCTACGATCAGAACAACCTGGAGTTGCTGGAAGAGTTCCACTATCCAACGGAAGGCTGGGGAATCACGCACGATGGAGAGCGCCTGATCATGAGCGATGGCACTGCAACGCTTCGCTTCTTGGACCCTGAGACCTTTGAGGAAATCGGTCAGATTGAAGTACGCGACGAGGATGGGCCGGTGGCCAGGCTCAATGAATTGGAATACGTTCAGGGGGAAATCTACGCCAACGTGTGGCAAACGGACCGCGTCGCCAGGATCGCACCTGATACTGGTGAGGTAATCGGATGGATTGATCTGGCGGGGCTTCTGAGTCCAGAGGATCGTACTGAGCCAGTGGACGTGCTCAACGGCATTGCCTATGATGCGGGGAATGACCGCTTGTTTGTTACGGGAAAGCTCTGGCCTCGGCTCTTTGAGATCGAGCTGATTCCTCTGGAATAGACCGCAAGCCCGGACAAGTTCGGGACTCCGGCATGTCGTCCACGCAAACTCCCGGAGGCCCAAGCGTAAGGAGAAGGTTATGGAAGATCTCAGACTGGTAACATATTGTGGGCTCTATTGCGACCTCTGCTCTCAGCGGGGACGTATCCCTCGCCAGGCGAGGGCACTCAGGACAGCAATGGCCAACGAGGGCTACGAGTTCTGGGGACAGGAGCTCGCCGGCTTCAACGAGTTTTGGAGTTTCCTGACCGATCTTTGCGATCCCGACCAGGCCTGTCCCGGATGTCGGCAGGGCGGTGGCCCACCCTTCTGCGGAATCAGAAAATGCGCCCGCCAACGCGGCGTCGAGATCTGTGCCTTCTGCGAGGAATACCCGTGCCAGCGGGTACTTGAGATCGCGAAAGGGTATCCGACCCTGATTGCAGACGGGCAGCGCATGCGGGAGATAGGGATCGAAGCCTGGATTCAGGAACAGGAGAAGCGGGCTGAGACAGGGTTCGCCTACGTTGATATTCGCTGCTACCCGTACAGCGTTCCTGAAGAGTGAGCATCTGAGCTAGACTGGAGACCGTGCCCGTTTACGTGATACAGGGAATTGGCTACGGCTTTGCGGCCGCCGTGCAGCCTGGCCCCTTTCAGACGTACATCGTAACGCAAACGTTGAACAATGGGTGGCGAAACACTCTGCTCGCCGCCTTCGCGCCTCTCATCAGCGACGGCCCCATCATCGTCCTGGTTCTGCTGGTGTTGAGCCAGGTACCAGCGTGGATGCAGCGATTCCTCTACGTCGCCAGTGGGCTATTCGTCCTCTACCTGGCAGTGAACGCCTTCATCGGCTGGCGGAACTTTGAGACAGCAGGTATGGCGGCGCCCCCATCCAGCCAGCAGAGCCTGTTCAGGGCAGCGGCGATGAACGTGCTGAGTCCTGGCCCGTACATCTACTGGAGTCTGGTCACCGGCCCCGTCTTGCTGGCAGGTTGGCGGGAAGCTCCGGCTAACGGGATCGGTTTCCTGATCGGCTTCTACGTGGCCATGATCATCACTTCGGCAGGCATCATCGTGCTTTTCGGCACAGCCAGGCGCCTTGGGCCGAAGGTGAATCGGGCCATGCTGGGGATGTCGGTTGTTGCCCTGGCCTGTTTTGGATTCTATCAACTGTGGCGTGGGATATAGGGTTGATATGCGGGGTGAAGCTGTGCAAGCAGAGATCATTTCCATTGGAACAGAACTACTCCTGGGTGCCATCGTGGACACCAACGCGGCCTACATCTCCCGGCGGCTGGCCGAGATTGGCATTGACCTGTACCATCGCGTGACGGTGGGGGACAACGAGGGGCGCATCGCCCGCTGCATCGAAGAGGCTCTGGAGAGGGCCGACGTGGTGATCTGCAGCGGCGGGCTGGGCCCCACGGTGGACGACGTCACCCGCCAGGCGGTGGCGCAGGCCACGGGCCGGGAGCTGGTGCTGGACGAAGAGATGCTGGGCTGGATCGAGGAACGCTTTCGCGGCTGGGGCCATCCCATGAGCGAGAACAACCGCCGCCAGGCGCTCAAGCCCGCAGGCGCCATCGCCATCGAGAATCCGGTGGGCACCGCCCCCATCTTCATCGTCCAGGAGCAGCGGGGCGACGTGATCGTGCTGCCCGGCGTGCCCCACGAGATGGAGCATCTGATGGAGCACGAGGTGATCCCCTACCTCAAGCGCAAGCTGGGCCACCAGGAAGTGATCAAGGCGCGCGTGCTGCGCACGGTGGGCATCGGAGAGTCGCAGATAGACGCGCGCATCGGCGATCTGATGGAGAGCGCGAATCCTACCGTGGGGCTGGCCGCCCACCCGGGCCAGACCGACGTGCGCATCGTAGCCAAGGCGGCCAGCGAGGAGGAGGCGGATCGGCTCATCGTGGAGATGGAGGAGCAAGTGCGCCAGCGATTGGGGGAGGTGATCTACGGCGTGGCAGAGGAGACAGTCGCGGAGGTGGTGGCTCAGATGCTGGCCGAACGGGAACTGACCCTGGGCACCGTGGAGTGCGGGATAGGCGGCCTGGTCAGCCGGCGCATCTTTGACGCGCCGGATGGCCCCGCCGTGCTGGGCAACTGCCTGATTGTTGACACCGTAGAGGAAGCCATCGGCCTCTTGGATCTGTCTCGGTCTCAGTTCAAGAAGGCGGGCGACTTCTCGGCCCAGGCAGCCCAGGCAGCGGCGCGGGAGGGACGCGCCTTTCTGGAAGTGGATTTCTGCCTGGCGGTGTGGGTGCGAGCCCCCATCGCCGACGATCCAGCAGAGCGCCACCCCATGCACATCGCCCTGGACACAGGCCAGGAGGTGGACGTCCGGACCTTCCAGTACGGAGGGCACACCGAGCGGGCCACAGGTTGGCTGGTGAACCGGGCGCTGGACATGGTGCGGCGGGCGTTGATGACGCCACGGATAAACAGCGGATAAACGGATGGGAGTTTGGACGTATCCGCTTATCCGCTCCTATCCGTTGCGGCAAAGTGAGGTTGCCAGACTTGGCGTGCCGGGGTATCATTGCGTCGGGGAGGAGTCGTATCATGGCCGATACCCAATCTACCCAACCGCAACTGTTTGACGTGGCCGAGTTGCCCGACCGGCCGATGCTGCGCTATTGGTGCAACATGAGGAGTGATTTACAATGATAGAACAAGAAAAGCCTAACAGTAGGGAGGAAGCTGGCAACCCGACACCGTTGCGAGAGCGATACCAGCGCGAAATCGAGCGGGTTGTCATCATACTACAAGAGCATTATGCTCCGGACAAGGTCATCCTGTTTGGCTCCTGCGGCCGGGGCGACTTCGGCGAAGATTCCGACATAGACTTGCTTATCGTCAAGGAAACCAGCAAGCGCCCCTTGGATCGCATGCGAGAGGTCTACGAGTTGGTCTACTCGCCAGACCATTACCTGGCGCTTGATCCCCTGGTGTACACACCTAAAGAACTAACCCAGCGGCTGGCATTGGGAGACTTCTTCATTCAGGAGATCATGCAGGAGGGGAGGGTGCTCTATGAGCGCGAATGAACGGGAACAAGCTCGTGAGTGGTTCGACAAAGCGGACACCGACTTGACATCAGCCACGCTGCTGGCAGGCATCCCAGGACCACCAGAGACCATCTGCTTCCTGGCTCAGCAGGGAGCGGAAAAGTACCTCAAGGGATACCTGGCGTGGCGGGGAGTAACGTTCCGGAAGGTGCACGACCTGCTGGAGATCCTCAACGCCTGCCGAGGCGAGGACAACGCCTTTGGAGAATTGGAGGCGGACTGTCGCATGCTCAACCCCTATTCGGTGGAGGTACGATATCCAGGGTACCCCTTCGATTGCACACGTGAGGATGCCCGCGATGCGCTCGCCAGAGCAGACCACATCCGCGACTTCGTCCGTGAGCGGTTGGAGAATCACTGAAACACTGAGTGGCATGAGGGCGCTGGCGCAGTGTGTTCAGAGTTTTGTCAGCGGTTCCAATGGCGCCCGGTGGCAGTGAAGATCGTGGACTTGTTAGATGAGGAGTGGTTTGGGGTGCTAGACAATTCGACACTCGGGAAGGCACTGGACACTGTTGGCAGTCAAACTACCAATAGGTAGCCGACAGATACATTAGTGCGTAGACTAACCGGTGAACTCCGGGCCGTCTAGGCGCTGGAGGTGGAAGACATGGCACGCAAAAGGTCAAGAGGCAAGCAGTCTACTCGGAAGGCAAGTCGGCAGAAAGCTAAACAGCGCGACATCAAGTGGTGGGAATCGCTTTTCGTCATTGTTGGTGGTATTGCTACAGTAGCCGGTGTCATTGCCACTCTCTACAACGTGTTCGATCTTGGTCCACAGCCTGCGTCACTCCCAATTGTGCCCGTCACCCAGGTAGCCACCTCTTCTCCAGTCGCCACCCCCACTATGACTACCGAAAGGGGTCTCGTCCTCATAGCGGAGTTCAGTGGCGAACCCGACTACAAAGTCGAAGAGAGAATCGCACAGCACCTAGCGGACATTGCTGTTGACAACAAGGTACCCGATGTGCGCGTTAAGCTTATCCGCGAAACCGTGATGGAGGGGTCAGAGGACGCTGCAGAGGAGTTGGGCAGTCGCTATGGTGCACAAGTCATAGTCTGGGGATGGTATGATAGTTTCGGCCTTAAGATCAATCTGACCGTCCTGGAGAGAGAGGGATACGGGCTAAGGTTCGACATGCCCGAGATACCTATCGATTCAAAGGATCCCGGCAAGCTGCTCAGAGAGGATGTCCCCACAGGGGTGACTTATATTGTTCTTGTAGCGCTCGGACAGATCTACTACGCGGAGGGTGACTATAGCGACTCTGTTAAGGCATTTGACCAGGCCATCGGAATCGATCCCCAGCAGCATTTCGCGTACTACGGACGCGGCAAAGCCTATGACGATCTTGAACAATACGAGCGAGCAATCCAGGACCTCCGGAAGGCCCTCGAAATGAAGCCTGATTTCGCTGCGGCGCATTATGTACTCGGGAATGCTCTGTCAGACTCCTCTCATTACGAAGAAGCCATCAAGGAGTATGGCGAAGCTATCAGGCTTGATCCAGCATTCATGCAGGCTTATGGTAACAGGGGATGGGCCTATTTGAAATCTGGGCAGCCTGGCCTGGCACTGCAGGACTTTGCGACAACGATAGAGCTTGGAGAAACACAGAAAAATCAGGAGATTGACAAAGCTTATGATGGCAAATGTGTTGCGCATTACGATCTTGAACAATATGCAGAAGCTCTCAGAGACTGCAACACCGCACTGGAGCTGAATCCGACGAACGGAATGGCCTATGTGAACCGAGGAAATGTCCATCGACATCTAGGCAACCTGGAACACGCACTTGCAGACTATGCCAAAGCGATTGAAATAGGCTCGGATCTTGCTGGCGCGTACGCCATGCGAGGCCAGGTATACCTAGATCTGGAAAGGTATGATAAGGCCGTGGAAGACCTAGACACTGCACTACAACTTGACTCGAAACAACTTGAGCCTCATTTATCAAATACGTATGCGCTCCGTGGAATAGCCCATAGGAATCTGGGAAATTTAGAGCAAGCGCTCTCAGATTTCAATGAGGCACTCAAACTGAAGCCCGATCTTGCCGCAACCATCTACATCTACCGTGCCGATGTATACGCCAGTCTGGCAAGATATGATGAGGCCAGACAGGACGCCGGCATTGCATTGGAGTTAACACCAAGGGATCAAGAGGCACTGCTAACATCAGTATATGCTAGATTGGGCGAAGTCAACAGTGACCTTGGCAACCTGGAGCAAGCGCTCTCAGACTACAATACGACGCTTGAGCTAGACCCTAACCTTGCAGAAGTCTATGTCAATCGCGGCAACGTATACTACCGACAGAAGAAGTATGATATGGCAGTTCATGATTATGACGTAGTAGTGCAAACGCTTCCAGAAGAGACAGCTACGTGCTGCAAAGTTGAAGCATATTATAACCGGGGGCTGGCTGAACATATGCTTGGCAACTTGGAGCAGGCGATCAAGGACTACTCCGCAGCAATTGACCTTGATGTGAATTATGCGCGGGCCTACAAAGCGAGAGGAGTAGCCTACCTAGATGTCCCTGATCGTGCCAAGGCAAGAGTGGATTTCGAGAAAGTGCTCGAGCTGAGCAACGATCCTGAACTACGAGAAACCGCACGGAATCTCCTGGAAGCTACAGAGATCCCTGACGACTAACTGGGTTGAGACGGGGCACACGTATCTTTTAAGGGCAGTTGGCGCTAACGAAGCAGATGATTACTTCAAGCTATGATTCATTGTGACAGATCAGTTGCAACACGGGAGTAACCTTGACGGAACTCTCTTTCCAACAATACGTCTGGGCCGCCTTCACCACTCGACGCCCTGAACCCGACGATTCAGCTCTGCGCTACGGAGGCTCAGGCCACAGCGAGGGGAAGCTGCGGCATTTCATCAACACGCCCTTCCACCAGGCACTGCTGCCGGAGACGCAGAACATCTCCCAGAGTTGACTTTTTCCCCCAGTTGTACTATCCTTTAGACCGCTTCCAAATCAACATCAAAGGAGATGGGTTATGAGCACTAAAGACATCCAAAAGATGAGGCAGGCCCACAAGGTGCTGGCCGAGTTCGATTATGAGTTGGGGGAGGTGGAGAAGGGCTATGCCAACCGAACGCTCTACGTCAACCTCTCCGACAACGCCATCGCCAGCAAGCCGGTGACCCAGCAGATGAAGGACGTCTTCACCGGCGGCAGAGGCTTTGGCCTGTGGCTGCTGTGGCATGGGGTCACGGGCGACACCAAATGGAACGATCCAGAGAACGAGATCGTCATCTCGTCCGGCCCCATCGGCGGGACCACCCAATACCCCGGCGCTGGCAAGAGCCTGGTGGTTAGCATTTCCCCCACGACCCACTCGGTGATAGATAGCAACGTGGGCGGCCACTTCGGGCCGCTGCTCAAGTTCGCCGGATGGGATGCCCTCGAAATCCAGGGCCAGGCCGAGAAAGACGTGATCGTCTTCATTGACGGGAACGAGGGGAAGGTTACAATTGAGGAGGCGACCGAAGAAGCCGTAGACACCCACCTCATCGGCGAGCAGATGGTGGAGATGTTCGCCCAAACCGACCGGGAGAAGCGCGACATCTCGACCGTCTCGGCGGGAAGCGGCGCCGAACACGCTCTCATCGGTTGCCTAAACTTCAGTTGGTACGATGTGCGCCGCAAGAGCGCGCGCTTTAAGCAGGCCGGGCGAGGCGGCATCGGCACGGTCCTCAGGGACAAGAAGATCAAGGCCCTGGTGGTCAAGTACGGCGGCGGCAAGGGGACTGCCAACAATCCTGCAGACAGGGAGCGCATCAGCAAGGTGGGCACCAGGATCAACCAGGAGATCCACGATTACGATGCGGTGCAGAACAGGATGCGCAACGTGGGCACACCCTATTTGGTGAAGATCATGGACGACTACGATCTTCTGCCGGTGCACAACTTCAAGTTCGGCTCGCACCCGCAGGCTGGGAAGATCACGGGAGATGTGTGGGAAAAGAGGTTCACCCAGGGCCTCCCCGACGGCTGCTGGCTGGGCTGTACCATGAGTTGCTCCCACGCCGTGGACGGGTACGTGCTCCAGACGGGACCATACAAAGGGCAGACGGTGATCGTTGACGGCCCGGAGTACGAGACCATCGCCGGCTGTGGCTCCAGTTGCGGCATCTTCGACCCCGACGCGCTGCTGGAGATCAACTTCTACTGCGACACCTACGGTTTGGACACCATCTCCTTCGGCACCTCAACCGCCTTCGTCATGGAGTGCTACGAAGCGGGCATCCTCAACCGGGAGATCACCGGCGGACTGGAGCTGAACTTCGGTAACGCCGACGCCGCCCTCGAATTGCTGCATCAGATGGGGCGGGGCAAGGGGTTCGGAGCCATCGTCGGACAGGGCATCCGTCGCATGAAGCAGATCTTCGCCGAGGAGTACGGTGGCGATCCCCAGTTTATGCAGGACATCGGCATGGAGGCCAAGGGACTGGAGTACTCGGAGTACGTGACCAAGGAATCGCTGGCTCAGCAGGGCGGCTACGGGCTGGCCAGCAAAGGGCCGCAGCACGACGAGGCCTGGCTGATCTTCATGGACATGGTCAACAACCAGTTGCCCACCTTCGAGGACAAAGCGGAGGCGCTACACTACTTCCCCATGTGGCGCACCTGGTTCGGACTGTGCGGGCTGTGCAAGCTGCCCTGGAACGACATCTCGCCGCCGGACAACGCGGAGACCGACGAGCCGGCCAAGATGCCGGAGCACGTGCAGAACTATGTGGAGCTCTTCTCCGGCGTGACCGGGCGGGAAGTGACCAAGGAAGACCTCATCCTCATGTCCGAGAGAGTGTACAACTTCCAGCGGGTCTTCAACCTGAAGATGGGTTTCGGCACCCGCGAGCACGATGCCATCCCCTATCGCTCCGTGGGGCCGGTGACCGTCGAGGAGTACGAATCCCGCGCCGAGCGATACGACCAGCAGCTACAGGAACTGGTGGGCTTAGACCCTGAGGGCAAGACCACCGAAGAGAAGATGGCAGCCCTGCGGGCGTACCGCGAGGAACAGTATGAGTTGCTGATTGACGCCGTCTACAAGCGCCGTGGCTGGACGCCCAACGGCATTCCTACCCCGGAGACCCTCAAGCAGTTGCACATTGACTTCCCCGACGTGGTGGAAGTTGTAAAGCGAAACATCGGCTAGAGCGGGATGATACGGGTTAATGACAAGTTCGAAGTCGAGTGGCAAGAGGGAATGGCAGTGGATTCTCTCTTGAAGACTATCAAGTTCACCTTCCCGATGATCGTGGTCTCGGTGAACGGCAAGGTCGTTCCCAGGAGCGAGTTCGGAACGACGACGATTGAGGACAACGACGAGGTAAAGGTCCTTCACCTCGTCGCCGGCGGCTGATGAACGGTCAATGAGTAACGAAGGGGACATTATCCCGTTACTCGTTACTCTTATTATATCAAGGAGGATATAAAATCAACATGGTCAACAAAATGCAACTACCTGGTTCCAAAGCCAAAGCCTGGGTTGAGAAGGACACAGCCGCTATCTCTCCCTCTTACACCCGTTCCTACCCCTTTGTGATGGACCACGGCCAGGGCTCAGAGGTCTGGGACGTGGACGGCAACCGCTTCATTGATTTCAACGCCGGCATTGCCGTCACCGCCACAGGCCACGCCCACCCGACGGTGGTTAAGGCCATCCAGGAGCAAGCCGAGAAGTTCCTCCACATGTCCGGGACGGACTTCTACTATCCGGTCCAGATCAAGCTGGCGGAGAAGCTCAATGCCCTGGTGCCCATCGAAGAGGAAACGCAGGTCTTCTTCACCAACTCCGGCACCGAATCGGTGGAGGCGGCTTTCAAGCTGGCTCGCTACTACAAGGGACGGCCCCGCATGCTGGCTTTCATCGGCGCTTTCCACGGCCGCAGCATGGGTTCATTGTCGCTGACCGCATCGAAGTACGCGCAGCGCAAGGGCTTCTCGCCGCTGGTGCCCGGGGTGACCCACGTGCCCTACGGCTACTGCTATCGCTGCCCCTTTAACCTGAAGTATCCGTCCTGCGACATCTATTGCGTAGACTACATCGAGAAAACCCTCTTCTGCCACTTTGTCCCTGCTGAGGAAGTGGCGGCCATCTTCGTCGAGCCCATCCAGGGCGAGGGCGGCTACGTGGTGCCCCCTCCAGAGTGGCATAGCCGGCTCAAAGCGTTGATGGAAAAGTACGGCATCCTTTACGTGGCCGATGAGGTGCAGACGGGTTTCGGGCGCACCGGCAAGATGTTCGCCCTTGAGCACTGGGGAGTAGCGCCAGATATCGTCTGCGTGGCCAAGGGTATTGCCTCAGGTATGCCCATCGGGGCGATGGTGGCCCGCAAGAGCCTGATGACCTGGCCGCCCGGCGCTCACGGAAACACCTTCGGCGGAAACCCCGTCTGCTGCGCAGCCGCCCTGGCAACCATCAGTCTGATAGAGGGTGGCTTCATGGAGAACGCGGCCCGCGTGGGCCAGTGGATGATGGATCGCTTGAACGAGATGGCAGAAGATCATCCCAGCATAGGCGACGTGAGGGGCAAGGGGCTGATGATCGGCATCGAGCTGGTGAAGGACAAGGAGACCAAGGAGCCAGCGCCGGAGATCCGCGACGAGGTCATCCAGCGTGCCTTTAAGAAGGGCCTGCTCCTCCTGGGCTGCGGCCCCAATACCGTCCGCTTCATGCCGGCCCTCAATATACCCCAGGACATTGCGGGCGAGGGCCTCGCCATTTTCGAGGAAGCTCTAACCGAGGTCGAGAAGGAGGCGGGGCTCTAGCCAGTCAACGAGTGATGAGGTAACGAGTAAATAGTAACAAGGCCATCAACTTCAACTGTTGATGGCCTTGCTTTTCTCGCAACTTTGCTTGAACCCAAAAGGACAGTTCGATGAATAGGAAGCAAAAACCTCGTTTACGAAAGGAAGCTTAAAGAGTACCCCAATCATTGAGGGGAGCAGAAGCCTAATTGACGTAAGCAATCTTAAGAAATGACATTAAAAAGCTAGATATAGTGCACAACAGCCTGAAACTTCCGAATATGTTTTTATAGTCAAGTAATCAATGTTATATAATACGAAACTCTCTGAATACAATGCCAATTATGGGAGTGGTAATCTAGTGCTCATTTTCCTGCTTCAGAGCACACATGTAGCCGTAGACGTAGGCCTTGAAGCGATCGAGATCGTCGAGATTGTTTCGCAATACATCATGGAGAATGTTCGCATCCACTTCCCAGTAGAGGTGTACCAGCCGGTTTCTCATCCTGGTCATCTTGTGGGCTGTGGAGGCGAAATCCTGCTCGATGACTCCGTTTTCGGCCAACACGGTGAAGCTGTCAGCGTAAGACTCCGGCGCTCGAAAACCCTGGCGGGCGATAATGTGATTGGCCACATCAATACAGCACTCGATAGCAACCTGCAAGTAGTACTTGGCGGCCCCCAGTTTCACCAAGTCATCCTGCAGTTCCTCCCGTCGAAGCGCAGCCAGTTGGTGCAGTTGATCGAGATAGGTATCCAGGTTGTGAAAAACTCCCTCAATCGTCTCCAGTTCAACCATACAGTTTCTTCCCTCTCAAATCAAGTTCCAAACGGGCGAAATAAGCCTCACGCATCATCGCCAACACGGGCTGGAAATCGAAATAGCGCTTGCGGGTGCGGACTTCATACGCCACCCGAAAGTCTGTGTCCTTCGAGTAAAGAAGCTGTCCCTTGGTCAGCACCTGGCCTTGAACTCTCAGCGGCGCGGTGTTGATACTGCGCACGTCAGCGTTCTTAATGTCACGGTGTCTCTCGATCTCTGCGGCAATATCCAATTCCAGCATGAACCGCTGGTAGGCATCCAGCCCGCAGTCGGGGGCCAGGACCAGGGCAATGTCTACGTCGCTGAGGGGGGTCGGGCAACCTGCAGCCACCGAGCCGTAGGCGTAGGCAAGTAGCACGGGACGATGTGCCAGGATGTCTGGCAAGTGCAGCTTGAGGCTCGCTATGATTCTTGATGCCATGTCCTGGGGCGTTATCTGTCCATCGTCCCTCACGCTGGCAGAGAAATCGTTTATCGCTTTCATGTATCACGCTCCCCTTCACTCTGGGATAAGTATAACATCATTCGATGTGGCTGTCAATTGCAGTTATGGGCAGATTGTGTTAGAATAGTAACCATGATAGACTACCAACTGCGCCAACGCGAATATCTGCTGGAAATCAGCCGGGCCATGACCTCGCGGCTGGACCTGCCCTCGGTGCTACGGCTGATCCTGGAGAACGCCGTGGAGATGCTGCGGGGCCAGGCGGGCCTCATCGCCCTGCGCCAGGAGGATGGCGGCCTCCAGGTGCAAGCCAGCTATGGCCTGCCGCCGGACCTCTTGCACCTCTTCGCACCCCTGCTGACCGATATCCCCGCCCACGCTGAACGCGAATATCTCATCCGCTGGACGATCCCTAATCTGCAGATGAAGCTGAGGCTGGTGGTACCGGCCATCGGCCTGAGCCTGCACCAGGTGGTGGCCCTGCCCTTGATCATGGAGAGCAATCTCATCGGCGCGATCTACGTCTTCCGCTCCCAGGGTGGGGACTTCTCCGCTAACGACCGCCAGGTGCTGGCCAGCTTCGCCGACCAGGCGGCCATCGCGGTCCACAATGCCCGCCTCTACCAGCAACTGGCCCACGAGAAGCGCCGCCTGGATGCCATCATCCAGAACAGCGCAGACGGCGTGATGATCCTGGACGCTCAGCGCCGCATTCGGGTCTTTAACCGTGCCCTGGAGGAGATGACAGGCTGGTCCGCCGAAGAAGTGCTGGGGCAACCCTGCTCTCGTGTGCTGGCCCTGAAAGACCGCCAGGGAAAGGACATCTGCGAAGCCACGTGCCCCCTCCTGCAGCCCGAGCCAGAGGAGCACCTCTACGTGGAAGGCGACATTAACCGTACCGATAACTCAGTGGTCACCGTGGGCATCACCTACTCGCCCCTTTACGACAAAGAAGGCTTCCTGGTGAGCATCATCGCCAACGTGCGGGACATCACCCGCTTCCGCGAGACCGAGGAGATGAAGTCCACCTTCGTCTCGGTCATCTCCCACGAGCTGAAGAGCCCGGTCTCCATCATCAAGGGCTATGCCGATACCCTGCGCCGCGAGGATGCCCAGTGGGACACGGATACGCTGAGACAGGGCCTGGCGGTCATCGCCGAGGAGAGCGACCGCCTGAACAAGCTGATAGACAACCTGCTCGACGCCTCGCGCCTTCAAGCCAGCGCCTTCAAGCTAGAGTTCGGCTACCTGCAGATAGACAAGCTGGCAGAAAAGGTGACGGAGGAATTTCGGACCCAATCGAGCGAGCACATGTTCACTCTGGACTTCCCGCCTGATTTCCCCGCCGTGCGAGGCGACACTGAGCGGTTACGGCAGGTGTTGACCAACCTGCTCTCCAACGCTATCAAATACTCGCCTCGCGGCGGGCTGATCCGCACGGGCGGCTGGGCCGATGACGATTGGGTCTACGTCTACGTGGCCGACGAGGGCATCGGCATCCCCAGGTCGGAGCAGGAGCGCATCTTCGAGCGCTTCTATCGGGCGGAGAGCCCCCTCACCCGCCGCACCGAAGGAGCAGGACTGGGCCTCTACCTCTGCAAAGAGGTGGTCGAGGCCCACGGCGGCAAGATCTGGGTGACGAGCGAGCCGGGCCGGGGAGCCAAGTTCATTTTTAAATTGCCGAGAGACTAAAAGTCCCCAATTGATGTTGAGTTGACAGTCAACGCAAAATGTGGTATAATTGTGCGTGAAGAAAGATGAACGGGGAATCAGCAGATGAAACAGACATTCGGACATGCGCTGCGCGAGCTTCGGCGTGCGAAGGGTATCAGCCAGCGCAGCCTGGCGGGAAAGGTGGGGGTGGACTTCTCGTACATCAGCAAAATCGAGAACGACCGCCTGCCCCCACCTGCGGCAGACACGATAGTGAAGATTTGCAACGCACTGGAAGCACCGCCAGATACGCTGCTGGCCCTATCTGGCAAGATACCCAGCGAGCTCAGGGATACCATCGGTTCCAGTCCCGCCGCTATGCAATTCATTCGGAGTGCCCAGTCAATGGGCCTGACTGAGGGGGAGTGGGCCAGACTTACCAGGCAGCTCAAGCGATTGCGGGACTGATTCTTCAATGATAAACGTAGAGAGGAGGGGAATACAATGAGCACCGAGTGGTTAGCCATTCAAAGCTTTCAGCGAAGCCAGGACCTTCTGGCGGCGATCAATACCTTATCCATTCACACCAAGTTAAAAATGAACGAGCACACGGACGAGGAAAGAGCGGAGAGCGTGACAGAAGCGAGGGAGACGTTGACTTCTTTCCTCAAGGGCTTTGAACAGCTTGTCGAACGAGCCGAGCAAGCAGGCGACGGGCCGTTGCTGGGCGTAGACCCTCGCACGAGCCAACTGGCAAGGAGTTTTGCCCATGCCAGACGTGAGAGACGTAGGTTCCGTTCCTGTCTGTTCAGAGAGCCCATCTCTAGCACGGTGGACTTACTTATCTCAACCGATGAGACAGACCAGCAGACGCTCGTCGAATGTCTGTCGGAGCTGCGAACCCTGGTTGAGGAGCACGTACAGACAGATACCGCTCGGATATTCAGGGACTTTTGATGCAAGACATCCTCCGCCAGAGCAACCTCGACCTGCTGAGAGAAATCACACAGTTGAGCTCTGTTTCAGCCACCATCCCAGCGACCGCGGAGCTCTCCGCCTATCAGCACTGGGTGACCGAGGCCTGCAGTTCCCTCCGCCAGCGTGCCCTCCAGAACCTCCGCGATCTCGAGCTGAGCAGAGACGATATCCTCGACGATATCCTGAGCGAAACCCAGGTCCTGACCGCTTTCTTCCGGCTGTGCAACCAACGTCTCGCCGCCCCCCTTCTTCGCTACCGGCCCTCAGACCGCCTTTGTCTGCGCATCGTTGCCTGGCTGCACGATCACCACACTGAAACCAAAGGCATCCCTGCCGGCCTGAGCGATGGCGAGTTTGGCGTCTGGCCAGAGCTTCGCATCCCCATCGTGTACTTCATGCCATCCTCCAGACAACGAGGCTTGCTGTACATGCCCCTGTTCTTCCACGAGTTTGGACACCTTCTTTACAACAGCCACAAAAAAGAGCTGGATGAGCTGGTGAGCGATCTGCAAAAAGAGCTCGCCGATTGGCTAGAGCCGATTACTCAGCGCAACGATCTCTACGCACACCAGGACGCAGGGACACGCAATATCATCGTCGAGACGTGGTATGAATGGGCCCAGGAGCTCTTCTGCGATGCCGTTGGCCTGACGATCGGCGGCCCTTGCTTCGCCAATGCTTTCTCCATGTACCTGCGGATGGGCGGCCGGGACAGATTCCACCAGCCACGGGAGCGTCTGGCATTCAGCGAGCATCCAGTAGCCTGGCTGCGCATTCGACTGATCGCAGAGCGAGTTCGGCAGATGGGTTTAGCTGAGGCAGATAAACTGGAAACCGAATGGAATCGGATCGCGGCCACAATGGGGATCACAGAGGAGTATTTCGGTTTCTACGACGACAGATTCCTGCCATCCATTCGCCAGACGATTGACGACATGCTCACCGAAGCATCACCCTATCACTTCAGTGCTATGGATATGTCTCCATCTGCCTGGAATCCGGAATCCTCTTCCCTGGTGCATCTGTTGAACAGAGCATGGTCTATCTTTCTGAATGACCCGGCTAGCTACGATAGCTGGGAAGAGCAAGCCATATCTACCTTCCTGGCCAGCACTGGAGCCGCTAACGATGAACGAACACAAACGTATTGACCTCCACGTTCATTCCTTCTTCAGCGATGGGGTGCTCCTGCCCAGCGAGATCCTGCGAAGGGCGGCAGCCCTGGGCTACGGAGCCATCGCCATCACCGACCACGCCGATGCGTCCAATCTGGACGAGATCGTTTCCTGCCTGGTGCGCTTCGCCCAGGAGCAGAGAGGGGATTTCCCTCTCACTTTCGTGCCAGGCGTGGAGCTGACCCACGTGGCCCCGGCCAGCATCGCCCCCCTGGCCCGGCGGGCCAAAAGGCTGGGAGCGGGGCTGGTGGTGGTGCACGGGGAGACCATCGTGGAGCCAGTGGTGAGGGGCACCAACCGGGCGGCGGTGGAGTGCCCCGAGGTGGACATCTTAGCCCACCCCGGCTTCATCACTTTAGAGGAGGCCCAAATCGCCGCTGAGAACGGCGTCTACCTGGAAATCACCTCTCGCCACGGCCATTGCTTGACCAACGGCCACGTCGTTCAGATCGCCCGCCAGGCGGGAGCCAGGCTGGTCGTCAACACCGATACCCACACGCCCGGCGATATGATGGACCAGGAGGCGGCCCGCCTGGTGGCCGCCGGCGCCGGGCTGACCGAAGAAGAGATCAACCTGGTCACCGTGGTCAACCCCCAGGCTCTGGTCCAGCGAGCTCTGAGCCGCTATGCCCGGTGGGCCTGACGAAGTAAAGCTCAAACTTCCAACCTCAAAGCAAAGAAAGGAAATCCCAACTTATGTTCCAACCACAAACCGTTCCCGTACCCTGCCCCCTTTGCGGGCGCCGATTCACCGCCCAGGTGCAGAGCATCATTGACGTGGGCCAGGATCCAGCGGCCAAATCCAGACTCCTGCGAGGCCAGATCAACGTTGCCACCTGCCCTCAGTGCGGCAACGCCGGAATGCTCAACGCTCCCTTTGTTTACCACGACCCCGACAAGGAGTTACTCCTTTGCTTCCTGCCGCCGGAGCTGAACGGCGACGAACAGCACAAGTTCGTGGGCGACATGACCAACCGCCTCGTGAGCCACCTGCCTCCTGCGGAGCGAAAGGGCTACCTCCTGCAACCCAAGACCTTTCTCACCATGCAGGGGCTGATGGACGAGATAGTGCGCGCTGAAGGCATCACCGAAGAGATGCTGGAGACTCAGAAGGCCAGGTTGGACTTGCTCCGTCGCTTCCTGGATGCGACCAGCGACGAAGTCCTGCGAGTCCTGGTGCGGGAAAACGATGCCCAATTGGACTACGAGTTCTTCTCTCTCCTGACCGGCTCGATAGAGATGGCCAAGGCGGAGGGCGAAGAAGACAGGGCCAGACGCCTTTTGAGACTGCGGGAGAAGCTGTTGGAGTTCAGCAGCCTGGGTAGAGCCAGCCGAGTCGAACGCGAGGTCGCCGAGGCTTTGGAAGCGGGCATGACGCGAGAAGAGTTCCTGGAGAAGGTGGTGGAATGCGAGAGCGACGCCGAGCTAACGGTTGTGATAGCCGTCGGACGCCGCCTGCTGGACTATCAGTTCTTCCGCAGCCTGACCAGCAGGATCGAGACCCACGAGGGAGAAGGAAACGCCGCGGAGGCTCAGCGGCTCAAGGGCTTGCGAGCCAGCATCCTGGAGATCAGGGACAGGCTGGATGCCGAGACCCGAGCCAGGCTGCAAGAAAAGGCAGACTTGTTGAGGGAGATCTTCGAGAGCGAGAATTTAGAAGAGTCGCTGCGAGAGCACGTGGAGGAAATTGACGAAGCCTTCTTCACTGTCCTGTCGGCTAACATCGAGCAAGCCGAGGCCGGGAGAGACAAGGAAGCAACCAGGAGGCTCAAACGCCTGGAGACCGCGGCCTTCCAGTTGCTGGGGGAGAGAACGCCTCGGCCCATCAAGTTCATCAACCAACTGCTGGTGGCTCAATATCCCAGAGAGACGAAGAAGCTGCTGGAGGAGAATGTCGAGCAGGTAGACAGCGAGCTATTAAGAGTGCTGGATCTCATCATCGAGAATCTAACCCGAAGCGGAGATAAGAAAACAGCCCGGCAACTGCGGGAGATCAAGGATCAAGCGAGGGCCATGCTGGAAGCTGAGCAGTAGTCGTCAGGAAGGGATTCTGTCCAGGCGGAAGCCGTGGCCTCGCACGGTGACGATGTACGGGTGATCGGGATCAATCTCGCTCACCCTTTCGCGCAGGCGGCGGACCAAAGCATCAATGGCCTGGTCGGAGACCCCTTCCTCAGCCGCCTCGGGCCAGACCGCCTCCACGATCTCATCACGGCTGCACACCCGCTCCGTCCTATCGTACAAGAGCTCCAACAGCCGATACTGAGCCAGAGAGAGCGGGGGACTAAGCTCTCGCCCTCCG
>Ga0315539_1000418_pt1 | contig 32499 bp, 30 predicted proteins | sample SalMarSW160150MG_FD_203097 | JGI IMG/M metagenome (GOLD analysis project Ga0315539, IMG submission 203097) | Salt marsh sediment microbial communities from the Plum Island Ecosystem LTER, Massachusetts, United States - Salt Marsh Sediment SW1601-150 ...
TTGGTTATGCTATTAGTCAGTTAGCCGAGCTTGCCGAGCCGATAAAAAAGCTCGCATTAGCCGGCAAGCCGTTGTTGGGTATATGCGTCGGCTACCAGATGCTTTTTTGTTACAGCAGCGAATATGGCAAACACAATGGGCTTGGCTTAATATCCGGTAGTGTCATCCCTATTCCAGCCGGTTCGCAACTTAGCGTCCCACACATGGGCTGGAATCAGGTAAAGCTGGCGGAAGATATGGACTTATTTGCCGGCTTAGGCAAGGAAAAGAACTTTTATTTCGCACATTCTTTCTACGCCGATGTCACTGACCGACAAACCAAAGTGGCCTATACGGACTACGGCTTTGCTATGCCCGCAGCGGTGCAGAAGGCAAACGTCTATGGCGTGCAATTTCATCCTGAAAAGAGCAGTAAATCAGGCCTGAAGGTTCTGAAAAATTTCGTAGAAATATGCGAAAAAGAAAAAAGAAAAACCCCCAAATAAATTTGGGGGCTAACCGTTTAGCCCCGCGATTTATCGCGGGGTTTTTATGTAGGATTGAATCTGAAAACAAAATATGCTAACGAAACGAATCATTCCATGTCTCGATGTTAAAGACAATCGCGTGGTCAAGGGCATCAAGTTCCTGAATCTGCGTGACGCCGGAGATCCGGTGGAACTGGGCGCAAGATACAGTGACGAAGGAGCCGATGAGCTGGTGTTTCTGGATATTACCGCTACTATTCGCTTTCGTAAAACCATCGTTGAGCTTGTCGAGAAGGTCGCGGAAAACGTCTTCATTCCGTTTACCGTCGGTGGCGGTATCCAGACGGTCGAGCAGATGGACGAAATCCTAAGAAGCGGAGCCGACAAAGTTTCGGTAAATACCGCCGCTGTTAGCAATCCTGATCTGCTCACCGAGGCCGCTCAGCGTTTTGGAAATCAATGCGTTGTTCTGGCTATAGACGCCCGTCGATCAAAAGAAAAAGCACGCAAATGGCAGGTCTGTGTGAAAGCCGGTTCAGAACCAACTGAAACAGACGTAGTCGAATGGGCTGTTCGAGGCGAAAAACTCGGCGCAGGCGAAATACTTTTAACCAGCATGGACGCCGACGGCACAAAGGTAGGTTACGATAATGAGTTAAATAAAACCGTCAGCGATGCAGTCGATATTCCTGTAATCGCATCCGGCGGAGCAGGAAAACTCGAGCATCTCTATGATGCAATTGTTGATGGCGGCGCTGACGCCGTCCTTATGGCTTCAATCACACACTTTGGAAATTACACTATAAATCAGATGAAAGAATACCTTGCCAGCCGCGGCATTGCCATGAATCTCTAATCCAAAGCCCCACACATTTCTTATACCAATTGTGATTAAATGTTGCGTTTTGCATAACGACCAACAAACCATCCCCAAGCTGCGCTTGAGGCTGCCACCCATCTGTTCCAAACGCACGAGGCGCAGTAATTTAATGCAATTGATATTACTTATGAATTGGTAACTTTGCGAAGACTGTATATAAAGTGCACTATACTAATGGCAATTCATCAAGACTTTGTAAGCTATTGAATCCTGACTTTATCTGTTAGGGTAGGTCGGTTGATTTGGGTAGGTTTGACTACCTAAAGGTATTTGTTGTGGAGGTCTTTCCTGCTGTCTCGGCTGAGACATCAAATTCTCCAATCCAATCCAGGTTCCTTTTTCCAGGTTGTAGATAAAGTTGCCTCTCAGGCGAGTAGTGATAAACAAATTATTATCATTAACAGCGAAGATGGCCTCTATTATCTTGCCTCGTTTTACTTCTACCGCCCCTGACAGTAATAATGCGTTGCGCACCTGTGTCCCAAGTTCCATAATTTGTGCATCTGAAAACCCTGATCGCCGCATTATTCGTACAGTGTCGTCGGAATTCAGAGCAGCTACATCTCGGCTACCTACCGGTACGATCTGAAATTTGGAGCCGCTTCCGCCTGCATCCGCGCAACCAGCAGCACTCCAAAATAAAAATGGCGTCAGCAACAGTACTGCTAACATATTAGGAATCGTTAACCGGTGCACAATAAACTTCACAACTCCAAGCCCCCTATTAACAAATTTTTACCTGTTCGTACGCGCCATGCTCTGGCGAAGCCTCATCTTGAAATCTTCCTCGCCCACCGGCTCGGTTGTAACCTGCCCCATACCTGGTTCGGCGACTTCGGTCATCTCTTGCATATCGGGTACCAGCCTTGCCGTAATAAATACGGCAATCTCTCGTGATGACTGCTGATTTGACTTGTTCTTAAACATGTTTCCGACTATAGGGAGGGCGCTAAGGCCTGGCACTTTTTTGTTTGTTTTAGTGGTCTTATTCTCTGTCAGACCAGCCAGGGCAACTGTTCCACCATCTTTGATACGCACAGTATTAGTAGCCGTTCGTCGAGTGACCGTAACAAGAGGAAGTGTCTGGTCGTCCTCTTGGCCACGTGATACAACGTCACTAACCTCGGCAACTATTTCCAGAGTGATATCATTATTATCACCGATGCGAGGCGTAATTTCGAGTCTCGTGCCCGCATCTATCTGTTTCAGCTCAGCTTCGGTATAGTATCCGGCGGTCCTTGCCGGTGCAGAAAGATAGTAATATTCCTCGTTCATAACGTTTAGCTGCGCCGCATGGCCATCCTGAGCTAACACTTGAGGACTGGATACTATGTCCGCCTCGCCATTCTGATTAAGAAGATTTAGCGTCAGCGATAACGAATCCGTAAATAGTGCATCAGTTGTATAGCCTATCTGAACACCCCACGGCCATTTGCCATGGTATTGCTGATCGGCGTCCCCACCGCCCCGGAAGTCCGAACCAAAGACGCCAGCACTTATCTTGGGCCAACCCCACTCAACACCCAAGTTGAGCAGATTACTCTTTTCCATCACTACAATCCGCGCATCCAGCATTATCTGGCGTGGCATCCGGTCCATCTCTTTCAGGTCAGATATAACACGATTCAGCAAACGAGCCGGCGCAGTAATAAGCATTGTGTGAGTACCGGTTTCCGCCTGAACATAAGACCGGAAAGCAGGAGATAAAAGCTGAATTGCTGTGTTGGCCGGGATATAGTTTAATTTTACGCGACGCGTTTCACTCACAGCCAGGAACGACGGGTCTTCCACTTTCGGTGAGGCAACCAGATAGTAGTACGGCGTCTTTTTCACAATATAAGGAGTACCAGCTAACACTATATCAAGTGCCGTGTCCAGAGGTACATTTTCAAGTACAGCAGTCACCGTCCCTGCAACCATCTCATCGGGAATAATTACAACCCCTGCCATAGTGGCAATGGTCTGTAGAACATCTCGGATTTCCGTATCGAAAAAGGTATTGTTAATAGGCTTATAGACTAAATATGAATTCGGTACCTCCTTAAAGCGGTAATCGGTACCCTTCAACACCTCCTCCAGAGCCTTTTCCAGAGGTTGATTCACGACTCGGCAGGTCACTGTCCCCTTTACGGTATCGTCAGCATAAATCTTAACATCGGATTGTGTTTCAAGACTACGTAAAACCTCACGTAGATCCGTATCTATACAGACAATACTTACAAGCGGACCTCTATGTACTTTCGGAGCTTGTGTCGGAACCATACTCGTGCCGCTCTGAATCCCTTCAAAAACCCGTGGAGGAACAAGTCCAGTAGGAGTACTTGGACCAACCTGTATTGCTGGAACATTTGGACCAGCTGCTTCTTCTCCTGAAAGCTGACGTAAAAGGTCGTCCACTTGCCCTTGTAATGTTCCTATCTGTTGCTCTACAAGCGTTTTCTGCCGCTCAAACTGTTCCTGCCCAGGAACCACATCCACAATGGGGCCTTGCTGAGTCATACTCGGCCTGATAGGTCTGATAGTAGTATCCGGTTGACGTTCCGGCGTTACAGTAGGTTGCTGTATAGGCGATATCGCTGGTGGAGAAGGTTTCGGAGGGGGCTCTCGCCTGATTTCCTCACCATCCACATAATCCGACATGACATTAACATACGCTCGACCTGGCGGATTGAAGGTATAAGCATCATGCTTCGGCGTAACTTCACCATTCCAACCATAGGGTACCGTTATACTATAATAACCTTTAGCATCGGTCGTGGTAGATGTCCCCCCCTCGCCTGCTTCCATAAGCACACCAGCCAGAGGTATTCTATTTATAGACATGGTGCCTGAAATGGTGAACTTCAACACTTCCGCAGTATAGTCCTGACCGGTTTGATCTGTTATAACACGTGGATATTGTTTTCTCACCGGCCTAAACGTCAAACCTTGCTTTTCCGGTGTAACCGTACCACTCCAGCTGTAATCCACCAATAGTTCATATTCACCCTTAGCATTGGTTATTGCCGAACCTCCGCCACCGTCTGCAAACACTTGCACATTCTCAATGGGACCCTCGGCGGATCTTATCCTACCGGAAATAACCCGCTTCTGCAGAGTCCAGGTGTAGTGCTGATCAACCTGTGCGCTTATCAGAGGAGGATATGTTTGATCAGGCGGATTAAAGTCGTAACCACCCTTTTCCGGCGTAATCGTACCGTTCCAGCCGTATGGAACAATGGCATTGTAATTACCGTTCTGATCGGTCAACACAGGTTTCGGCAGACCTTTCATTTCTACGCCGGATAAACCGGTTGTACCGGAGATCGTAAAGGTAATCGGTGCTGCAATGTAGTTCTGAGACACATTGGCTGTAACACGAGGATAAGTTTGACTCGGTGGTGTAAAAGTATAACCTAACAGGTCCGGGGTAACCGTACCTTGCCAGTCATACGGAACAACCGCTTTATAAGTGCCGTCAGGGCCGCTTATAGGATCACCCTGCAGACCTCTCATTACCACCCCTTCTTTACCAACAGAACCGGATATGGTATATGTAATTGACTCTGGAGTGTAATTCTGATTATTCAAATCACTGGTGACATTACGGTGAGGTATGTTCGCCGGTTTAAAGGTGTAACCCCGTTTTTCCGGCGTCACTGTCCCATTGAAACCATATCTAACTTTAACTGAATAGGAGCCGTCATTGTTTGTAACAGGATTCTCCGGTAGACCATTTAGTGTAACATTATCTATATTGGTTGTACCGGAAATTGTAAAGGTAATCGCTTCTGCAATATAATCCTCATAGGTTTTTGCACTGATAACATTTGCATAAGGTCGCTCAGATGGATTAAAGGTTAAGCCTGGTTTTTCCGGCCTCACCGAACCTATCCAACCATACGGAACAGAAGCGGTATAATTTCCATTCGGTTGGGAAACGACCGTTGTTGGAAAACCTTTCATTTGAACGCCGCCTTCACTAACCGTACCGGAAATGGTAAAAGTAATCTGCTCTGCTTTATAATTTTCGCCAATGTAATTCCTATCCACCTGCGTGTACGGTTTGCTTATTGGCGTGAAGGTATAACCGGCAAATTCAGGCACGACTGTGCCGTTCCAGCCATAGTCAACTATTCCTCTGTAAGTACCGTCACTGCCGCTAACAGGGCTACCCGGCAGGCCGGTCATTATCACACCTGATTGCCCCACCGAACCTGATATAGTAAATTTCATTATTTCAAAGGTGTAATTCTGATTTTCAAAATTACTTTTAACACTATTATAGGGTATTTCTGAGGGGTTAAATGTATAACCTTTCTTGATGGGCTTAACCGTTCCCCTCCAGCCAAATTCCACAATGGCAGTATAATAGCCGTTTTCATCAGAGACAACGTTATCGGGCAAACCACTCATCGTCACACCGCTCTGACCCACCGAACCGGAAATTGTAAAAGTCTTTTTGCTGGGTGTGAACGACTGACCACTGATGCTCAGGCAGCAGAACAGAATAACGCAGAAGGCTGTGACACAGCCCGATAATGTTCTACTAATATTCTTAATCGCCATAGATAAACGTCCCTTTCTGTAGCCGTTAAACGGCCGTCCTGCGTTTCTTTCCCTTGTATCGGCAATCCGGCATCCTTCTTTAGCAAAATATCTTTACAAGCTTGTACCTTTTAACGCCACTGAACACCCATTCTCCGTTCAAACTCACCTTGTTGCAAAGTTTCGATGACCCGCTGCCCATTCTCAATGGTGACTTCTATACCAGATTGAGCGGTTACTACCTCTTTGTCGCCATATTCTAAAGTCACCTCCACGTTGTATATACCTGCCGGATATTCGGTAAAGTCAATAAGTCCAGAGAACGCCCTGAATTCAAATGGCAGCATAAGACCCATCTGTTCGGCTGAAAGTATTATTGGTTCGTCCATAGGTATATTATTATTGTTTATAACCACGACCCTGCATCGCCTGGGAGTAAAGTGAATATGTCCGTAATTGCCGAACACAGCCGAAACTATGTACTGCGATCCCGTCTGCAGAGCAATGCTTATCGGCCCCGATGCTCGAATCTGAGGCTGGACATTAACACTCTCAGTTCTCTGATTCACCACGCATACCTGTGCAGTTGTCAGGCCTGCATTTTGACCGTCAGGATAAGTGGCAAATAAACCCAAAACCGCATAATAACAGGGGTGTATCATCTCAGGATTCGGCACATTTACAACAACCTGTATATTCTGCCGTCCATATCTAGGTAACTTAAAGGTTTTAGGCACTACTTCCACCCATTCAACACAATTTAAATCCTCACCTCTATACGATGGGCCGAAAGCCACACCCTTAAGAACAGGCGGAAGCGCCAGAGCGGTCCTAACATTGACAGCTTCATCCGAAGCATTAGAAATTTGTATCACACTGGTGCGGGTTGAGCCCGGTAAGGCATTTATTGTAATCTCTTTCGGCTCAACGTTAAGTGCTGCGTCGGCAGCAATCTTGGTAATACCTGGATCGCCGGCAAAATCTATCTCCCTTTCCTTTGCATCTGCTCGCCGGCCGTCTACCATTAACGCCCCAGTCATCCTGTATATTCCGGGTGGCAGAGATCGCTCAATATCGGTGCTCAACTTCAAAGCCGACCCTGGCAAAATACCCGCTGCTTGTACTTCTCTGTCTGCAAGTAACCGCCAATGTTCGCCGAAGTGACCCCAAAGTTTCACTAAGCCCCTCAGATGAGAATATGTCCCCCCCTTATTTACAACACTCATCGACATCAGCGTTGTTGATAGTCTCTCACTATTGGCTTTCTGGAACGCCATATCCAGACCGGTTACTTCAACCTTGCGAAGAGGTACACGACCTTGTAAATGAATTAAGACTGGAATCACAAACTGTAAGGTTATTCCTACTTCCGTTTCTGCAGATGGGGCACCTAATCGAACAAGGATAGCCGCTGAGTAAACTCCTCGGATACCAGACTTCGCTCTTATGGTCAATCTTACCGGCACTATCGTACCCCGCCTGACTTCGACTCTTTCAGAACTGAGGCTAATCCACTCCCTGGCCGACTGTAGTTTTGATGTATCAAAATCGTTCGCATCAGGATCGACCATAAACCAAGACCCATCCTCCGTCTGGCTTAAATCAATTACGGACAAATCTACGACTACGGTCTCATCAGGGTCGTGGTTTTGAAGCTGTATCTCTGCCCTGGTTAGCCGCCCAGGGGGAGCCGGAATATCCAATCTCATCGGCTGCACTATAAACTGACCAAATGCAGGTGCAACAGACACAAATGTAGCCAGCGTAATTCCGATAACATAAACCGTATATGATCGTGATATGGTTTTTCTCCCTTTGTTCGACATTTCATCCCCCTCTATTGAAAACTTTTTAGCAGCATTCTACTCCCATTTACAACGTTAATTTTATATCTTACGGATGGGCTGTAACAACCTATGTGCAAATGATTTATCCGTATTTTGCTTTATTTTGGGTTAATCTTCAATATGAACTAAGACTATAACCTTTACCTTTTCGACAAATTAACGCTTCTACTTACTATAAATTATCTCTAATTCACCAAAAGATACGAACTATCGATTAACCTATGCAAAAAAAGCCCTCTTTGTACGTAGGTGCTCAGCCCTTTTCAATAGTGCTATATATTATCAATATTACCATTTTTAACGATAAAAGTCAAGACGCAAATTGCCCATGCTTCCCAGGATAATGCAAATCTGACGAACTTCTCTGAATAGATCGATTTATAGAAATGCACTTCCTCCATGCCTTAACAGTACAATTTTCCAATTCTCAACTTAAGAAGCCCGCCTTCTCGGATCACTCGGTCATCACTGCCGCAGATATTCAAAAGACCGGCTTGAGCATATAAACTATAGGGAGGGAAGGATATATTCTGTCCTTCCCTCCCTATTAACTTCCTTTTCTTGGCATTTGCCTTTGTTGATAATCAGCTTATCAGCATAGCATCAGTTTTATGCCCTGCTGCGTAGACTCTACTACGGATCTACCCACAAAATCTCTATACTCTTCGGTTTCACATTCAAAGTCACGACTGCGACTTTTTTGTTCTTGCCGAAATTGAGTTCGAAAACCTTGGCCTCCTCAACCTGTACCCAGATTGTTCGCTTCTCTGGAGCACCACTTAGATTCTTAAGTACTGTTGCTGACTCATCCACGCAGGCCTCATCCCTTATCTTGACGGACCATTTGCCCACATCCGGCTGAAGAGCTTTGCCGGCGTCTTCAAGAGCTATTGTACCGCCCAATACCATATCAAAGTTGGTCTGGATGTCCATAGCAATGCTGCATCCTGCAAATTTGTTTATCGACACTTGTTTTAACTTGATGCCGGTACTTACGAGATCTTTCCTATTGGTGATCTGTAAAAACAGACCTACATCCATAAAAACCGGGACCTTTAAGTCAAGATCGAGAGGTTTGAACTCTACTGTAGCATCCCAGCCATAGGCTTTCAGACCGAATGCATCATCGCCTATATCACCTTGCGTTGTTGCCTCGGGTGCATCGCCTGCCGTTAGCATCGTTGGATCTGCTGCCCTCGCTGATACAGCTACAAATGACAAAACAACTAATCCAATTAAAATTTTCTTTAACATTTTTTATTTCCCCTTCTTAATTATTGCCCCACAAAAGCCGATATTGCCTTTGTATAGGGCCAGCCCAGTTCTTTGGCTAGGCACACACGTGCCCGTGCCACACACAACAGCGGGCGAAAACTTGATCAGCCGACTTTTGCGAGTATGCCCGCTTTTTTTCCCGCTTAGCCGGGGCCCATAATACCAACGATTTCAAATCTACAATCGTCAGCTATATATTAAACCGCCTTAAGACCGGGCCTTTTCTTTCAGGCGGCTCGTAAGCACGCTCCACACTTACGAGTTATCATCTTTCTCAATACCACACCTCCTTTCTCCCTCATCCTTCAAAAGGGTTGTTTGTATGGCACCTCTTCCTTGGGTCCTGGGCACATACACACGATTGTTTAACATACACGGCAAATCCTGCCGTATAAGCCTTCATCACCTTCCTCCAAATTTACGGTTTAGTCATTATTGTAAGGACAAGACTGCCTTTGTATTGTCCCGCAGGGTATAGCATTAAACCTCTTGTCATAAATTTAATGTCGACCGGGACACCAACACCTTCAGGAGGTGTTGGTCTCGCTGAACTTATTATGGTTACACCGGAACCAGCTACGCGAATTTTTACGCCGTTTATCTCAACAGCAGTATGTTTCGGATTAATCGTGACGTTATATTTCGAGCCCTTGAATGGCACAAAAGACGCCTCAACTTTGTGAGGACAGTTGGCTACGATATGTGCCTCTAATTTAGCAGGTAAATTATTATAACCAAAAGGCGAAACCATACCAAGATCGAGATTATCCGGTGTAATCGATATGCCCACAAATGGCACAGCAGAAACCATTTTAGGTGGCAGCGCGGGTCGCACTGCCTGGACTATCCCAGTTATTCCAAAACACACCATTGCTATCACACATACCTTTTTCATTTTGTTATCCCCCCAAACGTACTTTCTAAAACGGCATTTCTTTACTACAGGCTGCGCGCGTACACCGCCGCTGCCTTGCCCATCCGTAGGATTTGAGGCAGTCCATTTAGTCTTGTGTGATTTCTCCTCCTTGAGTGCTGACCGTGGTTAACGACCGATCGTTCTCCAATAACTTAGCTCGGTCTGGCCAGCGGAGTTAAAAGTGGGCGAAGGAAAGAAATAGCGTGACAAACCTTTCCATCACTCCTCACTTTCACCATCCTCACCTTTAACCGGCACTGAACTTGATAACTTATTTTCAATGTTAAGTGCCGTAATAAAGCAAATCTATTTATACAACCTAACTAATTAACAAGCTTACCAATTTGCCTGGTTTATGTCAATAACTAAAATTCCGCAGTTTAACTTTTTTCTTTTGCTAATTTCTAACGTCTATTATTTTACCAATATCTTATGCAAATGTCAATATCAAAGCAAAAGAATTTCATTTATACAAATCTGCCTAATCGATGTATTTTAGCTATTCTACCACATGAAGTCAATAATTAAATCTTGTAATTTCATCCTTTTTTCATATTTTTTATTTTACTGATTTTCTCACAAAAAATCAATAGATAAGCTATTTGATTTTGTAGATTTAGGCTTTTCCGGTGTTTACAAGCTTTGTTTTTCACAAAATGCCAATATATTAGCATCCTGCTGTTCAAAATCAACATAAGATGTTATAAAACAAGCAGATATAGAAATACCTAACCTAAATCATAGTCCTATAACTGGCAAATCTATATAATCCCAATAATTTGTGGATTTTTCCGTCTTTTATCTTTTTCGCAAAAATAGTCCTATGGACTCCTTACGGAGAGCTACGCTACATAGCACGAGCGGATACGAAAAAGCAAGAAATGGAGGTGCCACAGACTCTGCTTATGAGGCTTCACAACCCATTTTTAAACTGAGCACAACGGTCTTCAATTGAAGCACAACACCACTTTTTAGCCAATCCTCACGATGCATAGCTTCAGAATGGCCATAATGATTCTCGGGATAAACAAGCAGCCAAGGACCTGATCCGAAGTATAACTTTATTGAATTGTACTCGATATTGTTGTACTCAGCTAAAAGACGAGCTAAGTCATAAATCGGCCAGAATATAGCCGACCGATGGTAATACTTTTGATCACGCAAACCACAAATACCACAACTCCCCGAGCTGGACTCGAACCAGCAACCTAGCGGTTACAGCTCCCTTCAAGTTTCCTTGAAGACTGGACTATCTTTTCACCATACCTTTCGACTTTGCTCAAGGGTTAGGTGTTGGGCGCTTTCTGAAGTTTATTGGCACAGGCCGCCTCACCTCATAGTCTCTGCACCTTCCTATTCACTTTTTATCTTACCTGTGTGAACAGGCTTGGCTCAGGATTACCATATCCTTCGATTTCGATAAGGACTTAGGCTTCCCTGAATTCACCCAATTTTCATCCTGATGTTTCCATCGGGCGCTGCATTTTGAATCTTACAGCCGCTCGCTCTACCAATTGAGCTATCGGGGAACTTCAGTGAATCAGAACAAGTTATTATACTACATTTCCCAAACTCATTTTATCCAAAGTATCCCATAACATCCATTAAATTTCAATACCTTTTCAGGACATACATGTTTTTGCCGATAGTATCAAAAACTGCCATAATACTGGACAAACAAGCAATTCTATCGTAAATTGCCGCGTTTACGAGTTTTTATCATTTTAGTTTGTAGATTTATGCACAAAAATCTTCGATATACTATGGATGCAAAAACATTGAAGAGCAAAATTAACCGAACAAGAATGCACTTTTACGTATCCTATATTTAGGCAGTAAATTAAAGCTGATAGTTAAATTTTCAGGCAGTTGCTTACATGGCTAAAGATATACTCAACGTTGGTGGATTTACCATACTTAAACGTATCGGAACCGGCGCTCGCAGTACAATCTACCTGGCAACTGATGAGCAAGAGCAAAATCACATAGCTCTAAAACGAGTCATATTTGAAAAGCGAGAAGACTCAAGAGTCTTCGAGCAGACAGAAAATGAATTTAAAGTAGCTCGGCAGATAGACCACCCCTATGTCCGCAAGTGCTACAAACTAAAGAAAATCCGCAGTATGCTAAGGATGAAAGAGCTGCTGCTTTCAATGGAATATTTCGATGGAAAACCTCTTGAAAATAGTCCTACATTGAGTTTAGGAGATGTGCTGTTGGTATTCAGAATGGTTGCCAGCGGTCTTTATGCCATGCATCAGCAGGGATATATTCACTGTGACATAAAGCCCAATAATATTCTTTTGAGCAAGTCCGGCTCGATCAAAATTATCGATTTGGGCCAAAGCTGTAAAATTGGAACCATCAAGCCGCGCATTCAGGGAACACCTGATTACATTGCACCTGAACAAGTCAGGCGAAAAGCACTTGGACCAAGAACCGATATCTTCAACCTCGGTGCTACTATGTATTGGGCTCTTACAGGAAAAAATGTCCCGACTCTGATACCCAAGACCAACAGCTATGGCCTGCCGGTAACCGAGCCTTTCCTGGCACCTCATGAACTAAAGGAACAAATACCGTTGCGTGTCTCAAAATTAGTTGTGGACTGTGTTAAAGAAGATCCGGCAGAACGCCCACAAAATATGATGACGGTCGTATCCAGGCTGGACTTGATGATACATAGCATATTTGGCAGTAAAATAAAAACAAATAAAAATGTCTCAAACAACAATAATCGACTTGCTCAATAAAGGAATAGAAGCAAATTATGCGGATAAGTTCCGACAGGGCAATTTGATCCGTCTGCCTGCTAAGGGCTCTTTGGTTATATCCGGCGACCTTCATGGACATCAGCGGAATTTTGAAAGAATAGTCGCTTTTGCCGATTTGACAACTAATCCGGATAGACATGTCCTCCTACAGGAAATCATACATGGAGGTCCTGAAGACACCGAGGGCGGCTGTCTATCTTACAAGCTACTTTTCGACGTTGCGCGTTACAAGCTAAATTTCCCTGACCGTGTGCATTTCGTCATGGGAAACCACGCTGCTGCCTTCGTCTGCAATTGTGAAATAATGAAAGACGGCAAAGAAATGAATCGTGCACTGCGCCAATCGCTGGAGCGAGAATTCAAGCAGAACTACAAAGATATCCAATTAACTATAAGGAAATTTTTATTTTCACAGCCATTAGCAGTCAGGTGTGATAACAGAATATGGCTGTCACATTCGCTGCCCAGTGATTATCTCGTCGATAAATTTGATCCAAAGATTTTTGACCGGCTACTGAAAATCAGTGACTGTGAAAAGCCTGGATCTGCCTACATTTTAACATGGGGCAGAAAACATAGTCAGGCTCTGCTCGATAAAATGGCTGATCTATTCGACGTCGATATTTTTGTTCTCGGCCATCAGCCGCAAGAAAGTGGCTGGTGCAAAGCCGGTAAGAACTTGATAATTATTGCATCCGACCATAACCATGGTTGTTTGCTTCCCATCAACCTGACAAAAACATACACTATTGACGAGTTAATCAATTCAATGGTACCATTAGCCACTATACCGTAGGACACCGCTTTGACTTCGGCGAGATTCGTCGAGTCGCGGGAGCGTGATCCCGCAAAAGTGAGCTAAAGCTTGTCCTGAGCCGGGTCGAAGGATTTGAAGTGACTAAAGTGCCTAAAATCAGTAATCAGTCTTAACTTTAGGCACTTTACATTAAATACGAGAATGGAACTGTATTATTATATAGCCCTGGCAGCAATCATATCGCAATTGCTATTCCTGCTTCAAACATATAAAAATTATCGCTTTGCGATGAGCAGATACGAAAGGGAGAAGCGAACGTGGCACGAGTTGCGGACATTGCTTATTGTGCCTTGTAAGGGCCTGGAGCCGGATTTTCAAAAAAATATCAGCTCTTTTTTCAATCAGGACTACGAAAATTATCTGCTATGGTTTGTAGTTTCGGATGAGTCAGACCCCGCCTATAACGAATTATGCAAATTGAAGAATCAACTAAGTCAAAGCTCGATGACCCATGATGTACAAATATTCGTCGCCGGCACCGTGGGACAGGAGACAAGCAGGGCCTGTAGTCAAAAGATTCATAACCTGCTCTACTGTTATGAAAGAGCAGGAGACGATGTTGAGATACTCGCCTTCGCCGACTCCGATATTTGTGTACCCCAGGGCTGGCTGAGTAACTTAGTTTGGCCCCTGAGACAAAGCGAGGTAGGCGCATCCAGCGGCTATCGCTGGTTCATACCGAAAACGAATAACTTAGCCAGCATAGCTCTGTCGGTAGTTAACGCCAAGATCGCACAACTGCTCGGCGGCAATACCCAGTTCAATCAGGCATGGGGCGGTTCAATGGCAATACGTAAAGACGTTTTTCGCCAGGTAGGTCTCGATAAAATCTGGAAAAATGCGCTCAGTGATGACTTCTCACTTACATACGCAGTTAAAAATGTGGGCCTACAAATGGGTTTCTGCCCCGGCTGCTTAGTCGCTTCTTACGAATCCACAACATGGCGAGAGCTTTTTGAATTCGGCCGGCGTCAATTTCTAATCACGCGTATATATGCGCCAGGCACCTGGTGGTTTGGATTATTCAGCAGTCTATACACAATATTAGGTTTATGGGCTGGGGCTGTCCTGGCAATTTATGCAGTAACAATCCAACATAAACATACAACACTTTTTATCACTGTACCTGTTGTGTTTTTCGCGGGTCAGCTTATCCGGGCGATTCAGCGACAGACAATGATTAGTAAGCTGCTGAAAAAGGATTTGCCGCAAATGAAGGCCGCAATAATCGCTGACATCCTTGGATTCTGGGCGTGGTCGCTTTTGCTATTAGCTTTTATTATCTCCTCAGCCTTCGGCAGAACCATCCGCTGGCGAGGAATACGTTATAAACTGCTCAGCCCAGCCGAGACAATCGTGATTGACAGTCGCTAAAGGCAGACCTGGTTGGGGCTGACCTGCGTGTCTGCCCCAAGGTCATATCCCCCTACGGCTTGCCCGCCGTAGCTTTAGCGAAGGCGGGCACTGCGAAGGATGAATCGCTCGTGAAGTGTATTTTGACAATTGTCATTGCCGCCCCGTATTGTGGTACGGGATAAACTCCAGCGGGAATCCAAGTTATATTTAACCAATAACCAATTACCACTATCTCTCTACATTTTTTCATTTTTTGTCGTGTAAAATCTGATTGTATTTGTTGGCCTTAAGTAGTAACATTTTTATACGCCTCTGGCGTAGCTTGAGCTTATTTACACCAAACAAATTAAGGAAACAGCGATATGGCGGAGAAATATAAATATAGCGTGTATTAAACGCCGAGGAATACTCTTAATAGCATGACGATCAATTCATTACAAACCAAAACAAACTTCTCTCGGATGTTATAAATAACATACTGACATCGGCCTTGATATGACAAAAAAAGACCTTATGGAGCTTTACGAAATAATCGTCCGCGAAATGATTATCACGAAAGGATTGAGACGTGATTGAAGATTTAAGCGGGATGTAAAATAGCGAGAAAGAAAAAGCATGAGTAAATACGACAATCTAATTTATTATAAGCAAACAAAGGCTCGAACTGGCCATAATTGCACAAGCTGCCATCAATTAATTAAGGCAGGCGATATTTATTATGCGGAAAATATAAAGGATAAATTTTTACATTCTTTGCATAGGAAAAAATTTTGCAAACAATGTTATCAAGCAATGGAGCAAAATAAAGGAAAAATGAATAATGCTTTGGGCGCCTAATAAGATTTATGAAAATGAACCGTTTGAATTGGAAGTCGACCTTGAATCAGCGATACTCGAAGTAAGTGAGACTTTGTTTGGCGAGGAAAGAATCTATCTCGATATCAAAAAGAAAATAGGTTCTAAGGGGAAAACAAAGAACATACCGGACGGCTACTTAATAGAGCTTTCGAGCAAAATAGAACCAAAATTATATGTTGTAGAAAATGAATTAGTAAAACATGAACCCTTGAAACATATTGCTGTCCAGGTCTTAGAGTTTTCGCTATCGTTTGAAAGCTCACCACAAAAAATTAAAGCACTTGTCAAAGAGGCTCTAATAAAAGATAAAGAAGCACTTGGGAAATGCGTGGATTATGCTAACGAAAACGATTTTGAAAATATAGATTTTCTGCTGGAAAAGATGATATATGGGGACGACAAATTTAATGTTCTTGTTATCATTGATGAAATATCAGATGAACTTGAAAGTGCTTTGATACGGCAATTTCGCTTTCCAGTAGAAATTATAATATTACAACGATATGTTAACTCTGACGGGGAACGAATATATCAATTTGAGCCATTTTTAGCTGATGTTTCTATGCCCGTAGTTTCATCTAAAAAAGAAACTACAACCAATACAAAAACTGTTGACCCATCTGAAATTGATACAATTGTTGTACCTGCGAGAGAAGATGGATTTAAGGAAACTTTTATTGGAGAAAATTGCTGGTATTCAATTCGTATTCATCCAAGTATGATCCCAAAGATTAAATATATCGCAGCATATCAGGTTGCACCTATTTCCGCAATTACTCATATAGCTACAGTAAAATCAATTGAGCAATGGAAAGATTCTAACAAATACATCTTACGTTTTTCTGAACCAGCGAAGAAAATCGACCCAATTAAACTTGTGGCCAAAGGAACTGTTAAGGCATTATACAATTCTCGATACACATCAATAGAGAGATTAAACAAAGCAAAAACTCTTGATGAAGCTTTTTAGTTGAGTTCTTTAAACCACAATGAGTGGCCAATAAAGCAGGAGAGAAACTCCTCCAAGTGAATCAGGGCGAACAGGGCGGGAAGAGAGAGGGCGAACACGTAGGTTCGCCCCAACAAGGTTCGCCCCAACAGGCAGATTCGCCCGTACAGCCCATACAATTATGAAATATGATCCAGATATTCATCATCGCCGGTCGATTCGATTAACGGGATATGATTATTCGCAGTGCGGGTATTATTTTATTACCGTTTGCACGCAAGGGCGGCGGTGTCTGTTCGGGGGAATCGAAAAAGGCCGGATGATTTTGAATGATGCGGGCAAAATGATTGGTCGTTGGTGGAACGAATTAAAAAACAAATACGCCAATATTGAAATCGATGAATACGTGATAATGCCAAACCATTGTCACGGTATCATAAACATCGTCGGGACGGTAGGGGCAGACCTAGGTGTCTGCCATGATAATATTTTGGACGAACAAATAAAAAAGGGAGAGGGCGAACACACAGATTCGCCCCTACAGGGACGGCCAATATATAAAATGGTTCAATGGTTTAAAACCATGACAACCAATGAATATATCCGCAATGTGAAACAAAACCATTGGGAACCGTTCGAAGGCAAATTGTGGCAACGCAATTATTACGAACAGATTGTTCGCGATGAAATATCGTTACGGCGTATTCGTGAATATATAATTAATAACCCTTATCAATGGCAAAAGGATAAATTATTTACAGGATAATCCATACCCAACCTACCAAAGATAATCGAGCAGCCAGTATTCCTTCGGCTTTGCTCAGAGCAGGCAAGGATCGAGAAAAGATTTTACTTGAAAATTAAGCCGTTTTTGGTATAATACCTGCTAAAAATAGAAGACAGAATACAGAAGTCAGAAGACAGAAGTTTACCCGCCGGAGGCGGGACAGAAGACAGACGACAGACGACAGAGAACGGAAGGCGGCATGTCCGGTGTAGCCTTGGCGAAGACGGAAGGACGGAACTCAGAAGTAATTCCTAAGCACTAAATCCTAAACCTGTCCTGAGCGAAGTCGAATGGACTCTAAATTCATCCCTAAGGGACAAGATATCAAATGTTCAAAAAACCTGAATTCTCAATACATAACGTAAAACCACAACGCAAAAATCAAGATTCAGCCGGTGGGATGGGTAACATTTCATCAAGAGACTTGTTTGTCCATATCGCCAAAATTATGCAAACCCGCATTATTCGACAATTGCCGAAAGTATTCGACAAATTAACCTATTTTTATGCAAAACAAAGCCAATTTCCAAAAAGGCCGAATGAGTGTAAACTACTATTTGCAAAAGGAATATGACAATGAACCACGCCCCTGTAGGCAGGGAAAACAAAGCCAAACAAAGCCAATTTTCCTTCACCCAAAGTCGGGTAAGGTGTGCGCTCGTCTCGGCGGCCGTTCGACAAGGTGCTCGGATTGGAACTTAGCGCGGACGATTATATTTCCAAGCCTTTCGGCATACGAGAAGTCGTGGCACGCATTCGCGCCGTTACACGTCGGTACCTGGCGTCAAAAAATCCGCCCAAGGAGTCGATTCCTTTTCAGATGCGTGACCTCGAAGTGCTGCCCGACGAGTTGAGAGCCCGTCGAGGTAACCAGATTATCGAATTGAGTTTGCGCGCCATAAAAATACTCAAAATACTCTACGACAATAAGGGAAAGGTTGTGGACCGGTACACGCTCTTTGAAAAGGCCTGGGGATTAGACCACATCCCCAACAGCCGTACACTTGACCAGCACATTTCCAACTTCGCAAACGGATTGAACAGAACCCAAAGGACCCTGTTATCATTGTCACAGTCCATGGCCTCGGCTATCGGTACGATGGTTAAAACCACCTTAACCGACTGGGCAAAAGGGAGGGAGCCATACTTTCCGCTTATTTTCCGTGGCTGTAGATACCAAAGCAGAATTCAGTAGAAGCAACCAGCATACTGCAAGTGGACAAAAGAATCTTCCAATGATAGAGTAAAAGAGCCTAAAAAATAAAGATTTATAGGACATCAGCCGATATGTATTATTAGAATGGTCCCGCAGAAGTGGGTGCGGGTGGCCTTGTGATCCGCCGCGACTCGACGGAACTCGCCGAAGTCAAGCGGATACGTCAAAGGCGAAAGCAAACCAAGTGATAACTTACGAGAACGCTTGTAGGCTAAGCTCGAATACTTCTTTTATATAGTCAGGATGTTTGTAGTCCAAGACTAAGTATACCAAATATACTTTAAAGAAGATCATAATGTTGCTCTAAATTATCAGAATTTTGCAGTATGCTACTAAGCAGGGAAGCTAAACAATCAGGGAAAAGAACAAATGCCGACATATCCTGGGATGTCCCTTGGGGCACACATATTTGTTTCTTCTACAAAACCAAAGAAGATTTATTAGATATCTTAGTGCCTTACTTCAGAACAGGGCTGGAGAATAATGAATTCTGTATGTGGATCGCTTCTGCGCTTCTCAGTGAAAAAGAGGCTAAAGAAGCTTTAATGGACGAAATATCTGATTTTGACAAGCATCTCCAAGACAAACATATCCAAATCGTTCCACCCAGCCAATGGTATCTTAAAGATGATGTTTTTAGTCTGCAAAGAGTTCTTAATGCATTGATTGATAAGCTGAATCAAGCTCTCGCTTCGGGTTTTGAGGGCATGAGAGTAGCAAGTGATGGGAGCTGGTTCAAAAGGAAAGATTGGGCAGCTTTAGTCAAATATGAAGAGCAAGTTAATAGGACAATAGGCAAATATAAAATGGTTGCCGTTTGCAGCTATTGTGTTGATAAATGTGGATCATCTGAAATTGTAGATGTGGTCAGTAACCATGGCTCCGCTCTTATTAGAGGGCAAGGCAAGTGGAACATTATTGAAAGTACGCAACAGGAGATAACAAAAGAGGCGCTTCGAAATAGTGAACGGAAATATCATAGTCTGTGTGAGAATTTGAAGGAAGTGGTCTATCAGTCAAATATAGATACACTTAAGGCAACATACGTTAACAATGCTATCGAAAAGGTATACGGATATAGTCAAGATGAATGGCTTAAAGACCCGAATTCATGGGAAAACACAATTTGTCCTGAGGATAAAGAAAATATTATTGCTAAGTTCATGGAGGCAAGAGAAAAACATGAGGATGGTGTACTTAAGTATCGCATCGTTAGGAAGGATAACGCAATAAGATGGATCGAAGAACGCTATGGCTGGGAAAAAGATGACAAAGGCAATTTGCTTTCATTGCATGGAGTACTTTATGATGTCACCGAGCAGAAACGAATGCAAGAAATGCTGCGAGCGAGCGAAAAGATGGCTGCCAAGGGTCAATTGGCTGCGCAGATTGCCCATGAGATCAATAATCCTTTGGCGGGTATCAAAAACTTATTCCTGCTGATCAAGGATGCTATTGCGGAAGATCATCCCTACCATCGATATGTGGGGTTAATCAATAAAGAAATCCAGCGGTTATCTGACATAATCCTTCAGATGTTCGACCTGTATCGGCCGAACGAAGTTACGGTGAAGAAGTTCCTGATCAAAGATGTCTTATTTGAGATTGCTAAATTAGCCGAGGTAGATTGCTATAGGCATAATGTAGTTATCAGTATTAATAGTTGCGAAAATGATTCTTTTGTACAGCTACCGGAGGCTCCGCTTCGCCAGGCATTGTTCAATATTGTTAAAAATGCTGTTGAAGCTTCACCAGCAGGGGCAGAGGTTAAGATAACAGCAACAGTGACTGTGGACGCTTTAAGGCTCACAGTTTCTGATAGCGGTTATGGTATTCCAGAACAGGCCCAATCTAAGATTTTCGAGCCGTTCTTTACTTCAAAGTGCGGCCAAACGTCAAGAGGATTAGGCCTTGGCCTGTCGGTTACCAAAGAAATTGTTGAAGGTATGGGTGGCACCATCAGTTTTGAGAGCAAAACGGGTCAAGGAACCGTTTTCAGTATTATTATCCCAATTGATAGGGGTAGAAAGGTGAGACAAAATGGTCCAATTGGGGCGAATTTTGATAGCTGACGACGAAGAGGTTTTCTTGCAATCGACTGCTGACTTATTACGCAGGGAAGGATACAAGTGTGACTGTGCTCAAAATGCTGCCGAGGCGACAGAAAAACTCAGCAATAATGATTACGATCTGCTGATCGCTGATATAAAAATGCCCGGCAACGCAGAATTGGAACTCATTAAGAACATAGCAAATATTGTTGAATGCATGCCGGTTATCTTGGTAACAGGTTATCCTATGCTGAATTCGGCTATCCGATCAATCGAACTGCGGGTAGAGGCCTACCTGGTAAAGCCATTTGATTTTGAGGATTTGCTGGGTCATGTTCATGTTGCGGTTGATCGCTCGTGTATATACCGTTCCGTCAGAAGCATGAAACAGCATTTACAGTGCTGGTATGAGGACTCAGAGAACATTGAAGAACTATTGAAGGACGAACAGACTGAGAGGTTTTTTGTGTCATTTAATAGTTTTCTCGAACTTACATTTCAAAACATCGTTGGTGCCTTATCTGATCTCAAACATTTGGCGACAAATTTAGCTGCGCATAATGGGCAAAAAGAACCCTGCCATTTATTGAATTGCCCCACATTAAAAAGTCTATCAGATGGTCTGGCAGAAACTATCGACGTTTTGCAAAGAAGCAAAAGCTCCTTCAAATCAAAAGAGCTGGGGGAAGTACGCAAGAAGCTGGAGGAGATTGTTAATAGTAATAAAAGATAAGAAAAACCAAAAATCAAAAAAAAGATCGATTAAATAAAGACTTGTATGTTGTTGGCCGATAAATAATATCAGTCATGGCCACAGAAGTAGGGTTCCCGCAAGGCGGGGTCACTGATGTGTGGGTCGCCTTGACGGGCAGGACAAGGGCCTGTAAGTTGAAGGCACAACCGAGATTGTTCTTTGCAGTATAGATTGAACAATCTTGATTGTGCCTTTTTTCTTTGCCATGGCCCATAGGCCTTTTGCAGCAGATGAGGCAATCTTTGATAAGCGTTTTGATTATGAATTAAAATTGCAAAAGGCCTTTGGTCCTCCATTCAATTTGGGGTGAATAGAGTAGGTTGAGTTATCACACACGTGCGTTGTGAACGTTTTTTAATTTCTGTTACTTTATTTAGTTTCAACGAAAGAAGAAAGAAAGGAGCACTAAAATGGCAGTAGAAAAAGCAATTGGTTCCAGCAGTTTGGTTGAAGTTATTGACCGAATCCTGGACAAAGGCGTTGTGGTTGATGCCTGGGTCAGAATCTCGCTGGTGGGTATTGAAATACTCGCCATCGAGGCCCGAGTGGTAGCTGCATCGGTCGAGACCTACCTGAAATACGCCGAGGCGATAGGTCTGACAGCGACTGCAGCTTAAGGCTCGGCAAACAAATAAGGATATAACCATTCTTAAAAGGGCTTATAGCCGTTAGAGGACTCTTGCCGAGTCATCCTTGTGATGCCTGGGGGGCAAAAAGCATGGCTCGCCAAGAAAAACCTCTTTTCAAAAAGGAAACAAAACGATGCTCTTAACTGTGGATACGGAAAATGCTCTCGAAAATATAGTTTCTTCTTATGAGACCAGGATAGAAAGTGTTGAAACTCTTTTCGAGACTACCTATCAACTCCTTCAAGGCCTTCAAGATTCGGTTCTTGATACCAGAGAAGAAAGAGAAAAAATCCATGATCAGCTAAAAGAAAGCCTTGCCAGAAACGAATCTCTACGGAAAAAAGATTTTGACAGCATGATGAGTGTTATTTCGTCTCATCAAGACAAAGAGGAGCAAGAAGTAAGAAATATGTCAAAAAGCTATCTCAACGAGCAGAACAATCTTATTCACGAATTGAGAGAAAGCTTAAGAAACTTTAGAGACGCTCTGGCCAAGGGTGAATCGCAAAGAGTTAGAGAATTTGAAACGGTGATAAAGGGAATCCTTGTCAAGCAGGAAAAAAGAAAACAGGAGGTCATTTCAAAGCTGAGAGAGTTTCAAAAGGAACAACAAGAAACATCGGAAACGCTAAGAAACCTTTTAGCTAAAGGAAAAGGACTTAGGATAAAAGATCTTAAATTGATGCTCGCCGGATTCAAAAAAGCACGTCAAGACCGGATAGTTAGCCAGGAAAAAAGACGGCAAGAAGTGAAGAATCTGCTTGGTGCATTTAAGAGCAAACGCGCAAAAATGGTACGGAAGCAGCCTGTCACATATAAAAAAACTTAAGTTGGAGTATCGGATAATATGATAGGTTTCATAGATAAGATTATACCCTTTTACGAAATGCGTGCAAATGCGATGGGTATCTTAGTGGCTAATACGCAGAAAGCATTACAGCAGTTTGCTCCAGAGGGAGAAAGAATTGCTGTCGAGCAGGCAGAGAGACTGAATAATTTGGGAAAGAATTTGACAACAGACCTAAATAATATGCTCGAAAGGTTTTATTTTCATAAAGAGCGTAAGCGAATAACCAATGCTCAAACCAGGGCTTTAGCGGATTTTGCCAACTTTACAAAAACTTTAGCGAGGGATGTACGTTCACTGCTATATCACTTTGAAAAACCTTATGATCAGACGTTTGAGAAAAAATTCGATAAGGAAATGAAACAAATGGAAACGTATTTCAAGGGCAGACTAAAAGGATTTGACAAGGCTTTAGAAGAGACCTTGACCGGCACACGCAACACCTGGAAAGAAAGACTAAGTGTGTATTTTGGTAAGGGAGAATGAGGAGATGCAAGAATGGAAAGGCCAACCCATGCTGGCACAGTTGGATGAAGAGTTCTATAGGCTGATCGCCTCTATTTGTGAAATTCCTTATTCAGCTCTACCCTTAGAGAAACCAGAGATTATTTGTTTCGCCCGAAGAGTTGAAGAATTAACTGGCTATACCGCCGATCAGATTCTGACCAATAGGCAGCTTTGGATAAATATTATTCATCCCGACGACCGAGATAGAGTTTTTGCTGCTCTGGCAAAGTGCAAAGACATGGGTATTCCGTTTGAAATAGAATACCGGATTATCCACAAGAGGGGTCTGCTTCATTATGTTATCGATAAGGGTGAGCCTGTATTCAACGACAAAGGCCAGGTAACCCAAATTGACGGCACAATAACTGATATCAGAGAGTACCAAAAAGCGAAGATACGTGTTTGCCAAAAAAATCCAAGGGTAACAACGTCTAAGAGTGTAAATTCAAGTGTTTTCCAGAAAGTTTGAAGAAAGTTTTTGAAGGAGAATTGAAATGGTAATGGCAATAGCTGAAGACATGAAGAAGCTTACAGAGAACATCATTATTTCCAACGATGTCCGGTTAAAAGCGGTAGGCGAGTTAGTAGCTGATACGCACAAAACCTTAAAAGGCTTTGCTACGGATAGGGAGAAGATGGGCCAGCAACAGGCCAAGGATTTGGCTAATTTTGTAAGCAGCTTATCAAAGAACGTACAGAGTTTGCAGAAAATGGCCCAAAACATGGTTAAAGAGTTCCAAAAAAACCACCAGCAGATGAGCAAGGAACAAGCGAAGAACTTGTCAGATTTTGTTAAGAATCTGGCGAACGATGTAGGTTCAATGTTGAACACCTTCGAGAAGGATCGCAGCAAGATGTCAAAGGAACTCAAGGATAGACTGGCCAAAGAGATAAAAGATATTCAGACACAGGTTGAGAAAATCCTGGACGACGCTGGTAAATTCGTTGGCGAGTGTAGTTCCGATATGGCACAGGCGAAAAAGGCATGGAAAAGTATGACCGCGACCCTGACCAAGGCGAGAAAAAGCGGTGTAATGCCCAGAATTGAAGCCAAAGAGAAGGTGACCACAGTTACTCAAGCAATCGGCAAGGGCAAGAAGAAAGCTGTAAAGAGCAATAAAAGCAGCAAGCAAAAAGTTTCTGCAGGTGTTTAAGCGTTTATAAATTCAAGGAGGAATTGAATTATGACTGATACAACATGTATCGTGAGCAAGATAACGTGCGCTTTTTGCAAAGGTACGGGCAAAGACCCCTTTGAGCTGCTTTCTGATCTTGCCACCTGCCAGGTCTGTGGGGGCACAGGTGAGGTTGGGGTGATAGAGCCGGTGATTAAATGTACTTTTTGCAAAGGCACAGGCGTCTATCATAATACCCGGATTACCTGCACTGTATGCAATGGCAAAGGTATGGTTACCACTTCTAAGGGTGCAACTGACCAATGCTCTGAATGCAAGGGTACAGGTGCAGCAGTAGATAGTGGAATGACCTGTCTTAACTGCCGAGGCAAAGGGGTTATTTCAGTAAGATGAGTAAATTAAATTTCCCCAGAGTAGATTTTACCAAAAAGAGGGCCGAAGTCCTGACTAAATTTAGGTCTCTCAAGGAAAACTTCCGAAAGAGAGAAAAACGAATTAAAGCAGATTTAGAAAAAGCAGGCAAAATCTGGAAAAAATTGGGCAAGAGATTCAGATGGTGGGGTTCGCTGCCCTAAAGAAAAGAAAACAAAAACTTAACCCTGTTAGAGATTCCGGGGTCAAAGAGAGAACATAAAGCAAATGATTCTCAAACGGGGTAAAAAGACAGGAGGTCTATCAAAATGATCGATGAGATGACTACAGTATTAGAGCCGGCTCCTCTGCCCGACTTTGTGGAGACAAAGTATGTCAAGGATATTACCAACCGGGCTCTTTCCTATATTAAGGCGGGTTTTCCGGTCCATTTCAGAGGCCCTTCCGGAACCGGCAAGACAACATTGGCAATGCACCTGGCAAGTAAGATTGAAAGACCGGTGGTAATGATTCACGGAGACGAAGAGTTTTCAACCTCAGATTTGGTTGGTGGTGAACATGGCTATAGGATCCGAAAAGTGGTAGACCGCTTTATTTCAAGAGTTCTAAAGACAGAAGAGGATATGGTAAAGCGCTGGGTTGACAACCGTTTGACCGTAGCCTGCAAATATGGGTTTACCTTGATCTACGATGAGTTCACGCGCTCCCGGCCGGAGGCAAATAATATTCTTCTTTCTATCCTGCAAGAGAAGATGATGGATTTGCCTGTCGGACGGGGTGGTGAGGAACCGTATCTAAGAGTTGATCCTGAATTCACCGCTATTTTTACATCGAACCCTGAGGAATATGCTGGCGTTCACAGAAGCCAGGATGCTTTGCGGGACAGGATGATAACCATGGATTTGGACCACTTTGACTATGATACTGAAGTGGCCGTAACAAAGTCGAAATCCAAGCTGTCCAAACCACAAGCGGAAAGAATAGTTAATATTGTCAGGGGCTTGAGAGAATCCGAAAAGTGTGAATTTGCACCTACCATCCGGGCGTGCATCATGATTGCAAAAACCCTTAAGGTCCAAAATCTCACCCTTTCAAAGGCAAACGGTGCTTTCACACAAATGTGCCAAGACATACTGGCCTCTGAGACAAGCCGGGTCGGCTCGAAGACAAATCAGAACAGGGTAAAGGAGATTGTTAAGGATCTGATTGAAAAATATCATTAGCAATCGTTTCAAATCATAAGGAGTAACATTAAATGAAAGGAATATTGCAAATCCGGGGCATTGGAAACATAAAAAGCATCCATACTGTAGGTGCGCATTCTATTGGCAAGGCTCAAAGGTCAAGTTTTCTGGAATTGTATATGCTTAGAAGGGAGAAAGATAGATTAGAAAAAGAGATCTTTGTATTGGATAAAAGAGCAAGCACCAACAAAAGACAATTAGATAGTATTAACAAACGAATTCAAGATTTGCAAAAAGAAACAAATAAAGAGCAGCAGATTAAAACTTGCGGGAGTGTACCTACAAAGCCGCTTAAAACAATGGCTATAAAATACTAATGAATGCCAGAAACGGCTCTTAATCGCACTTAATTTCTGAGGATAATAAATAGCTTTAGAGGAATGCAAAATGACAAAAGAAAAAAAGAAAGAAGACAAAGAGAATGAGGGTTTGGATGTCGATTTTGGCATAGGCAAGCTAAGCCTTGGGCTTGGGGGACTATTGAACGGTATCGGAAACCTGGTTGACCTGGCTGCTAAATTGAAAGAGGCAGGTGGTGAAATCAGCAAAGAAGGCGAGATCGACCTAAGTAACCTCAAAGAGGGCATGAAGGGAGTATTCGGAGTTTCTGTCAAGACTGCGGTTGGGGGTAAGCCTATAGTTGAGTCATTCGGAAATGTCAAAAAGACTCCCCAGGGTCCTAAAGTCGAGGAAGAAAGAGAGCCTATTACAGATGTTTTTGACGAAGAACAGGAGATTCGAATTTATGCTGAGATGCCGGGCGTAAATCAGGAGGATATAAAGCTGGATCTAAAAGAAGATATATTGGAGCTTAGCGCGCAAACTGGGGACAGGAAATATCGCAAAGAGATATTACTGCCGACAAAGGTAAAAACCGAAGCGATGAGCTCTTCTTATAATAATGGCATCTTAGAGGTCAGGATCAAAAAGTAAACCCCGTTAGAAATATACATTAACGGGATTATATGGTTCAAGGAACTACGGTAGAGAACTGATTAAAAATCTTTTTTAAGATTTCTAACGGGGTAAATGGCGTTGAAAGGGCTGAAAAAGCCGTCACTAAAGTTGATCTTATTCGGTGGCAAAGGCGGCGTAGGCAAGACTACTTGTGCTTGCAGCACAGCACTTTATTTAGCCGAAGACTTCAAGACTTTGCTTTTTTCGACGGACCCGGCCCATTCGCTTGCTGACAGTTTAGGCCAGGAAATTGGCAGCCAAGTAAAACAGGTGAAAGGAATAGAAAACTTAAGTGCCCTCGAAATAGATGCCGAACAAGCTCTTTTAAAATTCAAAACAGAGCACGAAAACGAAATAACAAAAATTTTAGAGACCGGTACAAATTTAGATACTGAGGACATTAACTCTATCTTTGCTTTGCCCATCCCCGGAATGGATGAGGTAATGGGATTTAAAACTATGGTGGACCTGATAAATGAAGCAACATTTGACAAATACATTGTAGATACAGCACCTACCGGCCACGCTTTGAGACTCATAACTTCACCTAAGTTATTGGATGACTGGATTAAGGTGATGGCAAAGATGAGATGGAAATACAGATGTATGGTTGAGACATTCGCCGGTAGATATAAGCCTGACGAGGGCGATGATTTCTTACTTACTATGAAGAAAACCGTAAAGGGGATAGAAGATTTACTTAGCGATCCAGACAGAAGCGAGTTCATAGCAGTTACAACCGCGGAAGAGATGGTGATTTCAGAGACCGAGAGATTAATAAACAACTTGGACAGATATGGGATAAAGGTGCGGCAATTAATAATAAATAATGTTCTGGAATCAAATAATTGTGAGTTTTGCAGGGAAAAAAGAAAAGAACAAGATCACTATATAAGCGAAATGATAAGGAAATTCAGCAAGTTATGCACGACGCTTGTTCCTTCACAGCCTCACGAAGTCAAAGGATTAAGGACTCTGACGAATTTTAAGGACCTGTTATTCAATCCCTAAGGGATCAATCAATAATGAAAAAGACAGACAACACCATGATAACACTTAAGGTAACGGAGGCCCTGCCAAAAGATGTAGGTAGAGCTATCGCCCGCATAGACCCTGAAGACATGAAAAATTTAGGCCTTGAAGTAGGCGAAGTAATAGAGTTAGAAGGCCAAGGCAAAACCGCCGCCAAGGTAATGCCATGCTATGCTGAAGATAGAGGAAAAAGGATTGTTCAGATAGACGGTATTGTAAGAGAAAACGCTAAAGTAGGACTTGATGAAAAGGTAAAGATTCGAAGAATCGACAATAATCCTGCCAGGAAAATCACACTTTCTCCCTTAACTGTAACAGGGACACTTCAAAAAGACAAAGATGCAAAGTACATCGGCTCTCTTATTGAAGGATTGCCTTTGACAAGCGGGGATAAAGTAAGGGCAAGGTTTTTTGGCACCAAAACCTGTGATTTTATGGTGGATGAGACTATTCCAGATGGAGTGGTGCTGGTTAATTCTTCTACCTTAATAAGAATGAAAGCAAAACCAGGCAAGGTGGAGAAAGCTAAAGTATCTTACGAGGATGTTGGAGGGCTTAGCACACAAATCCAACGAATCAGAGAGATGATTGAGCTGCCTCTAAAATATCCCGAAGTCTTTGAAAGGCTCGGAATCGAGGCACCTAAAGGCGTGTTCCTGTATGGACCACCAGGGACGGGAAAGACATTAATTGCCCGTGCTGTGGCCAGTGAAACCGATGCCTATTTTACCAGCATAAGTGGCCCTGAGATTATGGGCAAATTTTATGGCGAATCTGAAGGTCGACTAAGAAGCGTATTTGAGGATGCACAAAAGCATGCTCCAGCCATAATCTTTATCGATGAAATAGATGCTATAGCCCCCAAGCGAGAAGATATGGGTGGTGAAAAACAGGTTGAAAGACGTGTCGTAGCTCAGTTATTAGCTCTATTGGATGGATTGGAATCTCGTGGACACGTTATTATTATTGGTGCGACGAACATACCCAACACTATAGATCCCGCCTTAAGGAGACCCGGACGCTTCGATAGAGAAATTTCTATTTCCATACCTGATAAGAACGGCCGGTTGGAGATATTAGAAATTCATACAAGAGGCATGCCTTTGGCAAAAGATGTCAGCCTGGAAAGATTAGCTGAAATTACCCATGGATTTGTGGGGGCGGACTTGGAAGCTTTGGCCAGAGAAGCAGCCATGTCAGCTTTGAGAAAAATTCTGCCGAAAATTGATTTTGAAATGTCTGACATTCCGTATGAAACCTTGCTCAAATTAGAAATAACAATGGATAATTTTATGGAAGCTATGAAGGAGGTAGAGCCGTCCGCAATCAGAGAAGTTTTCGTTGAGGTGCCTGATGTGAAATGGAGTGATGTAGGTGGGCTTGAGAATATAAAGGAGGAACTTAAAGAGGCTGTAGAATGGCCGCTCAAATATCCCGATATTTTCAAAAAAGCTAATACGAATCCGCCTAAAGGAATTCTGCTCTATGGCAAACCTGGAACAGGAAAGACGCTTTTAGCCAAAGCCGTAGCGAATGAAAGTGGCGTCAATTTTATATCCATCAAAGGTCCTCAGCTTATCAGCCGGTATGTTGGAGAATCTGAGAGAGGAGTAAGGGAAACATTTAGAAAGGCAAAGCACGCCGCGCCAACAATACTTTTTCTTGATGAAATAGATAGTCTTATACCCCGTAGAGGCTCAAGCTCTACAGACGCTCACGTAACCGAGAGAGTGATAAGTCAATTCTTAACTGAAATGGATGGAATTGAGGAGCTCAAGGGAGTCATGGTCTTGGCCGCGACTAATAGGTTGGACCTTGTTGACCCCGCTGTTTTGCGAAGCGGCAGATTTGACCTTTTGTTCGAGCTGCCTATGCCTGACGAGAAAACCAGAGAACAGATTTTCATAATACATACTAAAAACAAGCCACTCGATAAGAATGTTGATTTGAAGAAATTTGCTAAAGAAACTGATGGCAGGACCGGCTCGGACATCGATTTTATCTGTCGAAAGGCCTCAATGTTTGCGATTAGAGAATTCATCAATCAAAGCGGAGAGGACAGAGACAAAAAAGCAGATTTCAGTATTTCCGGCTGTTACTTTGACCAGGCAATTAAGATGCTGAAAGAGCAAAACGCCAAGTAATGAAGCAAAAGGAGTCAAGAATGTGGAGCATTATTGATAAAGTCAGGGATCTGTTGAAGTGCAAGGCTGAAAAGAGTACCAAATCCATACCACAGCATGAAGAGCCAAAGGCTGAAGAGAAAACTGAAGAACGAGCCCGCTCCGCTGAGGAAGCTGCGTCGGATTAGATGAGCAAAAGATTCATACTTTTTTGACAAGCTCTTTGCCGGATGGACTATAGGTTTTATGGAAGGGACCAGAAAATCTTTCCCCAAAATAAAGGGTTTGCCATGAACACATTGGGTAAGTACATTTACGGGGTCATAAACTCCAATATAGATGAAATTTCCAACTTTGGCGAAATTGCAACCTTCGCGGATTTTTACCCGCTCAAAAGCCCTACGGAAGTCGCAAACAGCAGCAAAACCTGTCGGGGTGCCTACACTATTTCATTTCAGGATATCTCCGCAGTTGTAAGCGATTCGGAAATAGTCGATTTCAGCCACACGCCTAAAGACGCTCTGGCCAGGCTGCTTGTCAGCCACCAGCAGGTAATCGAGAAGGTAATGGCCAATCATACTATTATCCCTTTGAGGTTGGGGACATTTGCTAACGACGAAGAAGAGGTGAGGCAGATTCTAAATAAAGGCTATAGAACAATCAAAGACATATTTGAAAGAATAAAAAATTGTGTAGAAATTGATGTTGTAGCTACATTCAGTGATTTTGATTATTTTCTGCAGGATGTTTCTAAAGACGAACAGATAAAGCAGCTTAAGCAATCGCTGTTAAGCAAAAAAGGCGGCATTACTGTTGACGACCAAATGAAAATAGGTGTTTTGATAAAGAAGCAATTGGATAAGAAAAAAAGCGAACTTGCTAATGAAATACAAACGACTTTAAACAAGATCACCGACAATTTTAAGGCTCATGACCTTATGGACGACAAAATGGTCCTTAACACAGCGTTCCTTTTGCACGCAAGCAGGCAGAAAGATTTTGAGCAAAGAGTAGATGAGATCAATAACAAATTTGAAGAGAAGCTAAATTTCAGATGCGTAGGTCCACTTCCGCCGTATAGCTTCTACACCCTCGAAGTGAAAAAACAACGATTTGAAGAAATAGATTGGGCAAGAAAGAAATTAGGGCTCACGGATGATTTAATAACCGCAAGTGAAATTAAAAAAGCCCACCGCAGATTAGCCTTAACCTGCCATCCAGATAAGAACCCCAATACGCCGGATATAGAGAAAAAGTTCGATGATATGACCAGAGCTTACAGAATACTTCTTGATTATTACCGAGTTTCAAATCAGACAGAAGAAACGGATGGCTGCTATTTTAGTAAGGAAGCTTTTGAAAAGAATGCGATGTTAGTTACAACAGTAGGATAATATGGAAAAAGAAGGAAAGTATATTTACTGCATTACTGAGACGAAACAGGAAAGAAACTTCGGCCCTATTGGTATTGGCAGGAAAGCTGATGAAGTTTTAACTATCGGTTACGACGATCTAAGTATGGTGGTAAGCAATTATCCTATAACTAAAATTACGGCAAACAGAGAGAACATGTTAGTTCACCAGAAGGTAATCGAGGAGGTGATGAAGGAATTTGACAGCGTGCTTCCAGTTCGATTTGGCACTATTGCCTCCAGTGCCGATGAGATAAGGAATCTGCTGGATAGAAGATACAGAGAATTTAAGAGTGCCCTAACAGATATGGACCACAAAGTGGAATTAGGTGTTAAAGGCATATGGAAAAATATGGATGTTATTTTTTACGAGATTGTAGAAGACAATAGAGAAATCAAGAGTTTGAAAGAAAAGATTACGAGCGATACGAATGGAAATAACAACCAGGTGAAAATTGAAGCTGGCAAGATGGTTGAACAAGCCTTGCAAAAGAAAAAAGAACAAGAGGCTGAAAGAATAGTGGATGCATTAAGAAGAACAGCCTTTGAACATAAACTTAACAAGACCATTGGCGATGAGATGTTTATAAACGCCGCTTTTTTAGCAAGCAAAGGCAGAGAAAAAGAGTTTGACAATATCATGGATGACTTAAGTGATGAATACCAAGACAGGATGAAGTTTATGTATGCAGGACCACTACCTGTATTTAACTTTGTCAACATTGTCATTTATCCAGAGGAATGGGAAAAATAGTGATGGATATAG
>Ga0315539_1000419_pt1 | contig 32490 bp, 28 predicted proteins | sample SalMarSW160150MG_FD_203097 | JGI IMG/M metagenome (GOLD analysis project Ga0315539, IMG submission 203097) | Salt marsh sediment microbial communities from the Plum Island Ecosystem LTER, Massachusetts, United States - Salt Marsh Sediment SW1601-150 ...
CAAAGGCCATCGCCCCGTCATAACAGGCCTCAGCGGCCCGCACGAGCGCGCCAAGTGTTTCAGGCTTTGTACAATCGCCCCAGCAGAAGTTGTCCAACAGTGCGATTCTGTCAACTCTGGCGCCCACGCAGACAATGTTTCTAATCGCCTCGTCAATGCCCGCCACTGCCATCCAGTATGGGTCTATATCTCCATAACAGGGATTCATTCCACAACTGATGGCAAGTCCTTTATTTGAATCGTACCTGGGCCTTATCACGGCCGCATCACTCGGGCCGTCGTTCTCAATGCCTGTTAGCGGCTTGACTACGGAACCGCCCTGAACCTCGTGGTCGTATTGCCGAATTACCCATTCCTTGCTGGCGACGTTATAAGATGAAAGAATCTTCAGGAGCTCATTATTGTAATCATCTTTTTGAGCTATCGCCGGCTCGTCGAGCTTCGGAGCCTGCCAAACGGCCTTGCGAGAATATTTTGGCAGCCCTTCGTGCCAGAACTCCATATCCAGCTCGCCAACTTTTTGTCCGTTGTACCGCAAGGTGAGCTTTTTATCGCCGGTAAATTTACCTATTACCGTCGCCTCGACATTTTCGTCCGCAAAAATCTTCATAATGGCCTTTAGATTCTCCGGCTTGACTGCCAGGACCATTCGTTCCTGTGCCTCACTAATCCAGATTTCTGTGTAGTTTAGGCCGGCATATTTTAACGGGACTTTTTCAAGGTCAACCTCCACACCAAGCTCTTTTCCCATTTCGCCCACGGCTCCGCTCAGTCCGCCGGCACCACAGTCGGCAACCGCTTCATAAAGATTGGCTTCATTGGCCTGAAGCAGGACATCCAAAACCTTTTTTTCTGTTATTGGATTGCCGATTTGCACGGCGTGCGAGAAGATTGACTCGTGCTCATGGGTCATTTCGCCGCTGGAGAAGGTCGCTCCATGTATTCCATCCCGGCCGGTTCTGCCGCCGAGGACAACAACCAGATTCCCGGCCTGTGGATTATCGAAACATTTATTTTTGTCAATCAAACCGATATTGCCGCAGTAAACCAAGGGATTAGCCAGGTACCTGTCGTCAAAATAGATTGCACCGTTGACCGTTGGTATTCCTATTCGGTTGCCGTAATCGCGTACGCCGGCGACCACACCTTTCATAATTCTCCTTGGATGCAGCACTCCCTTGGGAATCTCTTCGAGCTTCTTATCGGGTGGGCCGAAGCAGAATATGTCCGTGTTGGCGATGGGTTTGGCGCCCAGGCCGGTAGCCATTGGGTCACGGATTACTCCACCTATGCCCGTGGCCGAGCCGCCATAAGGGTCAAGGGCCGAGGGATGATTATGCGTTTCAACTTTGAAACATATCGCCGAATCTTCATCAAATTCCACTACTCCTGCATTATCCGTAAAGACGGATATGCACCATTTCTTATCGAGCTGCTTGGTAACTTTGAAAACGGTTTCCTTCAGCAGGTTATCAAAATGTACCTGCCGGCCGTTAATTGACATATCGACAGCGCTTTTAAGAGTTTTATGCACGCAGTGTTCGCTCCAGGTCTGCGCGAGGCTTTCCAGCTCGACATCGGTAGGGTCTCGTCCGAGGTTGCGATAGTACTCCTGTATGGTCTTCATCTCAACCAGATTCAAAAAGAGGTCCATCTTTTTGCTGAGCTTTAGCAGCTCGTTATCATCGAGATTAATAATCGGCACGGAATTTATTTTAAGCTTGTAAGGTTCGATGTGCGGGCTTGGTGGTTCAGTCTCACTGCCGTGGATTACGGTTTCTATGCAATCGTTGGCTAATACTCTTCTGGCAATAGTGTCGCACTGCTCGTGAGAGATATTCCCCAACAGCACATATTTTCGGGCCGTTCGGACATGCTGAACCTTTACTCCCATATCGGCGATGGCGGTTGTAACGGACTCGGCCACCGGGTCGGTTACACCGCTTTTAAGATGTATCTCAATCAGCGAGGCCTTGGCCAGTCCGGGAGGGGCACCGCTTCTACCGATATAGTATTCCTCACAGACGGGGTCGGCCAGAAGTTCGGCCGCCACACGTTTTGCAAACTGGGCATCAAAGTCGGCTTCAATCAGGAATACTTTGGCCGATTGGACCGCCTCAATCGAGGTGATTCCCAGCTCTTTAATGTCCTCCAATACGCCGTTTCCGTAAACATCGAGAAGATCGGCGCGATTAAAAACCTCAAACCGCCATTGACTCACTATGCCATTGACCTCGTTTTCATTTTATGTTTTATAAGCGCCTTTCGCTTGTTCCTTGCTTGTTCAAGGAGTCTGTGAAGGCTTTTTTCGTTACCGCTGTTCATTGCTTCCCGCAGCTTGTGTAATTCTTTGACCATTTTGTCAATACCCCTGGTGATGTTGGCCGAGTTTGTCAGCAAAACATCGGTCCAGATATTTGCCGGGCCTGAGGCAATCCTCGATGTGTCAATAAAACCTCGGCCGGAGAATTTCAGCTCTTCGGCGCTGTTTGCATTTATGAGCGCCGCAACTGCTACGTGGGGCAGATGACTGACATCTGCAAGAATCCGGTCATGCTGACTCGGTCTCATCACTTTCACTTTACAGCCCAGGGCCGACCAGAATTTGCTGAGTGTCCGTATAGCCTCCGAGCTGGTGCCGCTTGTATTTGTCAGAATGCAATTTGCTCCATCAAACAAGTCATCCCGTGCGAACTCGACCCCCCTTTGCTCCGAGCCGGCAATAGGATGTGAACCGACATAATAAACATTCTTCGGCAAAATCCGTCGAGCCCATCGGTGCGGCTCCTGTTTCGTAGAGCCGACGTCGGTAACGATACATCCGGCTGGTAAGGAATCGGCAATTTGACGGAAGATATCTTCAAAGGTTCTTATCGGCGTGGCGAGAATAACCATATCAGCCCGTGCAACGGCCTTGTGAATATCATCCACGATTCTTTCAGCGACGCCCAGCCGGCGTGCCTTTCGCCGGGTAGCCGCTCGATGGCTGTAACCAACGGATTTCACGCCCGTCAACGTACGTAAAACCGCCAAGGTTATTGAGGAACCCAGCAGGCCCAGGCCTACAACGGTTATTTGCCGTAATTTCTTCAAAGCAAAGACCTTACAAAATATTGCCTCCGCGGAATTGCGCTAAAGACTATAATCTTTTAAACGGGCGTGTCAATTTTTTTTCTTTGATTTATAAGCCGAAAATGTTATTATGCTACACTTAAACTAAGCGACAGGCCACGGAGAAGGCCGATATTACCGATGTCCGGTTCGCTTTTGCGGGCAGGATTTTTTTTCGTAAGATTCGGCCGTGAACCGATATAGTAAAAGTGAGGTAAAAAAGCAGAAAGCCGAATTGCCTGATTGAAGCTGGTTTTTTGAGGTTCCATTTGGAGAGTTATGGCCGGCAATAATAAATTTAATGGTAATGACTACCTGCCGTTTGAAGATAAGATAGCAGAGATAGACCGTCAGGTGGCGGAGCTTACTCGCCTTGCTTCAATCAAAGGCATTGATTATTCTGCTGAGGTTCGCCGCCTGGAAAAAGAGAAAGTGAACCGTCTTAAGCGACTCTTTTCTAATTTAACGGCGTGGCAAATCGTGCAGGTGGCCCGCCATCCCAAAAGACCGCTATTAACCGATTATCTCAAATTGATGGTCAAAGATTTTCGTGAGCTGCACGGCGACAGGTGTTTTGGCGACGACCGCGCAATCATAACGGGTCTGGGCCAGATCGGCAGAGAAAAGGTGCTGGTTCTGGGACATAACAAGGGCCGGCAAACCCAGGAGAAAATCGCCTGTAACTTCGGGTGCGCAAATCCCGAAGGCTACCGAAAAGCCCTAAGCAAAATGAAACTGGCCGAGAAGTTTAACATACCGATAGTTACGCTGATTGATACTCCGGGCGCTAATCCCGGCATTGGTGCAGAAGAGCGAGGCCAGGCCCAGGCCATAGCTGTAAACCTTATGGAGATGTCGCGTCTGAGGGTGCCGATTGTCTGCATAATTATCGGTGAGGGCGGCTCAGGCGGAGCGCTTGGAATAGGCGTGGGTGACCGGCTGGCGATTCTGGAGTTTGCGTACTATTCGGTAATAAGTCCGGAGGGCTGCGCTGCGATATTGTGGCGGGACGGCTCGCAGGCACCTGACGCCGCTGAGGCGCTGCGCCTCACCGGCAAGGATTTGCACAGGCTTGGACTCGTCGAGACGGTCATTTCAGAGCCGCTCGGCGGCGCACACCGAAACGTTCATGACACTGTCTATAATGTCGAGCAATTCATCACCAAGTCACTACGCGATTTGAAGCGCCTAAAGATTGAAAACCTTCTTGAGAGCCGATATCACAAACTTCGTTCCATTGGCAACAACTTCCGCACAAGAACTGTTGCGGCTAAAGCAGCTATTAAGTCCAAGGAAAAGCCCGCCCTTGCTTCGGCAAGAAGGGTTGTACCGACAAGAGCTTAAACGCTTATCCCAATCCTTACAAAACTTACGAAAAACTATCCACGAATGGACACGAATCAACACCAATTGACCATTCAACCAATTTGCAGGTGTTGACATTTCATTTCCAGAAAATTATATTGATAGGCAAAATCGGGTGTATATTATTATGTAAGTGCAGCAATTATCTAGAGAGCTTTTATCATTTATTGAACGAGTTAGGGAGAAAAAGATGGACTTTCTTGTATACATACGTGGTCTTCAAGTTTTGCAGCCTCAAATACCACTCGAAAACATGAAAGACCAAGATGAAGCTATATCCAAGGCAAGAGATATGGCGATCAATACCAAAGAATCTGCCACTATCAGGCTTTTCACGCGAGACGCCACTGCAATTTGTGGTTAGAACGTATTGTCAGGTGGTAAGCTAAAAGACGAGTCCGCTTACGCCATTCAATATATGTTTAGAGTTGGTCCTAGAAATTTTGACTTCTCAAAGAAGCAGGCTGACGAAATGCGTAGAGCAGAAGGGGAAAAACAAGAATAAATCGTAATTTTTAAGTGCTAACATGAGGCTACAAGGTACGCTGCTAACGCGTCGTCAGTGAGCCTTTGCGTTAGAAGGTATACATTAAAGGAGTGGAGTTATGTGGACAATTCTATCTATTATTGCAATTGTCTCATTAATTGCTTTTTCCACGCGTGGCCCTAATGCTATTTGGGGAGGAGCAACTGCCGGATTGATCATAGGTGCTATTGTCGCTCTTGTACGTGATGGCTTTGAATGGTCCACTATTTGGAAGGGAATTGTTATAGGAATCATATTAGGTCTAATTACGGGAATACCTCCTTTAATTGCGGAGATACTTCGGAAGCTAACAAAACGTATGGAGTAATCATGACAGATATATGGCTTCTAGCAAGTATTGTTTTCAGATTAGAATAATAGCAGTATAAAATCAGTTAAAAACTGTGTCTTAAGTATTGTGTTTTATATTATTATGTTAGGTCGCTTCAGTGAACGCTTGGCCGTAATCTGTCGTCTGCTTCAAAAGAAATGGTGTTTACCCAACCAGACGGGCAAATTGGAGGACAGAAATGAGTGTTGGAAAACGAATCTCGGATACAATCAATAAGATGGAGGATGCTGATCCAGAAGGTGCCTTGTTCCAAATCTGCGCGGCGATAGATGTTACCGCCAAAAACGAATCTGGCAAATCCGGGCGCAAAAACTACAAAGACTTCATCCGCCAAAATCTGGGGCTGATTACGGATATAGCCTTTGGTGGTCGCAAGATTTTGAATCTGAATCTTGCCTACGACCACCCCAAACTCAAGAAGAATGCCAATGGTTGTGTCCCCCTACAGGACCTCTTCTATCACGTCGTTCGTTGTGGATTGTACCACGAAGCGACTTTGCCAGACGACCTGAAATTCACGGATGACATGCAGATACGCATCGAGGAAGATGGTGTGCTCGTTTTACCATCGGCACTGATCTATGGCCTAATTTGCGCCGTCATTGTCTCCCCAGCCAATCGCGAAGAACGTGCACCAAAAGAAGCAATGTTGAACTTCGGGAAATTCCCGATTCCAATAAACAAGATGTGGGGGCACCGCAATGAGTTGCTGTGGCTCCTGGATGCGGTCAATGAAGTAACGCGATTACACAACGCGGTGAGCAAGACCTAACAAATCGTTGAATCGGAGCGGTGAATTCTTTGTATGTTTCGAGTCAAGTCCTTCGGTTACGTGTTTTCATTCGTTCATATCGTTCTCCGTTACGCCGTCCGGTTAACTAAAATGTTATGCATTGAATTGGACTCGACTTGTCCCCCGTAGGTGTGGTTTTCCTGTCACGGTGGGATTAAACTTCCGAATAGGATGGACTCAGCAGTCTTGTTACTTTGCGGGCTGCTCGGTCCCTGCTTCTTTCGGGTCCCTGCCCTCTTCGATAGCTGTTATTTTGTTGACCCTTCTTTGGTGTCTTCCGCCGGTAAACTCTGTATTCAGCCAGGTCTCAACTATTTTTCTCAGGACAACTGCACCAACCAGATCACCGGCTAAGCACAGAACGTTTGCATCATTATGATTTCGTGAGATCTGAGCGTTCAACTCGTCGTGGCACAAGGCGGCCCTGATTCCTTTTACTTTATTGGCCGATATACTCATCCCGATTCCGGTCCCGCAGATGAGAATAGCCCTGTCAGCAAGCTTGTTGGCCACCGTAAGAGCGGCCTTATAGGCAATATCGGGATAGTCAACCGGATTTTTGTCCAGCACACCCACATCGATACACTCGTGCCCTAACTGGGTAATTATTGCCTTGATTTGTTCCTTCGCTTCGTAGCCGCGATGGTCGTTTCCAACTACAATCTTCATAATAAAAACTCAGCAACTCTCTTTTTTACGGCTTCTTCTATCAGCGCTCCACTACGCTTGTATGCCTGTTCTCCACCGCCTATCGGGTCCGGGATTTCCTGGTCCTCGGCAAGCAGCCAAGACTGCTTTGCCGCTTCGGGTCTCAAACTGACTACATGCTGCCGATGGGCCTGGCACATTACATATACGTAATCACAGTCTAAAAGCAAATCCCCGGTCAAAGGTCTGCTTCTATGGGTTGAAATATCAACTCCTCTCTCGGCACAGAATGCTACGCTTTCGCTGCTTGCCTTAAGCCCGGGTATTGCCATAGCTCCTGCTGAATCAACTTTATATCCCATTTCCTCAAGCCGGTCAACCTTACATTCCAGGTTTTTCGCTAAATATTTTTGAAATAATCCCTTTGCAATCGGGCTTCGACAGATATTTCCCGTACATACAAAAAGAATGTTTATCGTTGAAAGACTTTGCAGTTCGTCTTTTGAGACGACACCCGGCCGAAGGATTTGCAATTCATTTTTGCCTATTTTAACAACAGTACTGCCTTTTCTGTATTTGCACGGCCCGCCATCAAGCAGCAAATCAATCTGTCCGTCGAACTGATCAAGGACTTCCTGAGCTTGTGTTGTCGGTTCCCGGCCGGTTATATTTGCACTCGGTGCAACAATCGGCCACACGGTGTTCTGAATTAACATTGCCGCCGCCGAATTATCCGGGCAGCGGATGCCGATGGAATTATCTTTGTACATATATGCGAATACTTCTCTTTCAAGAATTCCCTGCACCTTTTCGATTTCCTGCCTGGTCAGCTCAAAGACAATGCTGATGGGCCCCGGCCAGCCTTTTCGTATTAACTTTTCAGCCCTGGCCGAGATTCCCGATACATATTTTCTTACGTCTTCCTTTCGGCCGATATGCAGGGTGTAGTGTTTTTCACCGATTCTTTGTTTGACCTCGTCAAGCCTTGCTAAAGAATCGGCCTGGGCCCGGCAGCCAATCCCATATACCGTCTCGGTTGGAAAGGCAACCAGCCCGCCGGAATCGAGCAACCTGGCAGCTTCTTTTATTTTCTCAACGTCCGGCTTATCACTGTCAATTTTTATAATTTTCGTCTGCATAAGGTGAAAAGTACCGAAAATCTGCCGTCGCTGCAAGGGATTTACTGCAATTTTCACTATGTAATACAGATGCAAACTACAATTGAAGAACGAGATTAATTAGGTACGTTTGCCTTTTTTAGCCTGCTTTACTATACTTTAGGAGAATTTAAAATTTGGCGGCAGCAAAATATGAAGTCCGAAATCTGTAATACAAAACTGCTTATCAAGAGCTTCGGCTGTCAGATGAACAAGCTCGATACGGCACTGATAACCTCGGCGCTCCAGCAGGCTGGGTTTCAACTGGCTGGCGATATAAGCCAGGCCGATGCCGTGCTGATAAACACCTGTTCGGTCCGTGAGCATGCCGAAGAAAGGGTACTTGCGCACTTAGGCAATCTAAAACACATCAAAAAGACCCGGCCCGAAATAATAGTTGCGGTGATAGGCTGTATGGCCCAAAGACTCGGTGATAAGCTGCTCGAACACGAGGCAGTCGATATTGTCTGCGGCCCGGCCCAAATTCCAAAAGTACCTGAGCTTCTGACAAAGGCTCTGGCCGATAAAGTGAAACGTATTGCGGTCAGCGAGAAGATTCGGCAAGAACCACCGGCGGAAGAGGTCGAGGCCCTCGACCGATTCGAGTGTCTTTATGATTCGGATACTCAACAGCCGCCCTGTCAGGCTTTTGTGCGTGTGATGCGCGGCTGTGATAAATTCTGCAGCTATTGCGTTGTCCCGTTTGTGCGGGGCCGTGAGGTCTCCCGGGCGCCGGGCGGGATAATGGAGCAAATAAAAAAACTCGCATCGGAAGGCATAAAGCAGATTACGCTTCTCGGCCAGACGATAAATTCATACAAATATGTCGCCGGAGAAAAGACGTATTACTTAGCTGATCTGTTAGAGATGGCCGGCAAAATTGACGGTATCAGGTGGATTCGCTTTATCACCAGCTATCCGGCCGGCTTTGACGAAACCATCCTGCGGGCGATGGCGGATTTGCCGAAAGTTTGCCCATATTTACACATCCCGGCCCAGAGCGGCTCGGACAAAATCCTGCGGGCAATGAATAGAAACTACACCGCGGCCGAGTATCTGGCACTGCTCCAGAATGCCCGGCAAATCGTGCCGGACATCGCGATTGCGGGCGATTTCATCGTGGGCTTTCCCGGCGAGACAGAGCAGGATTTTGAGGCGACGGTGGATTTGGTCGAAAAGGCCCAATACAAAAACTGCTTCGTCTTCAAATACTCGCCCCGGCCGGGTACCCGCCTCTGGCGGGCTGAGGATAAATTTAAAGATGACATTCCCGCGGAGGTGAAGAAGCAACGTAATTATAAACTTCTGGCGGTGCAGGAAAAAATAAGTGACCGGCTTAGCAGAGAGTTTTTAGATAAGACGGTCGAAGTTCTGGTCGAAGGGCTGAGTAAGAAACCGCATCTGGATTCTGCCGAGGGAGGAAATTGCCCACAATTGGTCGGCAGGACGGCCGGGGATTGGATAGTCGTCTTTAACGGCCCGGAATCGCTGGCCGGTCAGTTTGCTCAGGTAAAAATAATAAAAACCAGACCGCTGACATTATTCGGAGAAATTTTATAGTTCATAGTTCGGAGTTCATTGTTCATAGCAGAAATCAAATATCCAGAATCTTGCATCAATCATCGATAATCAATACCTGCCCTGAGCAAAGTCGAAGGGAGAGCACAGAGATAAAATAAAAAAGGGGGTACCGGATACTCGTTTAACTATGAACTACATACTAAAACTGCTGTATTTTATGCGTGACAAGTCTTCGTCCGGCTTTGGCTTGCGAAAAACAAACAAATGCTCGTGCATTATTAGATAAAACTTATCTTGCTTTGCTTTAGTCCGCCAACGTTCGGTAAAAGCGCAATTGTGCTGAACCTTAACAATGTCCTCCTTTAATACAAAACCAACTTTCAAAAAGCGCTGCATAACATTAAAAGCCAGCGGAACATAATGTTTCCCTTTGCGGGTGTCACCGATAAGTATGGCACAGAATTTGTCCGGCCTTAGGACACGGAACAATTCTTTGGCAATTTTCTCGATTTCATCGCAGAACTTTGGCAAGCTGCCGATATTGGAGAGATCAGCCGGTATTTCGCCATTAGAGTACTTTATTATGTTCATATATGGCGGGTGTGTTAGGACCAAATCGAAAGAGTTGTCTTTTAGAAAAGATAAATCGCGGGCATCTCCGACCTTCACTTTTTGCTTGGTTGGCGGATGATGATTAAACCTGAGTCCTTTCTCAGCAAGCTTAGTAGCCTCGGGATTTATATCGATCCCTAATGCATGTCGTGCTAATAACTTTGCTTCAATAAGTGTCGTCCCTGCACCAACCATCGGGTCAAGGACATAATCACCTTTGTTTGTGTACATCTCGATTATGTTACGTGCTATCTGTGGCGCAAAATTACCACGATATTTAGAATTATGCGTGGCCCAATTCCCACGCTCAGGAAAAGACCAAACAGAGGTATATTCGGAGGAATAGTTTATCTTTTGAAGCACTTCAGTCATAATTAGCTTTGGATACCACCTCCCCCACCTTCATTAGTTTTGCCAGATTCCCAACCTGTGCTACCCATTTTCGATATCGACATTGGATGATTAAGAATTTTTCTTTCGTCTTTGCAAATTTTCTCAAAGATACAGTAAAAATTTTCGTTGAAGAGTAATTGATCTTGGGGAATTTTGCTTTTTAGCCATTTTTCCGGCACAGGTTTTGAGGGAGGACACTTTCTGCGGCTTGCAGCCTTCCAACATGCCAATTTGCCCATACGATAAATAAAGTAATCTATCGAAGCCGGAGTTGGTGGTCTGTGATTATTTGGGATCGTGTCCCATATCTTCCAAACTTGACGCCAAGCTTTTACATTCCATTTATCAACAAGGGCATATTGATAGCAATAGACGTCTAAATAGCTTGCAAGGAGTGGTATTCTGAACTGTAAAATTCCTGTGCGTAAAGCGACACGCATCGTATTCTTATCGCTCATTACATTTATTTCTTCTATGTTTTTTCTATATGTCCATACTTTTAGGTCAGCCATATCACGCAAGAACATATCAGCTTTCTTCTGAGAAAAACCGAATTTTTCAGGCTTTGCTAAGGCTTTTTTAATTTCAAGCACATCACGCTGATGGACATTATTTATATTGAATGCTGAACCGTTATAATTTTCCTGAAGCAGTTTAGCAGATTCTTGCATCCATGGTTTTCTCTTGTCGCGTTGAGAGTTCGCACCGATTCTATTTAGGAATTCATCTATTAGCAGTTCATTATTCAAAATTTCTCTTGCGTTAAAAAAATCTGGTTGTAGCTTATATAACTCAAACGGATTTATTTTGGCATTTATGTCAATTTTAAAATCTTGAATCGCTGTAAAAAAGCGAACATTCGCAATCTCCTCTGGCTCCAAATCAAGAGTATTTAATTGAATTCTGATAGTATTTTTAGCGTAGATATTTTCAAGTACCTTTGAAACCATTAAAACTTCCTTTTCCCCAATAAATGGCTGAAGTATTTTTTCATGGTTGTATTTCCAATACTTGTGAAATTCCGAGATATAGTCTTGTTCTAAAGTAGCGTGCCTTTGATAAAGAAATTTATTTATTTCATACAAAACTCTGGCAGCAATCTCATGTTCATCCTCAATTTTGGTTATAAGCTCATCTACAGAGAGGTTGATTTTGAGATGTGATACAAGCTTTTGAAGAAAACCCAAGAATTCTGACATAAAAAACATTACCTCAATAATTTGTTATTAAAAGCTCCTTGATTTGTCCTCTACCAGATGCTTTGCAGTTAATTTGTCTGTTAGCCCTTACTGTATCGATTTCGAATCCTTTGTTGTGATCCTCAAAGAAGTGGTCGTTAGGGTCTTCGTTTTTCGGGTCTGAGTTACTCAAAAGAAACTTTGCCCCCCTGCCGTGTATCTTTCTGCAGAATTTAGCGAGCTTAACTTGATCCTGTTCTAAGAAGCGGTCCTTCGAATATGAGGTAAAGCTTGCAGTTGCACTTAAAGGACGATATGGGGGGTCAAAATATACAAAAGAACGTTCATTAATGTACTTGTCACTGTCGGTGAAGTCTCCGCAGATGATTTTAGCCTTTTTCAAGAGTGTTGAAACGTTTCGAAGGTTTTCCTCGTCGCATATTGTCGGGTTCTTATAATCACCGAAAGGAACGTTAAACTCATCTTCTCTGTTTACACGATATAGGCCGTTGTAGCAGGTTTTGTTAAGAAAAATGAGCTTCGCAGGTGAACGGTCTGAATTGAATTGCTCGCGGATTTTATAGTAGAAATCCTTTCGCCCCGAACGCTTTCTTAAAAATGCCGCCTCCAGAAATTGTAACTCGTCAATTAGCGTCTCGACATTAGTTTTGATAGCATTGTAGCAATTCACTAAATCCTGGTTTATATCAAAGAGATAAAAACGCTTGAGATGGGTATAATTTTGCGCTACGTAAAAGAAGACAGCCCCTCCGCCGACAAAAGGTTCAACATAAGTATCGATTTCGCCTGTTTCCAAGCCATCGGGTAGGCGAACAGCGATCTCATCCAAGAGCTGGCTCTTACCCCCTGCCCACTTAAGAAAGGGTTTAGCTAAACATTTTTGAGCAACAACAGTCACAGCAATTCCTTGATATTTACGCTCAGGGCTTTTGCGATTCTTTCGACATTTAGCAAACTGACGTTTCGCTCGTACCTCTCAATGCTTCCGATATACGTTCTGTGAAGGTCTGCTCGACGTGCCAGCTCTTCTTGCGTCCAACCCTTTTCAAGGCGCAAAGTTTTGACCTTGTCCCCAAATTTTTTGAGTATGTTATTTGTTTTCATAAGTTTAATTATTAACAGGCGTGATACGGATAGTCTACGAGACTATAAGTAGCATTTACCGGCAGGAAGTTACGGTGATAAAGCTTATTGGCAGACTACAAGGATATTTCATTATAATTTTTACATAGTTTTTACTTGCCGGGCAGGGAGTCAGGTAACAAAATATACTGCGAGCGAAAAATGTATCCCGTACCGAACGGATTTGATAAATAGAAAGGAGAATCTTATGGACTATGGGAAATTGATGAGGCCGGCAGTTGTAATTTTGTTGATTTGTTGCGGGAAATCCATAGCTGAGCCTTCCCTGACTATCTATAACCAGAATTTCGCGGTAGTACGCGAAAGTCTTAGCCTAAATCTGAAAAAGGGTACAAATGAGGTTCAATTCAACGATATAACCGCACACCTCGAGCCTGATTCAGTGGTTCTGCGAGACCCGAAAGGCAAACGAGACATACAAATACTCGAACAGAATTACCGCGCAGACCCGATTTCGCAGGGATTGCTTCTTTCACTATATGAAGGAAAAGAAATAGAGTTCCGAACCACCGGCAAAGACAACAAGGAAGAGATTATCAAGGGTAAAATTATCCGCAGCGGCTATGTACCTCACCAATCGGCAATGAGGCAATACGGCCGTCAGTATACTCAGCGCCAGTGGGCGTATGCCCAAAGCCCGGGGACGGGCCAGCCAATCGTAGAGGTTAACGGGAAGCTTCGTTTCAGGTTGCCGGGAGAGCCGATTTTCCCGTCGCTTACGGATGATACTATCTTGAAGCCTACCCTCGATTGGTTAATTCGTACCAATGAGAAAGGAAGACTCGATGCGGAGCTAAACTATATCACGGGAGGGATGAGCTGGGAGGCAGATTACAGTATGCTTGCCATAGGCGATAGCGAGCTGCTTGATATGATAGGCTGGGTGACAATGGATAATCAGAGCGGCAGGATGTTTGAGAACGCTCGCATAAAGTTAATGGTTGGGGACGTCAGCAAAATTCAACCACAAGATGCCTATCGTGATTATGCCGGGTATGCCAGATCGATGTCGGAAGAGATGGGACCGGCCGTTTCAGAAAAAGCTTTTGAGGAATATCATCTCTATACGTTGGCCAATCCGACCACACTTCGCGACCGCCAGACCAAACAGGTTGAGTTTATTCGAGCAGAGAAAATAAAAAGCAAAAAGCTTTACGTCTATGATGGAGTCAAGATTGACAGACGATATCGTGGATATGACCCGGAGAGTATCAGGCGTAACAGGGATTACGGCACACAATGCAATAAAAAAGTTTGGGTAATGCGGGAATTTATGAATTCTAAAGACAATAACCTTGGCATCCCGCTGCCTCGTGGACTTTTGCGATTCTATCGAACAGATGACGATGGGCAGCTGGAATTCACGGGTGAAAACTACATCGACCACACGCCGAGAGACGAGAAAGTACGTGTTTATACCGGCAATGCCTTCGATTTAATCGGGGAAAGAAGAAGAACAGATTACAAAATTGATACGTCTCACGACTGGCTGGAGGAGGCCTTTGAAATTAAGATTCGAAATCACAAAGAAAACGATACCGTAGAGTTCAGGACAGTGGAACACCTGTATCGGTGGATAAACTGGGAGATTGTTGAAAAATCGCACGATTTCGAGAAGACAGACAGCCAGACCATAGAATTTCGCGTTAAAGTGCCTGCCGGTCAGGAAAGGGTCATTACTTATAAGGTCCACTACACCTGGTGAGCTTTTGCAGTTATTGGTTGGACGGCAGCGAAAAGCCATAGGAAATGAAAGCCCGGCCTACATTCCCAGTGCCTGGACCTGATTAAGTAATATCTGGTATGAGTAGGCCATCAGGTACATACATAAGGCCGTGACAGCCAGGACAATCACGGTAATGATTATCCTGGTTACTGCTTTATAGCGAGGATTAAACCACACAAGTGGAAGGGCCAACGGCCCAAGACACAGCAATGCAATGACAACACTCGGTGTGGCAAAGTACCATTTTTTCGGCCGACGCTTCGAACCGTCCCGGCTGGAGCCATCAAGGAACTCGCCGCAGTAACGACACTTGATGGCCTGTGCCTGAATCTTCTCGGCACAGAAGGGACATTTCTTCATATCGGTTGTGTGTTCTTCGAGAGGCTTATTTTGCTCCCGTGGTGACTGTTCTGTGTGATCATAACTTGCCAATTCTGTTTCCATAATAATAGTTATCGGCTCTTCAGGAGGGCCTCTTTAGAAGCTTTATATCCGCATAATCCCGTTTTGAGTAAAGAATCACGGGTATTAGCCCGGGCGGTTATTTGCTTAGCCTGAGTATCCCTTGTCGGCTTTTCGGCCGAGGCTAAGTGTAGTCAGCAGGCCTGCAACAAAGCCGAACAGAAAAGTAAGCATCAGTAAAAATGCCCTCGGCATTGTAACTTTGGCAAAAAGTAACTTCGTCTCAACAGATTGAGTGTTCTGTAAAACAATTATCAGAACTAATACGAGCACGAGAGCTATTACAATTGTCTTAAATTTTTTCATTTGTAACCTTTCCTAAAGTTATCTGATTTCCTCAAAAAATATTGCCTTTTTCTGTTCGACACAGGCTGCTGCATATAGGAACATCGCGGCCGACCAGCTCTGCCAATCCTGGCCCTGAGGTGTACCGTCCTGAGCACGATGCCACTCGTTAAAACCGAATTCCACATCCGCCTGGCGAGATTGTTTAACAAGATTGGCCAGGGACAGCAGCTTTTTCCTCGCAAGAGTGAATTTACCTGCCGAGACCAAGGCCGCGATATAAAATCCGCAAATAAACGGCCAGACACCCCCATTGTGATATTCACCCGGCTGATTGTACTTCTTATAACGGGGCATCCAGTCAGGGTCTTCTTCCCTTACATAGGGGAAGAAATTGGGAGGCAGGTCTACGGCAAGCTCTTCTCTTTGCCTCATCGCTTTACATTCCGCCTCTATCCAGGCGATGAGCTTTTGTGCCCTGGAGGGCCGTGCGATTCCGGATAAAATTGCCAGGCTGTTGCCTAATAAGTCAAAACGTTCACTTCGATACACCTTGTATGACCACATAGCATAATAGGGTTTTGACCTCAAGACCAGACCTTCATGAATATGCCGGTTTTGTCTGTCGCCCTTGACGGCAAATCGTTCCATAGCCTTCTTGACGTTGATGGCTCGTTCAACTTGCCCAAACAGGCGAAGATAGACATAAACAATAGTGTTAACAAAAAGGCCATATCCTAAAACCCACTGCTCATCGCGCCAGTCACTTGTCGGTAATTGTGAAACAAGATACCGGTTTGGAGGACTTTGATACTCCATCCACCTCAGGGCTTTCTGTATAGCCTCTTCAAGAAAATCATTTTCCCCCATTACTTTTCGGTAAATACCAACGGCCATAAGGAACAATGGCGTGGCATCACTTGAGCCTCTATCCTGAGGGTCATGCACTAAAGATGGAATATGGCCTAATTCTGATTGGTTCTTTGCCAGCATTACCAGCACCCTGCGCAAAGACTTCAGCAGTCTTTTGTTTTGCGTGGTTAAGATGCCTAATGAGCAGATCATCAGATCCCTCGTATATGGTTCCGGATAACCCCAGCCGGCGGTACGAGGTAAATTCCTATATCCACCATGATTATTATGAAGCAACACCCCCAGGGCCACCTGCCTGGCTTCATTGAGCAAATCCTTTTTCTGTTCATTCATATTATGATACGCCTAAACGTTTAGAGACGATTTTGACAAATTTCTTTGCTATCACCCGATAGTCAAAGTTCTCAACGACTCGCTTCCTGCCATCTTTGCCCATTTTTTCTCTCAAATTGGAGTCTTGCATCAGGTCCATAAGGTAGTTGGCAATATCATGAACGCTTGCCCGGTAATCTACAATCCGAGGCCTTTTGAAAACATACTTATGCCCGTTCTCATAGCCGGATTCATCACCAAGCACGGCCTCTCTTAATCTAATTTCCTGAGCAACATCCGCCAGAAAAGCTGTTTTGCCGTGTACTAATGTGTCCAACATTCCCATTGCCTTTATTCCTATGACAGGCTTCTGGCATGCATTGGCCTCTATCTGAATCATCCCGAATCCTTCCAGTCGTGAGGGTGCCGCATAAATATCGCAGGCTGCCAGGAGGTACGGCATAAAGTTTCTGGAAACTCTGCTGGTGGTATATATCACGTTTTTGTCTATTCCCAGGTGGGTGGCTAATTGTAAGTCTGCCAGATTCTGCTGCTCTGTTCGGGGCTGAGGCCAGACTTTGCAGACATACTTCCAGTCCGGTGCCTTGATATCGTTTATTGCCAAAGCCTGCATAACTTCCTGAGCACCTTTGGACGCGGCATCACCTCCTATGGTCAAGATCATAACCTGGTCATTTGCAACTCCCAGTGCGTCTCTTACAGCCACAATTTTGGGGTCATCTTTGGGGCGGGGTATAAAAGAATCAGTGTCACAACCAACATGTAACACCTCGATATTTTTCCCGCTCAGACCGTCCCGCATATATACTTTCTTTACCCAGTTGGACGTTACAAGTATCAACGGCAGAACCTCGAGAATCTCACGATAATTTGCCATATAACCGTCGGCAACGAGCCAGGGAATTGACTGTATGCCGTATCGCTGAGGATGTAAAACCAGGTGTGACGTGTGTCCCCAGTAACCGATACCTACAACGATATCCGGCTCAAACCATCTGTAATACCATTCTTTTTCCTGGGCCGATTCGAAGTTTACGGAAAAAACTTCAATCCCTATTTCCTCCAGCCCTCGATGCAGTAAATGTCCCTGAGTCGCAAGTCCCGCCGGTGAAGGTGGATAGTCATAAAGTAATAACACTTTCATTTTATCTGCTCCAATAATCCAACATTAACTCGCCGCCCTGAAGCACCGGAACGCCTCCTGCCGGGGTGTTGTTCTTGCTTCAAAGCTGTCTTTACTGAAACCGTAAATTTTCGTAATTATATCATATTTTGTTCGCCAGATGTCATCAGGCAGTTCTATCTTTAAATCCGCATTCTGGTCAGGACGCGGCAGATATTTTTTCCCGCCGTCTTCGTATGCAAAAGAAAAGACTTGTTCTGCCCGCAGTTTATCAGAATTCCACAGATTCAAGACCGCCTCGGCTGTCTGCTCATGTCTCAGGTGGCGCGTATATTCCCCCGAAGTGCTGTGAGTCAAAATAAGGTCAAATTTGTTTGAAGGCAGCAGGTTCATAATTGTTTCCTGAATCTCTTCAGGATTTAATGGGACCTGCTCCGGCCCGTCATCGAGGTTGCCCATTGCTCCCGAAGCGTTAAAGACGTCCAGTGCATTAAAGAACTTTGGAGCCCTGTCCGGGTCACTTTTCCTGCAAATTGTTACGACGGTCCAGTTGGCCTTCGGATGCATTAATATTAAGCCGCCCGTCCACAGGGTTTCATCGTCGGGATGTGCAACAATGACAGCACATTTACTGTTTTTTTTTATATTATATGAGTGTTTGTGGATTGTCACCTTTTCTATAATTCCCCTAATCAGCTTTATGGCCTAACGGACACCCAAGAATTAATTTGATTACATCATCGAAATTTGCTGTAGCAAGACAAATCCGCGAATCGGCCGCGCCGTAGTACATAAATATCTTATCATCTTTTTTAACCCAGCCGCAAGGAAACACAACATCATCCACATCACCTTCACGTTCGTAGATGGCTTTCGGACCGAAAATCCATTCATCGGTTCGTCTAAGCACTTTGGTAGGATTCTCTAAATCCAATAAGACAAGTCCCAGTCGATAAATTGACCCGGATGCAGTTGTACGCACGCCGTGATACAAAATAAGCCAGCCCTCTGTAGTCTGCATAGGTGGTGCACAGAGTCCTATCTTGTTTGCGTCCCACCAGCCGCCTTCTCTTGCATGGATTATCTCCTGATGCTGGCCCCAGTGTTTAAGATTGGGCGAAAAGGATATCCATATATGAGCACCAAGTAAAGCCGATTTGGGTACCGGCCGATGAAGCATAGCCCAAAGGCCATTGAACTTAACAGGAAAAAGAGCAGCGTCTTTGTCCTCAGGCGGCATAACCGGGCAAAGACGCTCAAACGATTTGAAATCCTGTGTCAAAGCAAGGGATACAAGCGGACCTCCCTTTGAATAGGCGGTATAACAGATAGCCCACTTTTTCATCTCTTCTATCCAGGTTATCCTTGGGTCTTCCACGCCCCAGAGCTCCTCAGGATACTTCTCTGGCTCAGGCTTAAACGTGGGCGCCCGGTCTATCTGCCAATCACCGACGCCGTCATCACTGCTTGCCACGGTTAAATGCGAAATACCCCTGTAATCCTCAACACGGGCAAGTAATACTATTCTGCCTTCCACTTCCGCAGCGGCTGCGTTAAAAACCGAATTTGCCTTATAGGGCCAGTCTTCCACCGAAAGAATCGGATTGCCCGGATGGCGTTTGAAAATTTCGTAGCTGTTTTTTGTACCCATACTGGACTCCTTAAAATAGGTGATAACAGTGTAACAATCACCGGCAGTAAAGTCAAAATTCCCGGTCAATAAATTCTGATAGACCTTTTAACCAATCTTTTATATTATGAGCCGTTCCCAGGTGTTTACTTTTACTGTTCCGGACGGTTGCCGTAAGTTAATATAGAATCAGCTACATTTCCCGGAAGGTGGCAATTTGTAAATTAAGCCTTGGAAATAATAAAAATTTAACCAATACAAAACTAAAGGTGTCTGAGATGCTGTTAAGCGATGGTATGGTATTGCAGAGGGGTACCGGCACAAAGATATGTGGCCGGGCCGCCGCAGGCCAAAAGGTAACAATAAACTTTAACGGCCAAACACATAACGCTAAAGCCGGTAAAAATGGCAAATGGGTGGCAATGCTTTCTGAATTAAGAGCCGGCGGCCCATATGATATGGAAATTAATGACGGGAACCATACGACTATAAAAAATATCCTTATTGGCGATGTATGGGTATGTTCGGGCCAGTCAAATATGGAACTGCCAATGAACAGGGTAAAATACCGCTATGCAGATATAATCACCAATTCCGACAATCCGGCAATAAGACACTTTGCTGTCCCCCTAAGGTATGATTTTAAAACACCTCAGGAAGAGTTGGAATCCGGCAGGTGGGAATCAGCAAACCCAGAGAGTGTTCTTAATTTTTCAGCCGTAGGTTATTTTTTTGCAAAAGCATTATTTGAAAAATATCACGTACCCATAGGTTTGATTAATGCAAGTGTCGGTGGATCGCCTGCCGAGGCGTGGTTGAGTAAGAATGCCTTAAAGGCTTTTCCTGCCCACCTGAAAACAGCAGAAAAATTCAAAGACAGCGTTTATCTTACTCGAATCGAGAAAGAAGATATTGAAGTTAGCAATGAATGGTATAGTCGTGTACATCAGATGGATGAGGGATTGGCAAATGGCCAAAAGCCGTGGTTCGATACAAGTTACGACGCTTCGGCATGGTCAACTATGAAATTGCCTGCTTACTGGGAAGATGAAGGATTAGAGCCTATGAACGGAGTCGTCTGGTTCAGAAAGGAATTTGATATTCCGGGTTCTATGGTTGGCAAACCGGCAAGGCTTTTGCTGGGCAGGATTGTGGATAATGATACAGCTTATATTAACGGAACATTCGTAGGTACAACTGGATACCAGTATCCGCCAAGAATATATGATGTTCCTGAAAACTTGCTTAAGGCAGGCAAGAATATCATCGTAGTAAGAGTTATTAATACCACAGACCGGGGTGGATTTATCAAAGACAAGCCATACCAGCTAACTGCGGGAGGACAGACAATTGACCTAAAAGGCAAATGGCAATATAGGATAGGGGCAATCACCGATCCATTACCGAATCCAACCTTTTTTCAATACCAGCCACTGGGTTTGTTTAACGGAATGATCGCCCCGCTTCTGGATTATACTATCAAAGGTGTTATTTGGTACCAGGGCGAATCAAATGTTGGAAGGGCACGTGAATATCAGAAAATGTTTCCTGCCTTGATAGCCGACTGGAGGCAAAAATGGAAACAGGGAGATTTCCCATTTTTGTTTGTGCAACTGGCCAATTATCTGGAGGCTAATGATCAGCCTTCTGAGGGTGGTTGGGCCGAGCTGAGGGAAGCACAGCTTAAAACACTTAGTGTTCCTAATACTGCAATGGCTGTTGCAGCCGATATCGGTGAATGGAATGACCCTCATCCTTTAAATAAGAAAGATGTGGGTGATCGACTTGCGCTCGCGGCTCAAAAAGTGGCCTATAGTGATAAAGATGTAGTCTATTCCGGCCCGATTTACCAGTCTATGAAAATTGAAGGAAATAAAATCACTATCACATTTACAAATATCGGCGGCGGTTTGGTAGTGAAAGGTAGTGGTGAGCTTAGGCATTTCGCCATTGCCGGTGCTGATAAAAAATTTGTATGGGCGAAGGCAAAAATACAGGATAATAAAATCATTGTCTGGAACGACCAGGTGCCTAATCCTGCAGCTGTGCGGTATGCATGGGCCGACAATCCTGAAGGTGCAAATTTGTATAATAAGGAGGGTTTGCCGGCATCACCTTTTAGAACCGATGGGTAGTACTTACGGAGAAAGCCGGTTAAACGACTAACTATATCCGTTGAACACTCATATGCTCGCAAATTTCTACTGCCTAATAGTAAGCGATCTTTCAAATGTCTTGACTTTGCTTTATTTCCAGGCATAATAGCCGGTCCGTAAACTTGCGGAAAATCGAATAAGGAGTATGGATTATGAAGGCAGGGTCAAAATCGTTAATTCTCATTGGGAGTGTACTTATGGTCCAGGGCTGTTCGATACCAAACAATTCTTCAGCAAAGCTGATACCACCCGCATTAGAGGCTCGGATAGCGGAGATCCGAATGGGTGATATGATAGTAAAGACCAAACCAGGTGCCGATGTTAAGGTCAAACAAGTGCGTCATGAGTTTTTATTCGGCGCGGCGATTCTAAATTCACTCGCTGAAAAGGGCGCGGGCGCTATGTCGCCACGCAATAGGAAGATGTATCTGAAAGTTCTTTCCGAGAATTTCAACTACGCAGTGCACGAAAACGCCTTAAAATGGTACGACTGCGAAAAAAGGCCTAACGTTGTTAATTATGATAAGGCGGACAAAATATGGGAAATGTGTAATGAGCTTAACATACCGATGCGAGGACACTGCATATTCTGGGCGAAAAGCCAGTTCGTTATGCCATGGTTAAAAAAGCTGAATGATGACGAGCTTCGCGAAGCAATTAAACATCGAGCGATTGGTGTTACAAAACATTTTAAGGGCCGGATTGAAGAATTTGACCTGAATAATGAAATGATCGATGGTGACTTTTTCCGCAGTCGTCTGGGTAACGGTATTATTAAAGAGATGGCCTATATGGCAAAAGAAGGAAACCCGGATGTCACTTTGTATGTGAATGATTACGGTATTCTTGTTGATAAGGGTTACAATACCAAGAGTTATATAGCTCAAATCGAAAAGCTTCTTGCTGACGGCGTTCCTATTGACGGGATAGGATGCCAGGGGCATATGGTGACTATCAATAAAAGCGGCAGAGAGGCCAGGGACATTCAGAAGAACCTCGACAGACTCGCAAAATTTAATCTGCCGATTAAAATCACCGAATGTCTTTTTGACGGCGATAATGATAAAGAGAGAGCCGACGCACTTCGAATGTTTTTCCCGATTTGTTTTGCACATCCCAGTGTGGAATCCATTTTAATGTGGGGATTCTGGGAACAGGGCCACTGGATACCACGAACAGCAATGTGGAAGAAAGACTGGACCCCTACTGCTCAGGTAAAGGCCTATCGCGACCTTGTTTTCAACGAGTGGTGGACTGATACTACTGCTAAAGCCGATAGCAAGGGAATGTCCAAAGTACGTGCATTTTATGGTGATTATGAAATTACCTCCAATGGAAAGACTAAGAAAGTGACTCTCAGTAAGAAAGATAAATCGATAAATGTAAGTTTTGAATAGCCGAAGTTACAGCGTATATTCGCGTGCAAGAAAAAGCCCTGCGCCGCGAGGCGCATGGCTTTTGAGCTTTCAGTATCTATATCATAAATGTCATTTATTTTCTCCCTCTGAACGTTATACATAGCAGTTGCCAGACGCCAGAATCTGGGCCGTCTCGGAGAGTTGTCGTTGATGTATTTTGGGGTTTGATAAAGAGTGCAGGGTTGGGTAGTATGTGGTCGGGAACAGGAATTTGATTTAGATTTAGATGAATATTAACGAGCGCAAAAACATATTAGTAACCTGTGGACCGGGACTGGAAGTTTATCTAAATTCTGAGCTTCAGGGCCTGGGCTTTGAAATAGTCAGCAGTCATCCCGGCGGTATTATCACGCGAGGTTCATTTATCGATTGCATGAAACTGAATCTCTACCTGCGAACCGCTTATAACGTCCTCTATCTTCTTAAAGAATTCCGATGTGGCAGCAGCGAAGCACTCTACAAACAAGTCATCAACCTGCCGTGGGAAAATATCATCGCACCTCAGGAATATCTATGCGTACTTTCACGTGTCGATACCTTCTCGATTAACAATAGCATGTATCCGAGCATGAAAGCCAAAGACGCAATCGTCGACCGCATATATAAAAAGACCGGCTCGAGGCCCGATAGTGGCCCGGATAGAAACAAAGTCGTCGTCAACCTTTTCTGGAAGAACGACAGGGCATGGATATACCTCAATACATCTGGTTTAAAACTCTCCGACAGAAACTATCGCAAGATGCCCCACAAAGCCCCGCTGCGAGAATCGTTAGCCGCCGGAATCATCATGGCCACCGGCTACGACGGTTCGCAGGATATTGTCCTGCCTATGTGCGGCAGCGGTACGCTCGCTATCGAATCGGCTCTTATAGCCATGAATAAATCGCCGTCCGGCCTGCGAAGCAATTTTGGTTTTACACACACCAGGGTTTTTGATGAGCAGATATGGAATCAAATGCGAAATGATGCCCGCAAAGCTGTGCGCAAAGGCCCACTGCAAAAACGTATAATTGCAACAGATATAGATGCCAAAGCTATCACCGCAGCCAGACAAAACGCGAAAACCGCGGGCGTCGAACATCTAATAGAATTTAACGTATGCGATTTCGCCGATACCGATGTTCCGAAGGGCCGGGGCATTATAATAGTCAATCCCGAATATGGTTTAAGATTAGGGCAGCTTGAAAAGCTCGAAAAAGAATATAAACGCATCGGAGATTTCTTCAAACAAAACTGCGCCGGCTATACCGGCTATATATTTACCGGTAACAGAAAACTCGCTGGAAAAGTCGGCCTGAGAACTTCAGCTCGTATGATATTCTTCAATGGAAAAATCGAATGCCGATTGCTGAAATATCAAATGTACGAAGGGAAAAAACAATCCTGAAAACAAACATGGCCGCCAATGAGTGCCATTGGGATTTATTAAGGGGTTATATATAGCCCCACCCCTGCGGTGGGGAGCAAAAGGTTTTCATCTTTATCACTTCGACAGTCATCGCCCTTGCCACTGCGACCCCGTTATCTACGAGAAAGTCCTTAATCCCCTGCCACAATCTCCGGTTCTGTTCTTGGAAATCGTGCCATAATTCAATTCCTTTCCGTAAATAGGTGATAGTAAATTATCCCCCCCCGCACCGATGCGGAGGATGTCTTCGATTTCCAGCAATAAAAAATCACCGTACACCTTTAAGACTTTAATTTTTCCTTTTTACTTTTATATTTTGGCCAATTAGCTGGGTTGCTGATAGCGTAGTCTACAGATTCATATTTATTGAAATAGAATTTGCAATTATCATCTCCAATTTTTGTAGTGAACGAGTGTCTTCCACAAAACATAGCAGCTACCTTATTCTTAGAGCACAAAGTATCTAAGATTTCACGCATTGTAGATTTCTCTTGTGATTCAATAGCATTAACAACTTCATCAATAGATATTTCTGAGCGATATGTAGAAACCATTACACGAGAATCTGTATATGATAATAAGCCAGATTTGATTCGTACTATGAAGTGATGTGAATAGGCAAAATCCCCATTCTCTTTATCATGACTTCCACCCTTTTTAATTTTTATTACCTTCATACCCATTTTTCCCATCCATCTATTGCCAACCCCATTACTTCAAGTATTTCCCTTTTTTGGTCAATCGTTTGTTTAGGAAATCCTCGAGCTATAAGTTCACGATCCATATAAGAAGTAAATTGGAGACTACGAAAGTTCATTAAATTTTTAAACCTACCAAAATCCAAAGCCATCATATAGCAAAATCCATTGACAGTCTGGCAACAAAGCTCTATTCGTTTCCTATTCTTTTCAGGAAGTTCGGCAAGTTTTTTTCCATCAAAGAACATTCCCTTAATAACTTCTGTTTCTGAAGCATCTGGCATCCGAATTTTGGCTTCTTTGTAAAATTCCTTCGTTACTTTAGCCAACCTCCGAGCCTCTCTTCGTAAATCCCATTGTACCAGCCAATTAATCAATCCCATCTCACTTTACTTTCAAAATTATCTTTTCTTTTTATTGATCGTTTGTTTTTTTCAATTTGACATTTCCCATTTCGCCCGCGAGAATTAAGCGGTGTCTGGTACATTTTTCTTAGTTTTTTGTGCCTTTTGCCTAAATGCCCCATTCGACTACGCTCAGGGCAAGCTTAAAAACAACGACTTATACGCCTTTCCCCTCCTGCACGAGGACAAGTTTGCCTGTTTACAATACCATGATGTAACTCCACAGGATGCCTTATGGCACTTACAACATCATGATGTGGCTTTACAACGCCATGATGTAAAGCCACAATGCCTTGATGTAAACTTACAATACCTCATCTCACGCGTTATCCGTTACACCTCACTCGTTACCCATTACACCTCACGCGTTATCTATGACAACTCACTTGCTATCTGGCACTAAATTCCCTTCCTTGTTATTTTCCCTATTTCAAAACGGGAAAACAATGCCGAGTGGTTTCCGCATTTTGGACAGTCGGGAAAGCCATACGACCAATTGCAACATGCGTTGCAGAACATATGGTCACACTTGGGGCATTTACAGATATTGTCATCTTCCTTCACATTCCCACAAGACACACACATCAAATATTCGCCACTCATCTTTTAATCTCCTTTCGTAAGATTTCACCCTTCCAAAGCTCGTTATCACCCTAAAGGGCGTAACTCCATTAAAACAAACGACTTATCTGTCTTTACGCCATTTAATCTGTCACAGATCACCCTTCATCTGCCTCATATCACGCTTACTTTGTCACGAATTTCACCTTCCTACCACAGAGGTCACCGAAAACACCGAGATTTAAAAGCCTTAACTATTACTTTTCGTTTTTTTTAACTTTGCGTTTAAATACTTTGAAACAACTCTTCAGGATTTCATTAAAATTTATTCCTATGCCACAAATGTTGGGCTTCAGGTCAATCCAATCCATTTTCTTCGTAAGTTCACTTGCTAAAACTTCCTTGCCATCATCTTGCAACATATAACAATGACTGGTAAGATTACTAACTTCCCACTCGGATTCCTCGGCTTTTACGAAGTCATATTCTTTGTCTGGGTCTGCTAGAACGGTTGTTCCGCACGCAATGAAAGAAAATGATCCTCGATTGGAGCGAAGATGCATCTCAATAAGTTGAACATTGCATTCTTTATCCCAAATCACATCGTACTGGAACTGTTTCTTTTGTTTTACGTCCTCGTGCTTGTTATCGTATGGATCTACTATGTGTAAATCTATAAGACGGAAACCAGGCGCAAGAATAAGATTGTAAATGCCGCCATGAGATTCCTTACTGGGACCGATAGGAATTCCCATATGCTCAAACTGAAATGAGAATGTATGGGCACTTGTGTCAAATGCCCTGAGACGAGTGTCTGTTCGAAGGATTGAGCATTCCTGCGAATTATATATTCGAGTTCCACCTAAATCCAATTCATGACCAAATCGGTCTGGGTGAATATCCCTGAACTTGTCTATCAAGACACGCTGGTGTTGTCGCTTTGGTGTAACCTTAAAGCTGGTCATAACACCATCAGGTGTTAGTGTATCAATGAGTACTATATCGAGATACATAGGTCAATCTCCTCCTTTAGTTTTCCTGCCTTCTGCTTATATGGTTTCCACACACTTTTTTGTCCTGTCAATCCCGTCAAAATTCTCTGTGTCCTCTGTGGCTCAATTTACAGCACCGCCCCCGATAAATCGGGGTTTCCGTTGCGCTTCAACATCTACAACACTACGAGTGCCGTATTAGAAGGCGGGCCATCGCCCGCCTTGTTTATTGCAATAACGCGATATTCGAGCTGGTTTTTTTTCGGCTGGTCCGCCAACGCAATAATTTGGGCTTGTTTTTTGGGAAATCCGGGCATTTGTTTCCCCTCTTTCAGAATCGACAGACAAAGCCGACCAATACTATCACTAAATACATCCGAACAGTGGCAAAGTCAATAAAAAAAGCCTCCTTTAGGGAGGCTTTTTAAATACAAATACAGTCGAGCCGTTGCAGCGAAAATGTCTGACAAGTTACAGCAGATAAAATCTGCCGAGGTCAATATCCTTTAGAAAGGAGGTGATCCAGCCGCAGGTTCCCCTACGGCTACCTTGTTACGACTTAGTGCCAGTCGTCGAGCTTACCGTCGGCAGGCGCCTCCCCGAAGGGTTAGCAACCCGACTTCGGGTACTCCCAACTCCCATCACTTGACGGGCGGTGTGTACAAGGCTCAGGAACACATTCACCGCGTCGTAGCTGATACGCGATTACTAGCGATTCCGACTTCATGCAGGCGAGTTGTCAGCCTACAATCCGAACTGGGGCGACCTTTTTCCGATTTGCTTCACCTCGCGGCTTCGCTTCGGTTTGTGGCCGCCATTGTAGCACGTGTGAAGCCCTGGGCATAAAGGCCATGAGGACTTGACGTCATCCCCGCCTTCCTCCGGTTTGACACCGGCAGTCTCGCTAGAGTTCCCGGCATTACCCGCTGGCAACTAACGATAAGGGTTTCGCTCGTTAAGGGACTTAACCCGACATCTCACGACACGAGCTGACGACAGCCATGCAGCACCTGTGCCAGTTTCACCCCGAAGGGCAGCCTAACCTGTTTCCAGGCAGGCATCCAGGCATGTCAAACCCAGGTAAGGTTCTGCGCGTTGCCTCGAATTGATCCACATGCTCCACCGCTTGTGTGAGCCCCCGTCAATTCCTTTGAGTTTTAGCCTTGCGACCGTACTCCCCAGGCGGCCTACTTAACACTTTTGCTTCGGCTGCGACAGCGTCAGAAACTTCCGCAACCTAGTAGGCATCGTTTACGGCGTGGACTACCGGGGTATCTAATCCCGTTCGCTCCCCACGCTTTCGCGCCTCAGCGTCAGAACAAGCCCAGTGCACCGATTTCTCCGCTGGCGTTCCTCTCGATATCTACACATTCCACCGCTCCACCGAGAGTTCCATGCACCCCTACTTGCCTCAAGAAGGGCAGTTCGTCAAGCAATTCCCCGGTTGAGCCGGGGGCTTTCACAAAACGCTTACTCTTCCGCCTACGCGCACTTTAAGCCCAGTGATTCTGAACAACGCTTGCCACCTTCGTCTTACCGCGGCTGCTGGCACGAAGTTAGCCGTGACTTCCTTTGGGTTAGATCAATCCCGACAAGTCGGGACTTTCTTGGCCCTGACAGTGGTTTACACCCCGAGGGGCTTCCTCCCACACGCGGCGTCGCTGGGTCAGGCTTTCGCCCATTGCCCAATATTCGTTACTGCAGCCCTCCGTGGAGGTCCGGGCAGTGTCTCAGTCCCGATGTGGCGGGCCAACCTCTCAGTCCCGCTACCCGTCGATGCCTTGGTGAGCCGTTACCTCACCAACAAGCTGATAGGAAATAGGCCGCTCCTCTGCCGATAAATCTTTGGTCATCCGCCTTATGGAAGACGACATTATTCGGTATTAATGCCCCTTTCGGTATCCCGACAAGTCGGGAGACGCTATCCCAAAGCAGAGGGTACGTTACCTATTTATTCCTCACCCTTTCGCCACTATCCGACACGCATTTGTAAACAAATAAGTGTCGGACCGTTAGACTTGCATGTCTTAGCCACGCCGCCAGCGTTCGTTCTGAGCCAGGATCAAACTCTTCAGTTTTATTCGTTGAATCCCGATAAATCGGGATTACATCGATACTGAGGCTCAACATTTCGCCAGGAAACCAGCTCCGGCAGCATCTGCCAAAGCAAGCACCCTGGTACGCATCGAAAGTGAGTTGCACACCAATATTTCACCGGCACGGCAAATGCGTATTTGCCGTACAGGCGTCACTTTCGCTGCTTTTTTCGACTCGACTGTTAACTTGTAAAAGAGCAGTTAAGACAAAAACAGCGTCCAAGTCGGGCAGTAACCCTCTTAACTTGTCCGCTTGCAATCCAATGATATATTACGACCAAAATACCCTAACGTCAACAGCTATTTTTAGAAAAACAAAATTTTTTCCGGGCTTTTTTTAGGTTCTTTTCAGGTCAAAATCCCTCTCGCAAACCGATTCCAAAAATTCCTTGTTTCCCCCCCACTGCCGGTTACTATGGTATTGTACTCGAAACAGCCCTTTAGCTGGTTGGCAGTAATAAGGCAGGAAAGAAGGTTATGTCATTCCTGGTACCCGGGCAAAAGACAAGGCAAAACGATGGCGGATTTGTACTCCTGACACTTCTTGTGGCTGTGGCGATACTCCTGCTGCTCTACGTTGTATATACGCAAAATATCTTCCACTTTTCTGCCGGCACGACAAAAGACCGTTATTCAGACCCCAATGCCTATCCCTGGGAAGAAGAGCACCTGTTTATCGATGATGTACTGGATGGTTACGATATGGGCGGCAGACGGCCGCCCTTTTCCGACCAGCCGCCTCTTAAAGAGGCACTACGTTACATAACGGATGTTTACGCCGGCAATGAGCCGAGAGGTGAAATAGAGCTGTATGTCTGGACGGATGGAGATGTTTCCGGTTCGTGGTCCGCGGCCTATGTAGAGAAGACAGACCGTAACAGATATTATGAAACTGTAGAGGAGTACAGGGAAGGTAACAAAACCAATAGTTTCAAGGGTAATACCGCGCCTCTGAAGATATACAAGGATGACCGGGGCGAAGATAAATCGAGGCTTTACTTTATCACCAAAGGCGAGTTTCTGCTTTATGAGCGTAGAGAGGACCGGACAATAACCGGCACCATTTATGTTACAGGATGGGTCGATAAGAATTACAATGCCGAGGGAGAATTAGTATTGTTGTCGTTAGGTAAGGAGTCGGAATTCTTTATCTGGGGCCCGGCCAGAGCAAGTAAGGTGAAATGAGGTGGCGATGTTGACGTGTGCTTTAAATTGTGACTTGTGGTTTATACTGCTTATATGTATAATAAGATCTGTTTGGATTCTTATACGGCACTGTATAATTCAGAAATCGGGCAAGATAGATACAAATGAAATTTACCCGCTATTTTCTTTATACAAGAATATTATGAAGATCAAGTACTTTACAGATACGGATACCGCTTTAGTGGAATTTTCAGACCATCAGGTAGCGCAGATCAAAGAGATAAACGAGAATATATACGTTGATTTGGACGCGGACAACAATCTGGTGAATATGACTATCGAACATGCAAGCAGACAGGCCAATATAGCAGAGGTAGCTTATCAACAGATCGAAAGCAAGAGAACCTAAAAAGCGGAGATTAGGAAGATGTTGCAAATGCCGTTTTAACCGAATCAACTTTAGTTGACCAGCCGGAAAAAACAGAAATCGAATATCGCGTTATAGCCGTCAACAAATCCGGCGAAGGTTTACCCAACTAATACGATTATGGCGGTTTTGTAAAGCAGACAGGAAATATTGAAAAAACAAAAGGCAATTCGGTAAGATTTTGATGTCGTACGAAGAAAAATATGTTTTTTAACCGTGTAAATGGGAAATGTCAGTTTAACATAGAAAATACAGGAGATGGGTGAAATGAAACGGTCAATCACAAAAAGTGTTATCGCAATTGTTATGTTATTGTCTACTGTTTCGTTTAGCAGTCCAAACTTAAACGGGCAGTATTGGTTCGTCAGCCTTAGTGTTGATGTTAATACGAATGAACCATTGAGTAAACGGGGAACCGTCTCGATCATCGGTAATCAATGGGACCAGGAATGGGATGATTACAATGGTCACCATTCGTTCTCTTCAACTTTTACCACTACAGCCCAGCCGGATGGATCGATCAATATCAATCTTCCAGGGAAAACTTATAATATTGCCTGGAATGGCGACGTGATGATTCATGCCAATAACACCCCCGACGCAAATAATCGTCTGGGAATCGATATATTCATGCGTAAAGCAACCGATGTAGATATCAATGATGTTCTCGGTGACCATGGCCTCTTTGGTCATTATGTAGGATGGGGAGATGACACTGGCATCTGGGGGAATTTAGCATTAGACGTCAATGGTACCGCGATATCCACTTGGACGAACGACCATGGTGATATTGAGTCCGGCACATTCGATTGGGACTTCGATGATGTAAACTGTGTGATAAACGCCTATGGAACTGCACAATACGATCCTGAATATGTCGCCCATGGACTTCTCGGCAAGGGGGACATTGCCTCTACATGCCACGTTAATTTTGAAGAAGGCCGGGATGGTAACGATATAGGATACAACATTTTGATCAAGAAGACCAACCAGGTAATTGCAATACCTGACATTGCAGGTACCTATCAGGTTCGATTTCTTGAGACCGGCCCCGGCGCTATCCCTTACACCTGCAGTCAGGGAACCTGTGTTATAGAGGCTGTTGATGATACCAATGGAATCTTATCGGTAGATGCCTATTATTCCAATGGAGAACATGATGTATTTATTATTGGTTGCTCTGTTGGTCCCGGAAATGAATTTCATATTGATGATAACAGTGTGCCGGATGGTATTATCAGTCCAGACAAAAACATGATTCTTCTCCCGGAATATCAATATGAAAATCCTCCGACACGAACAGATTATGACTGGTTAGGTGGAATATTTCTTGTTCGAATGCCAAATGCAGATTGCACGTATCTTTTAGACGGTGACCTTAATCGTGATTGTAGAGTAGATTTCAAAGACTTTGCTATTCTGGCAGCAAAATGGCTCTCGCACTGTGATGACACCTCGCTTGATCCAGGCTGCCGCTGCGATATTCCCTGGATTGCCGAGCCGCCGATGAATGTGGCCAGAGACCAGTTCGCAGGTGGTGTAATCGATGGCAACATTTACGTCTTTGGCGGCAACGGAAATCCCGATGGTGTTAACTTAAAATCAACGGAGATGTATGACCCGGCAATAACTGACCCGAATATAAATCCGTGGACGATGGTAGCTGACAATCCCCATAATCCTCACGGTAATGGGGGCGTGGAGGAACTAACCTCGGCAGTGGTAAACGACAAGCTTTATGTATTTGGGGCAGACAAAACCGTTTTTAACGAAATGTATGATCCGGTTGAAAATACATGGACAACACTTGCACCAAAGCTTACCTTTTCCCGTGGTGGCCCTGCTACTATTTATAACGATGAAATATATATTTTTGGAGGATATTCTAACGATCCTGAACTATATAACGAGATCAGTGATGTTGTTGAATGT